>Ga0180009_10000851_pt1 | contig 39112 bp, 29 predicted proteins | sample OS_PC_MetaG_FD_123537 | JGI IMG/M metagenome (GOLD analysis project Ga0180009, IMG submission 123537) | Groundwater microbial communities from the Aspo Hard Rock Laboratory (HRL) deep subsurface site, Sweden - OS_PC_MetaG | ecosystem: Environmental > Aquatic > Deep subsurface > Groundwater... | reverse complement strand
GGCGCCCGGGGCCTTCGGCCGGACCCGCCAGTGCCGTCAGCGAGCCCCCCTGAGTGACAGGGGCCTGCCAGCGCATGTGCCCCGCCAACCGGGCGGCGGGCCCCCTGCCGCGCCGCCTGTGCGTCGGGGTGGTCTGTGCTTGGGAAGGCGGCCTTGGCTGCTTCGCGCAGCGCGCGTCCGCCACCGCCATCCCGGCGCAACATACGTTGAGCATCTCAGTTCCAGTGGACTAGCTCATGGCGCCGGTGCCGCATCGGACGCCGCCCGGCGCAGGTGGCCGACAACGATCTCGGCCAGCCGGTTGAACCTGGCGTCGTTGGCCAGGGCCATCAGGTCACGTCGCTCCAGCAACCGCAGCAGGTCGGGGTCCTTGACCAGCCGCTGCACCTCGGGGTCATCGGACAGCTCGCCGGCCAGGCGAGCCGCCGGACGGAGCCGCTCGACGAGCTGACGCTGGACCTCCTGCGACGAGAGATCCCCGGCCTCGGCGCCGCGCACCAGACCCAGCCGCTGCAGCTTCTCGACGAACCGCGGGTCCCGCGCCAGGGACCGCAGCTTGGGGTCACGCGCCGCCTGGTCGGGCTGCCGGGCCAGCGTACGCATCAGGCGCCGGTCCTGGAGCACCGACTGCACCCGCCGGTCGGTCAGGACGCCGGACAGGTCCCTGGTGGTCTGCGCCGGGTCGCGGGCGAAGCTCGCCGCCGCGCTGGTCACGGCCGCATCCCTGGTCTGCCCCCCGGCCACGCGCCGCGCCATCCGCTCGACCAGCGGCAGCGCCAGGCGTCCGGTCAGGCTGTCGCGGACCTTCAGGCTGTCGAAGCCTCCGGCCACGGCCATCGCCGTCAACACGGCCCAGGCCGCCAGCAGCACCACCGCCGCGCCATAGGCTCCGCCGAACAGCGCACCGCTGATCCGATCCGCCAGGTGAGGCGGGCGGCCCTGTAGGCGGCGACGGCGACGGCGACGAAGGACCAGACCGATGATACCGAACAGCACCATGGTCAGCACGAACGCCACCGCGCCTCCAAGGGGGTAGGAGAGCAGCGGCTGCAGCGAGAAGAGGCTGCCCAGCAGCCGTCCTGCCGGCCCGTGGAGCAGCCAGGCCGCCCCGTAGCCGCAGGCGAGCCCGACGATCGGGAGAACCGAGAGCAACAAGCCCCGGCGCCAGCCGAGATAGGCCAGCAGCAGCACCAGCACCGCAGCGATCAGGTCGATGATCATCGATTCCGATGGTAGCTCGGGGGAGCCGTGCTTCAAAGCTGCTTCGTGGCCTGCAGCTTGCGCAGCAGCGTGTTGCGTCCGATGCCGAGCAGCGTCGCCGTTTCGCTGCGGTTGCCTCCGCAGTGCTCGAGCGTCCGGCGGATGTGGTCCAGCTCCACCTCGCGCATGGGCGTCCCGGGCGGGTAGCCCCCCACCCTCCCCGGCGCCGATGTTCCGTCCAGCAGCGCCAGGTGCTTGGCCTCGATGCGCTGGCCCTGGCACAGCACGACCGCACACTCGATGCAGTGCTCCAGCTCGCGCACGTTCCCCGGCCAGTGGTGCCGCTGGAGCCGCGCCATCGCCTCGGACGAAAATGCGGCCACCGTACGCTGGTAGCGGCGCACGTAGCGCTCGAGGAAGTGATGTGCAAGCTCGCAGACGCCTTGATCGCCGCGCTCGCGCAGCGGCGGGACCTCGAGCTCGACCACCCGGATGCGGTAGTACAGGTCGCGGCGAAACTGACCCGACTGGACCTGAGCCTCGAGATCCATGTTCGTGGCGGCCACCACCCTCACATCGAGGCGCAGGGTCTGGCGGCCACCCACACGTTCCAGCTCGCGATCCTGCAGGAAGCGCAACAGCTTCCCCTGCAGCGGCAGAGGGAGATCGCCGATCTCGTCGAGGAACAGGGTCCCTCCCTGGGCCAGCTCCAGCTTGCCCGGCACCTGCCGGTCGGCACCAGTGAAGGCGCCGCGCTCGTGCCCGAAGAGCTCGCTCTCGATCAGACCTGCAGGCAGGCAGGTGCAGTCGACGTGTATCAGCGGCCCCCGGGACCGCTGGCTGGCGGCGTGGATCGCGCGAGCCAGCAGAGTCTTGCCGGTGCCGGTCTCTCCCCGAAGCAGCACCGTGGCAGCGGTCGCTGCAGCGGCGCCCAGTCGCTTGTGAAGCCCTATCATCGCGGACGATGACCCGACCACCAGGTGCCCGGGCGACGGAGCCGGCTGCCCCGCCAGCGCCCGGCCCAGCTCGCCGGCCACCTGCTCCAGGCTGCGCTGATCCTCGCCGCTGAAGCGTCCGCGGCGGCTGTTGATCACCTGCAACACGCCGAGCAGGTCTCCGCCGGCGTCTCGCACCGGCACTGCCATCATGCTGCGGGTAGTGAAGCCGGTGATCCGGTCGATGCCGGAGTAGAAGTGCGCGTCGTCCCGGGCATCGTCGAGCACCACCGGATGGCCGACCTGGGCCACGTATCCGGCCACTCCCCGCCCCCGCGGGAGCCGGATCTCCTTGAGCTCGGGCAGGTGGGCCACCCGACTGCACAGCTCGCCGGTGTCACGGTCCAGCAGGTAGAACGTGCCGCGTTCGGCCGCCAGCTGCTCCACCGCGCGATCCACCAGCGAGCTCAGCATCGGAAGGGTATCCTCCGTTCTCCTGCTCTCAGCTGGAGCAAACGAAGTGCCAAAATCGCGATAGTGATTCAGGGCGCTTGGAGCGAGCGGATCGATCCACGCTGGACGGGGTGATCCAGCCTGGTGCACCGCTGATCAGAGCGACAGGTGCAGCAGCCGCACCCGCAGGCCCTGGTTGCTGAACTCCAGCGTCGGCTCCCACTTCAGACCGGTGGCCCGGCCGAAGCCCCGCATCGCCGTCAGCACGTACACCGGTCCCATGTCGGTTCGACCCAGCAGCTGGCCGAACCGCTGGTACAGGTCGCGCTGCGCGGGGACGCGATGGCCGTATGGGGGGTTGGAGACGATCATCGTGCCGGCGGGGATCCGGGCCGCCACCTGCTCGAAGTCGCCCTCGACCAGCGTGAGGCAAGCGTCCAGTTCTGCCGTCCTGGCATTGGCTGCGGCCGCCTTCAGCGCGAGTGGATCGCGGTCCGACCCGAAGACCTGAGCCGACGCGTCCCCGGGGGCGGGAAGGCTGGCCGCCCAGCGGCCGTACTCGTCGGGCGCGTGGGTCGGCCAGCGCTCGAAGGCAAAGTGACGGTGCGTTCCGGGCAGGATCCCCGCCGCCATGGCCAGCGCCTCGATCGGAAGGGTGCCCGAGCCGCAGAAGGGATCCCAAAGGGGACCCCCGGCGTAGCCCGCCGCCTGGAGGCAGGCCGCCGCGAGCGTCTCCCGCAGCGGTGCCTGGCCCACCTGCAGCCGGTAACCCCGGCGGTGGAGCGGATCTCCCGAGGCATCGATGCTGACCTGGACCCGGTTGCGCTCGAGCCGCAGGTATACTTGCCCCTCGGTCTCGTCGCCCGCCTCATCCCCCAGCCGCTGAGCCAGGACCTGCTCCACCCGCTGAGCCACGGCTCCCGAGTGGTACAGGCGCGACCGGTGGCAGGTCACCCGCACGCGGGGCAGGCTCCCGCCGCGCCGTAGATAGGCCGCCCAGGGCAGCCGCAGCAGACCCTGGCGAAGATCCTCGAATGATGTGGCCACAAAAGGGGAGCCGACGCGCACACGCACCGTCTCCGCCACCCGGCTGCAGCAGGCAACTGTCCACAGGCTGCGTCGATCACCTGCCAGCTCCAGTCCGCCGGTGAGGCGCGTCGCGGATGTCCCGCGAGTTCCGCGCCCCGCCTCGCCCGCTGTCTGGTCGAGGATGCCGAGGTGGAGCAGCTCCTGCTCCAGCAACGCCTCCAGTCCCGGGGCGACGGTGATGAAGATGCGGTAACGTGTGGCGCTCATCGATGGCGCCGACCATCGCACGGGCGATGGCGTCTGTCACCTCGGCTGTCAGAACCACTCGGCTGTCAGAACCCGAGGCTGCTGAGGATCTGGGGCGCGCGCATGGCTCCCTGCAGCCGCCGAGCCTCCTCCCCCCGCCTGAACAGCAACAGGGTGGGGATGGCCCGGACATCGTAGCGCTGCGAAACCTGCGGGTTCTCGTCGCTGTTGAGCTTGGCCACCAGCAGCTGCCCCTGCTTCTGACTGGCCAGCTTCTCGAGCTCGGGCGCGACCATGCGGCAGGGTCCGCACCAGGGCGCCCAGAAGTCCACCAGCACGGGAACGGCGGACTCGGTGATCAGCGGATCGAAGGTCCCGTCGGTCACCTCCACCGGGCGGTCGATGGCCAGGTGACGGCGACAGCGCCCGCACACCGGACGGTCCCCCAGCCGCCGCAGTGGCACCCGGTTGGTGGCGTTGCAGCTGTCACATGTCATCTCGAGCGACCGTCCCGTCCCGTCCAGCATGATCACTGGCTTCCTCCTTCCTGGCTCCTCTGCCTGATCATACAGAGCCACCAGCCGTTGAAAAGACTCGGCGGGCTGCTGTCTCGGGGGGCTACAATCCAGACCGAATGCTCTTCCGCCTGCTACCGCTGGTGCTCTTGCTCGGCTGTGGGCTACGAGGGCCTGTGCGCGAGGCAGGTACGGGCCGAGAGAGAGAGACGAGGACCGCACACCCGGCCGCCCGGGCCGGGCCCTCGTCCTGGCCCAGCATCCTGCGGCGGCCACGGCCACGTGTGCAGGGCCTGGTGATGGGATCCGGCTCCGCGCCGGTTCATCTCGACAACTTCACCGACTTCCAGTGTCCATACTGCGCCCAGGTACACCGCGTCCTGATCAAGCTGGCCCAGCGCTACCCGACCCGCGTCCGGCTGCAGCACCACGACTACCCGCTCGAGTCGGCCTGCAACCGCAAGATCACCGCCAGCTACCACACCCACTCCTGCCGCGCGGCCTACTTCGCCCGCTGCGCGGCGCAGCAGGGCCGCTTCTGGGACTTCGCCTCCCGCGTGTTCGACGACCAGATCGCCCTGGGCCACGACGACATGATCGATCACGGCAGGCAGCTGGGTCTCGATCTGGAGGCGCTCGCGACCTGCGTCACCGTGCCGGACACCCTGCAGGCGGTGAACGACGATGTCGAGCTGGCCATCCGCCGCAAGGTCTCGGGCACACCGACCACATTCGTCACGGTACGCGGACAGGTGGTGGAGACGGTGGTCGGCTCGCGCACCGAGGAGTGGTGGGAAAAGCACGTGGAGCAGGCGATCGACCAGGCCAACGCAGCTCGATGAACGGCTGATCGGCAGAGCCCACTGCTCAGCGACGGAGCAGCCGGTCCAGCGAGGAGGCCATGGCCTCGGCCCAGGCAGCGTACCCGGCGCTGGTCAGGTGCAGCCCGTCGTGTGAGACCCGGCGCTCGAGCTCCCTCCGGGGTGTGAGCAGCCGGGGTGAGAGATCGAGGAACCACACACTCTTCCCGTCCGCGAGGTGCGCGAGCAGCTGGTTGATCCGTCGGATCTTGGCCCGCCGTGGGCCCAGTCTGCGGCGGCTCGGCAGGATGCCCATCAGCAACACACGCGAGCCCGGCAGGCGGCGCCGGAGCTCGCCAACGACGACCTCGATACCCCCGGCGACCTGTGCGGCCGAGTGGTCGCGGCGACCGACGTTGTTGGTGCCGACCAGCAGCACGACCACCCGGGGCTTCAACCCGTCGAGGTTGCCGTGCTGGATGCGCCACAGTACGTGTCCGATCTCGTCCCGGTCGACGCCCAGGTTGAGCGTATTCACCGCGCCGAAGTGCCGCCGCCACACAGACCGGCCGGCGAACTTCCAGCCGTATATGATCGAATCGCCCAGCAGCACCAGCTCGGGCTGCCTGTTTCGCACCTCCCGGTTGATCTGCTGCACGCGGGTCAGCCACCACGTCGCCGTGCGCGCCAGCGGTCTCACGGCGGGATCGCCCTCCCGTGCCGCGGCGGTCGTGAAGCAGGCGGCCAGGAGGAACACGACACAGGATTGACAGACGTACCGAGCCATCGACGTTCCTGATTCGATCCTACCCCGTCGCCGGCGGCCGCACAAAAACGTCAGTCGGCCTGCGGAGGCACCGTCACGTAGTGGCAGCCTTCACGCACGAGCAACAGCCCCAGCTCCTTGACCGGCTGCTCGGTGCACCGGCGCCATGCCTCGGCATAGAGCCGGACCTGGGGCGCGTGGCGCAGGGCAAACGCCTGGAGATCGTCTCCGATCCGGTCGGTCTTGTAGTCCACCAAGACCCACCCCTGTGCCTCCTCGAACACGAGATCGATCACGCCGCGCACCACCGTCGGGTGCGGCTCGCCCTGCTCCAGCACCTGGAACGGGACCTCGGTCAGACGGCGCCGGGACCGGCGTGCCCGCTGCCAGATGCGACAGCCGTTGACGCTTTGCACCGTCTCCACCGCCAGCCGGTCCAGCTCGAGATCCATGCCCTGCTCCGCCAACACTGCCCTGGCGAGCGGGAGCAGGTCGGCGCCGCCGTCTTCCACGGCGGCCTGCAGCAGCGTGTGGATCACGGTTCCCCACTCCACGCCGAACTCGCCGTCGACGGCCGAAACCTCTCCCGGCAAGGCGAACATCGGCGCCGCCCCTGCCCTCCAGCGAGCATAGGCCCGCGCCGGGCTGGCCCCCTGGGTCGGTCGTCGCACCAGCGCGAGCTGCTGTTCGACGCTGTCCCGGGCTGCCTTCACCTCCTGGGGCGTGAGCAGGTCGACCTGACGGTCCAGCGGCGGCGGGGGACCGGGATCCGCGAGCTCCGCCACTGTCGCGAGGTGGGGGCCGAACGCAGACCAGGGGTTGCGCTGGTTGAAGCGCTCGCGCTGCGTGATCACCAGCAGGGCGCCGGCACGGGTGGCTGCCACGTAGAGCAGGCGGTGGGCCTCGGCTTCCAGGAACCGCCGTTCTCGCTCCTCGATCGCGTCCCAGCCGGCCGGCCGCGCGAGCAGCGGCCCCTCGCGGCGCCCAATGCGCGGACCCTGCACCGAGAGGTAGCCCTCCACGGTATCCCCGCCGCTGCGGTCGACGTGCATCCGGACGCCGTGGTCATGGACCCCGGTTGGATCGGCGAGGAACACGACCGGCGCCTCCAGCCCCTTGACCTTGTGCAGGTTCATGATCCGCACCGCCGACCCCTCGCCAGGCACCGCCTGCATGCCGTCATGCATCTCCTGCCCCTCAACCAACAACCCCAGGTACTGCACGAGATGTTCCGCCGTCCAGCTCTGGCGGTGGGCCCGCCGCAGCAGCTCGAGACTCTTGGCCAGGCTGCCAGCGTCGAGGTCGCCAGCGGGGCGGGCCGCGGCCCGGGCCGCGAGCCCCAGATCCACCGTCAGCTTCTCGACGGCGGCCATCAACGGCAGGCCGGCCAGCCAGCGCTCGTAGCTGCGCAACCGCTCGTGGGCGGTGCCGATTACCTCGGCGGCGGCGGGCTCCAGCTCCTGGGGCAGGTCGCGGTGGAACGAGAATGCGCCGCCCGCCCGGCGCAGGTCGTAGAGCATGGTGTCGCTCGCGCCGAACAGCTCGCTTCGCAGCAACGCGACCAGCGCCAGAGCGTCGTCGGGCCGCGTGAGCGCGTCGAGGCAGAGGTGGAGCAGGCGCAGCTCGGGCAGATCGTTGAGCGCACCTCCACCGGTAACCCGATGCGGGACCCCGACCTCCACCAGCTTGCGGGCGTAGACGGCGAGGTTCGCCCGACGTCGGGTGACGATCATGATGTCGCCTGCCGTCACCCTGGTCGACCTGCCGAGGCGCAGCTCCCGCTCGGTGCGGGGAATGCTCATGCCGCTGTCCAGCCAGTGACGGATGGTCCGGGCGATGCGCTCCGCCTCCATCTGCACCGTTTGGGCGTTGGCGCGAGAGGAGTCCTCGGGGACGGTCAGCACACGTACCCCGATCATCCCCTGCTCCACGTCGACGCGTCCCTGCTGCAATGCGACGCACCTCGGGGATTCGTCGCAGGCCGTCCGCGGGAACAGCGGCTCGAAGCACCCGTTGACCCACTGGAGAACGGGGGCGCAGGAGCGGAAGTTGGTCGAGAGCTCCAGCACCAGACCGCCGCCGTCTTGCACGATCTGCCGCACCTGGTTGTAGGTCACGATGTCGGCCCGGCGGAAGCGATAGATCGACTGCTTGGGATCGCCGACCACGAACAGGGCGCCGGGCCGCGGCGCGCACCGGCGCCAGTCACGCTGGGTCGGGTCGTCGGAGCAGAGCAGCAGCAGCACCTCCGCCTGGACCGGATCGGTGTCCTGGAACTCGTCCACCAGCAGGTGCGTGTAGCGCTCGGCGAAGTAGCGCCGGACGTGGGGCCTCTCGCGCAGGAGCGCCGCGGCACGGATCAGGAGGTCCTGGAAGTTGAGCTGACCGCGCTCGGACCGCAGCCTGTCGTAGACCGCGCGCGCCTGACCCAGCACGCCCATCACCGGGCCGTAACGGTAGTGCTGCCAGGCCTGCAGGCAGCGCCCCGCGAGCTCTCGCATCTGATCCCAGCGCGCCTGCTCCTGCAGCGCCTGCTCCTTGTCGAAGTTGCCGGTGCGGACCCAGTAGGTGTAGCGGATGCGCCTTGGGGTGAACATCGCCAGCACCCGCATCAGCAGGCTCGGCTGGTGTGGGTCGAGGGGCTCGTGGTGTCCGACGATACGCGGCAGATCCCTGTAGGCCGGAACCAGGGTATCGGTGCCGATCTGCTGCGGCAGCAGTGGATCCAGACGACGCATGTGCGCCACGTAGTCGCGCAGCTCCTCGACCACCGGCGTCAGGTCGGGCAGCATGGCATCGCCAACGGGCCAGCTCTCGACGTCGGGGTAGTCGCAGTAGCCGAGAAAAGCCCCTCGCATCTCCCCCAGGTCCAGCCCTAGGTGATCCATCTGCTCCAGCAGACCGGGCGTCTGCCCCGCGAACTCGTGCTCGACGTACTCCTGCCACGCCTCGAGCCGCATGCGCCGGTCCGCCTCGTCGTCGAGCTCCTCGAAAGCAAGATCCACACCGGCCTCCACCGGCCGTTCACGCAGCAGCCTCGAGCAGAAGCCATGGATCGTCCCGACGAACCCCTGGTCCACCTCGTCGAGCGCTTGCTGCAACCGGGCGCGCTCCTGCCGATCCGTGCGGGACAGCGCCCGCTGCAGCTCGACCTGGAAACGCGCCCTCAGCTCCGCTGCGGCCTTGCGGGTGAAGGTCACCGCTGCCATCTGCCGCATCTGCTGGCAGCAGCCCGTCCCCAGCAGCGCCACCATCCTGCGCACCATGCCGGTGGTCTTCCCCGTGCCGGCGGCCGCCTCGACCAGCACGTTGCGGTCGAGCTCGTCCAGGATCTGCCGCCGCTGCGGGCTGTCCGGCGTCTCGGCCGTCATGACTCGCTCCGCCCGTCCTCGTACTCCCGCAGCCGGCGCAGGGGCCCCAGCACCTCGTTGTCCGGGTTCTCCAGCTTGGTACGCATCGCGGCCGACACTTCCTCGACGAGACCGATGGCCGCCGAAAAGCCGCTGCGAGCCAACTCGTCGGCCCTGTCGGAGGGGGGGAAACAACCCGCCGCCATCAGCGTGCAGAGCTCCTCGACCATCCCCATCCCGTCGGCCAGGAGGTCAAAGCTCCACGAGACCCGGCGGCCGAACTCGCGCGTGCCGGGAAAGAAGTAGCCGAAGCTGACCACCCGCGCGCCGGGGGCCACCTTCTCCCGCAGCCGCGCCTGGGCCAGCGCGAGGTAGAGCGCGCTCTGCACCTGTCGCCCCTGACGAAAAGGGTCCTGTTCCAGGTACCACCCGCTGCCGCCGGTCTTGTAGTCCCAGACGCTGAAGCGGCCCTCGCCGTCGGGGAGGCGGTCCACCCGGTCGATGCTGCCGCGCGCGCGCACCGTCCCGCCGCCGGGCAGGGCCAACTCCGCCGGACCGGGAGTGTCCAGCAGGGTGCCGCGTCCCGTCCGCCGCGTGCCCACCGCCACCTCGAAGTAGAGCGGCAGGCTTTGGCGGCAGAGCGCCTCCTCCTCCCGGAGGAAGATGCGCACCACCTGCTGCATCTGGGCCAGCTCGCGCTGGAACGAATCACCGCTGGGCGGCGGCTGCCGCGACCTCACAGCTCCGACGTGACGCTCGAGCAAGCCCAGCGCGAGCGTCTCGTCCCGGGCGAAGCAGGGGAGCAGCCCGCTGTCGGACAGCTGGCACATCAGGTCGTGGAACACATGGTGCAGCAGCGCGCCCCGCGTCGGAGGATCGAGCCAGACGTCGGGGTCGACCTGCCGGTCGCGGGGGGGCTCGAGACCGAGCACGTAGCGCAAGAAGAAGTCCAGCGGGCAACGCCCGAGTGTCTCGAGGGCGGTGGCCGAGAGCACCGGCCCGTCGGGGGAGCGCGGGTCAAGGGCCGGTCCGGCTGCCGGGACGTAGCCGTCGTACTCCGTCATGACCGGGCCGAGCCGGGCCCGGCGGGCTGCCAGCCCCCATCCCAGGTGGGGGAAGTGTCGTCCCACCACCTCCTCGGCGTCGCTGACCGATCCGACGCGACAGAGGCGCCAGAGCCACCACTCGGCCGGATCGAGGCAGCGCGTCGGGCCGTCGGGAGCGAAGGATGCCGGCGGCGGCAGTCGGTCGAGCAGGTGCTGCGCCTCGGCGTCCAAATCGCCGGTGAGCGCCCGCAGGGCACAGAGCAACAATCCCGCGGGGAACAGCTCGCGGTCGTCCTCCAGGCTGCTGCAGCTGTAGCTCAACGTGACCCTGCCGCGCAGCCGGGCCAGCAGGCGCTGCATCGATGCCAGCTCCCACGCGGTCCGTCCGGTGGCCGTGGGCAGGTCGGCACAGAGGGCACGACGCTCGCGGTCCAGCAGCAGGGGATCCTGGCGCCCCGCCCCCGGAAAGCGGCCGTCGTCGAGACCCACGATGAAGGTGCAGCGCCGCCCCGAGTGCCCGCCGCCCGACAGCGGCGCGACGTGCACAGATCCGGGCCGCGGCCCCTGCCCTCCCACCCGGACCTCGTCGGGCAGCGTCGCGAGCCAGTCCCTCATCGAGAGCATCCCTGCCTGGCCCCAGCGTTCGACGCAGCGCGCCTGCTGTCGGATCTCGTCGAGCAGCCGGCGCAGGCTGTACTCGTCGAGCTGGGCGGCGCAGCGCGCCCGGCGCTCCAGCAGGTGGGTGGCCGCCGCGAGGAGGTCGAACGGATCCTCCCGACGGCCACCGGATGGAGCGTGGTCCAGCAGATCCGTGACCAGCCGCCGGAGGAGCTCGAGGCCGCGGCGCTCCTCTGGCGGTTCGGCCCGCAGCGCACGGTCGATGACCGGCAGGTAGCGCTGTCGACCCGCGCCGATCGGGAGGGCGCGAAACCGCCTCGCCGGGCCCGAGTGGCCCGGCTCCGGCTCGTCATCGTCCAGCCGCAGCAGCCCGTCCTGGATCATGCGAGCTAGGGTGGCCTGGGGGTAGTCCTCGTTCACCCAGTGGAGCCAGGCGAGCAGCAGCCGACCGGGCCGAAAGCCGCGGACGGCAAGCCCCTCGGCGAAGGTCACGGGGGGCGGCGTGTCGTCGGGAACGAGCCGGGCGGAGATCTCGTGGAGCAGCGGGACGTAGACCGCCGTGTCGGTGTGCAGGACCTCCACCTCGTCCAGCGGAACGCCCTGCTCCAGGCAGCGCCGCAGCACCTCCCGCACCTCGTTCGCCTCGCCCACCGCCCGCACGACCTGAACCGTGCCGTCGGCCACCGGCTTCCCGGGCGCGGGCTCGTGCCCGATCCACCGCAGCCGATCCAGATCGGTCACCTCCTCCGCGGCGCCCGCGGCCAGGCCTCGATCCACCGGCAGGGTCCGGCGGCGGCTGGGCGAGATGGCGAGCCACAGCCGGTGCTCGAGCGCGCAGGTACCGGTCCAGGCGCTCGGCCCGCGCTCCGGGCGAGGCCCCCCGCCTCGCGTGCGCTCCCCCTGCGTCCCGACCTCGTCCTCGGCGGCCAGCACCAGCACATCGTTCGGCACCGCGAACAGGTCGCTGCGCAGCCGGTCGGTCGCCATGCGCAGCAGGTCCGGGTAGTCGACGAGGCGGTTGCGACGGAGCTCGCGCTCGTAGCTCGACAGCAGCAGCTCGAGCTCCCGCCCCTTGGACTCCACCTCGACCCATCCTCGCCCCCGGGCGCGAAGCCCCGCCGCGCTGATGCCCGCCAGGCGCAGATCGCGCAGCGCCCGCGTCAGGGCCTGAATCAGCCCGCGGCTGGGCTCCAGCGCGGCGAGGTAGCCGTGCAGACGCTCGCCATTCCTCCGTCCCAGGCCGCGAGCCCGCAGCCGGCCGAGCAGGCGACCCACCAGGTGCTCGTGCTCGAGCCCGCGCAGGAACTCCTGGCCGCCCCGCTCCAGCTCGGGACCCGCCAGCCCCAGGGCGAGCTGAGGCAGCGTGCGCAGCCGCACGTTGAGCACCGGCTGCCCTGCCCGCGCCACCGCGTCGAGCCACTGGAACCCGACACGCAGCGAGGGCGCCAGCAGCCACTTCTCCTGCAGCGGCTGCTGCCGGCACACGGCGGCGAGGGCCGAGGTAAAGGTGTTGAGCGCCATCCGCGGGCACTATAGCGAGATGCCCGCCGCGGCAAACAGGGATTTTGGATGAAGCGGCGGGATCTGCGCGAGCAGCTGTGCCACGAGATGGCCCCCGAGTGCCGGGCGCACCTGGTCCGAGAGCTCAACACCGTCGAGTCCCGTACAACTTCCTGATGGAGCGGCGGTTTCTCCGATTGTGATGTCGGATCCGAAACGGCGTGCAGCGCTGGCCGTAGGACGGTACAATCGCCGCCTAGTTCCAACGAGGTCGATCATGAAAGCAATCTTCGTCGTCGCGACCCTCGCCGTCACCATCCCGGCGTGGGCCCGGCCCCGCCCCGTTTCAGTGCCCGCCGTGCTGTTCAACGCGGGTCAGTGCCACGCGCACCTGGCCGGCCCCAGGCGCGCCCAGTGCGTCGAGTGCATCCGCACCGGAGGCAAGTTCCACACCCAGGGCATCCGCGGTCCCGGCTTCTGCCGGGGGCATGCGCCGCCTCCGCCGCCTCCGCCACCCGCCGAGGTGCTGGACCACCCCAGGCAGTGCAAGGGCATCCCGCGAGCGGGCAAGCGGCAGCGCTGCCACGAGTGCACCCGCAACGGCGGCCGGTTCCACACCCAGGGCCCCAGGCACGGCCACTGTCAGATGCCTCCGCCACCCCCGGCCGATGTGCTGGACCGTCCAAGGCAGTGCAAACTGCTCGCACGGCCTCACAAGCGCCAGCGCTGCCACGAGTGCATCCGCAACGGCGGCCGGTTCCACACCCAGGGTGTTGGACATGGCCACTGTCAGATGCCTCCGCCTCCGCCTCCCCCGGCCGATGTGCTGGACCATCCAGGACAGTGCAAAGTGCTCGCACGGCCTCCCAAACGCCAGCGCTGCCACGAGTGCATCCGCAACGGCGGCCGGTTCCACACCCAGGGTGTTGGACATGGTTTCTGCCAGGGGCAGCCGCCTCCGCCTCCCCCTCCGCCCGAGATCGCCCTCAACGTGCCGGAGTGCAACACCCGCGCCTTCCCCATGCCCAAGCGGGTCCGCTGCCGGGCGTGCGTGCGACATGGCGGCCGGTTCTTTCTGCGCGGGCCGGGCAGGTGCGAGGGCGCACCTCCCCCGCCTCCACCAGGCCCCAGGGTCGCGACCAACGTGCCCGACTGCAACACCCACGCCTTCCCCATCCCCAAGCGGGTCCGCTGCCGGGAGTGCGTGCGACACGGCGGCACCTTCGTCCTGGCCGGCCCGGGCCACTGCCGTGGGGCGCCGCGCCCGCGCCCCGGGTTGATCCACAGCGTCCCGGAGTGCAACCGCCGGTTGGGGCCGAACCACCTGCGTCGGCAGTGCCGCCGCTGCGTCAAGCGCGGCGGACGCTTCCACATGAACGGCACCTGCCACATGTAGTCTCCACGCTGCACCAGGCCTGAGTGGAACAGCTCCTCTTCGAACCGTTGCTCCTCGGCTGGCTCGGGCTCGCCGCCCTGGTCTTCCCGCTGCTGCTCTTCGTCAGGGCGCCCTACGGCCGTCACAACCGCAAGGGGTGGGGTCCGCAGATCAACCGCACCGCGGGCTGGGTGCTGATGGAGGCGCCCTCTCCGCTGCTGATGGGGCTGCTGTTCCTCGTCGGCTCCCACGGCTCCAGCGTCGTCGCCGCCGTCTTCCTGGCGATGTGGGAGGTGCACTACATCCACCGGACCTTCATCTTCCCCTTCCGGCTGCGCGGCGGGCAGAAACAGATGCCGCTGCTGATCGCCCTGTTCGCCATCTGCTTCAACCTGGGCAACGCCTACTTCAACGGCCGCTACCTCTTCTCCTTCTCCCCGGACTACAGTGCCGCGTGGCTGACCGACCCGCGCTTCGTCGCCGGCCTGCTGCTCTTCGCCGGCGGCCTGGCGATCAACCTCCACGCCGACAACGTCCTGCTGCGTATGCGACGGCAGGGGGACGGATACCGCATCCCTCGCGGCGGGCTCTACGAGCTCGTCTCCTGCCCCAACTACCTGGGCGAGGTGGCGGAGTGGTGCGGCTGGGCCGTGTGCACCTGGTCCCTGCCCGGACTCGCCTTCGCCGTCTGGACAACGGCCAACCTGGTCCCGCGGGCGCTGGCCCACCACCGCTGGTACCGCAGCGAGTTCCCCGACTATCCTGCACGGCGGCGGGCGATCATCCCGCTGCTGCTCTGATCCAGGGTTTCCAGTTGTAGCTCCAGGGACTAGGATGGCAGTTCACCTTCAGATGAGGTCGATCATGAAAACAGTCGTCGTCGTCGCAACGCTTGCCGTGACCATCCCGGCGTGGGCTCAGCCCCGCCCGGTGCCGATTCCCGCGGTGCTGGTCAACGCGGGTCAGTGCCACACCCACCTCGCCGGCGACAGACGCACCCAGTGCGTCGAGTGCATCCAGAACAGAGGCAAGTTCCACACCCAGGGCCACAGAGGCCCCGGCACCTGCCAGGGCCAGACCGCGCCGACCCACCGGGCGCCTCCGGTCGTGGGCTGGCTCCACCGCGAGGAGCAGTGTGACGCGGTCCAGCGCCCCGCCAAGCGTCGGCGCTGCCACGAGTGCATCCACAACGGCGGTCGTTACCTGACCCAGGGCGGCGGGTGGGGCTACTGCAAAACCCGTCCGTCCCCTCCCGTTGCGGCCGCTGACTGGTTCCACCGCCCGGACCGGTGCTCCTCGGTCCAGCACCCCGCCAAGCGCCACCGCTGCGAGAAGTGCATCAACAACGGCGGCCGGTACCTGACCCAGGGCGCCGGATGGGGCTACTGCAAAACGCGGCCGTCCACGCCCCCTCCCCCGCACCACGTGTCGCCTCCACCTCCCCCGCCCCCTGTCTCGAGGGTTGCCACCAACGCCCGCGAGTGCAGCCGCGCCCTGCCCCCGCAACGGCGTCGCTGCCAGACCTGCGTCCGAAAGGGCGGCCGGTTCTTCCTCGACGGACCGGGCCGGTGCGAGGCAGCGCCTCCACCTCCCCCTGCGCCGTCGGGGGTTGCCACCAACGCCCGCGAGTGCAGCCGCGCCCTGCCCCCGCCCAAGCGGCGTCGCTGCCAGACCTGCGTGCGAAAGGGCGGCCGGTTCTTCCTGGACGGACCGGGCAGGTGCGAGGGCGCGCCTCCTCCTCCTCCTCCACGCCCCCAACTCGCCACCACCCTGCCCGAATGCAACGCCCGCGCCGTGCCCAAGCCCAAGCGACGTCAGTGTCACGAGTGCGTGCGAAACGGCGGCAGGTTCTTCCTGGATGGACCGGGCAGGTGCGAGGGCGCGCCTCCTCCTCCTCCACGCCCCCAACTCGCCACCACCCTGCCCGAATGCAACGCCCGCGCCGTACCCAAGCCCAAGCGACGTCAGTGTCACGAGTGCGTGCGAAACGGCGGCACCTTCGTCCTGGCGGGCGAGGGTCGCTGCCGGAAAGCTCCCCGCCGGAAAGCTCCCCGCCGGAAAGCTCCCCGCCCGCACCGCTGATCCACGGTCCGGGAGTGCAGCAACCGGCTGGCTCCGGGCAACGGGACTGCCGGGCCGCATGAAGTCCCGGGCCGCGTGACCCGTCGAGATCACCTGTGCCATTGTGGTCGTGGTGTGCTCGGGGTACCTCGTCTGCCGTGAGGCGCTGCGAACGTGGCCGTGGGTCATTGTTGGTCTTGGTCACGACGTGGAGATCGCCGCTTCTGGGACGCCGAGGGTCGGTTGGCAAGCCTCGGACCGAATGCTACAAATACCCTCGGCCCGGTCGCCCTTGGGCGAGCCGGCACCCGAACCACGGAGGTACTGATGATCACCGAAGCCCGGCTCGCAGAGTTCAGGCAGGCCCACCGGGTCCTGGCCCAGATCGATTTCGAGGTGGTGCCTCTCGCCAAGGGGTACGCCAACCGGACACTGCGCATCGATCTCGACACCAACGCCATCACGTTTCATCCGGTCACCGAGCAGATGAAAGAGCTGTGGGTGGGGGGCAAGGGGTTCGACCTGTGGCTGATGCTGCAGGAGATCGACAAGGACACCCGGTGGGACAGCCCGCAGAACCCGATCTGCATGTCGCCCGGGCCGCTGGCCGGCACCGCGTCCTTCCCGGGCTCCGGAAAGTCGATCGTCACCACGGTCTCCCCCCTCACGAACATCATCATCGACTCGAACGTGGGCGGCTACTTTGGGCCCTACCTGAAGTTCGCCGGCTTCGACGCCCTGGTCATCGTGGGCCAGGCGGCGGACGAGACCATGCTCCTCATCGACGCGGCCCGGGGGAAGATCTCGATCGAGACCTGCCCACTCGAGAGCGTCGACTCCCATGTCCTGGCCGAGGAGCTGACGCTGATGTACGCGGACAACGAGCTCGACCGACGCAACGTCGCCATCGTGTCGACGGGGCGGGCCGCTGACCACGTGCGCATGGGGATGCTCAACTTCTCGTTCTGGGACTGGCGCCGCAACGTGCCGCGCTTGAAGCAGGCCGGACGCGGTGGGGTGGGCCGGGTGTTTCGCGACAAGCGGCTCAAGGCCCTAGTGGCCACGAAGCTCGACACCATCCCGCCCTGGCGCGTGGCCCAGAACAAGGTGGCCGCCTGGACCATGCCGAAGAAGATCTCGGTCTGCGAGTCCCAGAGCGAGATCGACGAGATCACCGCGATCATCCGCAGGTGGGACAACGACCCCGAATACGTCGTCGAGATGATGCAGGACGTCCAGGATCGTTTCCGGCACGTTCCGAAGACGGCGCTCGAGGAGATCACCCGGCACACCGGCGTGCCAAAGGCGCAGCTCTACCACATCGCGACCTTCTACAAGGCCTTCAGCCTCGAACCCCGCGGCGAGACCACCTGCCAGGTCTGCGTCGGCACGGCCTGCCACGTCAAGGGCGCGGCCCGCATCCGCGATTCGTACGAGCGCGCGCTCGGCATCGAGGCCGGCCAGAGCACGGCCGACAACAAGTACAGCCTCGAGGAGGTGGCTTGCCTGGGCGCCTGCAGCATCGCGCCGGTGGTGACCATCGGCGGGGAGATGTACGGCGACGTCGAGGCCAAGGACATCGAGAAGCTGCTCAAGAGGCACAAGCCAGCGGCAAAGGGGGCCGCCCCGGCCGAGGCGCCGTCCCCGGAGCGCACGCCAGAGCCGCTCGAGCAGATCGCCGCGCGAGAGCTCGAGCGGATCCGCGCCTACAAGGGCATGGTCACGGTCTGCACCTGCACGGCCTGTGTCGCGGCCAAGAGCCTGGAGCTGCGCGACCGCCTGCAGGCCACGCTGGCGGCCAGGGGGCTGGAGCGCGACTACCTGGTGCTCTCCACCGGCTGCCACGGTTTCTGCTCGGTGGCGCCGGCCGTCATCGTGCAGCCGTCAGGAACTCCGGTCCTCGCGCCTGCGGCGCTCCGGGATGAAGCTGCCGGAATTCCGGTCCTCGCGCCTGCGGCGCTCCGGGATGAAGCTGCCGGAATTTTCTACGAACAGCTCAAGCCCGACGACGTCGACGAGATCGTCGACAGCCATCTGATCGGGGGCAAGGTCGTCGAGCGGCTGCTGCACAAGGATCCGGTCAGCGGCGCGGTGTCGACCAGGATGTCGGACATCCCCTTCTTCGCCAAGCAGCAGCTCATCGCCCTGCGCAACAAGGGGCTCGTCGATCCGGGCAACATCGACCACTACATCGCGCTCGACGGCTACCGCGCGCTGCGCCGCGTGCTGCAGGAGATGAAACCCGAGGAAGTCATCGAGCAGGTCAAGATCTCGGGTATCCGCGGCCGCGGCGGCGGTGGGTTCCCGGCCGGCGTCAAGTGGGAGTCCGGCCGGAACGCCGCGCTCAAGCGCAACGAAGAGGTCTTCGTGGTCTGCAACGGCGACGAGGGCGACCCGGGCGCCTTCATGGATCGCGGCATCATCGAGACCGACCCCCACACCGTGCTGGAGGGGATGATCATCGGCGCCTACGCCGTCGGATCGCACCAGGGGTACATCTACATCCGCAAGGAGTATCCGCTGGCCCAGCACCGCCTGCACGTCGCCATCGAACAGGCCCGGCAGCGGGGGCTCCTCGGCGCGAACATCCTCGGCACCGGCTTCTCCTTCGACATCCACGTGCACCGCGGCGCGGGGGCGTTCGTCTGCGGCGAGTCGACGGCGCTGATGGCGTCGATGTCGGGGCGCCCCGGCGAGCCGCGCGCCAAGTACATTCACAACGTCGAGCACGGCTTCCGGGACAAGCCCACCGTGCTCAACAACGTGGAGACCTGGGCCAACATCCCCGTGATCCTCGAGCGGGGCGGCAAGTGGTTCGCGTCCATCGGCAGCGGCGACGTGAGCGCCAGCCCCTGGAACGGCTCGTCCGGCACGAAGGTCTTCTCGCTCGTCGGCAACATCCGCAACACGGGGCTCGTGGAGGTCCCGATGGGGATCACGCTGCGCGAGATCATCGAGGACATCGGCGGCGGCATCCCGGACGGCCGCACGTTCAAGGCGGTCCAGACGGGCGGCCCGTCGGGCGGCTTCCTGCCCGCCAGCCTGCTCGACATGCCCGTGGACTTCGACTCGCTGACCGAGGCGGGATCGATGATGGGATCGGGCGGCATGATCGTCATGGACGACAAGACGTGCATGGTCGACGTTGCCCGCTACTTCATCAACTTCCTCGTCGACGAGTCGTGCGGCAAGTGCTCGCCCTGCCGCGAGGGCCTCTACGCCATGAACAATGTCCTCACCCGCATCTGCCAGGGCGAGGGCAAACCGGGGGACATCGAGTTTCTCGAGGAGGTGTCGCGAACGATCCAGGAGGCGAGCCTGTGCCAGCTCGGTGGCTCGGCGCCGAACCCCTTGCTCAGCGCCATCCGGTACTTCCGCGAGGAGTACCGCAGCCACATCGAGGACCAGAGGTGTCCCGCCGGCGTCTGCAAGGCCCTGGTGCGCTACCGCATCCTGCCCGACAAGTGCACCGGGTGTCTGGCTTGCATAAAGCCCTGCCCCGAGGCCGCCATCACCGGCGAGCGCGAGCAGGTCCATCTCCTGGACCAGAACAAGTGTATCAAGTGCGGCATCTGCTCTGAGGTCTGCACCTATGACGCGGTGGAGGTGGCCTGATGGGAACGACGACGACCACCTCGAAGATCACGATCACCATCGACGGGAAGCCGGCCACCGTGATCAAGGACTCGTTCCTGCTCGACGCGACGCGGTCCCTCGGCATCGACATCCCCACGCTGTGCTTCCACAAGGACCTCACGCCCACCGGGATCTGCCGGCTGTGCATCTGCGAGGTCGCGGTTCGCGGGAAGAAGCGCCTTGTCACCTCCTGCAACTACCCGGTCCGCGAGGAAATGCAGGTGGAGACGCACTCGCCCCGGGTGCTCCAGCACCGCAAGGTCCTGGCGGAGATGTACCTCGGGCGCTGGCCCAACGTCCCCGTGGTCCAGGAGATCGCGCGCAAGTGCGGGGTCACCGAGTCGCGGTTCAGGAGCGAGCTGACCGACGACAACCCCAAGGCCTGCATCCTCTGCGGCCACTGCGTGCGCGCCTGCGAGGAGTTCATCCAGGAGCAGATCCTCGACTTCGCTGGCCGCGGCATCAAGCGCCATCTGACCATGCCCTACGGCGAGGTCGACCCACACTGCGTGGGCTGCACCTCGTGCGCCACTGTCTGTCCCACGGGGGCGATCGAGATCGTCGACGATCTCAACCGTCCGGTGGACCCGAAGCTCATCCGCGACCACGGGATGAAGATCAACGCCGAGATGGCGACCCTCGACAAGTTCCAGTGCCGCATGCGCAACGTCGGCACCGCGAACATCGTCGAGGTGATGGACGAGTACGATCTCCTGCCGGTGCACAACTACAAGTTCGGCTCGCATCGCGACGCGTTCAACATCAACACGCCCCAGATCCGCGCACGCGTCACGCAGGACATGCCTGACGGCTGCTGGAATGGCTGCTCCATGGCCTGCGCCAAGACCGTCGACGACTTCGTGCTCAGGACCGGGCCGTATGCGGGCGAGAAGGTCTGCGTGGACGGCCCGGAGTACGAGACCGCCGCCGGCGTGGCGAACATGGGGTGCTTCGATCTCGACTTCCTGTTCGAGTTCAACTTCTACTGCGACACCTACGGCATCGACACGATCTCCGCCGCGACCTGCATCGCGTTCGTGATGGAGGCCTTCGAGGCGGGCGTGATCAACACGAGCCACACCGGCGGCAAGGAGCTGCGCTTCGGCGCCACGCAAGAGGCCCTGGAGCTGCTGCACGAGATGGCGCGCGGCAGCGGCTTCGGCGTCGACGTCGGCCAGGGGATCCGCTGGCTCAAGCAGAAGTGGGGCAAGGAGTACGGGGCCGACCCGAAGTTTCTCGAGGACATCGGCATGGAGGTCAAGGGCCTGGAGTTCTCCGAGTACGTCTCCAAGGAGTCCCTGGCCCAGCAGGCCGGCTACTCGATGGCCGTCAAGGGCCCGCAGCACGACGAGGCCTGGCTGATCTTCATGGACATGGTCAACAACCAGATCCCGACGTTCGAGGACAAGGCCAACGCCCTGTACTACTTCCCGCTCTGGCGCACCTGGTTCGGGCTGATGGGGCTGTGCAAGCTGCCCTGGAACGACGTCGTGCCCGCGGACAACAAGAAGTATCCGCCAGCCATCGCGGCCAAGATCCCCGAGCACGTCGAGAACTTCTTCAAGTTCTTCGAGGGGATGACCGGGATCTCGCTGGACGAGGAGAAGATGCTCCAGCAGTCGGGGCGCGTGCACAACCTTCAGCGGCTGCTGTGCTACATGCTTGGCGGTGGCACCCGCGCCGACGACATGCCGCCCTACCGAGCGGTGGGGCCGGTGACGAGCGAGGAGTACGAATCGCGCGCCGAGCGCTACGACAAGCAGCTCGAGGAGCTCATGGGCGTCGATCCGGCGGGCAAGCCCGTCCAGGAGAAGATGGCCATCCTGCGGGAGTATCGGATGGACCAGTACAACAAGGTCGTCGACGTCGCCTACCGGCGCCGCGGGTGGGATCCGGACGGCGTGCCGACGCCGGCGCGCCTCAAGGAGCTCGGGATCGATCTGCCCCAGATCATGTCCATCCTCCGGAAGGCGTGATGACCGCGTCCGGGACCGAGATCTTTGCACGCAACGTCCCGGGGTCGACGGAGATCCTGCGTGGCTCCACCGTGGCGCTGGCCGGCTGCGGCGGGCTGGGCTCGAACGCAGCCGTCGCGCTCGTGCGCGCCGGAGTGGGGAGCCTGATCCTCGTGGACCACGACGTGGTGGAGGCCTCCAACCTCAACCGCCAGCACTTCTTCCAGGGCGACATCGGCCGGGGCAAGGTCGACGCCCTCGCCGGCCACCTGCGCGCCATCAACCCCGAGGTCCGTCTCGAGCCCTGGAAGCTGACTCTCACCCCGGATGACGTGCCCCGGCTCTTTGCCAGGGCAGACCTTTTGATCGAGGCCTTCGATCGGGCAGACTCCAAGCGCTGGCTGATCGAGGCCTGGTGCCGAGCTTTCCCGGAGCGAAAGGTCATCTGCGCCAGCGGCGTGTCAGGGCTGGGGAAGACCGAGCCCATCGGGGTGCGACGCGCCGGGAACATCATCCTGTGTGGCGACGAGGCGTCGGACCCGAGCCAGGGCCTGTGCGCGGCCCGGGTGGGGATCGTGGCCAACATGGAGGCCAACCTCGCGATCGAGGTCCTGGTGACGGAGAAGAGCCATGGTGACGATCAACAACCGTGATCACGTCGACTGGCGGGAGGGCATGACTGTCCGGGAGCTGCTCGACAAGCTGCGCTACACCTACGTGCTGATCACAGTCACGGTGAACGGGGTGCTGGTGGCCGAGGAGGACTACGCCACCCACCTGGTCCCTGACCGGGCCGAGGTCACGGTCTTCCACCTGGCCCACGGGGGATGACCGCTCGCACACTCTGACGCCATGGTCCTCGACTTGTGGTCGTCAGGGCGAGCCCCCAGGTGGCTCACCAGTCGCAGACGATCTTCCCGTACTCGGAACGGCAGTTGGGGCCACAGGCGACCTTGCCATGGGCCTGAACGCAGTTGTGGTGCGGTTCCCTGGCGCAGGCGATCTGTCCGTAGGCCTGAACACAACGGTAGCCGCACTCCCGTTTGCCGTAGGCGTCCTCGCAGTGCCAGCGAGGACCTCCCTCGACCACCACCGGTGCGCCCGGCCCATGGACCCCGACAACCACCCGCCCACCGCCGACACCGGCCGTGTATCCCTCCCGGTAGCCGCGCTCCACCTCCGCGCGGACCTCGGCGCGACAGGGGTGGGAGAAGCCCATACGCATCTGCTCCCCGCTCCTGGCGTCGTTCATCCCCGCCTTGTAGGCGCCGTCATAGTGACAGTTGTGGGCTCGCCACGATGCCATCATCCCGGCACATCCACCGTGCGCCAGCAACAATGCCAGGGTGGCAACACCTTTCGCTCGAAAGACCATTGGTATCCCCCTCTGGCGGAAAAGGTCAGTCTATCCCTGCTTGCGGCCCAGCAGCCGCTTGAACCAGCCCTCGCGCGTGCCGTAGACCTTGCCCGCGATGGCCAGGATCTGCTCGCCCGTCAGGGCCGAGCCGGTCTTGCGCGGCGAGCCGCCGATGTCGCTCGACCCGCCCCACAGGTTGTCGGTCTCGCTGTCCTGCCTCGCCCGCAGGTCCTTCTGGTTCAGCGCCTGGTACAGCGGGACGAGGTCCCGCTCGAGGAACGGGTCGACCTGCCGCAGGGTGAACCGACCGTCGCCCAGATCCAGGATCAGGATGCCCAGCTGCTTCTCGTAGCGCGCCTTGAGCGTCGCCTCCACGGCGTAGATCCCCTGGTGCGAGCGGCAGAGGACCGCCATCTTGCCGCTGCCCAGCTGTACGCGGCCGAGCTCCTCGATCTCCAGCAGCTGATCGAGGTAGCCCTCGGGGAACAGCAGGTGGTCGAGGGCCTCGAGCATCTCGCGCGAGTAGGCCACCCAGTCGGTCGATGTCCACTGGGCCATCGCCTTGAAGCTCTTCTCCTGCAGCATCAGCCGTTCGATCGACCGCCGCTCCTTGTCGTAGCGCTCGGCGGGAAGCCCGGTGAGGATCTCCATGTCGGGGCCGTGGGCGTCGATCACCCCCTCGACGCGGACCAGCGGCATCGCCTCGCGCAAGATCCGCCCGTCCTCCCGCAGCAGCTCCACGTGGTTCATCAGCAACCAGGCAGCGAGCAACGCGTCCAGGTCGGGCTCGTTGACATACAGCGTCCAGTCATCCTCGCTCAGCGGCAGCCCCTGGAGCAGCATCACCACCGCCTGCTCGCAGGTGGCGAGCGTGTAGGCCCTCACGCAGCCCGCGTGGTGATCCAGCGAGTACTGGCGCGCCTTGTTGTCGTAGAACGGCGCGCCGGTGAAGACGCCGTCGAGAAAGATCGTCCGCTGGGGATAGTGCTTGCGCCCGGCCTCGTTGACCGTCAGCCCGCGCTCCACCCTGAGCGCGATGTTGGGAGCGTTGCCGCAGACCACGTGACGCTGCTCGCCGCGGGTGACCACCTGGTAGCGGGCACGGGGCGGGGCGCCATTTCCCTCCGGCTGCTCGGTCTCGGCTGCCTGCGCCGGTGACTCATCGTCGGTCTGCCCGTTCTGCTCGTGCTCCGCCATCCGGCCGAGTATTCCACAGCCCCTCGCGGCGGAAAAGCGTCACAGCAGGGGGCCCGAGATCGCTCGTCCTGGCTCCGAGAGTGGCACATCGATGTCGGCGACACGGGCCGGCCGATCGACCTGCTGCCCCACGCGGCCCCCTGTCCCCCGCCTGGCCCGCCTGCCGGCGATGGGCTAGATTGAAGTCCGGTGGGGTGGGCGGGCGGAGCAAACAGTCTGGCGCCAGGAGGTGAGAGATGTCCGGACATCGCATCGAGCGGGACTCCATGGGCGAGCTCCAGGTCCCTCAGGACAAGCTGTTCGGCGCCCAGACCGCGCGAGCCGTGGCCAACTTCCCGATAAGTGGCCGCGGCATCGGGCGGCAGATGATCCAAGCCCTGGGTCTGGTCAAGCTGGCAGCCGCCCAGGTCAACCGGGATCTGGGCCATCTCGAGGCCGATCTGTCCGCTGCCATCGTTGACGCGGCGCGTGAGGTGGTCCAGGGCGAGCTGGACGATCACTTCCCGGTCGACCTGTTCCAGACCGGCTCCGGCACCAGCAGCAACATGAACGCCAACGAGGTGATCGCCAACCGTGCAATCCAGCTGCTGGGGGGGCAGGTGGGCTCCAAGAGCCCGGTCCACCCCAACGACCACGTCAACTTCGGCCAGTCATCCAATGACGTCTTCCCCACGGCGATCCACGTCGCCGCCCTGACCCAGCTCGAGCAGCGCCTGACCCCCGCGCTGGGCCGGCTGCGCGACGCCCTGGCGGTCAAAGCCGCGGCCTTCGACCATGTGGTCAAGATCGGCCGAACCCACCTGCAGGACGCGACGCCGATCAGGCTGGGCCAGGAGCTGGGCGGCTACGCCTCCCAGCTGGAGCACGCGATCCAGCACCTCGAGAGCTGCAGCTGGCACATGCGGGAGCTCCCCATCGGCGGGACCGCAGTCGGGACCGGCATCAACACCTCCGCGGAGTTCGGCCGGCGGATGGCGGCCCGGCTCTCGGAGCTGACTGACGTGAAGTTCGTCGAGGCGCCCAACCACTTCGAGGCCCAGGCCGCGCGGGATGCGGCGGTGCAGCTCTCCGGCACGCTCAAGACCCTGGCCTCGGCGTTGATCAAGATCGCCAACGACATCCGGTTCCTCGCCTCCGGGCCGCGCCTCGGCCTGGGGGAGCTCGAGCTCCCGGCCGTGCAGCCCGGCTCCAGCATCATGCCGGGCAAGGTCAACCCGGTGATCGCCGAGTCGCTGATCATGGTCTGCGCCCAGGTCATCGGCAACGACACCGCCATCACCCTGGGCGGCCTGTATGGTAACTTCGAGCTCAACGTGATGATGCCCCTCATCGCCCGCAACCTGCTGGAGCAGATCCAGCTGCTGGCCGCGGCGGCCACCACCTTCACCGACAGGCTGGTCATGGGCCTCGCCGCGCGGGAGGACGCCATCGCTGCGCGCAACGAGCGCTCGATGGCCCTGGCCACCGCGCTCGCACCCGCCGTGGGCTACGACCGCGCGGCCAAGATCGCCAAGATGTCACACGAAACGGGCAAGACGGTGCGAGAGCTCGCGCACGAGCAGCAGGTGCTGCCGCAGGAGGAGCTCGACCGGGTGCTCGACCTGCGGCGACAGACCGAGCCCGGGCTGTAGCCGCCCCACCGGACTACAATTGTCCGCAGACAAAAAGGTCCGTCCGGCGGGGGGCCTTCGACACACCATACCCATGGCGTGATACTCAAGGTGCGACACGATCAGGGATCCGATGCAGCACCTGCGGGCTCGACCGAGCCGCTGGCGCCCCAGGCCGTCGCCGACAGGCTGCTCGACCGGGTCCGTGCCCCACCGTGTGCTACCTGGCGGCGGGCGACCCCGACGCCGACGACATCGCCCTCGCCCGCTTCTGCCCGCATCGCGCTTGGAGCTGCGGCCGGTTGATGGCACACTCGGGCCTTCCGCACGGGAGAGACCCATGAAGCGCTCGAGTCGGTTCGTCCTCACCATCCTGCTGCTGTTGCCGGCAATGACCCCGGCGCGGCAGGCGGAGGCTCAGGGGTTCATCATCCCCGAGCTCGGCGTGCGCAAGAACGGCATGGGAGCGGCGGTGGGCCGCCCCGACGAGCTGGCCGCCATCTACCACAACCCCGGCGCCCTGGCCCTGCTGCCAGGCACACAGATCGAGATCAGCGCGGGGTTCGCGTTCCTCGGCACGCATATCCGCATGGCCCCCTGGGAGGGGAGCGACAGCTTCCTCACCGAGCCGGTGGGAAGCGACGGCTACTTCCCGGAGGAGAGCCCCAGCGTGGTTGCCCCCATCCCGATGATCGGCGCCTCGACCAACCTCTGGTCGGACAAGCTCGTGGGGGCGCTCGCGGTCTACGTGCCCAACGCCGCGGGGGCCACCTTCGGCGAGGACGCCCCTTCCCGCTACCACATCATCGACGCCTACGTCTTCTCGGCATTCTTCACCGCCGCCGTGGCCTATCGTCCCCTGCCCTGGCTCGCCGTCGGCCTCGGCGGCAGCGCGGTCTACATCCGCATCCACCGCCGGTCGCTGCTCTACCCCGTGGTGGACGGCATGGACGTCAGCGGCTTTGTGGGCAAGGAGGCCGAGCTCGAGATCGACGGCGAGGACGTCAAGCCGGCCTTCAACCTCGGCATCCAGGTCTGGCCCGACAAGACGCTGAGCCTGGGCTTCATGATGCTCACCCGCTACGACGTCTCGCTCGAGGGCCCCCTGCGCCTCAAGCCCACCAAGGGCTCGCTGTTCGACATGACGGAGGAGTCGCGCAACGAGCTGGCCAACAACCGGCAGCGCACCGAGATCGTCTCGCCCTGGGTCTTTGCCTTTGGCGCCAACTGGGACATCACCCCCCGGATCGAGGTCGGCGCGGAGTTTCGCTACTACCTCAACTCGCAGGTCACGGAGCAGGTGACCACCATCACCTCGGAGGGCCTGCTCAAGGACATGATGCCGAACGGCTTCGTCACGCCGAAGAACCTGCACAACTCGTTCCACACCGGCGGCGGCTTCAACATCCGCCCCCCGCTGGCGTTCGGCCTCGAGGTAATGACCGGCGTGCACTACGAGAGCTCGGCCTCGCCGGACAAGACGGTCGAGGTCTCCGCGCCCTCGTTCGACCTGTTCTCGCTCCACATCGGGGTGCGGTGGAGCATCAAGCAGCGCTACCGCATCTCGCTGCTCTACGCCCACTACTGGTACTTCGAGCGCACCACCACCGACAGCATCACCAGCCCTCCGACGAACTTCGTCGGCTCCGGCTTCTCGAACATGGTGACGCTGGTGCTCGAGGGGCAGGTAGCGCGCGGCATCGGCGTCGGCAAGTAGCGCCATGGCCTCTGAGCTTGGAATCCGTCGGCCGAGGGTCAGTCATGTCAGATGAATGGAAATCCGAATCTACTGCGGTCATCCTTCTCGGTGCTTGCACGGAAGCCGCGTCGATCGATCTGCCCGAGGTTGTCATCAATCTTGTGGAGCTACGGGGCGACCTTGCGGGACGCAGGTGCGACATCGAACGCGAGGTGATTATCGGCCGAAGCCCTGAGGCCACCATCCAGGTCGGCGATGACCAGGTCTCCCGGAGGCATGCGCGAATCCAACGGCTGTCGCATCGCGAGTTCGAGATCGAAGACCTTGATAGCCGCAACGGCACGACGGTCAACGGATTGCCCCTGCGCAAAGGCCCGCTGGAGGTCGGAGACAGGATCCAGGTCGGTAGGACCGTCTTCATGCTGGCACACCACTGCCCACTCGTAGATCTGCGGGTCGAGGTCGAGTCGCTGCGTTCGATTGGCCGACTGATCAGAGGCGCAGGTGCCAGGATCGACGACCTCATCGTCTCCCAGCGGGCAGAGATCCAGCGTCTGCTGATGCTCAGCTCCGAGGAGTCCGTCGATTCCCGGCCCATCGTCGGCGGCCTGAGCAGGCTGGAGCAGGTCGTCAGGATGATGACCAGTGCAACAGAGCAGCTGTTAGAGCTTGTCCCGCAGGAGCACGAGCCGGGGATCCCGGACCTTGCCGACGTGATGGACGAGACGGAGAGCACAACTGTCCTGGCCCTGCCGTGTGTGCAGCAACGGGTTCTGCTCGTGGAGAGTGACGAAACCGCGCGGGCGCAAACCGAGGTGGCGCTCGGTGATCTCGGGTACAGGGTCCTCGTTGCCCGGGACGGCAATGATGCATTCCGCTCGTTCCTCGAACACGGTGAGCATCTGGATCTCGTCGTTCTCGATCTGTCTGTTCCTCCGCTGGGAGGCATGGATACGCTTCGGATCCTCAGGCGAATCTCGCCGGATGTCCGGGCAGTGGTCACATCGGATGGTCCTGCACAGGACATCGCGCTTGACCTGGCTGCGGCGGGAGTCGGGGAATTGCTGCAGAAGCCGGTCAGCGGCGATGCGCTCCGCCACGCCATAGCAATGGCAGATTCACAAGGGAAGCGGTGATTCGATCCTGTTGCGCCGTCTTGGGATCTGGGTGACAGTTTCACTGAGGAGCGTGCATTGGCAGCGACGGACGGCCTGGTCGGCTACGTGCTCAACGGTACCTATCGTCTCACCCGGCCCATCGCCCCGGGGGGGATGGGCGACGTGTACGAGGCGGTCCATGTGCGTCTGGCCTCCAAGCGCTACGCGGTGAAGCTGCTGCACCCCGGCCTGGCGGACGACCCGGAGCTGCTCGGGCGCTTCGAGCGGGAGGCCCGCATCGTCTCGGACCTCGGTCACCCCAACATCGTCGAGGTCATCGACTGCAACTGCACCGAGGAGGGCCAGCCGTTCATCGTGATGGAGTTCCTCGAGGGTGAGACCCTGGCGAGCTGGATCCAGCGCGAGGCTCCGCTGCCGCCGCGGCCCCTGGTCAGGGTGCTGGACCAGGCCGGCGCCGCGCTGCAGACCGTGCATGATCGGGGGATCGTCCACCGCGACATGAAGCCCGACAACATCTTCCTGGTGGAGGGCGACCCACCTCTGGTCAAGGTGCTGGACTTCGGCATCTGCAAGGTGCGGGAGAGCCGCAGCATCATGACCGAGGAGCATGTGCTGCTCGGGACCTGCCACTACATGTCCCCCGAGCAGGCGAGCGGCGACCACCAGAAGGAGGACCACACCACCGACATCTTCGCCCTGGGCGTCGTCGCTTACGAGGCGCTCACCGGCCAGCGGCCCTTCACTGCGCCAAACGTCCCGGCCGTGGTGTACCGCGTCCTGTTCGACGAGCCGCCCCCGCCGAGCAAGGTCAATCCGCGCCTGCCATACACGGTGGACCCGGTCATCGCCTGCGCGATGGCCAAGGACAAGCAGAAGCGCTACCAGCGGGTCGAGCACTTCATCGCTGCGCTGGGGCGGGCAGTCGGCGGCCCCGGCCCGGACTCTCCGAACACCACGCCGGCGGGGTCGGGGATGTGGCGCTCGAGCGGACGGTGAGCTCCGGTTGCGTCGATCCTGGAACTGAGGGACAGTTCGCACGGACGGCGCTCAGCGTCGGGAGGGCCGGACAATGAAGCTGACGAGCAGGAGCTGGTGGGCGATACCCCTCGCGGCGGGCATCGCCGTGATGTCGTGCAAGAAGGTCGAGCCGCCGTCCACCGCGAACGACGACCCGATGGTGGCGTCGATCGAGCTTCAGGGCCTGAAAAAGCTCGAGCACGCGAGCGCGTTCTCGGCGATCTATGCCGTGACCGGGGCCGGCGTCACGGTCAGGGGCAAGCTGAAGCACAAGGCGGGCGCGATGCGGGTCGAGCACGTCATCCCCTACGGCGACCGGGTGATCGAAGTCGCGGCGCAGGGCAGGTGCTGGCGGCAGCGCGGACAGGTGGTGATCCCATGCGACAGGGCCGAGTCTGCGCACGCGACCCGGCTGGCGAGCCTGCTCGAGGCCGCCTGGCTCTGGCCGCTGAAGCAACGGCCCGACCGCAAGGTCACGGCCACGAAGGTGGATCTGGCGGGCAAGACTCATCCCGCCCTGACGATCCTGGGGGGGACAGGCCAGCCGCTCGGCACCCTGCTGTTCGACCCCGCCAACTACCTCGTGGTGGGGCTCAGGATGCAGACCACTCTGGGGGGCAAGACGGGCGAGCTGGTCGGGACGTTCAGCGCGTTCGAGAAGAGCTGCGGCATCAAGATCGCCGGCAAGCGCGAGTACACCTTCCTCGGCCAGCCGCTGCTGACCGAGAAGATCAGCGGGGTGCTGTGTGAGCCGATCGATGACGACCTGTTCGCCCAGCCGCCCCAGGTCAAGCACGGGCATCTCAAGCTCAAGCACAAGGGCACGACCGATCTGGTGTGCACCAGGCTCAGGGGACCCCTGACGGGCGTCGACGCCGCCATCGGCAAGGTGAGCAGCGGCCTGAGCGCCAAGGGGTTCGGGCCGGTGGGCGCGCCGGTCCTGATCCACGAGAAGGGCCCGCCCAGGGTCAAGGCACCGGGGCGGCTCGTCACCGCGGTCTGCCTCCCCGTCGGCAAGAGGGCATGGGTCATGCCCGAGGGCACGTGGACCGGCGAGCTCTTCGTCAAGCAGGTCGTGGGAGACGAGGTGCTCGCGGCGTTCGGCGTCGGCGACGTCATCAAGAACACCGGCGAGCTGCCGGGCCTGCTGCTGGCCGGCGCCCGGGAGCGAAAGCGCAAGCAGCTGGGGGTGATGGTCCAGATCCTGTACCTGTATCGGGAGGATTTCCGGTCCTCGCGCCCCCACGGGGCGCTCCTGGATGAAGCAGCGGAAACCCCGCCCGACCAGCGTGTGAGCGAGATGCACGCCACGCTCGAATAGCCCGGTACTTCGGCGGCATCATCAACGTGATCGCGATCGGCTGGATCATGCTCGGCGGCCAGGGCATCGTCTCCACGGTCAATCGACTGGTTTGCAGGGCGTGCGCTGGGGTAACATGGCGGGAACTATCGGCTGACCAGACAGTCTAACCCGTTGCGCTGGAACCCGTCGCAAACATGGACCCCCGGGAAAGTCGGCTCGTGCGTCGCCTCAAGCAGCGAGATGAGGCTGCTTTCCGGGAGATGATCCGCACGCACCAGACCGATGTGTACAACCTGATCTTCCGCATGCTGGGCAACAAGGAGGAGGCGGAGGATCTGGCCCAGGAGGTGTTCGTCACCGTGTTCAAGGCGATCGAGAGCTTTCGCGGCGACAGCAAGTTCTCGACCTGGCTCTACCGTATCGCGGTCAACCACTGCAAGAACCGCTTCAAGTACCTCTCCCGTCGCCAGTACCACGCGACCCAGCCCCTGGACGACGTCAGCGAACGGGCGATGACGGGCCGGGACGGCGGACCGACGGTGCCGCTGCAGGCCCAGATCAGCCGCCCCGACCGCATGATGGAGGGCCTGCAGCTGGAGCAGGCGATCCAGCGCGAGATCGCCAACCTCGACGAGGACCAGCGGATGCTAATCGTGCTCCGGGACGTACAGGGGCTGAGCTACCAGGAGATCGCGTCGATCACGCAGCTGCCCGAGGGGACGGTGAAGTCGAGGCTTCACCGCGCCCGGATGATGCTCAAGGATCGACTGCAGAAGTATCTGTGACCGACATGGACCACCAACGCGCCAAAGAGCTGTTCAGCCAGTACCTGGACGGCGAGCTGCCTCCGGAGCAGCAGAGCGAGCTCGAGGCCCACCTCGACCAGTGCGAGACCTGCCAGGCCGAGCTGAATGCGCTGGAGAAGACCCTGAGCTCCCTGGCCGGCCTGGCTCCCGTGCCCCCGCCGAAGGACTTCGACCGCAAGGTACAGCAACGCATCCGCCGCCGCAGCCGTGGTCGCTTCTTCAAGCCCGACAACCTGCTCAACCGCATCCCCTTCGAGTGGATCTCCTTCGTGATCATCATGCTGATGCTGGTGATGTACTTCATGCTGATCCAGTCCCAGGTCAAGGTGAAGCCCGACCCGCAAAGGGACGGCGGGGTGGAGCGGACGAAGGTGATCGAGAAGAGAGGGAAGGTCGACAGCCCCCTGGACTCGCGGCCGCAGTAGCCCGGCTCAGAACCCCGGCGGACCGCAGATGAACAGGTCCCAGTACTGAGTGGGGTAGCACTGCCCCCCGGGCGGGCAGGCGTAGTAGGCGTCGCAGGAGTAGGTGCAGTAGCCTCCGCCGTAGGGGTGGGCCGCGCAGAACCCGCTGACGCACTCGTCGTCCTGGCCGCAGGGGCCGCCGTAGCCCTGCAGCGAGGGGGGATCGGGCGTGCCACCGACAGCACCGGCCGGGGCGCAGGCATCGAGGCCAGGCTGGTCGGTGGAGAAGCACTCGTAGCCGGAGGGGCAGCCCTGCTGCCATCCACAGGTCTGGGTGCAGAACAGGCCCGCGGGGCCAGCGGCGCACAGGTTGCTGTGGCAGTCAGCGTGGGTCTGGCAAACCTGTCCGAACCCCTGCTTCGGACCGGGAGGCGGAGGAGGAGGCGAAGGCTGACCTGGCTGCGGCCCCCCGCCCTGGAACAGGTGGTCGCAGTCGGGATCCTGGGGACAGAGCCCGTCGCAGGTCCCATCGCCCTCACACTGCCGTGGCCGGTCGCCGCTGTTGATGCCGTGCTGGGCCAGCCAGGCCGTGTGCACATCAATGCGAGAGTAGTACGCGCGCTCCTGGCAGTTCGGCGTGCCCAGCGTGCCGTGGGAGGTGATACCGACCTGCCACCAGCCGCCACTGACCTGCACGAAGGCCGGGCCGCCGGAGTCGCCGTAGCAGCCACCCTTTCCGACGAAGGCATAGGAGATCTTCATCCCCGTCACCTCGTCGAGCACCACGCGGGTCTCGCGGCGGATGCCCTGGGTCTCGTCGTTCTCGCTGCGACCGTAGCCGACGAGCACGAGCTCCTGCCCCATCAGCTGCTGGGGCGAGCCGAGGTGCATGGCGACCGGCTTGACCCCCTCGATCGGCGTGGCCAGCGCGGCCAGGGCGATGTCGTTTCCGATCTCGACCTGTTTGGGCACGTAGCTGGGGTGCAGCCAGGCCTGCGTCAAGCGCGCGCGCTTTGGCGAGCCAAACAGGTCCTTGCCCAGAACGAACTCGATCTGGCCCACGCCGCCTGGCGGCAGCTCCTCGAGGCAGTGGGCGGCCGTCAGCAAGCGGTCGGAGCGCAGCAGCGTCGCCGTGCAGATGTGCTGGCCGTTGTAGAACAGCGAGCCAGTGGCGGCGAAGCTGCTGCTGAGCTGACCGCCGACGATGGCGGGGGTCCGGTCGCCCGCGGGTTGAACCGGCGCGTCGACGGCGACGTTGCAGCTGGCGAGGAGAAATGCGAGAAGGAGTGCGCCCGTGTTCTTCATTGCCTGTGTAGTTCCTCTCCGGGCGCACGTGAGTCAGGTGCATGCTGCATGCCACCGATCGAGGCCTGTGTCTCTGCGGACCTGGCCGTCGTGATGTGCCACGAGCTGGGGTCAGTTGAGCATCATCTGGTGAACAGACCCCCACCTTCCCGGTCGGCCAATAACTGGACAGGCGAGCAGCGGGTGATACAATCCTCGCAAAACTAAAGGAAATCCAAATGGTTGTGAAGAGGGCTGGACTCGTGCTCGTGCTGCTTGTGGTGGGGCTCCCTGCCGCGGCCGCCCAGGATCTGCTGGGGACCCGCTCCGTCGGCATGGGCGGAACGCTCCGCGCAGCGCCCACGGGCGAGACCGCAGTGCTGCTAAACCCGGCGGGCATGAGCCTGACCCGCGCGTATGTCATCAACGCGCTCTATCAATACCGCGCCTCGGACGCAGGCAGCCTGGTCAACGTCTCGATCGTTGACTCCGCCACCAAGAAGATCGCCGCGGGTCTGTACTACAGCTACGTGCACGCCTCTCCCAGCCGCACGTTCTACGACCCCACCGGATTGCGGTTTTCCGGCGTGTTCGACCTCGAGGAGACGATCCAGGCCCACGAGGTCGGGCTCTCGCTGTCCTATCCGCTGGCCAACCTGATCCACCTCGGCGTCACCAACAAGTACATCAATGTCAAGGTGGAGCAGCCCGAGGATACCCCCGAGGTGGTGCAGGACGACGGAGACGCGGGCTACACCATGGACATCGGCCTGATCGTGACCCCGCTGCCCGGCCTCAACCTCGGCGTGGTCTACTCCAACGCCATTCCCGTGGAGCACCCCTACTACACCCGACAGCTCGGCATGGGGCTGGCCTACTCCATGGGGACCAGCTTTCTGGCCGAGTTCGACGCCGTGCTGGACTTCGATCGTTCAGAGGACGTCAAGGCCTCCTACCACGGCGGCGCCGAGCTGTTCCTCGGCAGCAGCTTCGCGCTGCGCGGCGGCGTGATGCACGACACCTATCGCAAGGCGACCTTCGCCACCGGCGGTCTGGGTCTCGTCACACGCAAGCTGGCCCTGGATTTTGGCCTGCGGCAGATGGTGGACGGTGGGGCCGAGACGCTGCTGGCGTTCTCGGTGCGGCTGTTCCTGCAGTAGCCGAGGACGGGAGGGGGGTCCTACTTGGTCACCATCAGACCGTAGATCTGGTCGTCCGGCATGTTCTGCAGATCCTTGGCTGACACCAGCGACCCGTCGGTGCGGAAGGACACGACGTCCAGGAAGTCCCGCCCGACGTCGTAGTAGCCGTCGTTGTCGTAGTCGAAGACGATGTCGTACTTGAGCACGTTGACCGTGTCCATCGGCAGGGTCTTGGGGTTGATGATCTTGATCGGCGGGCTGTTGGTGCAGCTGTTCTGGATCGTCCCGCTCAGGGTCGCGACCGCCTTGTCCTTGACGTAGAGCCGCCCGAGACCGCTGCCGCCCTTCTGCACCAGCTCCCAGTTGTTCCAGAACCCGGCCCAGCTCTGATGCGCGACCACCCACTTGGTGACCCAGGCGTGGCGGGAGCCAGACTGCACCGGCGGGTTGACGTAGGTGTAGATCGTCGACGAGCTCTGGCTGTAGGTGTTGTCCCAGCTCCCTGTGCTGCGGTTGGGGGAGTTGTACGCCAGGTTGACCAGCAGGTGCTTGGCCGCCATCTGCGCCGCCAGGGCGCGCATCTGCGCCTCGTAGGCCTTGGTCGCCTGCTGGGTGTCCGACACCAGCTTGGCCGCCTGGGCGGCATGGTCCGCCGCCTTCTTGGCCGCCGCGTCGGCGATGTTCGACTGGGCGATGGCGGTCACATCGTCGGCCAGCGTCTGGTCGAAGGCACTGTCGGCCTTGGTCGAGGCGGTCGATGCGGTCTGAGACTCGCTCTTGGCAGAGTTGGCCTCCGCACGGGCCTGGACCGCCAGCGCCAGAGCCTCGGGGCCCTTGGCCGCCTGCTCGGCGGTGGTGGCCGCCGTGTCGGCCGCGGTGTAGGCGTCGGCCGCCGCGCCCGAGGAGTCCTCGGCAGCCTCGGCCGCGCTCTTGGCCCGGAACCAGGCCGCACCGTACTGGATGGTCAGGCCGACCTTGTCCTCCCCGTCGGAGGCGTCCTTGGAGGAGAAGCCGAAGTCATACTGGCCGTTGCGATCCACATCCACGAGGACGTCGTAGGGTCCGAGGTCCTTGCCGGTCGGCTGCCACCCCTCGATCCTGGTCGGCAGGAGCACGCCGTCGGACACCATGCCCACCACCGGGCCGACCACGGCGTCAGGGTCGCCATTGCGGGGGATGGCGGAGCCCTGCCACTTGTCGCGGTCCTTGACCAGGTAGATGTCCACGGAGGTCACACCGGCAGGGAAACCACGGCCCTTGATGTGGACCGGAGCGGCGGTCTCCTCGGGGTCCGGCAGCGCTCCAACCACGAACCCGTTGATCGCGTTCCCACGCATGTCGCAGGTGTAGACGTGGGCCGGCTGGACCTCGTCCACCTGGAACCCGTGGCCCTCGAAGTTGGGGATGTGCGGGGTGACCGGCAGGTTCTGATCGACGATGGTCTCCTTGCCCGGACCGACCAGCTCCAGCTGCAGCGTGTCGTTGTCCTGGACATCGTCGAACTCGCCCAGGTCGTGCGCCACGGAGGTCCGCTCGAGCTTGCCCGCCATGTCGGTCAGGACCTCGACCTCGGCCAGCAGCATGCCGGTCCGAATGTTGGTCAGGCGGGCCTGGTAGACCGTGTCGGCCTTCAACGCCACGTCGTCAGGCGTGCTGAGATTCAGGGCCGTGCCGGTGCGGAGCACGTCCTGCTCGCCCTCGGCGTTGGTGATGGCAAGGGTCGAGCTGCCGTACCCATGCTTGCCGTAGTTGCCTTCCTCGAGGCCGCAGGCTGCGACCAGAAGGGCGACGCTGATGATCGTGATGGCTCCGCGCATTGTCCTCTCCTTGGTGTCCCATAACCCCCGGTTGCACGAACCGGACCAGCGCGGTGGAGGATCCAGCGCCATCCGTTCGATTGGTCAGCTCGAACCCCCCAGGATCCGCGAGGAATGATTATCGTAGTGATACTGTGCGGTTCTGTGGGCCGATGTGGCATGGAACCTCGACTCCCGCACCAGGGGTCATCTGTCCCCATCAAAGCGGGTGAGGCGTATGGCCGACGGTCTTGGGCTGTGGGGTCTGTCCCCAGCAATAATCATCAGTAGCAGAAGAAGCAGGTGCTACCCGGCATGGAATAGCAGGTACCGCCGGTCGAACAGGTCGACCCGGCGGATGTGCAGGTCGCCAGGCACTTGCCCGATGTGGCCTTTGGGTCTGTGGTGAGGCACAGCGCGCCACCGGCGCAGACCAGATCCTCGGTGCAGGTGCCGCCCTGCGCCACGGCGGGCACACACACCGCGATGCCCGCCTTGTCGGTCTTCACGCAGGCTTCGCTCGTCGCGCAGCCACCCAGACCGTTGCACTGCTGGAAAGTGCACTGCTTGCGGCATTTGCCCTGGACGCAGTGCAAGGGCTTTGCGCAGGGGCAGGGCCCACCTGGGACCGTGGTGACCGGGAGGTCCGGCGTTGCGATGGTCTGGTCCGCGACTGAAGCCCCATCCGGATGTGGGCCGGTGTCGGTGGGGATCCATCCCCCACCCCCATCCCCTCCGAAATCGGGGAGAGGAAACCAGGAGACCTCTCCCCCGCCGTCCTTGGTTGCTTGCGGGATCTTTGCGTGTCCGGGGCATCCACCCACCACAGGGGCGACCACCAGCACAAGGAGCCATGCTCCAGTGACTCTGCTCGACAAGATTTGCTCCGTCCCGATCAAAGAGAATGCAATCCACATTCCTCAAAGCAAATGGGGGGGAGGCCACAATGTCGTCAGGCTCGAACAACTGGGGTAGACTGTAACTGTTGGGGACAAATTCCGCTGCTTTATCCCGGAGCGCCCCGCAGGGGCGCGAGGACCGGAATTGCCGGATGTGCTGCAAACTCTCGGGCGCTATCAGCTGCTCGATCGCATCAGCATAGGGGGGATGGCCGAGGTATTTCGAGCCAAGGCTCTTGGTGATGCCGGATTCGAGAAGGTGGTGGCGATCAAGTGCATCCTGCCGCACATGGCCGACGACCGAGAGTTCGTTGACATGTTCATCGACGAGGCCCGGACCGTCGCACAGTTGACCCACAACAACATCTGCCAGATCTTCGAGTTCGGCCAGGAGGAGGGCATCTACTTCCTCGCCCTGGAGCTGGTGGAGGGCAAGGACGTCAAGCGGGTGATGGAGTACCACCGCCTGCGTGGACAGGCGATGCCGGTCCCGGAGACGCTCTACGTCATCCGCCGCACCTGCGAGGCGCTGGACTACGCCCACGGCTGCCGCAACAGCCAGGGCCAGCCGATGAACATCGTCCACCGGGATGTCAGCCCACAGAACATCCTCATCTCCTATGCGGGCGATGTGAAGCTGATCGACTTTGGCATCGCCAAGGCGGTGGGGAGGCTGACCAAGACCGTCTCCGGCAGCATCAAGGGCAAGTTCGGCTACATGTCGCCGGAGCAGGTCGGCGGCAAGCCGGTTGACCTGCGCTCTGACATCTTCGCCTGTGGAACGGTCATGTGGGAGATGCTGACCAACAGGCGCCTGTTCAAGGGGGAGTCCGATATCCAGACCATGCACATGGTCCGCCGGGCCGAGGCCTTTCCCCCCTCCACCATGAACCCACAGGTCCCGCCTGCCCTGGACAGTATCGTGCTGCATGCCCTGGCGCGCGAACCGGAACAGCGCTATCAGAACGCGGGACAGCTGGTGGACGACCTGGAGCGGTTCATCATCGAATCTGGCACGACCTGTTCGTCCCAGCGTCTTGCCCGCTGGATGAACGATGTGTTCTCACAGGACCGCGCACAGGCGGAGGCGCGGGCGCGGGCGGCGGAGGAGCGGGCGCGCATGGAGGGCCAGATCACGACGGAGAGACCGCTGCCGGTGCTTGAGATCGTTGACCCTCAGCTGGTGCCGCCGCCGCCCACGACCACGGTCACGGGGGCAGGCACGGTGACGGGCACCTTCACCGAGACCGAGTATGTGATGGTCTCGTCCGTCAAGCCCTGGATCGTAGTCGGCGCTCTGCTGACGGTCCTGATCGCCGGCGGTGTGACCGTGATGCTGCTGTGGCCCAGGGGGCAGAAGGTGGTGAAGGTTGCGGTCCCATCGACGCCCACCAATCCGCGCTCGATCACCATGCTGGAGTCAGACAGCGGCCAGCGGCCAGCGAGAGTCGACAAGGTGCCCGTCCGCCTCCAGCCATCGCCAGCGCGAGGCCCGGCCCGCACCCGTCCCGGCCTCGCGCACGCTCGACATCGTACACGGAGGACACCGACTCCTCCCCCTGTGCGCGCGACACCCGCGCCTGCGCCGACACCCGCGCCCACGCCGGCACCCGCGCCCACGCCGGCACCAGCCCCGGCGCCGCAGCCGGCCACGGGCAGGCTGCTGGTCGCGTCCAAGCCATGGGCCAGGGTGTGGATCGACGAGCAGGACACCGGTCGCAACACTCCCATCCCCTCCAGCTCGCCCCTGGTGCTCAGGCCGGGCCGACACACCGTGAGCCTGTTCGTCAACGAGCATCGCTTTGACTTCACGGTGACCGTGACCCCTGGCAAGACGACCAAGCTGATCAAGACCCTCCCCGTCACACGTTAACTAGACCGCCTTCGGGTTGAATTGATCCGCCCTCGCTTGTCCGCGACTCTCGAGGCTGTGTCGCTCAGGCTCGAAATACCAAAAGTATGACTTCGCCTTCGCTCCTTGCCTCGAGAGCCGGG
>Ga0180009_10000850_pt1 | contig 39123 bp, 56 predicted proteins | sample OS_PC_MetaG_FD_123537 | JGI IMG/M metagenome (GOLD analysis project Ga0180009, IMG submission 123537) | Groundwater microbial communities from the Aspo Hard Rock Laboratory (HRL) deep subsurface site, Sweden - OS_PC_MetaG | ecosystem: Environmental > Aquatic > Deep subsurface > Groundwater... | reverse complement strand
TAAGTTCTACCAGTTGGTTGTACGATAGCTGCACTAGACCGTCCAGGGAATTTTCTTTCAGTGTCGTAAACATTGCCAGTTCATACGCTTTTATTGTCATATGCTTATTATAAGGGTAGGTGTTGGATATGTCAACAAAAAGTTTCAACAAAATAACGCCTGTTGCCCCAACGCCTTTTCTTCCTCGGTAAGAGGCACGGATACCTTGCGATATCGTCCCTTTCCTGGTAGCGTCTCCATGTCGCACTGGATGGCTGTCATTCGGTAGATGCGTGCAACAGTCTCCTGCAACGGCATACCCTTGTATTCGTTCCTCCGTAGCTCGTCCATGGTGTCGTTGTAGATATCCCATGCTATGACAGTCTTACCATGCTCGTAGCGACGACAGACGTTGATGATTGCTTGACGGATGGTGAACTTCTTTTTCAATTCGGTCATACATCACTCCTTGATTTTCCGCACACTAACAATCCACTGTGGCGGTATGGTTCCGAGATACACGTACCAGTACTTCGTGAGTTCTGGCTTTGCGTCGAATCCCTTAACCTTTCGCTCTCCGAGTGCAGCACAGAAGATATCAAACGGTATCAACTTCTCCTTCGCAAGCGGTACGGGGATGTTCACCTTGACGACCGCCTGTGTACGTCCACGGGTTGCCCACGATTGGTTCTGCACGTCTGGGTCGATGGTAAGCCATTGCGTGTGCTGGATGAACGCTATCTTTTCATCTTCATTGACTGGTGTTACACCTTTTGTCAGACCGTTCTTCTTGATCGCGTCGGCGTTGGTCGCTGTTGTGAAGTGGTATAGGATGTTCAAAATACACCTCCCGTGCAAACCTCTTGTTCGATGAGGTCGTAGAACTCCTGGTCGTCGATGTCAGACGGCACTCCGTCGAGCGTTACCCCGTGGATGTCGTGTGCGTCTCCCCAATGCACTGTCAACTCGACCTCGCATAGTTGCCCGTGGTAGTCGAACGATACTCGGCTCATAGCCTCCCCCTGTCTATCAGATACTTCAAGATGATACCGAACACGGTTCCTCCTGCGAAAATCAATACAATCGCCACTTGGTTCATGTCGTCCTCCTAGAACGGAATGTCGTCGGAATCGTCGTATCCTTCGGGTCCGGGGAATCCTGTACCCTTGGGTGCGAACCCCTGTTGCCGAGGCTGTTCGTCTGGAACGTTCGGGTTGTATGGTTCCTCCTTGTCCTTGCCACCAAGCAACTGTACGTCCTTCACGACGATTTCCACCCTGCTGTTCTTCTGTCCGTCCTTCTCCCATCTGTTTTGCCGTAGTGAGCCTGTTAGCCCTATCTGCTTGCCTTTGGTAAGGTACTGGTTCAGCGTCTCGGCAAGTTTACCGAACAACACGCAAGAGAAGAATGAAGTGTCCTTCTTGTCCCCGTATCCCGTGTCCACCGCGACACTGAAGTTCCCGACAGGTTTCCCTTCGTTCGTGAAACGCAAGGTCTGGTCGTCGGTCAGTCGCCCGATCAATGAAACGCTATTCAACATATGCTCTCCTTATTGCCCGATTACCGGTTTGTCGTCGTCCTCGTAAATCTCTCCGTCGCCCCAAGCATCCTCGTCCATGTCGCGGATATCATCGATGCTTTCATGCCTACCAGTGCTGTACGACAAATCTCCGTAGCGGAAACTTTGTGCGTCGCTGGTTGCGATAAACTCCAATGCTTCTTGTCTGGTCATTTCCGTATCTCCTTGTATCTATACCTTACACTACCAGTTACACCATGTCAACAAATATTTTCAGATTTTTTCCGCTTGCAATCCCATGAGGATTTGCTCGAACTTTCTGGTATTCACCCCGGCTTCCATCATTTCTTGTATGGTGGTGTCTATCATGTCCTTTCTGTCCGACTTGTCGAAGTCACGCCAGCTTTTCGGTACGGCGATATAGGGAACACTCGGCGGTATATCGTCTATGCGTGTGACGGTATGCTGGCGGTCGGTGAGGTAGATATACTCCTTGGCTCCACAGATACGCAGCTTGAGTTGATCGCGCAGGTCCTCGAAGGAGTCATAGGAACCGCAACCGCTTTTCCAGTACTCTTGTATGAGAGAATGCCACGCTCGGTTCTGTTCCTCCGAACCTGGTTGTTTTGGTAACTCTATGGTTACAGTGATGTACCCACCGGTTTTCTTGTCGCTTGCGGAATAGAGTTCCTTGATTCTTGGACGGAACTCGGCAGGGGCGAACCCCAAACCGAGCATTTCGTTGTTGATAGTGAATACTACTTGCATGTTATACCTTCCTGAACTCGATTCTCCATACCCAGTCATTGTTTTTCCACGGATACCCGCGCTTGGCGTTGAGAGAATCCCAAATTATCCGATACCGCTTTTTCGGTGTATTACAGTACGTGCAATCAATCTCGGTGATGCCATAGTCGTGACCAAGAGCCTCATGGACTCCATAACCATTACACCATGGACACGGAAATAGATTGTCCTCTCCTGCCCTATAAGCGTAATCATAGTCAGATATGATTCCTTCTGCAATTGCATCTTCTTCTGTGATATCCTGCACCCGCTCAACACGGATATTGGTTATTTCGAGAAGAATGCGGGAAGCAAATCGTGGCATATACATAGCTCTTTTCCATTTGAACGGTGATTTGCCATGTTGCCATTCATACCGCCCATCATGATTGGGGATAAGACCAATATCAGAAAGCTCAATTAGCCATCGAGTAATATAATTATTCGCCTGATCTCCCATGTAAGCCCATGGCGTGCGTGTCAGTTCTGGTGATGCCATATAGTCTATGGCAACCCTGCCATCATTACGCCATGCTCCCGGCTTCCAATCCTCTTTCACCCACAAGTGGTTTCCAACCTTCCAAGGCGACAAATCCCTTGCCACGTCATCAGGTGAGCAGATTGTCAGCATCTTAAGAGCGTTGCCAGTGACAACCCTTCGTGTCACGGTCTTGCGTTCATCCAATATTGCTTGAACGCTCTCTGCGCTCATAATGATTGGTAGTTCTTTCATTTCATTTCCTCCCGTATCTTCATCAGGTTCTTGTGGTCCCGTGGGTGGTTGTACCACCACAGCTTGGCTATGCTCCTGAACAGGTTTGCCGACTCGACGATATCGTCCTCGGTCCACTTGTCGTAGTATGTGTAGTCGCCGGTTCCCAAGTACAGGTCGGCAACATCGACGGGATCCGGTTCGCACATGAGATAGGCTGCCAACTGGATTACATGCCAACGGTAGCGGTGTCCACTCTTGAGGTCTACGAGCATCCGCTTTCCATCGATTATTCCGAGGCGGTCTTTCGTGCCGGCGTAGAACAATTCTTCATGGAATGTGATTTGCTCGGTCTGCTCCCATAAAACGTCATGGTCTTGCAGGAACAACTCGTATCCGACCAACGCGGCATGTACCCGTGAGTCGGTCAAGGTGTCCTCGTACAAGCATTGGTCGATGAGTTCGGTCATGGTGTGCATTTCGCTTCCGTCGATGGCGTAGTGCGGTGCTATGAATGTCGAGTCGACGATGTGCCCGTATTGGAGCAGTTGCGTGACCGACGGGATAACGATAGGTTTCTTCGGGTCGTACTGGATGGAATATTCGTGCCGGTCGCTGTTGAATATCAGATAGTCTTGCAACATCTATTCCCCCTTCAAGGTTTCGGTAATCAGGCGGTTCAGTGTCACCTCGTCGTATCGCTCGATTCCCTTGACGACTTTATCCTTCCACGCTTGGTCGAACTTGTCAGTCGCAACAACCTTTGCCTTTGCCACTTCGCGCAGTTCATCAAGACTCGGTTCTGGTTCTGCCATGACAGGCGGTAGAATAGTAGAGTTCCACACAAAACGCTGGACGTCCCTGGAATCGCACACGATCAGCTTACTAATGGTTCCTTTGTTGTATCCGATGTGAGATACGTAGAATTTCTGCCGGCACGTATAGATGGTCTTTCCCTTGTTGTCGTACGAGTTCACCTCGTTGTCAGCAAGTTCAATCCATATGTCCGGGGCGGTGTAGAGTTCCCTCCCGATGCCGAAGTTGTAGCATGCACGCTTGAAAGCATCCGATGCGTGTCCCTTCTCTTCCCCAACTTGCGTATCGCTCCCGACGTCCTCTCGGTCAATCCAGCAGTCCTTCTCGTTGTCCCATACGGACACCATACAGAAAAGCATGTCGCCAATCTGCTTGTAGCTTTTCTTCCATCCGAGAATACCGTACTTCTCATCGAGTGCTGCCATGTCGTACCGAGCGTCCTTGTACAACAGTAGGAGGGCGCGTTTATTCTTTGTGACTGTCTTGACGTACACCTGGATTTCGTTTGGCTTCATCATTTCGTTTGCTCTCCTTCGTGGATGTTGCCGATTACTTCCCAATCTTCTTTGCTCTCAAAGGAAACCCATGACTCGAAGTCGTTGTTCTGGAGATACCATCCAACTGCCATGCCAAGACCTTCTCCTGTGTCGCCACTGTAGGTAACTGGATAACCCTCGAAACCTTTTAGGATATCCCCCTCAAAAATCATCTTACCGTTGCGGTCTTTAAGTCCGGTGTATTGCTCAAGCACAGGCTTATCACAATCGATATCGAAATGATCAAATCTGAAATTCACGGTGTCATCGAAATATTCAGCCTTGCCGATTGATAGCTTTTTTCCATCCCAAGCACGAAAAATAATCTCTCTCATTCCGTCCCCCTTTCTTCCCACGCTGTCTGCCTGATTTCCTCAAGCAGTTCTTCCTTGATGATTTCGGTGACGTCCATCCATTTCGTTTCGTTGATGTTCACAATCTTTGCGAACACTTGGAAGTCTATGAAATCGTCACCGTCGTCGTTGTACTTCACCTCGAAGTCAATCCCTTTCGCCGTAAGCATCCTTTCAACCCATCCCTTTAGAATCATTGCCGTTTCCTCCCGTCCAAGTTCCTCATGTCGTCCTCATCCAGGATGGTTTCGTAAATACCGTTTACCAACCGCTTCGTCCCAATCTTGTGCCGGTCGCACAACTTGCGGATCGTGTCGTAGTTCCGTCCCCGTGACAGGGCGTACTTGTGCATGTTCATCTCTTTTTTTTCCATCAATTTTCCTCCATGATTTCTTCGAGTTCTGCAACCCGTGATTCCGCTCTCACCAAACGATCGATAAATTCCTCGATACGCTTGTCATTCTGTTCGTCCCGTTCGTAACACGATTCTATGCGACCGATGAGACGGGCTATCACCGTCAACGCATCCCCGTCACATTCGGCAAGCAGATGGTTTATCTGCCCCGTCGTGTCACGTCCCTCCATCCATACGTCCATCATTCTTGACATCGTTTCCTCCTATACATACTGTACTCTACCGTAACGCAACAGTCAAGCACAAACTTTATTTTTTTCGTGTTGACTATATGGTGAGGTGGTGGTATTCTGACTGTGAGATTAGTTAGGCAACCTCGACACTTGCCCGACTGATTATCTTAATCAGTTTAGCCTTGTTCTATTTCCCCGTGTCGAACCCGAAAGGGTGGGGATTTGGAATGAGGCTTTTTTATGGAGTTTTTATGGATACTGTCATGGGTATTGATTCCAAGGAGTTCTTTATTCAAGAACAGGAGGTCGCGTTACTGGCTTTCCGAGGATTGCTTGCAAGTTCGACGGGGAATGATCGGGAACGGATTGTCGCCGAGATTGACCGTATCGAACGGTATTTGGAAAAGGCGGTGGTGAAATGAGTATACTGCAGCTTTATTCAAACGATAATTTCATAGTTATAAATAGGGATTTTGCCAAGAGTCATGGAGTAAATAACGCCATTATTTTTGGCAATCTTTGTTCTATGGCATCACAAACAGGGAATAGTTTTTATTTCACCATTGAAAAACTTGCCGAGAAATCCCTTTTATGTACCGACACAATTAAGAAAGGTTTGAAATATCTTTCTGATAATGGGTATATAACAAAGGTCCGAAAAGGTGTTCCAGCACAGAACATTTTTTCTATCAATGAAGAAAAACTTGAAGCCGACCTATCATCCAACAAGATGGTGGAAAATAACACCAACTGGATGGTGGAAAATAACACCAACTATATTAAGAATAATAATACTAATAATAAGAATACATTGGACACCTTCAAAAAACCTTCGGTTCAAGAGGTGGATTCCTATTGTCAAGAACATGCCTATTCATTGGACGCACAACGTTTCATCGACTATTATGAATCGAATGGATGGAAAGTTGGAAAGAACAAGATGAAAGACTGGAGGGCCGCGGTCCGCAACTGGTGGCGCAACAACAACTCCTTTTCAAAGGGTGGTGCTGATGTTGTGTTGGGTAACTTCCTGGATATCCCGAACGGAGGGATGGTATGACAATCACCTATAGTTTTCTACGTGTACTTTTCCACAACCCCGGACTATATAGTGATATGCACCTTACCGAAGAACATTTCCCTGCCGGCAATGAACGTGATTTGTTCACGGCTATGAAGGAAATATACCAAAATGGTGGGACCGTGGATGAACCAGCCTTGGTCGCGAAAGGCTTCACGTACACCGAGTTGATGGAACTCGGCCACGACTATGAAACGATCGCGTCGAATTGGCGGTTCCGTGAGAAGGAAATCATAACCCTGTACAACAGAAGGAAATTGCGTGAACTTGCCGAGAAGATAGCGCACGACACCGACAGTTCTCCGACCGATATCATGGATTTGTGGCAAGCGGAAACATCGGCCATGGAGAATGTTTCTGGATTCGAAATACGCACGCTTGGCTCGATAGTGAACGAGTCGCACAAGGCGATACTCGAACGGGCAAGCATCGGCGGTTCGCTTGTCGGCATCAAAAGCGGATTACCACAACTGGACAGCGCGACACTCGGATTCCAAAAGAGGAACCTGTATTATATCGGCGGTCGTCCAGCGCAAGGAAAGACAGCCTTGTTACTCAACTTCATGTTACGGTGCAATGTACCGTGTGGCATGCTTTCCGCTGAAAGTGGAGGCATGGAGGTCACAGACAGGTTGTTGTCAATCGATAGTGGGATAGACACGCAGAAGTTGGCAGCAGGAATATTGACGTTGCACGACCAGGATGTACTATTCTCCAGCGCATCGAAGGTCTACGAGAAGAAAACGGTCGTATACGATGAATCGAACATGTCGATTGACCGCGCTTGCATGGTGGCACGGCAGATGGTAAGGCGTCACGGGATACAGATTTTGTTCATCGATTATCTGCAAATCCTAAAGGCTTCCACCTCCATGCAAAACCGACCCATGCGCGAACAGGTAATATACGCAAGCAAACAACTGAAGCAACTCGCTCGGTCTCTTGATATCCCTGTCGTATGTGCAGCACAATTGAATCGTTCCAGCGATGATGGTAGGCCGAGGTTGGCGCAATTCTCCGAGAGCGCACAGATAGAGCAGGATGCTGATGTTGCTATCCTGATATGGAATAAGACACCGACAGAGAGTTATTTGTTGGTCGAGAAAAATAGGAACGGCAGGAGTGGCGATATCCCTGTAACGTTCAACCGTTCTTGTTTAAGATTCATGTGAAAAGGAGTATTTCTATGAAAACATCGCACAAGATTTCCATTGTCACCGGGACCATCTTCCTTTCATCGATGCTTGCACTGAACGCCGAGTACTGGGTGCTGTACCTGCTTGGGTCGGCAATCAACGCACTACCGATCATTTTGATTGCGTTCCCCATCTACCTACACATGAAGCAAAAGAAAACCACCGCCAACGGCGATGGTCAAAGGGTGGGAAATGAAAAGAACGACGATCAAGGATTGTCTATAGATTATACCAGTACCGACGAGAAGTCAACATGATGGATTTGAAATTCATCGCTGACGGCTTCACAAGGCTTGCGAACCTACTTGGACAAGTAATAACGAGTCAAAACGTGCTGACGAGGCATATGGTCGAACTGGAGCGAAAGCAGAAGATGTTGGAATTGGAACTTCGCAAGTTGCGTGACAGACAATAAAGCCTCCCCCGAAGGAGAGGCAACTTTCACTTTTAGCTAAGAGCGAAAATCAGAAAGAGTACTGCAACCCGGTTGAGAACGACAATTCTGACATTGACGGTATTTCCAACTTCCATTCGGACGGCCTGTATTCCGCTCCCACGACAAGTGCCCACTTGTTGTATCGTACCCCCATATCGAGTGTCGCTCCCAATTGCCCCGTAGGGTCGTATACTACCCCTGCTCCGATAAGGCCACCCCAAGCGGAATGCGATTTATTCTCGGCATACAGTTCGACGTTCTCGGTCTGCACGGTAACGATGGTATCTTCAAGGTTGGCTATCGTGTCCTGACTGTTCTGCGAGTCTACGCTTGAGAGATTCGAGAGAGTTTTGGAGTGCTGTATTTCTGATTGCGACGCGACTAGCAATTTCTCCAAGTTCGCTGCTTTCCTCTCGGATGCTTCCGCTTTCCCCAACAGCAAGTTCAAGTCCGCTTCCTGCTCGGTCAAGAGATTCTCCAAGTTCTCGATGTACAGCGTCAGAGAGGCTTTCTCTTCCTTCAGTGTCACGTTCTCGGCCTTTACCTGCTCCAATTCCTGTTTGAGTTGGAGTTCTCCCTGTGGTTCGCCTGTAAGCCAAGTAGGCCAAGCCGCCAGCGGTGAGAGTACCAAGGCCAAAAGCAGCAAGCAAACGCTTAATTTTTTCCACATGCGCTATCTCCTATATTGTCCTTGCCAGTCGGGCAAGATAATCGGATGTGACTTGGATGGTGCCAGCGTCGGCAAGTCCAGACCCTTTCAGTTCGTCGAATGTGACAGGATTTCCGTCAATCAGCCCAACCGGCCGAGAAAAATCCAAATCACCGTCGATGGTATCGCCAATAGGACGGAAAACAAGATGAGCACCCAGGTGAAGGAGAGCATCGTCCGGCGAGGCTTTCTTGATTTTCCCTCGCCATTTCGCCCACTTCTTCGCGAGTTTCTCTTGGGCTTTGAGTTCGGCTCTTCCGTCGAGTTCTCCAGGTTCCGAAACGCTACGCGAGTAGGGGACATTAAACCACCAACCCCCCAGTACAGCGAGAAAAAACGTGGCACCGAGGCGTATACCCATTTCCTTATCGGTGACGCTTTCCGCTGCCCATAGCCATGCCAGCACGCTTGCACATACGACAAACATGCCCAGCACGTATTGCAGGGTTATCAGGTTCTTCGCGGTGATGAACTTGCGCCAGAAATCTTCTAGCATCAGTGTCATTACCATAGTCGCTGCTACCAATGTCATGCCGTTGATGATGTCAGCCCTGGAGATGCCGACAAGCCAACATCCGAGCAACACAAGTACGACGGCGATGAGCACAGTCAGCAGGTTTTTCTTGAACGTGGTGTGCTTCATTTTTTACCTCCAATGAACTTCTTGTACAGACCTCGCAAGGTATCCCATAGCATGATGGAGAAAGCCGCCGCGATTGTTCCGTTGACAAGACCTCCAGTTACAAGTCCGTCGTACCACTTCGGTCCGACAGAGTGTACCCATCCTGCGGTCGAGGCTATGGCAAAAGCAGAGATCCACAAGACAACAGGAATCAACTTGTTATCCAATGGTGTCAGGTACTTCAGCACCATGCCCTCGATTGACAGGAAGAGTGCAAGAGTGACAAGTTCTGGTTGAACTAGTTGCATCAACTGAATCATTGTCCCCATAAATCCTCCCTTCCCCGTGTGGGGATGATGTCCGCGAATAGAACCACGGCGTTCATCCTACGAAATTCAATATCATTTTCATTGCCCATATGACCAACGTTGCTGTCAGGCTGGCAAGCACTTTTAGGGCAAGAGAACGGAAAAATTCTTCCAGTCCAGCATTACGTGACATATTCACCCGGACCGTCATTGCATCGCCTTTGCGAGATATTGCAGTCCAACCGATATCGCTATACCTGCGAGGTCTGCACCGACATCCTTCCAATCCCACCCCGTGCCACCCGGGACGGTAGCATCGTGGTACTCCTTTGCAAGTCCTGCGAGTAGAGCGATACCGACCGCACCAAGCATGTATTCGTTTTTACCCGTTATCTGGTAGGGAACCGATGATACCGACGCGATCATGAACGATGCTGTAAGATGTTTCCACTTGTCCTCTTGCACTACTGCCTCCTAAACAACACTTTGTATAATCGCAACACTTGCATCCAACGCCTCCTGCACCTCTGCCCTCAACGCTTCCGGCACTTGTTCTATGGTCATTTGACCCTTCTTGATTCTTTCCACGTACGCTCTAATAAAAATATTCATCACACCACCTCCGTGAGAGTCCAGCTTGCGATTGCACCGTTCGTGATTGTCGGTTTGTACTTGTAGTACTTTCCGTTTGCAGAGTCGGCTACAACCACGTTTGAGTTCAGATACTCCGCTGTTGTCAGCCCCTCTGGATTCGCTGTTGCATAGAAGTAAATCACGTTCACCAAGTCACCATCAGTCAAACTTGCACTCGTGAAACTAAGTCCGTCCCCTGCTACAACTGCATCGGTGAGTTGTGTCTGCACACCGGTGGCAAAGTCCACTTTGTATAGCTTATCAATACTGGAAATTGGGTGGTCGGTGTCAAAGATATCAAACTTCGTGGTGTAAATTCCAACGTCTGGAATTGCTGGTTCCCAGAATACACTTGCACCGGCTGGGATGTTTCCATCGCTGTCGATGGGGGTCGTGATGGGGGTGGCGAGTTGGTAGTAGCCGTTTGTTCCATCATCGGAAACCTGAGTCTGTGAGGCTAGTGCTTTGGGTGTGCCTTCGGTGGTAGCGATTTCCTTGAGATAAAAGTCGTCAATCGTAGCAACAGTATTGAATGACCTGCTTCCTACACCAACAATAGTTGATACAGCAATAAAATAAATAGTGTTAATTTCGGATAAAGATTCTTTGTATAGTACCCCACTTCCAGTTGCAGTGGAGCCTACACCTAAAACCCCACTAGTAAAAGATTTGCGAGTAACCTGTAGTTTGTACAAGTTCCCTATAGTGAGACCTTCTATATACACATAAGAATCAGTGCCGTTGAAAATGCACTCTCCACCAGTGATAGTAGCGGTACTTCCTTTCCTTATGTTCCAATAACTTGCGTTGTCGAATGTTGGGTCGCCTACCTTCTCCGCACTCAACGCCCCCACTCCCACCCTCTTCACATGCACCAGCTTCCCATCTTGTACCTCAACGCTATCCTTTGCACTCGGTACGCTCCTTCCCTCCGGTGCGGTGAAGTAGAGGTCGTGGAACTCTGTTTCATCAGCATTAGACCCCCGATACCTTCCTGTCATTGGCACGTTTTTAGTGTCGGCAAAGTAGGTGGGGAAGATGTTCTTGGAGGTTGCAAGGTCTGGGATACTAGAGAAGGTTTGGGTGAGGTTGATGAGCATACAACCGTAAGCACCATCAATCTCTATGGACTTTCCAGTTGCAAGTAAAGCTGTTGCATATGTAGCTCTAATCTGTAAACCTGCAAACCCACCAGCACTAGCATACTGGGCAATGCCATTGATTTCATACCATTGGTTCAATACTGGATTACTTATAGTTGCTACAACTTTATCTGTTCCTCCATTAGCACCTAGGTACAATACTATTGCTGTACAATCTGAATTTGTGGCACGCACCCTTATCTTTCCAAAATATTGTGTCGTAGTATCAATAATTATTGTAGTCCATTTGCTCATAATGGCACTAGAAGAAGACCCTGTTCCAGTTAAAGTATAAATCTGTGATGCAACACTTCCAGTTGCATATGTTACGTTCCACCCAGTAGTCCCATTCGAGAAATCACCATTCACCACCAAATTCCTAGCAGTCAACCCCTCCTTCTTCATCTTCAAGTTGCCAGTTGCATTTTTCGGCAATGCCACGATGCCATAATCTGAGGTAGTTATCTTGGCTTCCGATTGGTTGGCAAGGGTCTGGTCACGACGGATGTCAGCTATTGCAAGGTCGTTTTCGACGGTTTTGACTTTGACGGTGGAGAGTTCGGTGCTAACAGGGTCAACAGCATCTTTGATAGACTTGGCAACCGATCCTACTGTTGTGTCGTTGGCGTTGAGGGTGGTAATATTTCCCTCTGCCGTAGTCAACCTTGTGTCCAACGCATTGTATCCAGACGAGTCGATGAATAGTCCACCGACAGTCCATGCGAGAGTCTCGTCGTTGTAGTAGTACCAGTTCCCGTCAGCTGTGACAACGTAGATGTAGGCGTGGTTTGGGTTTGCCGTTTGGAGTGCCACGAGAGTCGCGTACGTTCCAGCAGGGCCATATCCAACCGCCTGTGCAATCTTTTTCGCTTGTAGTGCGATTGCGAGTGTTACAATGTCCATATCGCCTCCACCTTCTTCTCCCATTGGGATACACCGGAGAGTAGGGATGTACATACGTAGAGGTCGCCGGTATCAACCTCCAAGAACGTTGCCCCGATAGGAGCGTCTGTGAGTTTCGTGTCCGTGGACAGTCCCCGGTAGTCGTATACGTCTACAGTCGGGGTTGCGTTGTTGATCGGTACTGCTTGCATTTAATTCTCCTTAGAATAGGCTACGTATGTAGTTCTTCGCCTCTACCTTCCCGGCAAGGCTTGCGTTTGCTATTTCATCGTTGTCTCCCAGGTACTTGAGGAACCGGTATCTCATTTCATCGACGGTCAGCGTTTCGTAGAATGGTCTTGAATAATCCAACGCACCAGTGAGAACATCACCGACTAGGCGGTAACGGAGCGTCTTGTATAGGTGTTCGCGTTGCTCTTCTGCGGTCAAGGTTGGCTCGGTGTATCCGCTTATAACCTTTAATGGATTTGCTATTGCATAGGCTCGTACAGCATCGATGTCATACTTGTTGAACGGGTCGGTTTCTTTCGGCACAACGTTATATCCAGATCCTTTCTGTGTTGGTTCCACGTTCACGATGAAATCTGTTTCGCTTTTCTTTATTACATATCCGTACATTATGCTATCCTCCATGCGATGATACTTGTAATACTACCACTGCCACCGAGTATATTTAGTGTAGTTGAACCTCCTGCTCCCCTTCCCATTCTCGCTGAAGCACCTGAATCTATAGAGCTTTCAGATATGACATACACATAAGTTCCACCGGCAGGAAGGGTGAATGACTCGCTAACGACTCCTGTTCGTGCTGGATGTACTCCATACGTAAAACCACCAATCCCAATCGCCGGTAGTGTTGTATCGTTATTATCGACTGGTGGGTTCATGTTCGCAAACGTTGGGCTAGCGGTTGTCTTGAGGTCTTGGTTTAGGTATCCAAGATAGGTTGATAGCAATTTTGTATCGACTGTCGCATCTACGAAAGTCGGAGAACTGGTGGTCTTTAGTTCTTGGTCGGTCTTGGCAGCTATCGCGTCGGCAACGGTTTTCTTGGTGGCGATGTCTGCGTCGGCAAAAGGTTCAGCGACCTGTGCGCGTCCGCTTGCGTCACGAATCATCAACCGACTTGCGGTGGCGGCACTTGCGGCACTGTGGACGCTGGTTGCGCTCGTGTGGTCGGTGACAGTCTTTTTCACCGCGATGTCCGCATCAGCCGATGGTTCGGCAACTTGCGCCCGTCCGTTCGCATCACGACGGATAACCTTCTCTGCTGTTCCAACGCTTGTTCCACCGGTGTTTAAGAAGTCCTGCACAATGGCACTGATGGCGACGGTTGCCCCGGATGGAAGCAACTCCAAGTACTTCTGCGAGTCCAACACGTTCTCTTTTTGGAGTAGTATTGCCATGAACGCTGTTATGACAGCCGAGGTGTATTCGCTGGGAACCGCGTTTCCGTCTACGTCGAACGCAAGTGCCTTGTTCGCACGAACTGCCTTGGCTGGGAGTTCTAGGGTAGCTACGTCGTCGGTTATCGGAATGGTGACCGTTCGACTGATCGCGCTGTTGGTCTGTTGTATGTAGGCAACTATACGGTCGAACAGGGTTTCTAGCGTCTCTGCGTTGAGTACCGCGTTGTTGATGAAGTTAACATCCTGGATGAACGACGCGATACGGGCAATGGTGATTCTCGTTGCCCCTGCTGTCCATGTTCCTACACGGGTAAGTGTTCCGCTGTTGCCTACTGCCGATAGCGTGTAGTCCTCGTCGATGGTCAGTGTTTCTGTGGAACCGTCAGCGAGGGTGAGTACCGCTTGGATGTCGCTTAGGGTGTAGTATGGAAATGTTATCTCGTAGCTTGCGGCTGGAGTGGTGACTATCTCGTATTGTACGACGCTGGTTGTGCTTGTGTTCATTCTATCCTCCCAAGAACGGCCTGTGGCCCTTCATCGAATGCACGTATTATCTGTTTTGCTCCCGATACGGGAAGCCCTGTCGCGTAGCCGAATCCCTCGGACAAATCCTTCACCGCTTTTTCCCATTCGCCTTGTGATAAGTTTATCACGCCTTTTGCGATTTCACTAGCACTTGGGTAGAATGTGGTGGGGAACATGTATGGCTTTTCACCGGTGATTACCGACTCGGCAACGTTGTTTACCAATGTTCCGATAAGTGGAACGCTGTCAGTGAATTGCGTGAATGACCAGTAGAGCAACTTCTTGGCTTTCTGTGCTTCATCGTCGTCGTCGTTGAACCCTTCCATGACGGCATTGAGCAACGCTCCAGCCATGATGTATCCAACCGATTGGCCGATTGCTTTTCCGTACTCGCCTTGTCGTATAAACAATGGAACATCGAATACCACATTCTTCCATATCACGTTCAACGCGGTCTGGAACTGGGTAAACGCCTTGAGTGCTTCCCCACCTTGCTTGAATAGTGGCGCCAAATCCTCTGGCCGGGATGATGGTTGCGTCCTAAGAACAACATCGTCGGCTTTCTTCACCGCTTGCTGTATCGCCTTGTCGTCAACGATATCTGCCTTGCCTATCTCGTCCTTGAACACGGCAAGCCACCCACCTGCTACTGACCATTTGTCTGCAATCTCCATGCCCATGCCACCGATTTCCTGGAATCGCTTGAACTTCTTCTGCAACGGTCGGGAGTATTTCGCGCTCTCGTCCTTGACCAGTTTCCAAGCAGGGTCCATGACACGTTTACGCATGACAACAGACAATTCGTTAATCATCGCCATGGTTTCCTTGGGTTTCGCGGTGACTTCCAGATATGCCGATGCCAGTTTTAGTGGGTTTACCTCTGCCAAGAACGGCATGGGGGAAGTTATGAACTGCAACACGATACCACTGGTCTTGTAGGTTAGATATGCAGCGTACAAGTTCCCGCGCAATGCGCGTATAGCCTTGTCAACGTTCTTCATCCGTTGGAACGCCTTTGGGTTTATAACCTCGTTTATGTAGTCGTCTATGTCAGATAGCATGGATTCGCCGTAGGTTCCCCTGATGGTTTCGCGCAATGCTTGGTTTCCCTTGAACACGCGGTTGAGTTCCCGTCCGTATTCGGCAAAGGCTATGAAGTGTTCCTGCATGTTCATCGCTTCTGCGTGGGTGCCGAACAGATCCAGCTTCATCGGCTTCTGGTTCTTCGGTGCTATGTTCACACGGGTAATGGTCATGCCCTTCTCGATACCAACCTTTGCACCTCCTGCGTTCATGTTCATCCAATCATCGGCAACCGCGTTCGCCAAATCATCGCCGGTCATTTCCTGTCGTCTGATGGGAACGTAGTTGTCTACACGCGAAATTGGTGTATTGAACTCTCGGATTGCCACTTCGTTCATGCGGTCGAACTCATTGTTGAAATCATTCGAGATCGCGTCGAGTACCTTAAGCATATCGGGAGTCAGATTCGCTTCTGCAGCTTCCAATACTTTTGTAAGGCGTTCATCACCGACAGACCGTACTTCCTCGTTGGTCATACCGTCGCGTTCGCGTGCGTCCATCAGATTACCGTATGCTATCGCCATTCTGCTCTGCTCGTTCTTCGCACCCATATACACCATGGCAAGGTCGCTGATGGTGAAGGTTGTTCCGTCCACATCTACTTGCTTGTATGCATCCTCGTAGGTTATGCCAGTGTCCTTCATGACTTGCTCGATGCCCTTCATTCGTCGTTCGATGTTCAATTCCTTGTTACGGTATGCGTCGCGCTGGCGGTCAACCAACATGTCGTATGCCATTCCCTTGGTGTCGTTGTCTAGCATGATGGCCTTTCGTGGCATATCGATGGTATCGTAGAACACGCTTCTGAACCGTTCGCGGATACTACGCTTGGCTTGGATATCCTCTACGCTTCCCGTTGCCGGTGGCGGTATGTACTTCCCCGTGTCGATGAGTGAGTTGCTGATGGTCTGTGCATAGGAGTTGGCAAGTTCGCTTTGGAATATCGAGCGTGCTTGCTGTACCAACCGTCCAGTCTTGCGTAACGTCGCTACACGCGATGCGATATCCTCCAAGTCAACCAATGTCAATTCGTTGAGCGGAGTCTTGTCAAGGCGGTCTGCGATGCGCTTGGGGAGTGTTTGGGTGATGTCGTACTCTCCGAGTTGGTCTACTATTGCCTGGATATCCTTTAGTGCAACAGTCTTGCCGTTGTACTTGACATTGCCCGTTCTGAACTTCGGGTCTATGGTAGCCTGTATCGCAAGGATGGGAAGTTTGTATTTGTAGTCTGTTGCCTTGGATACGGGAGCCATTATCTTTGCTGCGAGTCGTTCCTTGTACTTTCGGACGCGAACCGCGTCTGCTTTTTCCTTCTGCTTGGCACGGATAGAGTCCTTGGCTTTCTTGACCGCTTGTTGTTTATCCAGTGATGCCTTGGTGCGGTTGGTCTTGGAAAGTAGATTGAACTCTAACATGAGGTTCTTGACCTTCTCGGACAGGTTTGCACGTTCGTTCATCATCGACTGTGGTACACTCTGGTTTTTAGCGATACGCTTCTGGATGTTCTTCTGTGCTTTATCAAGTTCCCGTCTGGTTTCCTCTATCTGCGCCGACAGGTCTACGGCCTTGCGTTCGGTGTCGGAAAGGCGCGTGCCGGTCTTGAGCAAATCGGCTTCGAGTTTGGCAACCTTCTCTTGTTCGTCCTTAATCTCGGAGTCCATCTGTCGGATAACCTTCTCGGCTTCCCCGTTGAACGTCTCTTTGCCAGACAGGATTTTCTTTTTTAGTTCGGCAGCTTCGATGCGCTTGGACAGGTTTACCCGTTCGGTAATCGATGCTGTCTCGACCTCGGAAAACAACGGCTCGTCGATGCTCGGCAGGAACTCGTCTATCACCATGGGTTTCATATCAGGCTTGTTCATCACCTCTGCGTAAACGTCACGGTAGAACCTTGTTGCGTTCTCTATGGTTGTTCTAACTGCCTTGAGCGATTGTTTGCTCGGTGTGGTCTTGAGCGATTGCAAGGCGGTGTTACGCATGAATGGGGAAACCTCTTGCTGTATGCGTGCCTTGATGTTCTGCAAGCGGTCGGTGTAGTCTGCTTCCTCTTGGTCGCCAGGTTGCTCCAATCTCTCTTGAATTATGCGTCCTATTTCCTTGAGGAATGGGATAAGTCCCTCGCCATTCATATCCTGCAAGAACCGTTGGTCTGACGCTTGATCGTTGCCGGTCGGGTTAGCACGGTCCCAAGTGTTTCTGAACCAATCGTCGTCGTAGTCTGGAACATCGTCGTACATGGCTTCTAGGAACGCTGTGTAACCGTCTCGGAAATCTTCCCACGATGAGAATTGCGATGCTTCGGTGAGGATAGTGTTCTCGTCTTGGTAGAGGATGTTAGGATTTGTGGGATCGAACGTTCCTTGATTGTTGACGGATTTAATTTGGTTTGGGGAGAAGACAACGTATACTGTTGATCGTTCGCTTCCTCTCGTACTACCCGCATCTATGACGTTTTTTATTATTACTCCATCATTGTTATTTTCTCTTGCCTTATTTATTGCATCACCTGTCACCTTGTAATAGTGCTTTCCGTCCGCATTGATGAAAAGCGGGTTGATAATGCTTAGATGTGCAGGGATAACCCTAGATCCTTCCACATAAGAAGGGTTGTTGAACATATAGTCAGAAACCTTATTTCTGTCCCATATATTTTTATTCTCATTATAGGTTTTACTTCCTTTTCTCCCGGCAATAAGCTCTTCCGACATCTTTTTGAAGGCTTCCTCGGCAACCCCTTTCATTTCTTTTATTCTAGGATCCTTAGCAACTCTCTCAGAATAGCTTGAGGCTACGTCTGGACTATCAGTAAAATATATTGCTTCTCCAAAATACGAAGTATTATGGTCCTCAACATTTCCTGTTTTTTTTAGATCAAACACCTCGAAAGATGCATCAGTCCCGTGATACACAACCAGCGGATCACCGTTCTCGTCTACAACCTTACTGTCACCGAACCACTTTTTGAAGGCTGGCGAGTCGGTGGGTGGGGCTGGTTGGAAAAGGGTTTGTGGTTTGATATCTGTTGCTCCAACATTTTCGACAAGTCTTGCTTGTTCATTTGAAACCACAGCATATTCAAGTGGACCACCTTTTCTCATCTCTGCCACAAGTCCATCGTACCCATATTCATTGAGGTGATTAATCAAATCAGTCGCAACGAATTTCATGTATTGGTGGTCTGTGTTTTGTCTCCGTGCGATTTCTTCTAGTGCATCCAACTGCAAGTCTTTTTCTGCGCTGTATAACTCAATAGCTTTTCTGATGTTGTTGAAATCATTATCAGACAATGCCCTAAAATCGAGAGGGGTTTTAATGTCCATGTATAATGGATATATTTGTCCAAACTTACCTGGTGTAAATGTCAATCCTGTAGTTCCTGGTAGTTGCTCGTACGCGAATTCATTTGCCATATCCATACTTTCTGATGCGTATGCAAGTCCTGCTTCTCCGCCATTTGCACCTTGCCCATTGAATTCAGTTATGCCAGAAACAGGGCTTCCATGGTATACGACTTTCGGTGAACCATCTTTATTGACTACAATACTATCCTTGAACCATGCCTTGAATTCTTCGCTAGCAACATCCAATGCCTCTTGGAACAACTGCTCCTGTGCCGCTTTCCCTTCCGCTACCGGCTGTGCTTGTCCGCGTACCTGTTGTGCAAGCTCGGAGTCCTTGTCAAGAAGTGAATCAAACACCTCTCGGATACGTGGGTCAAGTTGTGTAGTCTGCGACAGTCTGCCGTAGATGCGCCCGAACCAACTCTTTATCTTGTCGAACAACGCTTCCAATCTGCTGGTGGGTGCTTTTCCTTCCTTGAGGTACAGTTCCCATAATCCGGCTACAAGTTCCTCTTGATCGCGTGTCCAGTTATCGCTGAATTTCGCCAATATCGACGAGGCTTTCGCTGTGTCCATCTTTAGGAAACTCTTGTTGTCTTGTACGAACGTGGAGAACGCCTCGTCCTGTGACGCTTGTGTGAGTGCTGATTGCAATTGCGGAGTCTGTGCCATTTCACGACGGAATAGGTGGAACGCCTCGTGGCTGAAGGTGGAGAAATCGGCGTTCTTGCCAGCGTAGATAAGGGCTTTCACGCCGTCCTCGGTCTGCTCGAACGTGATACCTCCGCGCTTTGTTGCGTCTAGTCCTTCCTCTGCGAATACGCGCTGGTCGAAGTAGGTATCCATGTATGATTCGAGTGTCATGCCCTTTGCTTCGGCTCGTAGTTCAATCAACGTAGCGGCCGCTGTGCGCTGTGGAGCGTCGAGGGTGGGCATTGCTTGTTTAATCTTCTCTTGAAGGGCTAGGCGTGGCTCTACGTTCGTCTGATTGGTTGTGTAGGGGTTAAGTGAACCTTGCTCTGCGATAATCTCGTCGCGGATTGCTTGGAGGGCTTCGGTCTGTGGGTTCCACACGATGTCAACGCCAGGATTCTGTCGTCCGAGTTCAAGGATTGATTCCTTGCGTACATTCTCGTAGGTGGACCCGAACCGAACCTCGTCGATTTCGATTGCGTTGTCCGTTCGTGTGTAGCCGATATATCCGTACCGCTTGGAGGAAATCGGATCCCCTACCTTTAGGATACGTGATTCGCTTCCATCTGGTGCAACACTGACCTGCTCGGATTCTTGGGCGTAGATGCGACCGCTTTTCAACCTGGCAACTGAAGTGGCTTCACCGGGTGTAGCGTCAAGTTCCTGCTCGGCTTGTGCTTCTGTACGCTTGGGCTTGTTCTGCTCGTAGACTTCCGAGAGTGCTGTTGTCCATTCGGATTCGGCAACACCTTCGGGAGCGTTGGCACGGTGCTTGTCTATGAATGATTCCTTGCTCGGAGTTGCTTGCGCGTCGCGTCTGATTTGTCCGAGTAGGGAAGTGTCTGATACCGAGGACATGACCGAACCACCAGCACCGAGTACCAACGATGCGAGAAATCCTTGCTTTGCTCCTTCGAGTGCTTCGGTGAGAATGGGAATAGAGCGTTCTGGTGGCATGACATCGGAGAGTTCTGCAGCGATGATATCCGCTGTCCATCCCGTGAGTGCTTGCACCGCTTCCTCGGCTCCTTCCTCGAAAGATTGGCCTACCCACGTTCCCAAGAACTTGCCGGCCGTTCCCCACTTTCCACTGATCGCCAGCTTTGCCAATGCACGGCTGGTGAGTGTTTGTGCGCCGGTTATCTTGCCGACTCCTGCTGGAACCAAACCAAGGAACGATTCAACTCCTGCCTGTACCCAAGCCGACATGTTTGACATGGGAAGCGCAATATCCTTCGGGATTCCATTCTTACGCATACGGTAGTATTCGCCACCCTCCATGAGGTCGTACGCTTCCTTGAATGAAAACGCTGTACCTGCGGCTGTGGCGACTGCGATAATGGAAGCTGCGATTGATACGGGTAAGGCTCCGACTGCGGCTACACCGAAAAGTGCTGCTACACCTGCGGCTCCGAGTCCTGCTACCATTCCCTTGCTTGCGCCACCTAGGGCAATCTTCGCTGTGTACGGCAAGGTTTGCGCCCCTGCCTTAAGTGCTTGGGTCAACAGGTTACGTGGTGTGCTGTCCCCAAGTTCAGTGAACATGCGCTCGTACTCGGCAATCTGTTGCTCTATCTGTGTTGTGTCCTCTCCTGCAAGGTCGAGGTACTTGTACTGCTTCTCCAAGTCTGCCTTGGGAATTTGGAGCTTCCCTATTTCAAACGAATCGACAATGGCTTTCCATGTGCTTTTCGTTGGGGAGAATTTTTTGCCTGTCTGGTACTCGGTCAAATCGTCAAGGCGCATCATGGCGTTCTCGACGGTCAAACCAAGCTCACGGCTGAACCGAATCGCACTGGCAAATCTGTACGGTTCCTCGTCGGGGTTTTGTTGTATCACACGTCCGATGCTTTCGTACTCGCGGTCGGTGACTGGTAGGTTGTAATCGAATTGCGCTATGGTCTGCTGACGTTGCTCGGAAAGCTGTGTGATGCTCTTGGATACGTCGGTCTCTGGTGTGTTCAAACTCGCGCTCGACAGGTTTATCATCTAACCTCCTGTGGTGTCTTGTCTTTCTTACTACGCTCTATCTTCTTAAAAAAGTCTGGAATCTTCGGGTCGAACTGTCCCATGTCCACCTGTCCTTGGCGGTACTTCTCGGCAAGTTGCATGAGCATGTCGCGTTTATTCTCGGCGATGCTTGCGAGATAGGCTTCAGATGCGTTTCGGTATTTGTCGCGGATATCGGTTGCCCATTGCGGTGCTTGCGATACTGCGATGTCTGCCACGACCTCGGATTCACGCTTGGTGAGGTTTTCTTGGTCACGCACGGTCTTTACCAGGTCGTTGCGGTACTGCTCTACAATCTGTGGGGTAACTTCTGGTTGTTTGAACTCGCGTGGTTGCTCTGCTTCTTTCTGCGGTTCTGCTACTTCCTGTTCTACTTTTTTCGGTTCTTGCGTAGCTGCTACCTGACGCACGTTAGGACCGAATCCACCCGTTCCTACCATTTGGGAGGCAACTTGTGGTGTGGTGGTGTCTGGCATAGGCTGTGCGCCTGGTGTAGTGTTATTAGATTGAATTTTGACGGTTCCAATGATGCGCCACATGTCGCCACCTTCGCTCTGCATGATCTGTTTTCCGTTGAACATGTACCAACTGCCGTTCTTGTCCTGGAACACGGGATTTGCCGTAACATCAACAATCTGACCTTGCTCGTTGCGTGTCGGCATGGGGTTGTATCCGATAACATCGATACCACGCTTGGCAAGTTCATCCGACATAGCCAATGCCATTTGGTCGAATGTCTGCTCCATTTCCGCACTTGCCCAATTGAGTCTACCATTTGCATCCGAGTACACGGGGTCTACGGTGGCGAACATCTGCTGTGCTTCGATAGCGGAGTCTATGCCAGTTTTTCTGGTTGTTACTTTAAGAGAACCGGCGTTCAACACATCCATTTCCTTGGAGGTGTAGATACGTGAGATATTATTCATCGCGTTGGTGAAGTCGCTGGTACTCATGTTCCCTGACGCGCTTTCCATGAACAAATCGAGCATTGCCCCGTTCACCCATGTTTCTGCTGCTATGAGGTCCACACGTTGCTCTGGCGACAACTCGGCGTCCTTCTCTATCTTCCAACCGGCTTTCATACTGTCGGTGATGGATTTAGAGAAATCCTTGACCATCGGCTTGTACTGTTCGGGAATCACATTATCCTGCACCTTATTGATGAATGATGCTGTGAGGTCTGGATTGTCACCGCCAATGCTGTTGATGTACCGAATGACATCCTCGCCAGATTGTTCGCCCTTGGTAAACGAGTTGTATGCGGCGTTCATGTTGTCCTTGACCGCTTGGGTGTTGACCGTCGCTCCTTGCTTCTTCTGGCCGGTTATAAGGTCGTCGTACATCGACAGTACGCTTTCCTTGGTTTCGGGAATCCCTTCGTACATGTAGGATCGTTCCCCATTGTTGATGGAATCGCGTACTTCCTGCAACTGCTCCAGCGATTGTTCCTTGTCGCTCATCCAGTTGGTCATGGAAACATCTACCGCCCAATCGGTGTGCGCTGCGCTGATTGCGTCAAGTGCGGCCTTGCGTCGTTCCGTGGGTTGCCCTGCGACGGAGTTCTCTACCTGGGAGTACAACTCGGATGGAGATTTACCGGCTTCGAGACCGGCTGTCATGACGTTCTGCGCTTCGGATACGACAGATTGTGTGACTACCGCGCTTGCCTTGGTAGCATTGGATACGATGGTCTGGACCTGACTCTGCTCGAACCCTTGTAGGCTCGATGCGTAAGCCAAAGCCTTGCCCACACCCTCGGTCTTGGCAATCGTGGTCGCTGTTGCATCAGCACGTCCGTAGTCCACCTCCTTCTTGTATGCGTACAGTGTTGCTTCGCGTTGTGCTTTGGTGAGGTCGGTACGGCTGTTTATCAACGCTTCGCCGTAGGAATACCCTTCTGGTGATTGGATGTCCTTGGTGAGCGATATATCGTGGTTCATGGAGAACGATGTGTTCAGGTCATTCAAATACCGTTCGGTTGCCTGTTTGTACACCGCTTGCTCTGCGTTGGCGAACACTTGTTGCAACTGATCGCGCTCGTATTGCTTCACCTTCTTGCTCTTGTTGCTGTTGTCGATGGCTTGGTAGGCTTCTGCCTTGTACTGTTCCAACTCCGGGGACAACTGGATCTCTGCCATGCCGTTGTCAACGTTTATTTTCGTCGTGTTGTTCAGTATGGCTTCTAGGGACATCTTGCGGTATTCGTCGTCCGTGGTAAGGAGGTTGGTCTTTGCGCTCTCGAAGTCCGATTGCTGTTTCGTCTCTACCGCCAAACCAACAAGGTCTAGTCCGAGTTGCGTAGCACCCAAAAAGCTTTTAACGGCAAGGTTGTCACGTTGGAGCTTGAGCGACTTCTCCTGCAACTTTATCGACTGTGGTATGGTCTGGCTTGCGTCTGCGGAGATTTTGGCTTGTTGCACGCCAAATTTGGCTTGCGTGGCTGTGAACAGCGGGGAATAGTCTATTGATGGGATTTTCACAACCCTGCCTCCTGCTTTAATTTGTCTACCAACGAACCCTGCTCGGCAATTGTAGCGTCGTATGCACCGAACGATTCCTTGAGGCTATCAAGCGATGTTCCGAGTATGTCTATTTGTCCGATTGCCTGTGTCTTTTCCGCTTGCAGGTCCAGCACCAACTCGTTGTACTGCTGTCCGAACAGGCCACCGAAAGCGTCTGCCTTGAGGTCTGTCCCGAATTGCCGTACAACCTCGCCCTTGGCTTGCTGTGCCACGAGTGAGGATGAACCGGTAGTACCCCTAGCCGCGGCGGTGACTTCTGATGCGGCGAAGTTCTGCATGAGTTGCATCTGTGCCGTCCTGCCTTGCTCCAATGCCTGTTCCTTTTGTAGTTGCTCGTAGGCGGGGAAACGGTCTAGGAACTGTTGGTACTCGGATATGCTTCCTTCTGTGGATGTGATGGTGTTCGCCAACTGCTCTTGGCTTTCCTTCATGCTAGTGAGGTTCGATAGTGCGCCTTGGTATGCGTTTATCTTGTCGAGATCAAGTTGTTCTTCGGCTATTTCGGCTTGTTTCTCGCCTGTCGATATGTCGTTTATGAGTCCTAGACCGCTAAGTATCAATCCTCCGAGTAATATCCATTCCACGCTACACCTCCTGCACGTTGTACTTGACTACCACGGCAAGTATGTTGAATGGCAATGGGTAGTCCTGTACGATATAGATGCGACCGTCGATGCTGTTGTAGCCTGGAATATCGGTCACCTTATCTTCTGTTATCAAGGCCGGTGCTGTTCCGAACACGTAGGAACCAGGTATGAGGTTGAGTATCGGGCTTAGATTCGTAAGGTCGTCACCGACATCCCCACCGAGGCTGTTGTACAAGCGTATGACCATCTTCTCTGGTCGTCGTATCTTACCGATTGACGAACCGTTGGCCGGTAGGGATGCTCTCAACAATCGTGCCGTGCTTGTGTATGGTATGCCGATAATGACATGCTCTACCGCGTAGTCGAACACAACCTGTCCCGATGCTACGGTTTCATCTGGCATTGCCGCGTTGTCCGCTAGGGCTACAACATCGTATCCTTCGAGGTGTGATAGTCCTGTTACAGTAGCAGACGATGTTTGTGTAATATCGATGCCACAATCTACGTAGAACGCATCGGAGATACTGTCTAGTCCGATGATGGTCATATACTCGATGGTTCTGGTGCTTCCACGCAATACCGACAACCACAGTTCATCCACCTGTCCCTTGGCGGTGCAGACCGATTCTACGAACGCACCCTCTCCCATCGGATGTCGTGCCCACGCGACCATACCATTTGTCAGGTCTATCGTGCAGGATTTGAGAATACCGTCTGCTGTGACAACCCATATGATCGGGTCGGGTTGAACCATGATGCCGAACGATACGATGCCCATATCAACCATGTGCGACGCATCCTTGGACAAGTCGATGGAAACGAATCCTCCGCTGTCTGTCGAGTATGCCATGGCGTAGAGGCTCTTGTTGCCTATGCCTGTGTACACGACCAAATTGTCCAGCACTTGCGCTTGGATGTATCCGCTTCCCGTGTACAGTGTCGGTGACATGTCGAACCCTACCGGGGTGACGATGCTTCCGTCGTGCATCCAGATTGAGCGACCGCTACCGAACACGAACCGGTTCATGGCGACGAACCAATTGATTGCAGATCCGTACATGTCACTCTCGCGTAGCAATATCGCACTGGTAAGGCTCACTTCCCCCGTGTCCTGCAAGGTGAAGTCGGTGAAATCGCTCCATGTCCCGTCTGTACTTGGTGTCCGTGATGCCCATATGGTGTTTGGTTCATCGTTGGTTGCACCTAGGAACAACCGACCTTGGTAGAACGCTATGACGGATGGGTATGCCCCGCTTGCGTTGAACAGCACATCGCCGGTGAATGTCGGTGTGTCGATGGTGAACGTCCCTGCGCTTAGGTAAATCCTGCGTGGTGCATGGCTCGGATGCACTATCCAAAGCACGCCGTTGTTGACCGCGTATTTCAGATAGGGCAATTGTGCCAGTGTGTATGGCGTTACCACTGTCTCTGGTGCGCCTTTAAGTGTGTGCGCCTCTTGCCAGAAACGGACAAGCAGGTTGGAGAACTCCAGCACGTAATATCCGCTTGCGGTGAGCAGTGGGACAAGGATACATTGTGCCGCGGGGTTACCGGCGTATCTGGTCCCCGGTCTGCGCTTGAGTCCACCTTGACGGATTGGCAGGAAGTTCTCGCATATGGAAAGACCGCTCTGGTATCGAGCGGTGTCTACGCGTCCTTCCATAAGCGGGGAAAGTTCCCCGGATATGAAGTTGTTCTGTGCAAACGTATAGTTCATCGCAAGTCCCCGTACCAGTCGGTACCAGGTTCCTCGTAGACTCCTGCGTTCGCGTCGCGCTTGGCTTGTTCGAGTGCCATGTTGTATTCGGCCAACAACCGTTGCGTGGTACTCTCGTTGCTCGTCAGTGGAGTTGAGAGTAGGAACGCAAGGTAGGTGACAAGCAGGTGCGACAGATGCCCCGGTATGTCCGTGGCTTCCAGCGGATAGGCTATGTAGGTGATGTACAATTCCTCTTCGTCCGACAGAAGCGTTTCGTTCTCTATCGAATAGGCGTTGGAACTGCTGGTTCCGATTAGTCTGGCAAAATCGTTGGGAAGCTGATATGCGTAGTCCCACTCGTAGAGCGGAACGGTAGTCAACTGCGACAGCTGAACGCGCTTGATGGAGCTTTTCCAGTCGAACTGGTCGTAGACCGATTGCACGGCCTCTGGTAGCAACGTCTGTGCGTAGTTGGCCGGTACGGTCCCCTCGTCAAGACTGGCTATCGTGGTGTTGCCTAAACGTGCCAATGCCCGTTGAGCGATAGTCACCCACTGGTTGGACATGTTCAACGGCATACGCTATTCCTTTTCTGCCTGTGGCTTTCTCTCTGGTTTCTCAAGGTCGAACCGTGAAATACACCCTATCTCGGTCATGTCCTTGATGGTTTCCTTGTTCAAGTCGTACTCTTGCCCTGCTTCATACATCTGGCTTTTCTTCGAGTAGAACATGGTGGTATTGCATTTTGCTTTCATTGTCTGCTCCTATGCCGGGGGCTGTTACACCCCCGACGAAAACTTAGATGGTGCGGTTGGCCCCGAACTCGATGTACGCGGTCACAGTCGATGCGGTCAAAATCCCCGAACTGGTCGGAAGTGCCTTGATACGCACATAACGTCTGTGATGCGACGGCATGTTCAGGATCTGGATTATTCCAGCTGAAGGTGCGGCGACCTTTACTCCTGATATAAGGTCGAGGAATGTGGTGTCGTCCGCGCTGTCTTGGATGCTGAATGTGACATCATCCGCTGCGTTGAAGGCCGCTGCCGTGCGGAATACAACCGCCGCGTCAGTGTCCAACCCGATAGTATGCTTGGTGAACGGAGAGTCCGCGTGGAACTCACCGAAGTCCAAAGCCTGGCTGTATACAGCCGTGTCCTTTGTAGCAAGTGCCATGCTACCAAAGTCAAGCAATCCGTCTTTCATGGCTACCTCCTTAGGTTAATGCCGTCTCGGTGTCGAGCAGCGATTCGTACATGAGCACGGGAACGCCGGCAACTGCCGGTACTGGCCCGAAGTTCACGATATCGAGCAAGGTATAGGATGCATTGCTCTTGTCATAGGCGGCAGCTTCGATTTGTCCCTTGAGAGTCCTGTTGGCGAAAGCAACAGCGTCGCGTCCACCCTTAGGAAGTCTGTTTTTGAACTTGATGAATGTCGAAGCGTTGAATGTGTTGCTTGTTCCTGCGGTCTCGATGTTCGCGTATCGAAGCATGGCGCGTTGGTCGCGTATTTCCATAGCTGCGATAATCTGGTAGAACCGGATGAACGCCCACATCTGCCCTGTTCCCGTAGGAGCGGTGACAAGCTGTCGTCCCCTGTCCTCGTTGCGGATTCCAGGCATGCCGTTCTCGCTGTAACGCAAGTTGAACCCTGCTGGTCCGAACTCGAACAGCCACAGTGAAGTCAAATCGCTTCCTGTTCCGCTACCACCAACACAGTAGTCTCCAATGGATGGTCTGCGTTGTGCGAGTCCTTTGAACGAGTCTGGATATGTGGTGTCGTTGTTGTACATCAAATCGTACTCCCAACCTTGCATCAGACCTTCGAGGTTCATCGCATCCTCGGAGTCGCGTACCTTGAGGCGGTCTTTTGCGGTATCGAGTACCCGTTCGTCGATTACCGAGTTGCCCTCGACAATCTTGATCGGTTCCACCACTTCGTCTGCGGTGGATGAAATTGTTGCGACAGGAGCGTTGGCTTTACCTGCCGAACCTTTGCCGAGCCTGGTAGCCTGCAAGTGCTTGTGGAATACTCCATCGCTGGCAGGGAACCACGGACAGGCCGCCATGAAGTCATGTTGCTTGAGCAGTTCACCAATGACGTTAGCTTGGGCATCGTACCCTGCACGTCTCTGGGCTTCTGCAAGCGTCATGTTGGCGTAGCTTGTGAGTGTTGACATTGCTTAAACCTCTTTGTGTGCTGGTGTGCGCCGTCCTGTCCCCATTTCGGTAACAATATGCGCTACTCCCTACCCGGTTTCGCCTTGTCAACTACATGGTCTATTCTCGGCTGTCTCCAGCTTGAATTAACCATCTACAACGTAGATGCTTTATGATACCATGCCGTCAACTACCAGTCAACGGCATGAAAATCTACCTTTTCTGCCCTGCGTACTCCAGAAAGTCCTTGCTGTAGTTGCCCATGGTTCCGACAGACGGATTGGTTCCGTTCTTGCCGGTGGCTGGACTACCGGATGCGTGCTCCTTCTCGTCCTTGGCGATTGCAAGCACGAATGATGGGTCGTAGGACAATCCCTTGGATTCGTAGATATCCTTCAGTCCCGTGCGTTCTGCATGCTCGTTGAACAATGTGAGCATTTCGTTTGCAGCCTCGTCTCGTTCGGTCTTGACAGGGAACTCCTTCTCAAGCGAAGTCGCCAAGCGCGCGTTGAATGTTTTCTTCTGCGACTCGACCTGTGCCTTCTGCGCTTCGTCCCCCTTGGTTACGATACCGCTGATAAGGTCCCATTGCTTCTTCGCCTGTTCCTTGGTTAATCCGCTCTTGAGCGCGTTATCACGGAACAAGGTTTCCAGTTGCTTGCCGACACTTTCGGGGATTCCCTTGGTGTCAATCTCGTACTCGTCGGGAGCCTTGGGGATGCCCATGCGTTCGCGGAATGCGGACACCTCTTCCTCGGTAGCACCTTCACCTGGTATGGTGATTGCCTTGGAGAGTTTCTCTTTCGTGGAAATGTACGAATTGGCAACGTCGTTGAGCGTAGGATGGTCTTTCCATATCGGGTTGTCCCGTAGTTCTGGAGAGAGTTGTGAAAGATACTTGGCATCTGTTGGGGCCGGGTCGTTCGGGAGTGGATTTGTTCCACCCGCTGTTCCTTCCTGTTCGTAAAAGATTCGCAAAGGCTTCAATGATTCCTCCTAAAATTCAACGTCTTTCATGAAATTGAAAGCGTTGTGTATGTCCTTGGTTGACGACGCTCCGACAACAGCCTTGGTAAATTCTCCGAGGTTGTCGACAGTGAGCGAGCCTATCTTGCCCAACAGCCAATTAGCAAAGGCTGTCAATTGCGGGTCTATGTATTCGGGATCGTTTGCGTAGTAGCGGAGACGGTTGAGCATGATAGCCAACACCGCCTGACCTTCGTTGGTGGAGAACACCGATTGGAACGTCTGGCGTTCCTTCAGTTGCTCATCGTATTGTTGCCTAGCTTCTTTATCTTCCATGTCTTATCCCCATTATAGCATATGTTTGCCGAATATCAACGGTTTGCCAAAGGACTACCCTTTTCGGGAGCCTTTCCAGCCTTGTCCATCACCGTCGCCCCAACCTTGGCCTGTTCGAGTTGCATCTGCTGCTGTTGCTGTTGCGCCATGACCTGTGCCCGTGCCTCTCGTATCTTGTCTGTATCAGCCTTGGAGCGCAAAACCTTCTTGTTTACCGAGCCAGCGTCCCCTACAACCTCCACGTACTTGTCCAGATCAATCTTGTCCATGATGTTCGGCTGTATTTCGGCAATCGGGATAATCTCGGCCATGAACGCTTTGGTTGTGGACAGTTCGTGCGCCCTCTTTTGTATCATCGCCAACGGGGAAACGAAGTCGATGGACAAGTCCGCGTCATTCAGTCCTGCTGGGATTTCTGGTAGCCGCTTGTACTTCAACTCGGATGCGAACAGATCCTCCAGCATGGGTTCCAAGAACTCGGTGGCAAGACGACCGAAGAATGAAGCAAGCAATGCGCTTTTCTCGTCCTGGAGTCCAGCCACCTCGGTCGCTGTCTTTATACGCTCTATGTTTTGGGTGAGGACCAGAAAGAAGTCGGCGTAGTATGTCTCGCTGATTTCTTTCTTCATGGTGATGATGTCGTTCTCCAACCATGACAGGTTGCCGGTCACTTGCTGCGGTGCGAAGTCCTGCCCTGCCCGAACATCGGTGAGTCCACCCGGGGTGAAGTTCACGATCAGTCCCTCTGTTTTCTTGACCGGTGGCCGTGCCTGTAGCTGTGACAACCTCTGCTTGTCCTTGCGCATGCCGTTCAGTTGCTTGGAGTTTGATATCTCCAACATGCCAGGTGCATCCACACCCCATACCTCGCCTACGTAGTTGCGTGCCCACCGCCATGCGTAGAACGGCTTGTAGGAGAATCGTTCCTCCTTGATTGGCTTGTCTTGACTGCAATCTGCCCAATAGAGCGATATGTACGGGTCCTTGCCCTTCACGTCCAGCTTGAACCGGTAGTTTGCCGCCACGTACTGCCAGAACCGCCACATCTTGGTGGGTTCCTGACAATCCTTGATACTATCTGGAAGATTGTCTGCTCCGAAGTAGTCGATGGCGTCCTCGGTGGAAAGCCAAAACTCGCGGTAAAGCGTATCAACCTCCCCAAAGTTGTTCTCCATGATAAGCGTGTTCTTTGGGTGTAGCGTCTTGTAGCAGGGTATCTGACGCTTGCGGTTGTCCTCCCGTAGCATGACAGCCGTTCCGAAGTCCGCACCACACTTAATGAACGCCCTGCACTCGTCGTAGAAGTTGCTCTTGTTGAGCGTCTTGTACATGCCCTTCTCGCACGATTGCAGATATTCGATAAACACATCGTTCTCGTTTAGCTGCTTGTCCTCGAACATCAAACGGAACCACGCTATGGTACGTCCGCATGCGTATCCTTGGATACCATCAGCCAGACGCGTTGAGGCTTTCATAGCTGTGTTGTCGAAGATATCACGCATGGAAGCGATTGCCTCTTCCCGTGGTGCACCATCACTCCATGAACCGTAGTACGGGTTTATGTACTTTGCGATATCCTGCCATATGGCGTCCCATCGCTCCCGGTCGCTTGAAAGGCTCTTGCGTACCCTGTTGAGCCGTTGCATCTGCTCTTGTGTAACCATATCCCCCTCCTAGAGGTAATCCATCGGATTCCAGTCTTGTATCGGCTTGTCGTATGGAATGACAATCTCATCTGTCTTGCGCTGACGGGTAAACCACCACGCGCCCATGAGGTAACACACAACCAGATCGTCGTGTATCGCTTCGGTGAGTGCTTCGTGCTTGACTCCGTTCTCGTTTACCTTTCCACGGAACGCATGAAGCTGTCGCTTGAAGTCGTCCGCGAACTTCAGCCCGTCGGCTATGTTTACCCTGCGCTGTTGTATCAACACCTGTCCGGCTGTAACAAGGTCGTCCTTTGGTACGCGGATCTCTTTCAGCACGTTCGCACCCTGCAGCTTGCCACTTCCACCGAAAACCTTGCCGAAAGGCTGGTATATCTCGTTGACAGCGTTGCCACCGGTGAACACTATTGGTATTGGTACCAGGTACTTCTCACGCATGATATCGACAACCGGCTCTCCGACTCCCGTACCATCAACCAAAAGTTCGTGGTTGTTCTTTATGTCGGTGTGGTTGCAGATAACAGACACGATGTCGCATACCTCGGTGTAGCGCACCTCCAACAGTTTCTCGATGAGTACTATCTCGTAAAAGTGTTGCGCCCTGTCCTGTATCCCTGATGTGGGAGAACCGTCTAGGATACGGTAATTGTCACGCATGACCATGATTGCGGTCGGGTCGCGCTTTTTGCCGGGGTCCACGATGACAAGGTACTCTTTTCTAACCAATTATCAATTCCTTACTAGTTTTTGCCACTATTGGCGATACAACCCCCGAAAATCCCGATACCATTTAGTAGTTTATTGCTATATCTAGTGGCTTTGCACTCCCAAAAGACATGCTCAACGGCTCTACCCTCCTACTAAATATAGCATCAATCTCGTCATAACTGAATACCTGCTCGTTTGGTTCCACAAATTCACAACAGTACTCTTGCTTGAACATATCTCGCCCCATCTCATCTAGGTTGCCCATCTGCTCACTGAATATCCTGTGCCTATATGAGTAATAAGCTGTTATACCACGTTTTTCTCTTTCTCTACGGTACTTATCTTCATCAATTGCCTCTACCAATCCCCACCCATCAACAGATACATCCCATGGGCTACGTACCTCGTAGCGCTCCCATGTTTCACTCTGACAGGCGTTATGAAAGAATCCGCTTTTACCATTTGGAGTTGATATCAACAATAGTTCGCACTTTTCGTTGTCTGTTAGCATGGGCATTATTCCAGACTGGAACACTATATCGTCTATACGGCTACACTCGTCTAGGATGATAATATCCGGTGACGAGTATCCTCTTGCTGACTTCTCTGTACCTGGAACTACAACTATTCTTGATCTGTTTGCCAATTCTATCAATGAATCGCTGTTGCGTACAATCTTCGGGTAGAACTCGTCCCTTGCGATATAGTCGTTAATCTTCTCCATATCCTCTTGTGCTTGACGTTCTGTGGATGCAACGATGATAGATAGGCTCTTGGGGTAGAAACGCGCCCTATGGCACGGTATGGAGCTTACAATGGTGGATTTGCCACTCTGTCTTGCCCCGTTTATCACCTTGCGCTTATGGTCGCTGTTTAGTATGTCCATCTGCCACTGGAACGGCTGACCACCATAGTCATCTACCCCGATTGCTTGGACATACCTTGAGCGTGAAAGGCCGTATACTGCGAACTTGTATGCGTTAGCCGGTAATGGCTGCGGAAGCTTTTTCAAGTTCGCCAATGATGCGCTCCTTTATCTCCGGGTTGTTGATCGTTGCGGTGTTGACTATCTGTATCATGTTCAAGTAGAGGTTCTCTGGGTTCTGCACGATGTTGATGTTGTCCTTTACCAGTCCTTGTATCTTGGCAAGGAGTTCAAGCTGCTTGTTCAGCGTTACTGCGGTGTCCAATATCAGCTTACGTGGGTCTGTTGCCCTGCTTTGCAGTTCTATGACGGTATTGGTGCTATTGCTCTCTATTTTGTCTACAAGGCTTGAAAGGGTGTCTGAACGCTTCTGTAGCTTCATTCCACCTTTGCCATCGTCTACCAGGGTATTGTAGATTACCTTTACCTCTTCGGCTCTTGGGGTAAGTGTGTACTTGTTCGGGTTATCTGGATCTGTCAACCATTCGTCGCAAGCATCGTACATCTTCTGCACCCGGACCATGGTCTGTTCAACACGGTCGAGAAAGGCTGTACCTTCCTTCTTTTGGCTCTTTTCTTGCTCTACGGCTACTGCTGGTAAGAGGCGCAACTTAACATAAGATGATAAGGTTGACCTCGGAATGTCGAATGTGTCAGCTATCGCTTGATAACTTCTTTTATTAGCTATCAGTGCCTTGACTATCTTCTCCCGTTGGGGGTGATTGTCAACTGTAATCCGACGTCCCATATTACTCCTTTACAAGTATACAATTAAAACTGATTATAGGATACCACTGTTTTTAGTGAAAAGCAAGTGCCCTATTCTTGTGTCTGCTATTTCCAAACTTCGTAGCACTCCCCTACCAGCCATAGGTTCCAAGCTGGTCTCCTAGCAAGGATTATCCAAGCTAGTATTGCACCCCTAGCACCATAATGGAGGGTCGCTACACCTCCCAGCCTTAGCACCGTGTACGGGTTGTTGAACATACGCAACACCCAGGGTCTCGAACGCATGGCATTGTCTCCGTCTAATTTACGGCTCACGGTCAAATAGTCACCCTGCGTATCACGGAACCGCTGTTGTCCTCGTAACCGCCAGCTTCCTAGGCTCGGTTCGCCAGACAAAAGAAAAGACCTTCTATCTGGCGTCCCCGACCAAGGGGACAACATGCTTGCTACAGGGAAAGCATGTCTACGTCAGATAAAAGGCCCGTTTCCTGTAGCTTCTATGGTAGGTGGTTAGTCTACGCTTGTATAGTACAATTCGGTTGCTACAGATGTCAAGCGGTTAGTGTTTGTCGCTTGTTGAACTTTCTTGGACCTCGTAGATTTGAGCATTTGATTTATCTCGGTATTTTTCAGCTTCTTCCTTTGTAGAGAAAACAGGGCATGCTCCAATCATTCCGTCTGCCCAAACAAGATTGATTTTAGCAGGATGTCCAATAACTTTAACGTCTACTGATTTTTCTATCGCCATGAGTATAAACATGTCACCCCTCCAACACAAACGATCCGTCTACGGGACCGCAATCCTCGAATATGATACCAAAATCGCAACAAGCACTCTCGATGCCCTGCGGTCTCATACAGTAGGATAGACCGTCGTATAAGCATCCATTGCACCCATTATATTCTTCAATGATCCTGATATTGTGCCGACATGGAAAGGTTGTGTCGTCGATGAACGTGTCGCCTGGTTGCATTAAGCCCTCCTGTTCCAAGCGTCGATGGCTTGTTGTTCGGTTTCGCCCCACGCTTTTACTTCTTTTACTATTTTGCCGTTTTCGGCAATCCACGCATATAAACACCATGGTTCATTCTCATCCTCGGGTGCTGAAGTTGTTGGGTATACCCCAAAAGAACTTGGTAATTTCCCATTACGTAGGATGCCGAGGTCTTTGACAATCCAGTCTACATTGTCAAGTGGACATTTACCTGTTCTATACCTACAAAAGTGTAACGCACCGTGATTACATATATCACCACACACACCAAAAAAGCATCCACCGCAAGTATCATCGTTGATATTGCTTGATTGCTCGACAGCCTTCAACATATGCTCCTGCCCGTCGATAGTCTCAATCCATTGGTCGCCTAATTGGTGCATCTATTTACCCTCCATAAAATCCGCTATCTTGCGTAAATCTTTTGCCGACAAAGACTCCATCTTGTCTAGGAATCGCACACAGTATTCATATTCACCATCTCGGCCTGTCTGGAAGATGTATGCAACCTGTCTGCCGTTAACCAATGCCATGTGTGCATCACCTTCCCATCTGACTATTTTCATTTCACTTCTCCTTCTGGTTTTGTGCCAACTATGATATAATCGCAACTCTCTATTACGTCATATCCAGCTTTCTTTGCATCATCAATGCTCATCTTGTACCCTGGTTCGCAATCAAATGCACATTCCGAACAGCATGGCATAAGGTCATCTATTAGACAGCCACATTCATCTGTGTATAGCCCGTCATAACCATTGTCGGTAAGATGCTTTTTAACTATCTCTACTACTGTCATTTCACTTCTCCTTCTGGTGCTGGTGGGATGGGGAGCCAGTGGGTGACTCGGTCACTTTCTACCCAATCACGTTCAGGACCTTCAAAGTCGTACCATTGACCATATTTGTACTTGCAGACCGCCTCAACATCTCCGCACATCTTACACAAGTAATAATCGTTATTCTCCGGCCTATCACTCACCGGTCGCCATGTGAGTTGGGTTTTGAGTTCCTCTATGACAGCTTTCTGCATTTTCACTACAACTTGCTCTGCCTTAAGTTCTCTTGCAAGCCACTCCGAAAACGATTGATACCAGTCTACTAGCAAGTGCATGTTCTTGTAGTGCTGTTCTGGCATAACATTTCCAGTCTTTTCTTCATATTGTTTCATCAACTCGGCCATTGTTTATCTCCTTCTGGTGCTGGTGGGATGGGGAGCCATTCGATCAGCTCTACGTCTGATAATGGTATATTCCACCCATACACAGTGTCGTAGTCAGCAATAAATCTCTTCACGATTTTACCCTGCCGATACTTAATCAAATACCTGTCGCTTTTGTCCGGCTTCTCGCTCACCGGTCGCCATGTGAGTTGGGCTTTCAGTTGGGTGTTTTCGGCTTGGAGTTTTTTGTACTCCATATGAGCATTTTCTGAACAATGCCAATGATTCATCAACTCGGTCATACGTCCTCCCATTCTCCGTTTGTAACAAGCTGATTGTCAACAACTCTCAGTCTTGCGTTTTCTTCCTCAAGATTCATCACGGACAATTCAAGTTCAATTATCCTTTGCTGTAGCCATTTTACATAGCCAAAATCTAGGCAATCATCTTCTACATAAGCACAAGCGTTGACACAGGCTACGATTCTGCTGGTATTCGCCATAATCTCTTGTGCTGTTCTTCCATCAACTTCTGCAACAAAAATATGATTATCACCCTCAATCACTCCTATCCCACCATGCCCCGTGTTAGTTATTATCCACGGCTCTTTCGTATGGTTCATACGTCCCCCTTCTGTCTGTCGTATTGCATGATTCCCCACTGGATAGCGTAGCAGCACCACAAGTAACGAAGGCTGGCTACTGTAAAACTGTATTCAAAGAAATCATCAAACGGAATAAGGTCTGCTTTATGGTTACGGACAGCCTCTATAGCTTCATATTCATCGCAACATTCAAGCAGATCGGAAATCTCCTCCCGTTCATCTTCGGTAAGTTCACTTTCGGCATATTTATCAAGCATGGAAAGAGTATGTTCAATAACACACTTCTTGAACTCCTCAATGCTAAACTCATAACACCCTCCATCATGCCTCGATTCTGATATACACTTTTCTCCCCAGTAACCGAAATTTGGTTGTAGCTCACCGCTCTTGCTTCGAAAAAATCTAAACATATCCTCGATCCTGGAAAACACAAACGTACCCATATCTCCGGTATACAAAAGCCTGTTTGGTGTAGTAATCAAATCAAACCACATGGATACATCGTTTGGATTTTTGAACCTTACATGCCTATAGATTCCATCTTCCTTGAGAATCTTTACTTGATGGTCTTTCACATTATTAAGAAATTGCTCTTTTGTTAACTTCATTCTTCCTCTCCTCCATACTCAAACCTCTTCTCCGCCAGCGCCTTGCCGCAATATGGGCAAAACTTGAAGCCGTTCTCCACCGGTGTACCATCGAACAAGGTAAATATCTGCTTGCAATCGGTGTGCCAGTGGCCGTCGTCGTCTTGGTGCCATGTGCAAACACCTTCCTCAATAGCACGGTCTAGGTCTTTAATAGTCAATCCTAGTCTGCTCATAAATCCTCCCGTTCTTGAAAGGCGGGTAGTCGATGTTCTCCAATGCGTAGTCGAAAGACAACCCTCGCTTGTCCTGCTTGCCGTTGGCGATATAGTTGTACACGTTCTTTGTAGCGGTCAATTGTTCGGCTATCCGTGCGCTCTCGGTGACTCCGAGTGGTCTACCGTGCAGGAATATTAATATCCTTACCATGGTTTCCACTCCTTCACCGCGTCGATTTGCTTGCTCGTCAGCTTGTAGTCGTGGACGCGGATTCCGTTCGCGCTCTTGTACACGGGGTACGGGCTACCGCTTAACGGGTAACAGATTTGTACCAGGAACTTTCCCCGGGCGGTGACGATGAAAAACGGTGGTTGCGAGATTGCCCTTCCTTGTTTTGATTTCCTTGCTGCGGTATCAGGGTCAGTGTACGTCATGTTCCAGTTCCTCCTCGTAGTCACTGCATTTTCGCTGGTCTGCTAGGCATCCGAGTTTGTCGCTCTTGGTGTTGTAGCAGATCCCGAACAGGTTGTGCGTGCATGTGTCGCATTTCATTTCAAATCCCTCCTTGAATGTATCCATGTCATATCGGAACCGCACCCTAAGTTTCGTCTGGGGCAATCTGGTTCCGTGCTTCATGCAGAAATCCATCGGTACGCTCTTGCGTCCGCTTAGGCAGATGTTCACCATGTCAGGGCTAATGAGGTACGTCTGCTCATGGTCACGGAAGTTCAGCACGAACAACGGGTAGACTCCCTGGTAGTTGACCTTGGACAGTTCTCCGAGTTGTGTAAGAGTAGTCTGTGGTATGCTCCGTCCCTTGTGGCTTTTCAGTTCAAGCAAGAACAACTTCGAGTTCGTGAATAGGATGTAGTCGCAGATGTTCTTGCCAGTGAACCTGGTATTGGTGGCATTGCTCCAACCTCCGGCGTCCACAATGCGCATACAAAACATGTCATCTGGTATACTCTTGCGGAAATCCTCCTCGAATCGTTTGCCGTCGTTCATAGGCTCAACCTGATATCGTTGATGAGTTTCTGTGACTCGATGGGATGCGTCGCGATGTTCAGCAGCACCGCGTCGTTGCACTTGAGGCTACACACGATAGCCATGTTCTTCTCGTGGTGGACGACTTCCTTGCCGTAGGTACGTACGTTGTGCTTGGTCTTGGGGATGCGGTGTGCCAGTTGTGCCATGTCCAGCGATATCGGACGGTTGCAGACTTCGCACTTGTGTCCGTTCTTGGTGAGCATCCGTAGTTTCAGTTCAAGCATGTCCAATCGTTCCTTGAGTGTCATTCAGTTCTCCTTGATCGGGTCGGGTGGAATCGAACCACCTGTTTTCCTTGCAACCAATGCCACTTTCCGTGGGACGGTGGGCTTACCGCTCGTCTACCGCACAACGTACGATAGCCACGACTGCTGTATGGTTTTCCTGTACAACGTACAGGAATCTAGGGGAAGCAGGACTCGAACCTACAATATCCGGTGCTACCTTTGTGTCTACCAATTCCACCATTCCCCTGTGTGGCCTCTCCTGGGTGGGAGAAGCCGAATTTTCTTCGGTCTATCCTTTTTTCGTTGTTCACCCAACCATACGGTCCGGGTGTGTCCATGAGTGTATAATGACTATTTGGCTCCCTCCTTTATCCGATAGGTCGTCGCTGTGCGATTCACCCCACCGGATACCTTTTTGATTTTCCCCGACACGATCAACGCTTGTATCGAATTAATGACCGTCTTGATGTTCCAACCAGTAAGTTCTACCAGTTGGTTGTACGATAGCTGCACTAGACCGTCCAGGGAATTTTCTTTCAGTGTCGTAAACATTGCCAGTTCATACGCTTTTATTGTCATATGCTTATTATAAGGGTAGGTGT
>Ga0180009_10000849_pt1 | contig 39139 bp, 26 predicted proteins | sample OS_PC_MetaG_FD_123537 | JGI IMG/M metagenome (GOLD analysis project Ga0180009, IMG submission 123537) | Groundwater microbial communities from the Aspo Hard Rock Laboratory (HRL) deep subsurface site, Sweden - OS_PC_MetaG | ecosystem: Environmental > Aquatic > Deep subsurface > Groundwater... | reverse complement strand
TGAAGGAAGAAGCGCAGCGGCGCCGCCGGCTCCGGGCCGATCTGGAATCCCGTTTGAACGAGGCCCTGGCCGGGGTCCGGGACTGGGAGACCGAACGGCGCCGTCTGGCCTCGGAGCTGGAGTCCGCGGCGGATATCCTGGTCAGCCGGTCCCGGGGCGCGGCCGCGCAGTGCGCCGTTTTGCGGCATCGGGCGGACCGGCTGCGTCTCCGGCTGGGAGAAGTCCGGGCCGGACTGGCGCCCCTGATCGGCGAACCCGCCTTTCTGGAGGACAATCTTCTAACCGGGGCCGTACAACTGGCCGAAGCCGGCCGCAATCTGGACACCTTGCGGGATCGTCTACGGGCCTCGCACGACCGGGTGACCGTCGATCTCGAAGCGGTCCTTTCCAAGCCCGACCCCGCGGTTTTCGCTTCACTCGAAACCGACCTGGTCCGCCTGCGTTCCGCGTCCGACGGCTACACCTCCCTGGTCGGCCTGAAAAAGCAGATTGAGACCCTGGCCCGGGTCCGGAACCAGGCAATACGCATCCGGGGCCTGGAAGCGGGTCGGCGCCGGGACCGGGCCGAACTGCTCCGTCTGGGAACCCGGGAAAAGCGGCTGGGACTGTCCCTGAACCAGACCCGGAATCGACTGGAGCGATTGCGGGCCGAAAGGTCGCGCCTGACCGAAGAACTGGCTTCGGCCCGCTCCAGAGCAACCGGGCTGGCCCGTCATTTCAATGACGATATCTACCCCCTGATCCGGGTCCTGGCCCTGGCCCTGGAACGGGGCAAGGCCCGCAACGAGGCCCTGGAGGCGGACAACCGGACCCTGTCCGGCGAGATTGTCCAACTGGCGGAAAAAAGCCGCCGGACCGAAGAAGCCGCCGGACTGCTTTCCCGTTCCGTGACCCGGCTGCGGCAGGTTCTCAACCGCCGGGAAAGCGAAATGGGAATTCTGCGCGGCCGCTCGAAGGCCATGTCCGACCGGCTCGAGGCCCAGGAGTCCCTGGCCGGGGACTTCGAAGCCCTGGCCCGGCATCGAGGCCGACAGGTCCAGACCCTCCAGGACCAACTGGCCGATCTGTATCCGCTGCTGGAATTTTTCATCGACCAGGTCCGTCTGTGGACCGGGCCGCCCCGAAGGGAACAAGAGACCGTCACCGCCTTGCCCGAGGGTTCCGATCTGCTGGTTTTGATGGTCCACATGCTGGGCTATGAAAACGAAAATCTCCGGACCAAACTGGGTGTTATCGAGGACGAGCGCCGCTTGTGGGTCTTCGAGAATGAGCACCTGAGCCGCAGTCATGACCTGATGAAGTCCCGGCTGGAAACGCTCCAGCCCCTGCTGGCCTTTTTCTGGCAGGCCTGGTTCACCAACACCTCCGCCCTGGCCGATGCTCATCATCAACTCGGCCGGTTGACACGGCAGTCTTCGGACCTTCAGGCCGAGAAGGCGGGTCTGGAAAACCGGATCGCCCGGCTGCGGGCCGGTCTGGGAGAAACCCGGCAGAGCCTGGCCCTGACCGAAGCGGCCCTGGAGAAGTCCGAGAGCGGGCTTCTGGCCTCCCAACTCGATCGGACGGAGTTGCGGGAATCCCTGGCTCGCATGACGGATCGGGCCGAGGCCCTGGAACGGTCCGGGGCACGGGCCGCCCGGGAGTCGGAGGCCCGCGGGGCCCGGCTCAAGTCCTTGCTCAAGGACCACGCCTCGCTTCGCTCCCGTTTCAGCCAGACCGACGCGGATCGGGAGTCTTTTCGGAGTCTGGCCGTGGCCCGGGGCGCTGAGATTCGGACGCTCCGGACCCAACTCGAAGCCCGGACCGGCCAGGTCGAAGCGGCCTGGGTCGGCGCGTCCCACATCGCCGCCCGGTCCGCCGAGGCCTTGTCAGGGCTTCAGGCCGAGTTGGAGGACCGGACCCGCCTCCTGGAGGAACGGGAGACCGAACTGGCCCGATTCCGCCGCCGGGTCGACGAACTCGAGGCCGGTCAGGACCGCCTGGGCCTGCTCCTTTGGACCATTGCCCGGTACGGGGGAGACAACCAGGCGGTCTGGGAGGCCCTGGTCGAACTGAACCGGGACAAGGGCTTCAAGGACGCCGCGGTCATCGCCGCCGCCCGTCTGGCCGAACTGACCGCCGCCGGAGCAGCCAAAATCCGGAGCGACCAGTTCCGCCGGGCGGCCCGACAGACGGTTCGGCGCGGCCTGTATTCCCTGCTTCTGGCCGGGGGAATGGTTTTCGCCCTGCCCGAAGAGCCCTCCATTGCCACGGCCCTGCTCGAAGACCCCGCCGGGCGCGAACGAATGGTCGAAAACCTGGGCGGCCAGTTGCGGATGGAGCCCGTCCCGGCCCCGGACACCGTATACAGTCCTTTGGTCGGCCGTCCCTTTGACGCCAGCTTCGCCCGGCCCTGGGATCGGGCCCGGGGGACCGAACGAATCGAGGCCCTGGTTCGGGATGAAATCAGCGCTTTGGCCAGACAGGTGGGCCTGGAACCCCGAGAATACATCGGTTATCTGCGCCGGCAGTTCAAACCCGGCCAAACGGTTCGCCTGCCGAAGCTCATGGACCTTCGCAACGCCTTCGAGCATCTGGATGGCGAGTTTCCTTATATCTCCTATGATTTTCGCGGCGCCTATCCGGAGCTGACCCAGGTCCAGACCCTGTACGCTCTGGCCCGGTCGGCCGATTCCGCCGAATGCCATTTCTGGGACCGCCTGTACGGGGACTACCGCCTGCTCGGGGCCGATCCGTCGATCTGCCTGAACATGATCCTGGCCAACGCGAACCGGTACGCGGCCTGGCGGGACCACCGCCCCGATGTGGCCTTCGTCGGACGGCTCAAGCCCATACCCGAACTGGAAAAAGCGGGACCGGCCCGGTTCCTGCGGATCATGGTCCCATACATCAAGGCCCACGTACGGGCCATCACCTCGAACGAAATCTACGCCTACGCCCACAAGCCGGACCAGATCGACGAATACGCCCGCCGGTTCGCCGAGGACCTGTACGTCGCGTCCAAGGCCTTTGGCGTGCCCCTGACCCTGATGGTGGCCATCAGCCATCAGGAGAGCTATTTCGCCAACGTCCTGGGAGACCGCTCCAGATCGGCCAGCCCCTTCCAGATATGGGAGCCCACCAAGCCGTTCATCTTAAGCCAGATGGACAAACAGGGCATCCAGGTTCCCGGCGTGCCCAAACGGCTCCAGGACCATCTGACCCTGGCCACCTATATGGCCGCCTTCTACCTGGGGCAACTGATCGAACAGCATACCGTGGCGGCCCCCAAAGACGGCCCGCCGCGATGCAATCTGGCCCGGGTCGCCCTGTCCTACAACGGAGGCCAGGCCTATCCCGGGGCGGTCGAGCGCAAACAGCAGCGGCTGTCGGCCTACCTGGACCGACTGGCCCCGAAGGCCCCGGACGAACCCAAACCCAAAAACGGGGCCTGAGCGACCGGATCCACGACCTAACCCGCACTATTATTTAATTATTAAGGATAATTATACCTGAACTGGGTATGTGATTCAGCCCAGGGAACGCGTTGTCCGGACCGACCGGCCATTCCCGCCTCGGCCGGCGGGTCCGTGATGATTAGGCCTGGGCCAAAAGTCCGGTCTGGTTCGAGGCCGAGGAGGGCAAACACAAACAACCGCATGAATATAAAGGCATATTTTGAGGATTGAGCCTTGAGCCCGGCCCGGTGATCGGGCCGAAGCGGCCTGTTTTTGGATCTCTGATCATATGATTTGATTAAAAAAAGTCTTGTCACCGGTCCCTGGAATGCGTTACGAATGACTGTTCATTCATTTTGGCCGCCGGAGGGCGGCCGGGCGAAAACGCACGAGGCGGCGACATCGGAGTCCCGACCACGAAGCGAACGGCAAAAACATTTCGGGCCCACTTGGCCCGTGACAAAAGGTACTGACATGGCCGCGCTTGACGACACCCCCCTGCGCATCTGCCTGCTGAGCTATCGCAGCAACCCTTTTTCAGGCGGACAGGGGGTTTATATCAAAAATCTGAGTCGGGCCTTGACGGGCCTGGGGCATCGCGTGGATGTCATCGCCGGCCCGCCCAGGCTGGTCCTGGACGAGGGCGTCACGGTCCATCAACTGCCCTGCCTGGACTTGTACGACGCGGAAAATCTCTTTCGTTTCCCGACCTTCAAGGAACTGGGCGACCCGATCAACATCGTGGAATGGCTGGGCGTTTCCAGTATGGGCTTTCCCGAGCCCCTGACCTTCGGGTTTCGGGCCTGGCGATACCTGCTGCGCCGGTTTCACCATTACGACGTGGTCCACGACAACCAATGCCTTTCCTACGCCTTGTGGGGCCTCAGGAATCGGATACCCACCACGATCACCATCCACCATCCCATTACGCGGGACCGGGCCGTGGCCATCCGGGCGGCGCGATATCCCTGGAGCAAGCTCAAGGAGATGCGCTGGTTCAGTTTCATCGGCATGCAGCGGCGCGTTTCCATGAAGTTCCGTCAGATCATCACCGTTTCCGCCTGCGCCCGGGACGATATCAGCCGGGACTTCGGAATCGTTCCCAGCCGGTTCCGGATCGTGCCCAACGGCATCAGCGTGGAGACCTTCCGTCCCCTTCCGGGGATCGAGCGGGAGCCGAACCGGATCATGGTCACCAACAGTTCGGACATTCCCATGAAAGGCCTTCACGTCCTGCTCAAGGCCGTGGCCGATATTTCCCGGACCCGGGACGTGCGCCTGGTGGTGATCGGGGCGCCCAAGAAAGGCAGCAACCTGTATCGGCTGATCAAGGACTTGGACGTGGGACGCCGGGTTACCTTCACGGGCCGGATCGACGACGATGAATTCATCCGCCAGTACGCCCGGGCGACCATGGCCGTGGTCCCCTCCTTGTACGAAGGTTTCGGCCTGCCGGCCGGGGAGGCCATGGCCTGCCGGGTGCCGGTGATCAGCACCACCGGCGGGGCCCTGCCCGAAGTGGTGGGCGACGCCGGGATACTGGTCCCGCCGGGCGATTCGGAGGCCCTGGGCCGGGCCATCGTCTCCCTGCTCGACCATCCGGATCGGGCCCGGGAACTGGCTGACAAGGGTTACCGGCGGGTGCACGACACCTTCACCTGGACCAAGGCCGCGGAAAAGACCGTTGAAGTGTACAAGGAGACCATCCTTGATTACCGTCGATTTCAAGCGACTCGAACTCAAGCCGGGTGACCGGATTCTGGATATCGGCTGCGGTTCCGGCCGGCATCTGGCCGAGGCGGCCCGTTGGAAGGACGTGGTGGCCATCGGCGCCGACCTCCGCTACCCGGACGTCCTCCAGGCCCGGGAGCGCCTGCGCTTCCACCAGGAACTGGGGGAGCACGGCGGCGGCCCCTCGGCCTGCCTGACGGCGAGCGTGACCGACCTGCCCTTTGACGACGACGCCTTCGACCTGGTCATCTGTTCCGAGGTCCTCGAACACATCCCCGATCATCAAACCGCGGTGGGCGAACTGGTCCGGATTCTGAAGCCGGGCTGCCATCTCGTGGTCAGCGTCCCGCGCTGGCTGCCGGAACGCATCTGCTGGGCCCTCTCCAGGGACTACCATGCGGCCAACGACGGCCACGTGCGCATCTACAAGGCTCGGGAACTGACCCGGATGATCGAAGAGGCCGGCCTGCGGTGCTGGGCCGGCCATCACGCCCACGCCCTGCACTCCCCGTACTGGTGGCTCAAATGCCTGGTCGGACCGACCCGTCAGGACTCGGCCCTGGTCAACCTCTACCACCGCCTGCTGGTCTGGGACATGATGAAGCGCCCCAAGGCCACCCGCGCGGCCGAAGAATTCCTCAACCCCCTGATCGGGAAAAGCGTGGTCCTGTATTTCCGGAAGGATGGCTGACGGCCCGGGCCGTCTCGGGATTCAATAAGGCAGATTGGCCGGAATTTCGCCGCAGTCCAGCCGCCGCAGAACCCCCAGGGTCTTGGTCCGGGGCAGTTCCTTGAACAGGCCGGACCCGGCCGCGACCCGGTAGACCCGCCAGGGGGCCTGGCCCCCTTCCTCGGGCCTCTCGAACAGATCGTGGATCAGCAGCAGGCCGCCGGGCATCAGGTGGCCGGCCCAGGAGTTGTAGTCCGTGTACGCGGTCTCGAAGGCATGGCCGCCGTCGATGAAGACCAGGCTCAGCGGCGTGGCCCAGGACCGGGCCGCCGTCTCGGAGCGGCAGACCAGAGGCACGACCGTGTCTTCCAGGCCCGCCTTTTCCAGGCTGGCCCGGAAATGCGAGAAGGTGTCGATCCGCCCGGTGCGGGGGTCCAGCAGGTCCGGATCGAAATACTCCTCGCCGGGCTGCTGCTCCTCGGAGCCCCGATGATGATCGATGGAAAACAGGACGCCGCCGCGCTCTTTGACGCCCGTGCCCAGGTAGATCGCCGATTTGCCGCAGTAGCTTCCGATCTCCAGGCAAGGTCCCATGGGGGCGGCTTCCAGGGCCGCCTCATAGAGCCGCCGCCCCTCCTCCTCGTCCATGAACCCCTTGACCTCGTCGATCAACCTGACGTCCGGTCCCATGATCTCCCCGCTCCGTTCCTACAAATATTCGACCCAGGCCCACCGAAGGAGGCCGTCCTCCTCGCGAAGTTCAAGCGCGCCTTTTCCCAGGGCATAACCCAGCGTGCTCTCGACCTGGGCCCGGCTTTCCCGGGTCCGGTCCATGATCCGGTCGGCCAGGGTCGCCAAGGCTTCGGCCTCTGAAACCGGGCCGGGCCCCTGGGGCCAGTGTCCCCGTTCCTCGATGGCCCCGTTCATCATCAGGTCGTAGATCAGGACCGTATGTTCGAGCTTGTCCAGGGGCCAGGCCTCCTCGGGCGTGGTCTGGCCCAGTTCGCGGCGCTGCTTGATGTCCCCCAGATATTCGTCGAACTCCCGTTCCCACTCGATGACGATATCGTCCATCATCTCCCGGGTTACCGTCTCGGTTTCGACGATGGACCGGTTGGCGTGGTACTCCCGCCAGTCGTCGGTCAGTATCTTGAGGCCGTACTTCTCGCTCTGCTCCCGAACCTCGGTCCCGGGGAAGGGCGCCAGAAGGTGGAAACCGTAGGAGGTACCCATGGCCTTGATCCGGTCCCCGAAGGCCAGGGTCTCCGCGATGGTTTCCGGCGTCTCTCCGGGAAGGCCCAGAATGAATGATCCGAACGGGGTCACCCCGGTGTCGATGCACATCTGGATGGCCTCGACCACCTGATCGGTCGTGATGCCCTTGCGGATGGTCTTGAGTATCTCCGCATTGGCCGTCTCGATGCCGAAACTGACCGCATCGCAGCCGGCCTCCCGCATCTTGGCCAGCACCTCGCGGGAGACCGTATCCACCCGGGCAAAAGAGGTCCACTTGGTCTTCAGGCCCCGGCGGATGATCTCGTCGCACACGGCGTGGCAGTGTTTCTTGTTGGCCGTGAACAGGTCGTCGGCAATATTGATCTGGTGAAAGTCCAGGGTGCTCAGGTATTCCAGTTCATCGACCACCTGGATCGGGTCGCGGTAACGGACCTTGGCCCCGACCATTTTCCGGCCGACGCAGAAGATGCAGTTGAAAGGGCAGCCCCGGCTGGTGGTCATGCTGACCGGCATGCCCAGGGCCCGATAGCGGCCCAAGGGCACGAGGTGCCTGGCCGGCTGGGGCAGCGAGTCCACGTCGGCCACGGGCTCCCGCCATTCGGTCGAAACGATTTCCGGGCCCAGGCGGTAGATCAGGCCGGGAATCCGCTCCCAGCCCGAGCCCCGGTCCATGGCTTCGGCCAGTTCGACGATGGTCAGTTCCCCCTCGCCCAGAACGACAAAATCCAGGGCGGAATACCGGAGCATGGTCTCCGGTCCGCAAAAGCTGACGTGGGGGCCGCCCATGACGGTCCGGACCCCGGGCGCAACCCGCTTGACGTCTTCGATGATCTCGATGGCATGGTCGAAGGTCATGGTCACGGCCGTGGCCCCGACCGCGTCCGGCCGGAATTCATCGATGAGCGCCTCCAGACGGTCCCGGGAATAGGGATGGACGACCAGGTCCAGCAGCCGGACTTCCACCCCGGCCCGTTCCAGGGCCCCGGCCAGGAAGGCCAGGCCCAGCGGCGGTGACGGCGTTTCGGATATGGGATAAAAGGGATTGACGAGCAAAAAGCGCATTTCGAGACTCCCGGTAAAGATCAGCAATCGTTAGCGCGGATTTTATTGTCTTGACGCCCCGTTGTCAAAGGCCAATTGCATTCGTGCCGCTTTCCGGGAAGGCGGGATCGGAGCGGAGGTCAGGCCCCGGTCATCCAGTTGGCCCGGCCCCGGGCCCGGTCCTGCACGGTTTCGCGGAGCCAGTCCTCCAGCCCCGGTTCCAGGTAGAACCGGGGACGAAGAAGATCGTCGCCTTGTGGGATCAGTCCCCTCCGGGCGGCGATCGCGGCCAGGGGCGTTTCGGGATAGATGCGCAGGCCCACGGTCAGCTTCAGGGAGGTGATGGGCAGACTTTCAGCAAAATCCAGGCTTTCGAGCACCGACTCCCGCGTTTCTCCCGGCCCGCCCAGCAGCAGGAAACCCATGGTGGGCAGACCGTGTTCGGCCAGCATGGATGCGGCCCGGCGGACGTCCGAGAGGCTGAACCGCTTGTTCAACCCGGCCAGCATGCGTGCCGACCCGGTTTCAAAGCCCAGGCTAACGCCGGCGCATCCGGCTTCGGCCATCAGGCGGACCAGTTCCTCGTCCAGCCGCGTGGGATAGACAATACACAGCCACTTGGGTTTCAGGCCGCGTTCTTTCAAAGCCCGGCAGAAGGCCTTGGCGTAGGACGGGGGCAGGTTGAAGATGTTGTCGGTGAAAAAAAAACGGGAAAAACCGGCCCGGACCAGTTCGTCCATCCGCTCGGCCGCCTTGTCTGGCGCGCAGGTCCGGATGCGCCGCCCTTCGATGGAGGCCGTCGAGCAGTAGACACAGCCCAGGGGGCAGCCCCGCCTGATCTGGACGGGAATCCAGAGCTGGGGATTTGACCGTTGGGCCTGAGGCCAGCAGGAGGGTTTGGGCCAGGGCAGCCTTTCGAGTTGGGGTTCCGGCCTCCACTCGGTTGGGGGAGCGATTCCGGGCCGGTACAGTCCGGGCAGATCGGACAGGGGCCTGTTTTTCGACAGCCGTTCGAGCAGGGCCGGGAAGGCCTGTTCGCCTTCACCCCGGATGCCCATGTCCGCCCCGAGGTACGCCAGGGCGCTTTCCGGAAAGATGCTGTATCCGGCCCCTCCCAGAACGATGGGCGCGTCCGTCGCGGCCCGGCAGAGGGACACGATCCGGCCGGCAATATCCAGCAGGAAACGGGTCCCGTCCATGTTCTGATCGTCGATGTTCCGGATGGAAATTCCGATCACCTCGGGCCGAATGGAATCGATGGCCCGGCCGATGCCGAGGTCCGCGTCGTCCCGGCCGATCAGGTCGATCATTTCGACCTCGTGGCCGGCGGACCGGGTCGCCTCGGCCACGCAGGCCAGGCCCAAGGGCAGGGTCAGCATGTTGACTTCTTCACGGTTGGCGGAAACGAGCAGGACGCGCACGATACACCTCGCGGCCGCCGGGCGCCCGTGGGGCGGTCGGTCCGGCGGCCCCGCCGGCACGCGGCATGGAAACGGTTCCCGGACCGGGATGCCCGGGAACCTCGTTTCGGGCAGGGCTCAGTTGACCTTGACGACCACGCCGGCGGCGGTGTCCCCGGCCGCGCAGCCTGCAAACAGACCGTATCCGCCGCCCTTGATGACCAACTCCTCGATCAGCTCGACGATACACCGGGCCCCGGTCGGCCCCTGGGGATGGCCGAAGACCAGGGAGCTTCCGTAGTTGTTGAAAATCCGGTCGTCAATCCCCATGATCTTGGCCATGACCACGTCGTTGACCGTAAAGGGGTTGTGGGTCTTGACCGCGGCCAGGTCGGCGACCTTGAGACCGGCGTTGTCCAGGGCCATCTGGGCGCAGGGCGACACGGCCGCGGCCATGTGGGCCTTCTCGGCCCGGGCGAAGCCGTACGACAGGACCTGGATCGTCACGTTCTTGTCCGCGGACATGTCCGCGGCCTGTTCCCGGCCGGCCACGATCAGGCCGGCGTTTCCGTCGGCCGGGTGGGTCTGGGCGCCGAAGGAGATGGTCCCGCCGGGCACGACCGGTTTCAGAGCAGCCAGCCCCTCTGCCGTGCAAGGCGTGATGCCTTCGTCCTCCTCGACGACCAGGGTCTTTTTCTTGGACAACCGCACATCGACCGCGACCATGTAGCGCTTCTGGAACTCCCGGTCGTTGGCCAGGGAATCCAGGTACTGCTCGTACCGCCGCAAGGCCATGGCGTCCGACTCCTCCTTGGTCACGCCATGTTGACTGCCCACGTTTTCGGCGGTCTGAACCATGGCCTGGCGGCCGTAGGGGTCGTTGTTGAAGTTGTCCATCATCCAGTTCTCGGAAATGACCTCGCCGCCCGGGCCGTTGGGATTGGGCCAGACGGTGTGGGGGCCGTTGGAGCACCGGTCCGTGGCGGCCACCAGGATATTGCGGTACATGCCCGACTCGATGGCCATGGCGGCCATTCCCAGGGTCGTGGCCGAGGTGGCGCAGGCCTGCGAGACGGTGGGCCCGCTGATCTTGTCATTGCCCATCAAGGCGGCGAACCAGGGCGCGGCGTAGAACCAGCTCGGCTGGCCGATGGTCATGCCCAGATAGAGGCCGTCGAAGATGTCGGGGGACAGGCCGCGCAGATCGAGGAACTTGCGGGCCGTGGCCGCTCCCAGCTTGACGGCGTGTTCGTTCTGCAGGCTGCCCTGCCAGCGGCAGAAGGGCGAGCTCCAGTAGCCTTTGTAAGGGATGAAACAGTTTTTCAGCATCCGTTTTTCCTCCGTGTCTCGATATGATAAATTGAGTGGGCCGGTAGCCCCGATCGTCCCGGAGTCAAGCGTTCCCCAAGGCGGCCGACCTTATTGGGAGTCGCTCCACTTGCCGTACCGTTCCCTCAGTGCCCGGTGCAGAATTTTGCCGGTCCCGGTTCGCGGCATTTCGTCCTCGTCGATAAAGTCCACGCTCTTGGGCCGCTTGAAGCCGGCGATCCGGCCCCGGCAGTGTTCGATGATCTCGGCCGCGACGTCCCTGCTCGGCTCGAAATCGTCGTGTAGAATGACCACGGCCTTGATGCACTCGCCCCACTTCTCGTCCGGCACGCCGATGACGGCCACGTCCTTGACCTTGTGATGCGAGCCGACCACGTCCTCGATCTCGGACGGGTAGACGTTCTCCCCGCCGGTGATGATCATGTTCTTCTTGCGATCGATCAGGTAGTAGTACCCGTCCTCGTCCCGCCGGGCCATGTCGCCGGCGGAAAAATATTCGCCCCGGAACGACTCCCGGGTCACGTCGGGCAGATTCCAGTATTGGGAAAACAAGGCCGGTCCTCGCGAGAACAGCTCGCCCACCTGGCCGTCCGGAACCTCGTTCCCATTCTGATCAAGGAGCCTGATCCGGTCGGTGCATATGATTTCCCGGCCGATGGAGCCCAGCTTGCGCATCTGGTCCTCCGGCCGCAGCAGGGTCACCAGGCCGGCCTCGGTCGAGCCGTACGCCTCGTAGAGCCGGGAATTTTTGAAATGGTCCAGAATGCTTACCTTGGTGTCCTTGCGAGCCGGGGCCGATGAACATAGCAGCCGCCGGACCCGGGAGACATCGTACCGGCCCTTGATCTCCTCGGGCAGGCTGAGCATCATGATGTAGTGGGTCGGGACCAGGGAGGTGAAAGTGATGCCCTGTTCGGAGAGGGTCTGGAGCATGTGTTCGGGATCGAAGCTGGCCCGGCTGTACACGCAGACTCCGGCCTGGGCGTAGGTGAAGGTGAAGGAGTAGAAGATCGAGTTGACATGGCACATGGGCATGACCATGAGGGCCATGTCGTCCCGGTCGAAGCCCATTTCGGTGATGTTGATGACGTAAAAGGCGATATAGCTTTCGTGGGTCCGGACCGCGCCCTTGGGTTTGCCCGTGGTCCCGGAGGTGTACATGAAGGTCCAGACGTCCTGGTGATCGACCGTAACGCCGGGCTCCTCGGGGGAGGCCCCGGCGATGAGGTCTTCGTACCCATGGTACCCCTCCGGCGCGTTCCCTTGGCCCAGGTAGATGAGATGCTCGAGTCCGGGCAGGCTGGATCGGATGGAATCGGCGCCCTGGCTGAAGGGCTCTTCGACGATGAAGGCCTTGGCCCCGGAATCTTCGAGGATGTATTGATATTCGGGGGGCGCCAGCCGGAACATGATCGGCACGGCCACCAGGCCGGCCTTGGCCGCGGCGGCGTAGATTTCCATCCATTCGACGCGGTTGTAAGCGATAATGCCGAACCGGTCGCCTTTTTCCAGGCCCAGCCCCCGCAGGGCGTTGGCCAGGCGGCAACTCCGGTCGTTCCATTCCCGAAAGGTCATGCTCCGATCGAGGTCCTTGGCCCCGATCTTGTCCGGAACAAGCGCGGCGTTGACCCGGAGTACCTCACCTGCGTTAAGCCATCGACTCATGCCTTCCTCCTCCCTCTTTTTAAAAGGCGGACCGGTCCGTCGGACGCGGCCCGACCGAATCAGACCCGATTATGATCGCCGGCGCGGCGGTTGTCCCGGGCGGCCAGGGCCGCGCCCCAGGCCCCCATCAGTTGCGGCTCGGGCGGCGTCAGCACCTCCCGGCCGATCATGCCGGACATGATCTCGACCAGGACCGGGTTGTGGGCGGCCACGCCGCCGGACATGACCGGCGTGTCGGCAATGGAGTCCATTTCCAGGACCCGCTTTGCGATACTGACGAAAATCCCCCGGACGATGTCCGGCACCTGATGGCCGGCCCGTATCTTTTCCAGTATTTCCGTGGCCGTGAAAACCGTGCAGTAACTGCCCAGCTCCACCACGGCCCCGGACCGCCCGGCCAGCCCGTTCATGTCCGAAAGGGGCAGGTCCAGACGCATGGCCATTTCCTCCAGAAAGGCGCCGGTGCCCGCGGCGCACTTGCGATTCATCTTGAAACCGGTCCGCCGGCCATGCCCATCGACCTTGATGATCTTGTTGTCCTGCCCGCCGATGTCGATGACGGTCATGGCCCGCTGAAAATGAAAAAAACAACCCGCCGCATGGCAGCTGATTTCCGTGCGCGCCCCGTTGGCAAACGGGACGTTGCGGCGGCCGTATCCCGTGGCCACGCAACCGGCGATCCGGTCCCGCGCCAGGCCGGCCTGGTCGAGGCAGTCGGACAGCAGCCGTTCGGCCACGGCCTGGTAGTCGGTCCCGGAACCGGCCAGGGCCCGGGCCAGCAGGCCTCCCTCGGCGTCGATCAGGACCACCTTGGCCGCCCGGGCCCCGATGTCCACACCGGCGTAGCATGTCGAATCGCCGCTCAATCGCTTCTCCCGGCCGTCAGACCCGATCATCGGCCAACTGTTCGACAAAGGCCTCGATGTTGGTCACACTCTGCTCTTCGGAGTAGCAACGCAGATCGTTAAGGTCGCCGTTGATGGTCAGGGACGGCAGCCCCAACCGTTCTTCCAGCCGTTGCGGCATGCCGTAGCGGCTGTTGGTATTGTTGGGACAGGTCTTGGCGTCGTGGTAGATGATCCCGTCCAGTTTGTACAAATCGTGCATCCGGGCGATGTAGTCCTCTTTGAAGTCGTCGTTGCGCACGATGAACAGTTCGATATAGGCCCGGGCCATGCCCTCGAAGGGCTGGTCCGGGTCGAGGGCGTCGAAAATCCAGGAGTTGCAGTAGGTCGAGGCCACGACCCCGCTTTTCAGTCCAAGGAAAAGATCGGACAGGGCGCGCAGCCGCCCCCAGACCGGCATGCCTTCCCAGTAGAGGCGGAACCGCTCGCCTTCCACCGCCGCTTCCCGGTTCCCGATCTTTTCCCGCAGCTCGGCGAGAAGCTGTTCATAGTAGACCGTGGCCTCTCGCGTGCCCCGAGCGACCACGGCGGGCCCCATGAGGATGCAGGCGTCGAAGAATGTCAGGGGCGAGGGTCGGGCCGCCCCGCACTCGAGTACGGCTCTCCAAAGCCGGGTCACGGCCAGGGACTCGGCCACGGTCTCCTTGAGCCGGTCGAGGTCGAACTTCCGGCCCGAGACCTCCTCGAGGGTCGGGATCAAGGCCCGTATCTGGGCGGCCTGGTCCTCGACGTGGCTCTTCATCACCGGGCCCACGCCGCGCTGGGTGTGGATGCCGACCAGAGGGGCCTGGAACTCCCGGGCGTACCAGGCGAACCAGTCCTGGACGTCCCGGCACTGGTTGGTGTTGTATACCAGCACGTCGGGCCGGGGCAGGTCCATGCCGTAAGCCGTCTTGAGCGGCGTCTCCCCCCGCAGGTAGGAGCCGATATCCGAGGTCAGGTAGGAACAGATGTCCGGGGAATAACCGATGGCGTTGGCCGCCGGGATGAGGTCCGCGGCCATGCGGGTCGAGCCGAGCATGGCCCCGTGGTTTTCAGGGAAGTAGACCAGGAAGCCCATGGCCCGCAGCAGTTCGGCCGGTCCGACGCTGGTGCACCAGGCGATCTTGGGCGCCCCGGACCGGGCCGCCTCGTCCAGCTCCCGGAAATGATCGGCCATGAGCCGTCGGCAGGTTTTGGTGGCTTCGATGGGTTTCCGCTTGGTCTTGTCCGCTTCGGTCATCGTCTATTCCTTCTCGGTCCGGTCAGGGTGGTTCGTGGTCCGGGTCAGGCCAGCCGCGAGGCGACCAGTTCGGTCAGGTCCATCACCTTGACCCGGCCCTTCTTCTCCTTGCGAGCCCGGGCGGCGCCCTGGTTCAAGCTGTTTTTGCAGGAAGGACAGGCAGACACGATCAGGTCCGCTCCGACGCCGACGGCCTGGAGAACCCGGTCGTACCCGATGTCTCCGGCCATGGTGTTGTCAAAGGCCTTGACCCCGCCGCCGCCGCCGCAGCACTTGGCCAGGTTGCGGTTCATGGGAAACTCGACCAGCTCCAGGCCGGGCAGGGCCTGAATCACTCGCCGGGGCGGATCGAAAATCTGCATGTGGCGGCCGATGTCGCAGGGGTCGTGCCAGGCCGCCTTGAGGGGCTCGCCGCCGGGCTTGAATTCAAAACGGCCCCCGGCGATCAATTCGTCGAGGTATTCGACGGTATGCAGCAGTCGGGTCTCACCGAAACCGCCGCCGTATTTGGGGTAGAGGTCCCGGAAGGTCTTGTAGCAGCCGGCGCAGGTGGCCACCAGGCGTTTGGCCCCGATACGCTCAATTCTCGAAATGGCCTCGTTCATGAATCCCTTGAAGGCCGGCGTGTCCCCCACAAGATAGGAATAGTAGCCGCAGCAGACCTCGTCCTCGCCCAGGACCGTGAAGTCCTCGCCCGCGGCTTCGGCCAGCCGGATGGCCGCCGGAACGACCTTGAGGTCCTGGTACGAGGATACGCAGCCGATGAACAGCAGGGTTTCGGCCCGGTCCTTTTTTTTGAAACTCGTGGGATACACGTCGGCCCGCCGGTCCGCCGGTTCGGTGAAGGGATTGCCGTGTTCGACGATGCTTTCGATCAGCTTGCGATGGATTTCCGGAAGATGGCCCTCCCGGACCAGGCGTTCCCGGGCCGCGTGGATGATCGCCGACAGGTCCACGCCCGCCGGACAGGTGTATTTGCAGTTGAGGCAGATCATGCACTGGTAGAGGCGTTTGGCCAGGTCTTCGGATGGCTCGACCCGGTCGACAAGCATGTTGTAGGCCAGGGTCACCCGGCCCCTCGCGTTCATGGACTCGAGCCGGGTCCGGGCAAAGGTGGGGCAGCCGGCCCGGCAGAAGCCGCACTGGATACAGGCCAGAATCTCCTGGTCCACCTCCGGGCCGAAGGACTTGAGCCGGGCGGGGTCCTCGACCAGGGCGTCGAAGGCCGACCGGTCCAGGATGTCGTTGATGGCCCCTTCGAAGACGGACTTGCCCGGATTGAGGATGTTGTCCGGATCGAGGGCCTTTTTGATCTTTTTCATGACCTCGGCGGCCTCGCCCAGTTCCCGGCCGATATAGGGGCTCTTGGCCATGCCCAGGCCGTGCTCGGCCGAAAGCGTGCCCTGGTGGGCCAGGGTCAGGTCGATGAACTCGAGGGCGATCCCCTTGACCTTGGCCCATTCGTCCGGATTGGTCACGTCCATGATGAAGGTGGCGTGCAGGTTGCCGTCTCCGATATGCCCGAAGGTGGCGATGGGATAACCGTGCCGTTCGCCGATCTCCTGGATGCCCCGGATGGTGGCCGGAACGGCCGACATGGGCACGCCGAAGTCCTCGACCAGCGGCACCAGGCGATGAAAGGGCTTGATGCGGCTCATGGCCGGCACCAGGCCCTGACGGACCCGGGACAGGGCCGCCCGCTCCTCGGGATTGGTGGTCCAGTGGATTTCGATGGCCCGATGCCCGGCGCGGACCTCATCGATCCGCCTGGAATGGGCCTCGACCTCGGACCGGCTCCCGTCGATCTCCAGCAGTATCTGGCACTGGACCTCCGGGGGCACGTCCAGGGCCAGCTTGCCGGCCATGATGTCGATGGACACCCGGTCCAGGATTTCACAGGTACAGATAGGAATTCCGGAGGTCATCATCTCTTCCACGGCCAGACCGGCGTCTTCCAGGGATGGGAAGTTGATCTGGGCAAATCTCCAGGCCTCCGGCGTGGGAAGAATCTTGAGCCAAGCCTCGACTATGATGCCCAGGGTGCCTTCGGAAGAGGCGAAGAGATGCGTCAAGTCGATGCCGGTGGAATGCTTGGGGGCGATGGTCCCGGTATGGATGATCGAGCCGTCGGCCAGCACGACCCTCAGACCCATGACGTAGTCCTTGGTCGTACCATACTTGACGGCCCGGACGCCGCTGGCATTGGTCGAAATCATGCCCCCGATGCTGGCGATGGGCGCGGAGCCCGGGTCGGGCGGGAAGAAATGACGGGGGGCCAGTCGGGTGTTGAGGGCGTTGCAGACCACGCCCGGCTGGACCCGGACGTAACGGTCGTTGACATTGATTTCCAGGACCTGGTTCATGCGGACCAGGTCCACGAGAATCCCGCCGTAGGGCGAAAGGGCCGCCCCGGTCACGCTGGTCCCGCTGCCCCGGGGGATCACCGGCACCTTGTACTCCGCGGCCAGTTTGACGATCGCGGCCACCTGATCCTCGTTCTCCGGAAAGACGATCACGTCCGGCACGCCCACGTGAACGGACATGTCCCGGGAACAACTCAAGCAGTCGATCTCGCTGGCCGTCAGGTTGTCCGGGCCGACGATCTCCCTAAGCTTATCGACATAGTCCATAGCCGGTCTCCTTGTCTGGGCCTGTTTTTTTAAAAATGCGGGCGGCGGGCGGACCGAGAGGACGTTTGAACAGGGAAGTGCAATAACCACTAAAGTCGGGGTCGCTCATGATCCCTTCCGACACCACCGGGTACCGCCGGTACGGGGCGGTGGTATTTCGCATGGCTGAGATATATACATAATAGCTACGTTATAGCTTCATGTCAACAGGAAAGACCGCAAGCATCGGGCTTCCCGACCGAAGGGCCCGGTCCTTCGGTCGGGAATCGCGCTCAGGGCGCGGGGACGCTGTTGATGAAACACCCGCCGCCGCCGCCCCCGCCCGAGCCGTCCTTGAGTCTGGCCGTATCCTCGGCCCGGGCGCCCGGAGCGCCCACGTCGGTGATGGTCCCGTTGGCGGCCAGGTCGTCGTCCCCTCGTTCTCCATCCATGAGATAGAGATAGATGACCGTGGCGTCGGTAAACAGCCGGATGCGGGCACCGGTTCGGCCGTCGTGGACGAACTCGTACCAGTGGGGGACGGGGTTGTCCGGGGTCGGTCCGTATTTGAAGTACGTGGTGATGGCCAGGGGATAGTGCAGGATCATGGTCACGACAGTCGAGTCCCCGGCGTTCAGGCCCTGGACGGAGAAGCCGAAGAACCCGTACGGGAAGTACGGGTCCTTGGGATTGTCGGCCGGCGACGGATTTTCCTGGGCATTGACCTGGGCGAGTTGGGTCCCGGTTTCGGAAACCAGAGTGGTATAAACGTATTCGATGGATTTCAAGGTGGCGACATTGGCTTCGGTCGAGTCGCGCACGCCGTTCTGGTTTCCGTCCCCGCCGTACGGCCCGGCGTTTTCCACGGTATCGCTGCTGTTGTCAGCGTCACTGTCCGGATTGAACGCGGCGATGGCGCTATAGTCGTCGAGCATGTCCAGGGTGCAGGGGCCGTTGCCCCGGCAGGGCGCCCCCAGCCAGCCGTCGAAACCGGACGGGGCCGCTGGAGCGGCCGTCAGGGTGACCCGGGTCCCGTCGGCGAAAGCGGCCGAACAGGTGGAGCCGCAGTCGATCCCGGCCGGAGCGGTGGTGACCGTACCAGAGCCGCCGCCGGACTTGGCGACGGTCAGGTTTTTGACCGCCCAGGCCGCGTCCGGCCAGGCCAGAAGCAACAGGGCCCAGGCGATAAGGATCAAGGATGGGGTCGGCCGCAAGGCTCTTCTGGAGCGTATGCCTGTCATGTCCTCAACCTCTGAACGCGATGTTCTTTGACGGGCGCGTTGCCGCCGGCGGGCCGTCCGGACCGCCGGCTCGATCATATCACTTTTCCGGGTCCGGCAGATCGGGATAACGGTCCCGAATGGAACGAATCAGGTCCAGGATGGAAAAAAAAACGTCGATCAGGTCGGGATCGAACTGGCTGCCCCGCCCTTCCTCCATGACGCTGAGGGCCTCGCTTTCCTCCCAGGCCGGCTTGTAAACCCGGCGGGAGCACAAGGCGTCAAAAACGTCGGCAATGGCCACGATCCGGCCGAACACCGGAATCTCCTCGCCGGCCTTGCCCAGCGGACAGCCGTTTTCATCGGCCCGTTCGGCCAGGGGTTCTCCCGTAGCCACGTCGATATGGCCCGGATACCCTTTCCCGTCCCAGCGTTCGTGATGATTGAGGGCCACATTCTGGGCCGCGTCGTCGAACTCGGACTGGCGGTCCAGAAACAATCGGGCCCCGAACATGGAATGCTGCTTCATGACCTCGTATTCTTCCGGGGTGAAACGGCCCGGTTTTTTCAGGATCGTATCGGAAATAGCCACTTTGCCCACGTCGTGCAGCATGGCGGCCATGCGAAAGACGTCGCGCTTGGCGTCGATGTCCTTGTCCCCCATGCCCTGCTTCCTGGCCCAGTGCTCGTAGATTTCCACGGCGTAAGACCCGACCCGGTTGGCGTGGGCGCCCGTCTCCTTGGGGTCCCGCATTTCGGCCATGCGAATGGTCCGCAGGATCATGGCCCGGGTCATGCGGGCCCGCTCCAGGGCGACCGTGGCCGTGCTGGCGAAATGCCGCATCATCTTCTCGTCCTCTTCGGCAAAGGGGACGATATCACAGTTCTCGTTCTGGGCGTTGATGATCTGGAGCACGCCGATCACGTCCCCCCGGTTTGTGACCAGGGGCAGGGTCAGCATGGACTGGGTCCGATAGCCGGAGGCCTGGTCGAAACCCCGTCCGAAGCTGTAGGGCACGGACTCGTCCAGGTGATAGACGTCGGCTATGTTCGTGGCCCGGGCCGTGTAGGCCGCGTGGCCGGAGATGCTGTCTTCGTTGATCGGTACGGTAAAGGTGGAAAAGATCAGTTTTTCCCCAAGCGGCAGCCTTTTCTGAAGGGTGGCGTTCTGGGTGTAACTGAAATTCAGTCGATCTCGGTCCCGTATGTAGATCGAGCCCGCGTCGGCGTTGACGAAATGACGGGCCTCGGACAGAATCCGCTCCATGAGAATATCCAGGTCGGCCACCCGGTTGAGTTCCACGCCCAAAGTGGCCAGCGCTTCCAGTTTTTCCGAGACTGTCAGCATGAAGCCCTGCTCCTCTTGGCGGCCTGGGCCAGGCCGGCTTGTCGCTGCTTCGAAAAGTAAACAGGTGGCCGGCGAAAAAAGCAACACGGGAAGCTTCCCTGCCGTACTGACCCGATCACCACAAAGACAACTGTCCGTCCTCGGCCGGTTCGATGCACAGGGGCCCGTCATGGTTCGGGTCGTTGGCCCAGGTCCCCACCGGATGCCCGGCCATCAGGCCGGCCGGGTAGGGTTTCATCATCCGGTTCAAGGTTTCCGGGTCTGCCTGGTCCGGGTCGAGCCACGCTTCGTAGTCCGGGTCCGGAATGATGACCGGCATCCGGTGGTGGACCCGCCGAACCAGTTCGTTGGCCCCTGTGGTCAACAGGGCGCAGGAATCGACGATCGGCCCGTCCGGGCTTTGCCAGCGTTCCCACAGACCGGCCATGGCCATCAGGCGCCGGTCCTTGAGGCGAAAGAACCAGGGGATCCCCTCTATACCGGAACGCCGCCATTCAAAAAACCCGTCGGCCGGAACCAGGCATCTTCGTTTTCGAAAGGCCTGCCGAAAGACGGGCTTTTCGGCGGCCGTTTCCGAGCGGGCGTTGATCAGGCGCGACGCACCGGAGTCGTCCCTGGCCCAGGGCGGGATCAAGCCCCATCTGAGGCGGGCGATCTCGGGGCGTCCCGTTTCCGGACCGAGTCGGACGACGGGTATCAGCCGGGTCGGCGCCAGGTTGTGTCGGGGGTCGGGAACCATGGCCGCATCGAGCCCGAACCGGTCGGCCATGATGTCAAGGGGTGAAAACAGGCTGAATCGTCCGCACATTGGGTCAATCGGCAAACAGACGGCGGTTTGGGCCTACTGATCGCTGAAGATGTTTTCCAGGAATGTTTATACTTTTCTCCTTAAGGTCAAGGCGTTGTCGTTCACTCCGACGACCTGCCTCGATTGGCGATCCGGGAGATATGGACCGCCCGAACCGGCAGGCCGCGTATCCGGCATCCGTAATCGAGGTGGACGAGGCAGGCCGGGCAGGAGCTGGCCACAACCTGGGCGCCGGTCTTTTCGATATGGTCGATCTTGCGTTCCAGCACGCGTCGGGCCAGGTCGTAGTGGGCCAGAGCGTATGATCCCGCCCCGCCGCAACACCAGTCGGCCTCTTCCATTTCCCGGTACTCCACGCCCGGCAGGGAAGCGAGAAAATCGCGCGGCGGCTTGGTCAGGCCTTGCCCGCGCGAGGCGTGGCAGGGGTCGTGATAGGTGACGATCCATTTTTCCCCCTGGGGTTCGTCACCCGGTCCGATCCGGCTCAGGACCTCCAGAAGGTCGCGGACCCGGCTGGAGACAACGGCCGCGGTCTCCTGCCACGGGTCGTCCGCTTCAAATAGCCGGGGATATTTTTTCAGAAAAGCGGCGCAACTCGAACAGTCCGTCACGATCAGGTCCAGGGACCGGCCGGCCAGGAGCCGGAGGTTCCTTTCGGCCAGCTTCCGGGCGGCCCGGCGGTCGCCGTAGGTTTCGGCGGGCAGGCCGCAGCAGCCGTTGGGCAGGAGTTCGACCGAGCGGCCCAGCCGGCCCAGAAGGGCCAGGGTCTCCCGGGCGGCTTCGGGACGGACGAGGTCCATGCCGCATCCGACGAAGTACCCGATGGCCGGCCCGGTTCGATCCTGACCGGCAAAGGTCCGCGGGGCGCTTCCATCGCGCAGGGGACGGGCCGGAACCCGGCCGACGATGTCCAGGGCCTTCGGAAAATCACGGCCCAGGAAGCGCAGCAGGCCCAGGGCCCGGGCGACCCGGGACACGTCCCTGTCCGGGAGGACGGCGGCCCCTCGGGCGGCCAGGCGCAGGCGGCCGGGATACGGGAGCAGGTGGTCAAACAGGAGCCGGTGCAGCGGCTTGCGGCCGGACCGCTCCAGGTATTCCCGACGGGCTTCCAGGATCATATCGGCCGTGGGCACGGCCGGAAAGCAGTTGGCGGTGCAGGCCCCGCAAAGCAGGCAAGCGAAAAGCGGCTCCTCGATTCCGTCCGACCAGTCCAGGGACCCGTCCCGGAGGGCGGACAAAAGGGCCAGTCTTCCCCGGGCCACCCCGGCCTCGTGGCCCGTAACCCGGAAGATGGGGCATTTTTCCTGGCAGAATCCGCAACGGTTGCATTGGTCGATTTGAGCAAAGCGGTCCACGGCGCGCCCTTACTTCCCGCCCGGCAGGCACCCGGGAGCGAATATCGATCCGGGGTCCAGGAGGGCCTTGATCCGGTGGCCGATCCGCCATTCCGGCCGGGCTGGGCCGAAGACGTCGTTTTCCCGCTTGAATTCCGGGGGGGCCTTTTCCAGAAAGGCCCGTCCCCCGTGTTCGGCCGCCAGGGCGCACAGCCTGGCCCATGCCTCGTTGGACAGGTCTTCCATCCCGGCCGACAGCCGGCCGAGTCCCAGGTCCAGCACCACGCGAGACGTCGCGATCAACGGCCCGGCCATGGCCAGACAGTCCGCGATCCGGTCCGGCGGCAGGTCGAGCCTGAGCAGGCAAGGCGCCTGGTCGAGCGGGCCGAACAGGGCGTCCCAGATCGCCGTGTCCCGTTCAAAGGCCCGGGCCGGGGTCGCCTCCAGACCGGCCCGGGCCAGCAGTTCCCGGCCCCGCCCCGCCGCATCGCGCACCGGCTCCTCCAGGCCCTCGAAACCGATGTTCAGAATCCATGGGCCTGAAAGAGCGGCGGCGTCAGGCGCCGGAACGGCGACCGCCCAGATCGGTTCCAACGGTGAGGTCAGAAGCGCTTCCGCGGCCCGGGCACATGGGTCCAATAGGCCCGCGGCTTCGAGAATCAGTCCGGACTGGGGCAGTGGGGCCACCTTGAAGTTCAGCTTCGTCAGAAAGCCCAGTGTACCCGCCGAACCGGCCATGAGACGGGTCATGTCGTACCCGGCCACGTTTTTGACCACCCGGCCGCCGGCCTGGATCGGACAGCCCCGGCCGGAAACGAAGCGCAGCCCCAGGAGCAGGTCGCGGGGGGCGCCATAAGCCAGCCGATCCGGTCCGCAGGCGTTCAAGGCGACCAGACCGCCGATGGTCCAGCCATCGGTCCGGGGCGGACGTAGCGGCAGCCACTGGCCGCCTTGGGACAGGACCGCCTGTAGACGTCGCAGGGACGTCCCCGCCCCGACCGTAACCAGCTGATTGGCCGGATCGTGGTCTATCGCCTCCGGCAGACCGGTGCTGTGCAGATCGACCAGGGGCCGTGAGGCCTGGTTGCCGAACTCGCGCCGCCGCCCCAGTCCGATGGGTCGAAGCGCGCGGCTCCGGCCCGCGGCCCAGCGGACCATTTCGGCCGCCTGGCCTTCGTCCTCGGGCCTCAATTCCCCGTCCGGGTCCGGCCACGGTCCGGGTGGCAGGTTCGAGTCGGGGTCGATCGATTCGGCTGGAAACATCTTGCCCGGATTGAGCAGGCCCTCGGGATCGAAGGACTGCTTCAGACCCTGCATGACGGCCAGGTCCGCTTCGGAAAAAACCAGGCGCATGGCCTCCTTTTTTTCCGCTCCGATACCGTGCTCCCCGGTAATAGTCCCCCCCAGGTCCACGCAGGCCCGCATGATTTCGAATCCGGCCCGGTGGACCTGTTCGATGGCGTCCGGCCCGGTGGGGTCGAAAAGCAGGAGGGGGTGCAGGTTGCCGTCGCCGGCGTGGAAGACGTTGCCGTAGGCCAGCCCGTACCGTTCGGCTACCGAGCGGACGCTTTCCAGGGCCTCGGGGAGCCGGGTTCTGGGCACCGTACAATCGGCGACCAGGTATCGCGGGGCCAGCCGGGCCACGGCCCCCAAAGCCCCCCGGCGGCCGGCCCACAAACGGTCCCTCTCCTCCCGGGTCTTGGCTTCACGAACCTCCCGGCAGCCCCGGGCCAGACATATCCGCTCGATCCGCTCGGCCTGGGACGCCAGCCCGGCGGCCAGGCCCTCGACTTCGATGATCAGCACGGCTGCGGCGTCGAGGGGGTAGCCGCAAGGAAAGCTATCCTCGACGGCCCGCATGACCGGCCGGTCCATCATTTCCAAAGCAGCCGGGACGATGCCGGCGGCGATGATTTCCGAAACCGTGACCGCGGCGGCCGGCAGATCGTCGTACACAGCCAGCATGGTCAGGACGGACTCCGGTTGGGGCAGGATGCGAAGGGTCAGTTCCGTTATCAGGCCGAAGGTCCCTTCGCTGCCGATCATAACCCCTCGGAGATCGTACCCGGCCGCGTCCCCGTTGGGCCCGCCCAGCCGGACCAGCTCGCCGTCCGGCATGACGACTTCGAGTTCGAGAATGTGATTGGTGGTGACGCCGTATTTCAGACATCGGGGGCCGCCGGAGTTCTCGGAGGCGTTCCCGCCCAGGGTGGCCACTTTCTGGCTGGCCGGGTCGGGTGCATAGAAAAAACCCAGAGATGACAAGGCCTGCTGAAGTTCGAGGTTAGTCACCGCGGGCTGGACCACGGCCCGCCGGTTAAGGGGTTCAAGACCCAGTATTCGGTTCAGTCGGGCGAGGCTGACGATCACCCCGCCGCGCAGGGCGATGCTGCCCCCGGACAGGTTGGTCCCGAATCCCCGAGGCACGATGGGAAGTCCGGCCCGGGTGATCTCCCGGACCACGGCCGACGTCTGCTCCACGTCGCCGGGAAAGACCACCGCGTCAGGCAGGCCTTCGACCAGGGAGGCGTCATAGGAATACACGCGCCGTTCGAATCGGCCGGCCGAAATGTTTTCCGGTCCGACAATCCGGGCCAGGCGGGCCGATATTTCGGCGGCGATCAAGTCGAACCGTAAACCGCCGCCGCCGCGTCCAGGGCGTCGGGCCTTAACGAAAGGCCCTGGGCCTTGAGCACGGTCTCGAGGGCGGACAGGAAAAGATATACGGACTGCCGGCGGGAGGTATGGCCCATGAGCCCTACGCGCCAGATTTTTCCGGCCAGAGCGCCCAGACCGCCGCCGATCTCGATGTTCCAGTTCCGCATCAGCGACTGGCGCACCTTCAGATCGTCGGCCCCTTCGGGAACGCGGACCGCGTTGAGCATGGGCAGGCGCTCGGCTTCGGGCGCCAGCATGGCCAGCCCCATGGCCTCCAGGCCGGCCACCAGGGCCCGATGGTTGAGGCGATGCCGTTCGAAACGGGCATCGAGCCCCTCCTCGGCGATCAGGCGCAGGGCCTCGCGCAGGCCGTAGGTCATGTTGATCGGCGCGGTGTGATGATACTTTCTCTCCTCGCCCCAGTAACTCCGAACCATGGTCATGTCCAGGTACCAACTGACCACGGGCGTCTTCCGTTTTTCCATGGCCTGGACGGCCGCCGAACTGAAGGAGACCGGGGCGAGTCCGGGCGGGCAGGAAATACATTTCTGGGTGCCGCTGTACGCCGCGTCCACCCCGATCCGGTCCAGGGCAACTTCGATGCCGCCCAGGGAGGTGACCGTGTCCACCATGAACAGCGCGCCGCACTCCCGGGCAATGGCCGCCAGATCATCGAGGGGCTGTCTGACGCCGGTGGAGGTCTCGGCATGAACCACGGCCAGAACCTTGGGCCGCCCGTTCCGGACGGCCCTGCGCACGGCCTCCGGGTCCACGGCCCGCCCCCATTCCGCGTCCACCCGGGTCAGCTTGCCGCCCAGACGGCCGACGATATCCGACATCCGCGTACCGAAAACGCCGTTGACGCAGACGACCACCTCATCTCCGGGCTCGACCAGATTGACGAAACAGGTCTCCATGCCGGCGCTGCCGGTTCCGGAAACCGGGATCGTCAGGGCATTTTCCGTCTGGAATAGAAACCGCAGCAGCTTCTGGGTCTCGTCCATGTAAGTCAGAAACCGGGCGTCCAGGTGACCGATGCAGGGGGCGGCCATGGCCTGGAGCACCCGGGCCGGTACGTTGCTGGGGCCCGGCCCCATGAGCAGCCGTTCTCCCGGATCGAGGTCCTTGAACTGAAGGGAATCAATGGTCATGGTGTCTCCTCGGAAGGTATTGGCGTCATGGCCTGGGGCTGCCTGCCCGATACGAACGACGGAAAGCAGGACGATTCACGCGTTCGCCTCGGACCGGGTCATCTGAGTTCTTGCGGCAAGGCCTGATTCGCGGCATTCCTTTTGTAACTATAGGTCGACCGCCCGGTGGTGTCAAGACGACCGGTCTGGACCCGGCGGGCAAAAAACCGGGTTGTGGTGTATGGATATCAAGAGGGAACATCGCCCCGGGCCGACATTCGGCCCGAAGGCGCAGCCTACAAGGAGGGTAAAATGACCGAAAAAACTGAAGCCACGGGAAAGTTGTGCGTGATCTGGAGTTCGGGGGACCCGGATGTCGCCGAAAAACTGGTCTTCATGTATACCCGGAACGCCAAACTGCGGGGCTGGTGGGAACAGGTGCGTCTGGTGGTCTGGGGACCGTCGGCCAAACTGCTCAGTGACGATCCGAATCTGCGGGAACAGATCGGCGCGGTGTCGCAGGCGGGGGTCGAACTGCAGGCCTGCAAGGCCTGCTCGGACATGTACGGCGTATCCGACGATCTGGCCGCTCTTGGGATAGAAGTCAAATACATGGGACAGCCGCTGACCGAGATGCTCAAAAGCGACTGGGTCATGCTGACATTCTAGATAGAAGCCCGGATTTCTCACTCGGTATCCAGGCCGGGGGACGGAAATTATATAGAATCCAATAGATTGATTGCCTGGTCGCCGGCGGCCCCTCGCAAAGACGGAAGGACCATCATCGTCTTTGCCAGGAGCCGCCGGGCTACGAATATCGTGCGCCCGGGATCAGGCCATCCATACCGCATCGAGGGAAGTGCCGGCGTAGTCGATAAGCAGCCGGGGCCGGTTGCCGGCCAGGTCCCAGGAAACGAAGCAGGTCATCTGGTCCTGGACCATTTTTTCGTCCAGGTCCAGCTTACGGGCAACGGTCTGGTTGACCTTACGGACGGTGGCCAGGATCAGCCGGTCGATCCGGGTCGAAGCATTGACCTTTTTCAACTCCTCCGTGGTCTGGAGCTGTTCGACCGCCTCCTCCCAGTGGATGCCTTCCACCTTGCGGCGCAGGACGTACGCGTTTCCGCTGTCGAGTATGACCAGCCGAACCTGGTTGGCCCCGAGCCGGGCGTTCTTGACCCGAGCCCCGGGCATTTCCGAAGCCAGCCGCTCCAGAATCTCCTTTTTTCTCCTCAGTTCCTCGACCTGGCGGACCTGGATGCGTTCGAAAATGTAGTCCCGGCCATCGACCGCGATTTCCTTGAGCCGTGTCGGATCGAAGCCCAGGTCCATCAGATCGCCGAGGGTCATGGTCCGGCCCGGTTCGCCCCCCCGGTCCCGCCGCCAGTTGATCAGGCTGGGGCGTTGATAGTCGGGCAACGATTCGATGAAGCGGGCCGGCCGCTGTTTGAGGTCCTCGGGCAGCCTGACCCACAGGTCCTCTTCACCGAACCAGGACAGCGGCCTGCTGTCCAGTTCCCGGGGCGCGTAGGACTGGACGGGCAGGACCGCGATTTCCCCGGGCAGAATGATCTGCTCCAGGGAGTCGCCGCCGGTGTACCCGATCAGTTCGCCGATCCGGCGGCGAAAAGCGATCAGCTTGGTCACGAAGCGGGTGAACATGAAGCACATGAGCCGCGAGGTTTCGCCCCGGTCGATCTCCGGTCCGAAATAGGCCCGAAGGGCGCCAAACACCTCCCGGAACTCGGCGATGGTCCGGCCGACCATGACCTCGTTGTCCCGCATATCGATGACGGCGCGCTTCCTTTTCAAGTGATGGATCAGCTTGACCAGGGGTCCGCGAATGTCCTTCCCTCGCAGGCAGGGCGGGATGAAGACCATGTAGTTGTCTTCCGGATCGGTCAAGCCTTCCCCGATGACGTCCTCGATGGGTTCCCAGGCCTGTTTGGCGTAAATGTCATACGTCGGATCGTCCTCGGGAATGATGTTGTCCAGGATGCCCACCGCGGATTTTTCCTTCAAAAAGCCCCGGAAGTACTCCAGGATTCGATTCCCCAGGCCCTTGCGCCGGAAGGGCGGCGCGACCTCGACAAAGACCAGGTAATAGCAGGGGATGGGCTTTTTGAGATAAATCATGTTCAGCCGGCCCAGGTTTTCTCCGGAATCGGCGTTGATCTCGAAGACCCGAAAGCCTTTCGGGGTGAGTTCGGGCGCCAGACGATCGATTTTGCTGCCCGAAACCGTGGCCCCGACCAGTTGCCAGAGGTTGCCGAACAGGTCGGCCACCTTGGGGGAGTCGGAAGAGCCCAGACGAATTCCTTCGTCGATCAGGCTGATCAGGCTGAGCCGGTCGTTGATACTCAGGCGCGCCAGTTCGGGATCGGATTCGGACAAGGGCGCCAAGGGGGCGGGATGGGTCATGACCCGTTTCCTCCGAAAAGACATCCGTTAGGGCTGGTTTCGGCCCAATAAAAAAGCGGAGTGTGTGCTCCGCTTGATTCCTGGTCGTGGGCGTCGTCACACACTAAAGCCCGGACGTCCTCCTAAAAAAATAAAAGTAATAATAATTGGGCGTGACGACGTGCATACTCATATCCTCGTGGGTCAATTATATCGGCCGGCGGTATATTGTCAAGGAAATTTGCGCCTTGAATCCGGAGACCCGGCCGGTCAGGCCGGGCCGCCCTCGAACAGCCGCCGGGGATTGCCCTCGATCATGGTCTTGATCTGGGCCTCGGACACGCCCCCCTTCTTGAGGGCCGGGATGACGTTTTTGAAGAGATGGGTCGGGTACCAGTTGCCGAGCAGAGGCACGGCCGCTTCCGACATGGGCGTCTCGCGGCCCATCCAGTAGGCGACCCAGTCGTGGGAGAACATCAGCCGGTCCGCGTATCCGATGCCCACAAGGCCGATGATGACCGCGTATCGTTCGACGTCCCACGGGCATCCGACGATGTACTGGAGCCCCAGGCGATCGATGCCCACGAAGACCCCTTCGTTAAGGACCCGGACGTGGTAGCGGATGTCCGTGCTGTCGCTCATGTGGCCGATCATGATCCGCCCGGGATCGGCCCCCTCGGAAATCAGCAGCCGGGCCTGCTCCGGCCCCATGGTCCCGGCCTGGGTATGGGTGATGATGGGCACGCCCGTGTCCTGCTGGGCCCGGGCGGCGGCCTTGAAAAACAGCTTGTCGTAGTCGGTGATGACATTCTTGCCCGAAGCGACCTTGATCACCCCGGCCTTGATCCCGGTGCCGCCGATCCCCTCGGTGATCTCCTTGACGAACAGCTCGTGTATCTCGGCTACGGCATCGCCGACCTTGTTGCGAATCTTGAAATAGACCGGCGCCCCCTCGCCCTCGTGGTAGTACCCGGTGGAACAGATGATGTGAACACCGGTCCGTTCGGATATTTCCCGGAGCAGTTCCACGTCCCGGCCGCAGTCGTTGGGCGTGGCATCCACCAGGGCATTCACTCCGTATTCCTTGACCCGATCCATGAGTTCCAGACCGGCTTCCAGCGCGGCCTCCCGATCGTACGGCGCCACGCTCAGATCGCCGTACCAGCCGGGATAGCCGAAAACGATGTGCTCGTGCATCAGGGTCCGCCCCAGGTCCTTTGCCTCAACGGCTCCCATGACCGTATTCACCGTCGCTCCGCTCATTTCCTCACCTCGATGTGTCCACTGACCGAATCCAGCATTTCCCGGGCCTCAGCCCTTCGCGACCCGCTCCCGCTCCTGTTCCTGAAGCACCCGCCACAGGACCTTGCCGGCGCCACTTTTGGGCAGTTCCTCGACGAACTCGACCAGGCGGGGGTATTTGTAGGCCGACATTCGCTCCCGGGACCAGGCGATGATCTCATCGGCCGAGACCCGGTCGCGATGTTCCGGTTTGGTCACGATGAAGGCCTTGACGTTCTCGACCCGTTCCGGGTCCGGCACGCCGACGACGCAGGCCTCGAGCACGGCCGGATGATGGTAAAGCACGGCCTCGACCTCGGTGGGCCAGACCTTGAAACCGGCCGCGTTGATCATGCGCTTGACCCGATCGACGATGTAGAAATACCCTTCTTCGTCCATTCGTCCGATGTCGCCGGTGCGAAAGAAGGTCTTGCCTTCCAGTTCGATGAAGGCCTCCCGGGTTTCGTCGGGCTTGTTCCAGTAGCCCTTGAGGACCTGGGGCCCGTGAACCACGATCTCGCCGTCCTGGCCCGGGGGGACCTCCACGCCTGTGGACGGGTCGATCACGCGGGAGTCGGTTCCGAAGTGGGGCACGCCTACGCTGCCGAGTCTGGCCCGGTCCGGGGGATTGAAATGGGTCTGGGAGATGGTTTCGGTCAGGCCGTAGCCTTCGACGTAGGTCAGTCCGGTCAGGTCGCGCAACTGCTCGCCCACGGCCACGGGCAGCGGCGCGCCGCCGCCTCCGACCTGGAGCAGGGACCCCAGGTCCCTGGATTCGATGCCCGGCGCGGCCAGGGCGTCGATGAGCATGGTCGTGATATTGACCCAGTGGGTGCACCGATATTTTTCAATGGCCTGGAGTCCGGCCTCCCGGTCCCATCGGGTCAGCAGAACGATGGTTCCGCCGGCCACTACCGGGCCGACCATGCTATGGACCATGCCGGTGACGTGAAAAAACGGCAGGGCGGCCAGATGGACACTGGCGGCGGTCATGCCCACGAACACGGCGGCGCCCAGGCTGTTGGAGGTCAGGCTGGCGTGGGTATGCATGCAGCCCTTGGGAATACCGGTCGAACCGGCGGTGTAGGGCAGCAGGCACAGGTCGTCCGGTCCGACCCGGACCTCGGGAGGCGGTCCGGCTTCGGCCAGGACATCCAGCCAGGCCGGGGCGCCTTCGATCCGCTCCGGCGCCTCGAGCATGAAGGGCGGCACGGGCAGTTCGGGGGCTTCGGGCAGGTAGTCCCGATGGGAGCCGACGATGATCTTTTCGATGCCCAGTTCCCGGCAGACCTCGGCCGCCCGGTCATAGAGTTCGGTGGTGGTGATGACGACCCGCGCGCCCGAGTCCCGGAGCAGCTTGCGGAACTCTTCAGGCACCAGCATGGGATTGAGCGGGACGAGCACGGCGTTGGCCCGCATGGTCCCGAAGAATCCGATGATGAAATGGGGACAGTTCTGCATGTACAAGGCGACCCGATCGCCCTTTTCGACGCCGAATCCGGCCAGGGCCCCGGCCAGTCGCAGGCAGGCCTCGTCGAGCTCGGCGTAATTCAGGCGGCGGCCGTAGCAGACCACGGCGGTATGATCGGGGTATCGACGGGCCGACGTCTCCATGAAATCGTAAAGCGGCGTCCGGGGATAGACCAGGGTTGTGGGCATGCGCTTGGGCCAAAACGGATAATGGGTCTGGTTCATGGGGACTCCTTCAGGGCGGTTATTCTGAAACAATGCCTCGATGAATCGATCGGAACGGCGAGGCCGCCGTCCCGATCGGACGAATTCGGATTACTTGGCCTTTTTCAGTTGGATCAGGCCTCGTCCGGAAGTGGTCAGATAGATGTTGCCCTTTTCATCCACGTCCATGGGCAGGGGGAATTCGATCGGGGGATAACTGCCGATAACGGCGTAGTTTACGGGCAGGTTCACGGCCACCATGGATACGGCCAGGTTCCTGGGGTTGACCCGCAGCAGGCGGCCGGCCGCGCCGTCGAGGATCAACAGGTTGCCGGACCCGTCATCCGCCAGGGCGCCCGGACGTCCGGCCAGACCGACCACGAAGACCTCCTTCTTGCCCGTGGCCGGATCGACCCGGCTGACCCGGCCTGCCCGAGGCTCGGCCACGTAAAGCATACCACCGATCATGGTCAGGGCCAGCGGGCCTTCCAAACCATCGGCCACCGCCTTCTTGGCCCCGTCCTTGAGGCTGATTTCGGTCACCTGGCCGGCCCCGTATTCGCAGACATAGAGCTTGTCCCCGACCATGATCACGCCGAAAGGCTGATTCAGCCCGCCGGCCACCGGTTTGAACTCGCCCGTGGCCGGATTGCCGATGGCCACGGCCCCGTTGATGACGTCCGGCCAGCAAAGCTGCCCGCCCGGCCCCTTGGCCAGCCCCAGGGTCAGGGGCATGCCGTGATGGGCCCAGGCGTTGAGCTTGGTCTGGACCCATTTGCCCTTGTCCGCGATCCGGACCATGATGGCGTCGGACAGATAGACCTTGCCCTGCATGGCCACGACCCCCTGAGGCTGGTTCGGCCCCTTGGGGAAAAGCGTCTTGTACTTGCCGCTGCCGTCGGTGGACACCTCGAAGACCGTGGCATCCCAGTAGCTGGTCACGTAAAGCTTGCCGGCCGGCGTGATGGCCAGGTTGTCCAGGCCGGGAGCGATCTGGGCCAGCTTGTCCTTCTGCTTCCCGTCCAGGCTCATGCGCCAGACGTTACCCGTGCCCAGCTCGACGATGTAGGCCTTGTTGTCCGGCCCCACCTTCAAGGCCACCGGCGTGACGAACTTTTCGGCAATGGTCGTTATCTCGGCCGTGTCCGGGTGAATCCTCAATATCTTGCCCGAACCCAGGTCGGGCACGATCAGGTCGTTGGTCTCCATGTCGAAGCCGAAGCCTTCGGGCACGGGAATGACGTTTTCCTTGATCATGAGCCGGGGCGGTTTGGCGCCCGCGGGATCGACCTCGAAGACCCGGTTGCCCTGAAAACACTCGGTCATGAACAGCCGGCCGGTCTTCTTGTTGTACTGGATTCCGTTGGGGGCCTTCAGTCCGCTGGCGATGACCGTCTTGACCCCGTTCTTGTCGATCCGGTAGACCTCGCCGATCAGGGGCGTCGTGCCGGTAATATAAAGATTGCCCTTGTCGTCGGCAGTGATGTCGTCGGTGATGAAGGTGCCTGAATACGGCTGAACAAAGGTGCTCGCCTTCATGGTCTTCAGGTCGACCCGGGTGGTCGCGCCCGTGGCCGTGTGCACGATGTACAGGGCCCCGTCTTGTCCGATGACCGCGCCGTTGCAGCCCGGAAGCGGCGAATCCTTGACTAGAACGACCGGCTTGTAATGGGAATCCACGACCTGGAGCCCCGCGGCCCAGGCCGGTAACGGCCCCATTAAAAGGCAAAGGAAGAAAATCGCTACCGCGCCCCGGATCGATTTACCAAACACGTGTTTCATGCCTCGTCCCTCCTCGGCTTCGATCGGTTATCTGTTTCGCCGCCGCGGACACGCCCGCCGTGACCGCCGGCCGCATATGAGAATCCGGCCGCGCCAAGCCGTAACCGGTCCGGCGGCCGGTCTCATCCGATGAGAAGCCCGAGCGGGACGGCCGTTGGGCTCGGCCCGCCCGGAAGTCTCTTAATATGCTCGTGTTATGATTCGATGAACTCTATCACAAATCCGGTCCGCAGACACGGACATTCTTCCGTTCGGCGCAAGGATTCATAGAACCGGGGTATATCGGGTTCCCGTCGCCCGCGCGGCCTCCGGCCTCGGGACTCAACGGCCTGAATGCGCGATGACCCTTTGGGCCGCCTGAACCAGAGCATGGACGTTCCGAATCCGGGTCTTGAAACGCTGGTCCCGGGTCTGGCCATGGTAGAAACGATAATATATCTGCTGGATGATGACCCCCAGACGGAACAGACTCAGGGCGTAATAGTAGTCGATTCGATCCAGGGTCTGGCCCGAGAGGGTTTCGTAGTAGCGCGTCATTTCCGCCCGGGTCATGACATCGTCGATCTGGCGGGGCATGTAGCGCACGATTTCCATCTCCGGCGGATCGTCCGGGTCCAGAACGTAGACCAGGGAGTTGCACAGGTCCATCAACGGATCGCCGATCGTGGCCATCTCCCAGTCGAAGACCCCGATCAGCCGGGCCGGCCGCGAGGGGTCCAGGGCCACGTTGTCCAGCTTGAAGTCATTATGAACGATGCCCGGCCGGTCGTTCTCCGGGGGCATCTCGGCCTCCAGCCAGCACATCACGTCTTCCGCCTCCGGCGCGTCCGGGGTGCGGGCGTTGCGGTAACGCTTGTTCCAGCCCAGGACCTGTCGCTCCAGGTAGCCCTTGGGCTTGCCGAAGTCCTCCAGGCCGATGGCCTTGTAGTCCACGGCATGGAGACGATACTGGACCTCGACCAGGTCGCGCCGCAACTCGAGGGCCTGCTCGGGCGTGTATTCAAGTCCGGGCGGCATCTCCTTGCGAATAACGATGCCCGTAATTTTTTCCATGACCCAGAAAGGGCATCCCATGACGGATTCGTCCCGGCACAGGTGCAGCGGTTTGGGACCGTACGGGTAGACCGGGTGCAGAGCGGACAGGACCCGATACTCCCGGTTCATGTCGTGGGCGCCGGCGGGCTTGGTCCCGAAGGGCGGACGCCGCAGGACCATCTCCCGGTCCCCGCACTTCAGGTAGTAGGTCAGGTTCGAATGGCCGCCCGGAAACTGGCCGGTTTCCAGACGGCCCTCGAGGTCGGGAATTTGGGCCTTGAGATACGCTTCAATCCGGCCGAGGTCGAGTTCCTCCCCCGGCCGGATTTTTTCCGGTTGATCGATCGCTTTCATCTTCGACGTCCCGGCATCATTCCTTGGACTGTTTCCGGAAGCGGTCCAGCATGGCCCGAGGGGTGACGGTCTCCCGGGTGTACATCGGCAGTTGCGGTTCGATGCCGAAGAGGTATTTGGCGATGTTCTTCAGCTTGCCCATGTCGTATCGGGCCATCATGGTGATGGTCTCCATCTGGGGCGATCCGCCGCCGTGGATGCCGGCCAGCATGCCGAGCACGCCGGCGATGTCCGACAGGATCAGGTTCTCCATGCCCCGGAAGCAGCGATGAACGTTTTCCGTGCTGATGTTGGGGTTCCGCTGGAGATACTTGTTGGCCAGTTGGCCGGTTTCGTCCGAGAAGAACTCGTCCTCGAAGGGCAGGGTGGCCACCAGGCCGCCGGACAGGTCGGCCAGGGTCTTGTACTCGTTGTAAATCTCTTCCCCGGCCAGACGGCGGCCGGCATTGGTCAGAATCTCGTCGGGAATGGCCGTGCCGGAGGGCGAGACCTCGGCCCGGTAGGCGCTGACCTGGCCGGCGGCGAAGACCAGTTCGGCCGTCCCGATCAGATGGGAAATCTTTTCCTTGACGTGGGCCTCCTTCTCGATCCCGTTGTATTCGGCCATCAAGGCCGCGGCGCTGGCCAGAACCTCGGAAACGGCGGGCTTGCAGCCGGTGTAGCTGTGCCGGTGGTAATGGGCGAACAGCAGGGCCAGGAACCCGGCGTAGGCCGTCTGACGGGGGTCGCCCTTGCCGTCCATGAAGACCCGGTCCCGGGGGATGAACGTGTCGTCGAAAATGATGAAGGCCTCACCGTCGCCGATCTCGGAGATGGGCGCCTTGAGATGTTTTCTTTTATGATGGTAGGCGGGCCGGACCAGCAGCTTGACGTCGTCCCAGTCCGCCGGAATGGCGAAGGCCACGGCGTAATCGCCGTCCCGGGCCGTCATGAACCGCGTGGGCACGACCACGATCTCGTCCGCGTACGGGGTGTTGGTGATGTTGATCTTGGCCCCCCGCACCACGATGCCGTCGGGCCGGCTTTCGATAATCCGCAGGTACTGGTCCGGGTCGGCCTGCTCGTGCGGCCGCTTGAGCCGGTCGCCCTTGGGATCGGTCTGGGCGCAACTGGCCACCAGGTCGTTGTCCTGGAAATATTTCAGATAGGTCCGGAACTTCTGATCGCAGTCCGTGCCCAGGCCCTGATCCATTTCATAAGTGATGACCGAAAGGGCGTTGATGGCGTCGATGCCCATGCAGCGCTGGATGCAGCCCCCGACCCGGTGGCACAGGGCCCGGGTCATCTGCTGTTTGGCCAGCAGGTCATCGGTGCTCTGGTGGACATGGCAGAAGCGGCTGATCCGCTCGCCGGTCAGGTGGGAGGTCGCCGTGCACAGGGCCTCGAACTCCGGCCGGTGGGCCACGTCGTACGTCTCTTTGATGATACGCTGCCCGCCTTTCAACCGTTCGTCGGTCCGGCTGATTTTTTCTCCTCCCATGTAGAGGTTGTCTTTCATCCGGTTCATTCGCTGAATGAAGTCGTCAAAGGTCTTTATAGCCATGATGCTCTCCCTTTCTGGATAAGACGGCCGACAGGCCTCGCTTCGGCCCGGCCGCCGCCCGCCGTTGATATTGGGCTCTCCCCGCGTCCCGCCCGGGGACCGCCGGGGCGTCTTGTCCCGGCCCGCTTCACCCGGCCCGCTCGATGCTCCGGGCCGCCGCGTCGACCAGGGTATTGGTGGCAACGACCATGAAGGCGAAGCGTTCGTCCCGGGTCTTGCCGTGGTAATATCGGTAGTATATCTGCTGGGCGATGACCGCCAGCCGGAAAAGGCCGAAGGCGTAGTAGTAGTGAATGTCGCCGATTTTCCGGCCTGAAAGCGCTTCGTACAAGGCGATCATTTCCTCCCGGGTCATGGTTCCGTGCATGACCCGGGGGTAGGTGTTGATCACGGCCATCTCCGGGGGATCGCCTTCCTGGTAAACGTAGGAAAGCGAGTTGCAAAAATCCATGAGCGGATCGCCCAGGGTGGCCATCTCCCAGTCGAACACGCCGATGACCCGGGACGGGTCGTCCGGGGACACGGTGACGTTGTCCAGCTTGAAGTCGTTGTGAATGATGCCCGGCCGGTCGTTGTCCGGCGGGACGTGCCCGGCGAACCAATCCATGACCGCGTCCCCGTCCCGGGCGTCCGGCGTGCGGGCGTTCCGGTAACGCCGGCTCCACCCTTCGACCTGACGGCGGACATACCCTTCCGGCTTGCCCAGGTCCCCCAGGCCCACGGCCTGGTAGTCCAGGGAATGAAGTTCGTACTGCACCCGGACCAGGTTTTCGTAAAGGCCCCGGCACTGGTCCGGGGTCAGGGTCAGTCCGGGCGGGAGTTCACGGCGAATGACCGTACCCACGATCCGCTCCATGACGTAGAACTGGTCGCCGATTACCGAGGCGTCGTCCGAAAAGGCCAGCGGTCTGGGCGCGTACGGGTAGACCGAATGGAGGGCCGCCAGAACCCGGTATTCACGCGACATGTCGTGGGCGCTCTTGACCGTCGAGCCGAAAGGCGGTCGGCGCAGAACCATCTCCCGGCCGCCCATCCTCAGATAGTAGGTCAGATTGGAATGACCTCCCGGGAACTGCTTGATTTCCAACTCGCCGTCCAGTCCGGGGACGGCTTCCCGAAGAAATGCATCGAGCCGGACCCGGTCCAACTCCTCACCCGGGCGTATCTCTTTGGGCTGATCCGTATATGCGTTCACTTGTCCTCTCCTTGTTGATATCCCCTCCCTGAATCCTTACGGGGAAGATCGCCACGCGCCGGTTCAGGACAGGCCGGCGAGTTCGAAAACCCGGGCCGCCTCGCGGATCAGGGCGATGACGCCGTGAATCATGGGCGCGAAGCGCTCGTCCCGCGTCTGGCCGTGGTAATAGCGATAATAAAGCTGCTGGATGATGACCGCCAGCCGAAAAAGGGCGAAGCCGTATAAATAGTCGAAGTTCTCGATCCGGAGCCCGGAGAGGGACTCGTAGTATTCCAGCAGTTCCCTCCGGGTCACCCCGCTTCGGAGGGCCGGCGGCCACTGGTTGTTGGCCTCCATCTCCGGCGGGTCGTCCGGTTCGATGATGTAGGCCAGGGAGCCGACCAGGTCCAGGATCGGGTCCCCCAGCGTGGCCATCTCCCAATCGAACACACCCACGATCCGGACAATGTCCGAGGAATCGACGATCACGTTGTCCAGCTTGAAATCGTTGTGGATCAGGGCCGATCGGCCCTCGTCGGGCGGCAGGCGGTGTTCGAGGCGTTCCATGAGGTCTTCGGCCCCGGGGGCGTCCGGGGTCCGTGCGTTCCGGTAGCGCTTGATCCAGCCCCGGACCTGGCGTTCGACGTACCCGGCGGGCCGGCCGAAGTTTTCCAGTCCCACGGCCCGATAGTCCAGGGCGTGCAGTTCATACTGGGTCCTGATCAGATTGTAGGCCAGCCGGCGGCCCTGCTCCGGCGTGGCATCGAGACCGGGCGGCAGTTGCCGGCGCAAAACCAGGCCGCGGATGCGTTCCATGACATAGAAGCCGAAGCCCAGCAGAGACTCGTCCTCGCAAAAGGCCAGGGGCTCGGGCGCGTAAGGGTAGACTCGATGCACCGCGGATAGCACGCGGTACTCCCGGCCCATGTCGTGGGCCGTGGCCACCTTGGTCCCGAACGGTCCGCGCCGGAGGACCATTTCCCGGTCCCCGAAAGCCAGGTGATAGGTCAGGTTCGAGTGTCCGCCGGGGAACTGTAGCAGCCGCATGGGCCCGGAAAGCCCCGGAATCTCGCGGCGCAGGAAGGATTCAATTGCCTCGGTCGGCAGCTCTTCGTCCGGCCGGACGTCCTTCGGCTGGTCCGAAAAGTCCATCGTCGCCCCTTTCCAGTGCTTTCCGTTTCCGGTATTCCGGGGCCAGACAGAAGGCCTCGACCAGGTCCACCAGAAACAGTCCGTAGCGGTCCACCGAAACCCCGCGCTTGGCGTATTTCCAGCGCTTGATATACCAGTCCTGGAGCATGGCCTTGATCACGGAGGCGGCCAGGAGGACGTCATCGACGGCGAAGCAGCCCTGGCGGACGCCGTCATCGATGATGTCGGCGTACAGGCGTTCCGTCTCCAGTTCGGCGTTCTTGGACCGCTCCTTTTGCGTCGGGGGGAGGTGTCTTGCTTCCATGTAGGAGAAATAGAACCAGGGCTGCATGACCTCGCTCAGGAAAAGATGGGTCTGGATGGCCACCCGGAGCCGGGCCACCGGGTCGGTCAGGCCGTTCAGGTTCTCCTCCAGGGTGCGCCAGGTCGTGGTGTGTCCGATGCTGTGCAGCATTTCCAAAAGGTCTTCCTTGCCGGAAAAATAGGCGTACAGGCCGCCCATGGACAGCCCGGTCTCCCGGCTGAGACTGCGCATGCTCATAGCCTGAAAACCCGTCTGATTGCTTATTTTCAGGGCCGCGTCAAAGATGCGCACCAGGTTCTTGACGACGGTCTTTTCCTTCTTGATCTTGATGTGCTGACGGTTGTCCTCGAATATCTCCCGGCAGATGTCCTGACGGGACAGGCTGACCCGCTGAGAGAACTCCTTGAAACTGGTTAAATTGTTCATGAAGCGTCCAGATGGAAGGCGGGTCGGGTCAGCGGCGCGTGATCGCCCCGCTGACCCGGCTTCGTCTTCCGGTTCCTTGATATCCCTACTGGGCGAAACGGACCTTTTTGCCCTTTTTGTAATCGCGCAAGACCCGGCGGGCCACCGAAATCTTGTGGACCTCGTCCGCGCCGTCGTAAATCCGGGAGGCACGCTCGCCCCGCCAGTACATAGCGATGGGCGTGTCATCGGTCATACCCAGACCGCCGTGGACCTGGAGGGCCCGGTC
>Ga0180009_10000848_pt1 | contig 39139 bp, 28 predicted proteins | sample OS_PC_MetaG_FD_123537 | JGI IMG/M metagenome (GOLD analysis project Ga0180009, IMG submission 123537) | Groundwater microbial communities from the Aspo Hard Rock Laboratory (HRL) deep subsurface site, Sweden - OS_PC_MetaG | ecosystem: Environmental > Aquatic > Deep subsurface > Groundwater... | reverse complement strand
TCATTCTTAGTCCCTTCAGATTTCTATAACAGACTATCCGTTTTAGATCAGATCTGCTGTATAATACTAAGCTTTGAGTAAGAAGGAAATGTCGTCGCCGGGGTTATAATCGACCGGTTCATTTCCGAACCTGAAATAGACCAAAGGTCTCGAGCCCTTAAGCTGAATATCTTCCTGATGAATTTCCAGGAGTGTGGCTTCCCTTAATCCTACCACAGGCATATCCTTATTGATGATCATAAACTCATCAAGCCTTTGTTTCCGTGATTCCCCTGCATGACCCTGGATATGTGCATCAATATAATGCGGATTGATCTGAAAAGGAATAATGTTCATGCAACGAAAGCTTTCCGGCTGGATGATGGGCATATCGTTGGTAGTCATAAGCGAAGGACAGGCAACGTTGGAACCGGCACTCCAACCCATGTAAGGCATGCCGGATCTGACTTTATTTGCTATTGCATCCATCAACCTGTATTCATGCAATTTCGCTACCAGATGAAAAGTATTCCCACCACCAACTGCAATTGCTTTTGCCTGGTTAACTGCTTCTACCGGATTGTCATAATGATGAATGGAATGAATGATCAAACCCAATTCACTGAACACATCAGCAACCTTTTTCTCATAGATATCATAGGACTTATTCAGGTTATCCGGATCCATGCCCACGCCTGCATAGGGAATGAACAATATCTCTTTCCCGTCAAAACCCTGCATGAATGCTTTAATATGATTCTTAGGCCATTCAAGATACTTTTCCCCGTAGTTTGTAGAATTGCTGATTAAGAGTAAGTTCATATTTATTGTTATTAAAAAAAATCATTGACCGTGCAAGCACGGTCAATGACTAAAGTTTGGATTATTTGTGCCCAAGAAAGGACTCGAACCTTCACGGGCGTTCGCCCACTACACCCTGAATGTAGCGCGTCTACCAATTCCGCCACTTGGGCCAGAGAAAACCGTCATCCGTCATTATTCATCCTCTGAAAATACAGAATACAGAATACAGAATTGACAATCTATCTGGTGCCCAGGACAAGAATCGAACTTGCACTTCCGATCGGAAACATGGCCCTCAACCATGCGCGTCTACCATTTCCGCCACCTGGGCAAAACGGATTGCAAAATTAGCAAATTTCCAAAACCGCGGAAATATTTTTAATGTTATTTTAATAAACTTTTGGATAATGCAGATTCACAGAATTTCTATTTTTGTCAAAAATAAATCAGCAGCATGGATTTTTCAGCACAGGATCTGGCGTTATTTGAAAAGAAAGGCATCAGCAAGCAGCAGATTGAAAAGCAAATAAGGCAGTTTAATCATGGTTTCCCCTTTATTACCCTTTATGCGCCCGCGATACCCGGTCATGGTATTAAAGTTTACGAAGAAGAAGAGACAGATAAATACATCCGTCTTTTTGAGAATCACGTAAATGGCAAGAAACTGGTTAAATTTGTACCTGCCTCCGGCGCAGCCACACGAATGTTCAAACATCTTTACGAACTCCTGGAATCGGAAAGTGAAGAAAATATGCTCAGAAAGCTGGAAAGTGACCAATCCTTCAATTCAGCCTTCCATTTCCTGAGCAATCTCAGACAATTTGCTTTTCACGAGCATTTATCTGCCATCCTGGAGGAAAACAAACTAAGCGTTGAAGATCTCATTCGGAAAAAAGATTACAAAACCATCCTGCACCACATCCTTTTTGAACATGGAATGAACTATGGCAGTCTGCCGAAGGGTCTTCTCAGGTTTCACCGTTATTCCGATGGTAATCGCATGGCTTTGGAGGAACACATGGTTGAGGGAGCGTTTTACGCCCGTAATGATAATAATAAGGTATACATTCATTTTACTGTTTCTCCGGAACATATGGATGCTTTCCGGGAAACAGCCGACAGGGTAAAGCTCAGGTATGAGAAACAATTTGGAGTAGAATACCATATCGAATTCAGCACTCAAAAGGAATCCACCGACACACTGGCAGTCGACCTAAACAATCAGCCTTTCAGGGACCGTAATGGGGAGATCGTTTTCCGTCCGGGAGGCCACGGAGCGCTGATCGAAAACCTGAATAGTATCCATGCCGATATAATTTTCATCAAGAATATTGACAACATTGTTCCAGACCGATTAAAACAGGAAACCTACCGATATAAAAAATTACTGGCCGGTATTCTTTTGGAAATACAGGAAAAGGTCTTCGATCATCTGAGAAGGATCGACAAAGGGCAGTTTAATGAGCACGATATTGAAGACATCAAAGCCTTTATGGAAAATGAACTCATGATACATTTTCCGGAAGACTTTAACGATCTTGACATCGGAAAACAGTTCACCTACATAGAAAGCAAACTAAACCGCCCCATCCGGGTGTGCGGTATGGTTAAAAACGAAGGAGAGCCGGGAGGTGGTCCTTTCTGGGTGATCAACGACAAAGGGGAAAAAACACTGCAAATCGTTGAAGCCTCTCAGATTGACAGTGCCAACCCCTTACAGATGGATGTTCTGAGAGCCTCAACTCATTTTAATCCCGTTGATCTTGTTTGTGCCACAAATAACTTCGAGGGCAAACACTTCAATCTTAAAAATTATATCGACCCCAATACCGGTTTTATCTCCTATAAATCGAAAGACGGTAAGGAATTAAAAGCCCTGGAACTACCTGGCCTCTGGAATGGAGCCATGGCCGATTGGAATACCATTTTTGTGGAAGTGCCCATTATCACCTTTAACCCCGTTAAAACGATCAACGACCTGCTGAGAGAACAACACGTGTGAGTTATGAGTTATGAGTTATGAGTTATAAGTTATTGATGTGTGCATCAGGATAGATGAACAAATAGTTTCATGCTGCAGGTTACAGGTTACAACCTGTAACTTGTAACTTGCAACTTGCAACATGTAGCATGTAGCCTGCAACCTGACATTAATTATTACTTACTTCCCTCATTCTTTTCTTCCAAACATTAATATAACCTTAACAAATATTTTACATTCAGTTTAAGGGATATATGGAATTTTGCAGCGTAAAATTCCGTGCAATTTCCTATGGCATTATCTGAAAACACCATATTACTTGTAGATGACGAACCGGACATCCTGGAGTTTATCAGTTATAACCTGAAGAAGAATGGATACAGGGTTTATACTGCAACCAATGGTAAAGAAGCCTTGCAAAATGCCAGGGAATTTCTTCCGTCATTAATAATACTGGATGTGATGATGCCGGAGATGGACGGCATAGAGACCTGCGAAGAGATAAGGAAAATCCCTGAACTTAAAAATACCATTATTGCTATTCTGAGCGCCATAGGAGAAGATTATACGCAAATAGCAGGATTCGAAGCCGGTGCCGACGATTTTATCAAAAAACCCATTAAACCCAGTGTCTTAAGCAGCCGGGTCAGCGCTTTACTCAGAAGATCCCAATCGGGAAGCACAGCTAACAGCTCAGTGATCCGATTAAACGATATCATCATCGATAAAGACAAATACCTCGTTATTAAAAACGGAAAAGAAATCATTCTGCCTAAAAAGGAATTTGAACTCCTTTCACTGCTTACCTCCAAGCCCGACAAAGTATTCACCCGTGAAGATATCCTAAGCAAGGTATGGGGAAGTGACGTGGTGGTCGGGGACAGAACCATTGATGTTCATGTAAGAAAGATCCGTGAAAAAATTGGGATTGACAATATCAAAACATACAAGGGTATTGGTTATAGCTATCTTGGGAGTTAAGTGATTGATTAACAATGCATGTATATTAATTTAATGTTAACTCTCAAACATTCAATGTAGCATAACTTAACAAATTATTAACGAAAGGTTAAAATTCAATTATTACATAACTTATTCCTTTGCACCAAAAGATTTACCCCTAATTAAATCAATAACAAAAACATTTAACATCATGAAAAAGAAGAATTTCCAGATTTTAGCCATGCTTATGCTGGCCATTATGGTTACCATTTCAGCTTGTAAGAAAGATGCCGCTAACGATGAAACCCCCGCTCCTGCTCCAACTGAATTTACAGTAGCTCAAAACATTACATCCAACACAACCTGGGCAACAGGAAACACCTACACACTTGCTTCACGCGTTACCGTGACCGCCGGTGCCACACTTACCATTCAGCCCGGTGTTATTATTAAAGGCGAAGCCGGAACCGGTGCTAACGCTACTGCCCTCCTCGTTGCCCGTGGTGGCAAAATCGATGCTCAGGGAACAGCTACCCAACCTATTATTTTCACATCTGTTGCCGACGAGATTAAAGCCGGTGATATTGCCAGCCCGAATCTTGACCCTGACCTGAACGGTCTTTGGGGTGGAGTTATCGTTCTTGGAAACGCTCCTATCTCCGCTGATGCTCCTTCTGTACAGATCGAAGGTATTCCTCCTTCAGACCAGAACGGACTTTATGGTGGCAGCACTCCTACTGACAACTCAGGCGTTATTAAGTATATCTCCATCCGTCACGGTGGCACCAACATTGGTGAAGGTAATGAAATCAACGGTCTGACCCTTGGTGGTGTTGGTTCCGAAACCATTATCGAAAATGTTGAAATCGTTTCCAATCAGGATGACGGTATTGAATGGTTTGGCGGTACTGTTAACGTTACCAACGCCGTTATTTGGAACACCGGTGACGACGCAGTAGATACTGACCAGTCTTGGGCAGGAACTCTTAACAACTTCATCGTGGTTAATCCTGGTGATGAATGCTGCGAACTCGACGGCCCGGAAGGAACTATGGAAGCCGGTCATCTTCTGATTAACGGAACTTTATTTGCAGATGGTGCAGATGGTCTTGTTGATCTCGATGATAACTCCATCGTTGAAATGTCTGCAATCTATTTCTTCGGCCTCGCTGATGGACAGGATTTCGACCTCAAACCTACAGGATTGGTTGCCGCTAATTTCCAGGCTACCATCCCCGCCGGATTTACTAAAGCCGATTTCTTTAAAGATGGTATCGATGCTATCGTCACCGAAGTTGCTGAAGGTGCAAATACCGTTGGTGCTGATGTAACCAAATTCCAGAACTGGTCATGGGCTTCCGTCTCCGGCGCTCTCGACAATTTCTAAGAATCGCGTTTATTAAATAGTATATAAAACACGCAGGTTATCACAACTTGCGTGTTTTATTTGATTAATAAAACCCCTATTTCAAAACATATCAAATACCATGCGTTCAATATTTATAACTTGGCTTTTCTTGCTGGTTGTTGCAGTAAATTCGTTTTCCCAGGATGGGTTTATCAGAGGAACCGTGTTCGATGCCGCCAACGGGGAATCACTACCCGGTGTTTCCGTGGTCATTGAAGGAACAACCATCGGTACCATCACCGACCTCGACGGTAAATTCAACATTAAAGTGGCTCCTGGCAACTGCAATTTATCCATTTCCTATATTTCCTACCAGGCCTATACGATAAAAGACATTTTGGTAAAATCAGGAGAGGTTACCGTTGTTAATGATATCGGCCTCCAGGAAGTTACCTTCGAGCTTTCTGAAGTCGTTATTGCTGCTCAGGCCGTTAGAAATAATGAGAATGCCCTCCTTACCATTAAAAGGAAATCCGCAAATGTCGTGGACGGTATTTCCGCCGCAGGATTCCGCAAAATGGGAGACTCCGACGCCGCCTCATCCATGAAACGTGTCCCTGGAATATCGGTAGAAGGAGGAAAATATGTTTACGTTAGAGGCCTCGGCGACCGCTATACCAAAACCGTCCTTAATGAAATCGATATCCCTGGTCTGGACCCCGACAGGAACACTTTACAAATGGACCTGTTTCCAACCAATGTTATAGATAACATCATTGTTCATAAATCTTTCAATGCAAAACTACCCGCCGACTTCACCGGTGGTATTATCGATATTGAAACGAAAGATTTTCCGGAAGAAAAAAAAGGTAATGTTTCATTAAACCTTGGTTATAATCCTTCCATGCACTTCAACAGCAATTATCTGACCTACGAAGGTGGCAAAACCGATTTCCTGGGTTTCGATGATGGGACACGCGCAATTCCCGCAACCAGCAATATTCCCTTCTTTTCCGAAGCCGTTGGTAACCCTGATGGACCGAAAGGGCAACGCTACCGCGAGATCCTCAATGATTTCAACCCGCATATGGCAGCCTATAAAGAAAAGAGTTTCATGGACTGGGGATTTGGATTTTCTTTTGGAAACCAAAAACCAGGCAAAAGATTTACTTTCGGATATAATCTTGCCCTTTCGTACAAAAACGAAACTGAATATTATAAAGATGCCGAATTCGGAAGATACGGCCTTTCCGGAGATAAGAGCGTTTATGAAATGGAAATCCGTGAATTTCAAAAAGGTGATTACGGCGTAAGCAATATCCTTTGGAGCGGACTTGCCGGCTTAGCCATTAAAACCAAAAACTCTAAATATCGCCTGAACCTGCTGCACCTTCAAAACGGGGAATCCAAAGCCGGTATTTTCGATTACCGTGGTTCCGACCAGGGTTCCAATTTCTATGGTTTCCAGCATAACCTCGATTATAGTGAAAGATCTTTAACCAACCTATTGCTCGATGGGAAACATGCTTTTCCCGAAAAAAGATGGGAAGTGGAGTGGAAACTGTCCCCTACCCTATCAAAAATACAGGATCCTGATATCCGTTTTACACGCTATGAGGATAGAGATGGAAAATGGTCTATAGGAACCGAGGTAGGGTTTCCCGAAAGACTTTGGCGTGACCTGGAAGAGTTCAATATGGCCGGTATCGCCCATATAACCAAAAACTTTGATATCATGGGCCAGGGAGCTAAAGTTGAATTTGGTGGTGCGTATACCTATAAACAACGAGAATTCGAGGTTCGTACCTTTGCTCTCAATATTCGGGATATCCCCTTAACCGGAAATCCGGATGAGTTATTCTTCGATTATAATATCTGGCCGTATTTCGATGGAACAACAAGTTATGTCACACGGGGTACAACCTTTGATGCCAACTTTGTTCCGACCAACCCAAATAAATTCAACTCCAGTGTCAATAATATTGCCGGTTATGTTTCTTTCGAAGCTTCACTATTCACTAAACTCCGTGCCATTCTAGGTGTTAGGTTTGAAAACTATGTCCAGCGTTATACCGGTCAGAATCAGTTGGGAAACATTGTGCTAAACGATGATGTAGTACTCGACAATATTGATTTCTTCCCGGCAATCAACCTTATTTACAACCTCACGGAAAAACAAAACCTCCGCGCAGGATATTCAAAAACAATTGCCAGACCTTCATTTAAAGAATTGTCATACGCCGAAATTTACGACCCTGTTAGCGGCAGAACCTTTATTGGAGGTCTTTTTCGCGATGCCGATGATGTAAGGGGTTTAGAGTATTGGGATGGGAATCTGACCAGTACCAATATACACAACTATGATCTGCGATGGGAATTGTTTTTTGAGAATGGCCAGATGTTTTCTCTGAGCGCGTTTTACAAACAATTCATCAGGCCCATTGAGATCGTTCAATATGCAACCCTGGTTGGTTCATTTCAACCCAGAAACGTTGGCGACGGCCAGGTTTACGGAGCCGAAGCAGAAATGAGACTAAGCCTTGGCAATATTGCTAAAACGTTAGAAAATTTCAGTATTCTTTTCAATTTCACCTATACGCATTCCAGCATTAAACTCAGCTCAACGGAATACAATTCCCGGGTTGAAAATGCCCGCACGGGTGAAAATATCGATAAATACCGGGTTATGGCAGGACAAGCCCCATATATTGTTAATGGCGGATTATCCTATAACGGCGGTGAAAATGGATTCTGGAACGGATTTGAGGCAGGCCTGTATTACAACGTCCAGGGACAAACCCTCCAGTACGTGGGTATTGTCGACCGGCCGGATATCTACACCGTTCCTTTCCATAGCTTAAACTTCAATTCATCAAAAAAATTCGGCAAGGACAACAGGATGCAGATCGGATTAAAAATCGATAATATCCTGAACGACGACAAAGAATTGATTTCAAAGTCGTACAAAGCCGAGGATCAACCCTTTACAAAACTATCACCCGGTACGGCTTTTAAAATCAGCTTCTCGTATTCATTCTTTTAAAATCAGCCCGGGTTAGCAAATAAATTATAATGCAGAATTCCACAAGTATCCTGCATTTTTCTTAACTTGCAATCATATAACACGTTTAGGATATGAAAAAAATAACAGCCATAGTTTTAGTTTTATCATTGCTTTCAGTTGCCTGCGAACGAAGAATCCGTTACGAGCAATTTGAGCCTGAAAAACTATTCTCCTTGCAGGAACTATATCAGTTAAAAACATACCGTTCATTGGAAGAGGCTTTGGAGTCACCCGATTCGGTTTATAAACTTCTCATTTTTAATCAGAACCTTGAGTCTGTCCCTCCCAAATTATTCAAGTTCCGCTATCTCAATGTATTGGAATTAACCAGGAACGATCTCACATCTCTACCTCAATATATTGGTGACATGCTTTACCTTCAGGATCTGTACCTCGGATTTAACAACTTCAGCAAGGTTCCGGACGTAATTTACCGCTTACCAAATCTGAAACGGCTTATTATCGAAAACAATAAGCTTTCAGTTATACCTACCGAACTGATGGAAATGCAAAGCCTCGAGGAATTACATCTGAGCCACAACAATCTCAGGGAGATTCCTGAAAGATTATACGGAATGAGGAATTTAAAAGTATTAAAAATTGATAATAACCAAATTTCTGAAATCAGCCCAGGCATTGCAGATCTCAAGAACCTCGAAATATTGTATATCTCTTACAATCAAATCAAATCCTTACCTTATGAGATAACAGATCTACAAAAACTGAGATCCATATATCTCAGAGGAAATGAAATACCCAGGGAAATGATTGATAGTCTTAGGGTATTAATGCCCAAAACGAAGATCTTACTAGACTGATCAGGGTGCAAGCCTTGCTCTGGTCCAGGCCTTCCCGGCCTTTCGATAACATATACGGTCGTGAAGACGGTTTTCCCGTCCCTGCCAAAACTCGTAATAATCAGGAATTAACTGATAACCACCCCAAAATTGAGGCCTTTTTTCTTTCAGGACATCCTTTTGTGTCATGAATTCATCGAATCGATTTTCCAGGAAGCTTCTGTCAGGGATTTCCATACTCTGAGGTGAAATTATTGCCCCCACCCTGCTAGCACCAGGTCTTTCCAGGAAATATTCATCGGATACCTCCGGCTTGGTTTTTTGAATAAAACCCTCAATCCGGATCTGCCGATCCAGTTCCTTCCAGAAAAAAAGCAGGCTTGCGGCGGAGTTATTTTCTATTTCACCGGCTTTTCGGCTGCTATAATTGGTAAAAAATACCGGGCTACCATCCTGATAATCTTTCATCAAAACAATACGGCTCGATGGTCTTCCCTCAGAAGAAACTGTACTAAGCGCCATGGCATTGGCCTCCGGAATTCCTTTACCAATAGCTTCTTTTAACCACTGACCGAATAACGTTTGCGGATTATCCGGCAAACCGGATTCTTCCAGGATGCCTGAAAGATACTCGTTTCTAAGGCCCTGTATTGTTTTCCTGTCCATTGTTTATTTTCAATTGTGCGGGCATGCTTTCCGAAAAATATTAACTTAGCATAACGGATAATCATAAATCCCACCGTTCTATGATCCATAAACAATTAATCTCCGCGTTGGTTGTCGAATCTCCTGTACAGGGAGAATGGGCTCTTTATGATAAAGTCTGCCGTGTAACGGAAAAGGTCAGCAAGGCATCGGGGTATAATGAGGCTATAAAAATTTATGAGAAGGAACAGCCCGACTTGATTATAACAGACATAAAATTGCCCGATGCAGATGGCTTTGAATTGATTCACAAGATTCGTGAAAAGAATAAGTTTGCCCGTATTATAATCGCCTCGGTGTTCGTGGAGTCACGATATTTTCTTCAAGCCATAGAATATGGAGTCAAAGGGTTTCTTATCAAACCGGTCAGTGAAGAAAAGTTGCAAAAGATTTTGCAGCACATATCCTGTGAAATTCAGCTTGAACGGCGTGCATCAGAACAGGAAGCCCGCAGGAAGAGGATAGAAAAAGCTCTGAAACATAGTGAAGAGATTATGAGGGCTGTGAGTTACGCCGCCGAACAATTTCTGAAATTCAATTATGGAAAGCAGAGTATAAAAAATGTTTTGAAACGCCTTGGTTCCGCTACCCGTGTAAGCCGGGTATACATTTTCGAAAACCAGGTCAATGAAGATGGAAAGACATTCACGAGCCAGCAATACGAATGGGTATCAGAGCATATTGAGCCACAGATAGACAATCCTGCCTTGCAGAATGTTTCTTTTGAAGAGGATGGGTTCCGGCGATGGTACAAGGTATTGGGCAGGGGAAAACCCATTTATGGCCATATAGAAGATTTTCCTGACTCGGAACAAAATGTCTTGCAGGCTCAAAAGATCATCAGCCTTATTGTAGTCCCCATATTTGTTTATAATAACTGGTGGGGATTTATCGGTTTTGATCAGTGCATGGAGAAAAGGGAATGGACAGAAGCTGAGGTCAGTGCCCTGATGGCTGCCGCGGATATCATGGGGGCCGCCATTCATAGAAAAAAAGTTGAGGTGGAGCTTCTACGGCTGAATAACGAACTGGAAAACAGGATAAATCAGCGAACAAAAGCGCTCCAGTCCGAAATCCAGGAAAGAGCTCAGATGGAAATGATGCTCAGGGAAAGTGAAGAGAAGTACAGGCAAATCTTTGAAAATGCCAACGACGGCATACTCCTTTCGGTCAACGGCATGGTGAAGTTTATCAACCCCAAGCTTTATGAAATGACCGGTTACCTTCCCAAAGAGTCTATTGGAAAACCTTTCGTTGACTTTCTTCATCCCGACTACCGGGAAATGGTGCTTGACAACCATATCCGCCGACTCAAAGGAGAAAAAGTCGAAGAGAGATACGACATTCAGTTCCTGGATAAAGAGGGTGATGCTAAATGGTTTGAATTAAAATCAAATCTTATTACCTGGGAAGGAGACCCTGCCGTTCTTTCTTTCCTTACCGATATAACAGAACGAAAGAAAACTGCCGAAGCTCTCAAAGAACTGAACAGAAACCTTGAAAACAGGGTAAAGGAAGAACTGGAAAAAATTAAAACACAACAACAACTTCTGATTCAAAAATCCAAACTGGAATCTCTCGGAGAACTGGCCGCAGGGATGGCTCACGAAATAAACCAGCCACTGGGAAGCATTTCCATGGGACTCGACAATATCCTGGATAAACTTTCCAAGGATGAACTTTCCAAAGAATATGTAGAGCGTAAATTTGACTCATTATTCCAGGATATTGCCAGAATTAGAAATATTATCGAACATATCAGGATATTCTCACGCGACCAGCAGGCGGAAAAAATTGAAAAGATATCCATTAACGATGTTATTATTAATGCACTTTCTCTTATAACCAATCAATACCGGAACCATAAAATTTCTCTGTCGCTCCAGCTCGCTGACAATGATTGCTATGCTGAAGGAAACATGTATAAGCTCGAGCAAGTTATTCTGAATCTCCTTTCAAATGCCAAACATGCCATAGATGAAAAAGCTGAAAAGCTAAACGACCTTGATTACCAGAAAAAAATACTCATTAAGTCTTTAAAAAAGAACAGCAGGATCATAATAACCATAGAGGATAACGGAACAGGAATCCCTGAAAAAATCATAGGAAATATCTTCGATCCCTTTTTTACAACCAAAAAAGCCGAAATGGGGACAGGGCTTGGATTATCCATTATCTATGGGATTATTAAGGAGATGAAAGGGGAAATCTATCCCGAGAGTAAAGAAAATGAATTTACTCGCATGATTGTCGATATACCGGAATATAAGGGTAAAAAGTAATATGAAAGATCTTAGTATTTTAATCCTGGATGATGAAGAAAGGGTGAGAAACGAAATCGAGGAGTTTCTGCTGGAACGGTCTTATAATGTATTAAAGGCAGAAGTTCCTTCGGAGGCTTACCGGATCCTGAACGAAAAGGAAATCGATATTTTGATCCTGGATATCAAACTGCCGGAAATGGATGGTCTTCAATTCCTGGGGAAAATAAAACAGCAGTTCAACGATTTGGAAGTGATCATGATCTCCGGTCATGGGGACATGAATACTGTTATTGAAGCAATGCGGCTTGGAGCTGCAGATTATTTTCCCAAACCATTTCGCCTGGTCGACATTAATAACGCCATCGAGCGCACAAGACGGTTTGTCGACATGGCGAATAAACTTAAAAAAGTTGAAAAACAATACTCACTGTTATCAAAGGAACTCCAGTCGAATATCGGGCACCAGCTGATCGGACGAACGCCCGCGATGCGTGATATCGTAGGCATTATGTCGAAAGTAGCGTCCGCTGATCATACTACAGTGTTGATAACAGGGGAAAGTGGAACGGGCAAAGAGCTTGTAGCCAGAGGAATACATTTCATGAGCAAGAGAAGAAATGAGTATTTTTTTACGGTAAATTGTTCAGCCATTCCGGAAACTCTTTTCGAAAGTGAATTCTTCGGTCATAAAAAAGGATCATTCACGGGTGCCGACGATGATCGGAGCGGATGGTTCGAAATCGCAAACAATGGAACTTTATTCCTGGATGAGATTGGTGATATGCCTATGAATCAGCAGGCTAAGTTATTGAGGATCCTGGATGAAAAAAAGGTTAAGAAAGTAGGTTCGCATAAAGAAATATCCGTAGATGTCAGAGTGATTGCAGCTTCAAATAAAGATCTCCTTAAACTGGTCAGGGAAAACCGGTTCCGCCTGGACCTGTATCACCGCCTTAGTTCATTCCTTATCCATATTCCCCCTTTAAAAGAACGCAAAGAGGATATTCCTTTGCTGCTTAACCATTTCCTCGGCATGTTCAATGATAAGCTTGGGAAAAATATTCAATCCATTGATGCCAACATACCTCATAATCTGAAAAGTTATGCTTTTCCGGGAAATGTGAGGGAATTGAAAAATCTGGTGGAGAGGGCACTGATCCTTAGCGAGGGGAACGAGCTTAGCTGGGCTGACTTTGAAAACCTCTTACCCGATCTGGCCATGAAGAAACAGGAAGCTGAAAAGCCGGCAACCGCAGAGGAAATGGATCTTGAACAAGCCGAAAAAGAATTGATCCTGAGAGCCCTGAAAAAATCCGGTTACAATAAAGCAAAGGCGGCTGCATTGCTTAATATTACCTGGCAATCACTGAACCGGAGGATGAAAAAATTCGGGATATAAAAAAAAGCGCAGGGGTTTCCTGCGCTTTTTTTTGTATCCTTATATATTTATTTTACTTTTTCCACAATGGCTTTAAACGCTTCAGGATTATTCATGGCCAGGTCGGCAAGTACCTTCCTGCTGATTTGAATATCGTTTTTATGAAGCTTCCCCATGAAAACGGAATATGACATGTCAAATTCCCTTACGGCTGCATTGATACGCTGTATCCACAAAGCCCTGAAGTTCCTCTTCTTGGTCCTTCTGTCTCTGTATGCATATTGTAAACCTCTTTCATCGGCGTTTTTCGCGACAGTCCAGACATTCTTCCTGCTGCCGAACTGTCCTTTAACCCTGTTAAGGACTTTTTTCCTGCGTTGCCTTGAGGCAACTGAATTTACTGATCTTGGCATTTTTCTTTCATTTTATTACTTAAGCGGATTGCAAAACAATCACTTTACGGCTTATAGTAAGTTACACATTCATTTTATTTAAGGATCATCTCACGTACTCTTGCTTCATCCGTAGGATCAACGATAGCCTTGTAAGTCAGGTTTCTCTTCTGCTTCTTGGTTTTCTTCGTCAGGATGTGGCTTTTGTACGCATGCTTCCTTTTGATCTTTCCGGTGCCGGTTAGCGAAAACCGTTTTTTTGCTCCGGATTTTGTTTTCATTTTAGGCATTATAGTGATTATTAAGATGTTATTTATTCATTTCTATTTTTTCGGGGCGATGATCATGATCATTCGTTTTCCTTCCAATTGCGGCAATCTTTCCACCTTCCCGTATTCTTCCAACTCCTGTGCAAATTTCAGCAGTACAAATTCTCCTTTTTCTTTGTAAATGATGGTTCGGCCTTTAAAAAACACGTCCACCTTTACTTTAGCTCCTTCCTGCAAAAATTTGATGGCATGCTTCAGCTTGAAATTAAAATCATGGTCATCAATATTCGGACCCAGTCGGATCTCTTTTATGACAATTTTAGCAGTTTTCGCCTTGATTTCTTTTTGTTTTTTCTTTTTTTCGTAAAGAAACTTTTTATAATCAACCACTCTGCATACCGGTGGATTAGCTGTCGGGGAAATCTCCACAAGATCAAGCCCCTGTTCAAAAGCCAGATTCAGGGCATCCTTAATGTTATAGATCCCGGTTTCAATATTCTCACCAACTACCCTGACAACCGGGGCTTTAATATACTGATTGATCCTGTGTTGATCGTCCGGCTTGCGAAAACCCTTTCTAAAATCGCCTGAGTTTTCCCTTCTGAATTGTGCTGCTATAATTAATCCTCCTAAATTTTGTTAATACTTTGCCTTATTCAATGGCATCCCTGATCTCGTTATTCACCATCTCTGCAAAATCATTTATACTGAATGAGCCCAGGTCTCCCTGTCCCTGTTTACGAACAGAAACCGTTCCGTCATTCTCTTCCTTTTCCCCGACAATCAGCATATATGGGATTTTCTGCATCTCTGCATCGCGGATTTTCCGGCCTGTTTTTTCACTGCGCTCGTCAACGAGGGCGCGAATTTCGTAATTATTTAGCAAATTTAAAACTTTTTTTGCATAAATATGATACTTCTCACTGATAGGCAGAATGATGGCCTGATCCGGCGTTAACCAAAGAGGAAACCTACCCGCACAATGCTCGAGCAACACAGCCACAAAACGCTCCATCGACCCAAAAGGCGCCCGGTGTATCATAATCGGACGGTGTTTTTCGTTGTCGGCTCCCGTATATTCCAGATCAAATCGTTCCGGTAAATTATAATCAACTTGTATGGTACCTAATTGCCACTGCCTTCCCAAAGCATCTTTAACCATAAAATCCATTTTAGGCCCATAAAAAGCGGCTTCCCCCAATTCAACAACAGCTTTCAGCCCGCGCTCTTCAGCAACTTCAAGGATAACCTTTTCTGCCTTTTCCCAGTTCTCATCCGATCCGATATATTTTTCCCGGTTGTTCGGATCTCTCAACGAAATCTGTGTGGTGAATTCATTAAAATCCAAGGCTTTAAAAATGGTCATTACAATGTCCATCACTCCTTTGAATTCGTCTTTCAGCTGATCAGGCATGCAAAAAATGTGGGCGTCGTCCTGGGTAAATCCCCGCACACGCGTGAGACCATGTAATTCGCCGCTTTGTTCATAGCGGTAAACAGTGCCAAATTCCGCAAATCTCAAGGGCAGATCCCGGTAAGAGCGGGGCCTTGCTTTGTATATTTCGCAGTGATGAGGACAGTTCATGGGTTTCAGGAAAAACTCCTCCCCTTCGATCGGTGTTTTGATCGGGCGGAAACTGTCTTCGGCATATTTCTGATAATGTCCCGAGGTCTTGTAAAGCTCCGATTTTCCAATGTGAGGACTGATAACCTGCTGATACCCTGCTTTTTTCTGGATTTTCTTCAGAAATGTTTCCAGTCTTTCACGTAAATCGGCTCCTTTGGGTAACCATAAAGGCAATCCGGAACCAACAGCATCGGAAAAGGCAAAAATATCCAGTTCCTTGCCCAGTTTACGATGATCCCTCTTTTTTGCTTCTTCCAGCATCACGAGGTATTCGCTCAATTCCTTTTGCTTCGGAAAAGTGATCCCATAGATGCGGGTCAGCATCTTTCTCTTTTCGTCTCCTCTCCAGTAAGCCCCCGCAATATTCAAAAGCTTAACAGCCTTGATCTGAGCTGTATCCGGCAGATGTGGGCCACGGCAAAGATCCGTAAATGTTCCTGACTCATAAAAGGTAATCTCGCCATCCTGCAACTCGGAAATCAGCTCCAGCTTGTATTCATCACCTTTTTTACCAAAGTATTCAAGGGCATCTTTTTTGGATACCTCCCGGCGCCTAAATGTCTGCTTTTCACGGGCAAGTTCCAGCATCCTGTCTTCAATGGCCTTTAGGTCGGCTTCCCCAAGCTGACGTTCACCCAGATCCACATCGTAATAGAAACCATTTTCAATATCCGGACCAATCCCAAATTTCGCTCCGGGGTAAAGCTGCTCAATAGCTTCCGCCATCAGATGTGCCGATGAATGCCACATGGTCGCTTTACCTTCCTTGTCATTCCAGGTGAGAAGCTTTACAGCAGAGTCTGCCATGATGGGGCGGTTAGCATCCCATACCTCATTATTTACTTTAGAGGAAAGGACATTACGTGCCAGACCTTCGCTGATATCCATCGCGATATCCATGGCTGTAACGCCTTTATTAAATTGCCTTACAGTATTATCGGGTAATGATATATTGATCATATTAATATTTTCTTTCAAAAATTGGGTGCAAAGATATGGATTTCCGGCTTGCCGACAAAATCAAAGTTTATTCAGCCAGTCCCCTAACAAATCAATAGCCTCCGCCATGTTACCACAATGTTGCATCAGAAACTGCTTATCCAGGCTCTGTTCTCCGTATTCATTCATAGAAGCGTATAGAGCTTCCCTCCCATTAAAATCCACATAGGCAAATCGTGCCGTGAGTTCTTCGGGTTGCCGCCCGAAATCGCTACCAGGCAGCATAGCTATCCCTGTTTCTTCCAGCAATGAATTGCAAAACTCAACAGATGTATAGATTCCTTTTCTTTCCAGCTTTTCACGGTAAAAATCAAAATCAGGAAAAAAGTAAAATGCACCCTTTGGAGTAGGATAGGTCACATGCATCTCATCAAGCTTTTCACTAATGCATTTTGCCAGGAAACGTAAAACCTTCCGGCTATGCATGAGATAATGGTCTATTTCAGGACCGCCCCGAAAAGCTTCTACGGCAGCATATTGAATGGGGGCCGAAGTAGCTGTGAATGTTTCACTGGCAACGGTAGCCATGGCATCCCGTAACCAATGAAGATTGGATGGAAATGAAAAGGTCCCCAGCCTCCATCCTCCTGCCCCGCACCATTTGCTCAAACCACTGCTTACAATGGTTCCTTCAGGATAAAAGCGTGCAATGGAAATATGCTGCCCCTGATGATGTATCATACCGTAAATCTCATCAGAGATAAGCACCACCCGATATTCACGGGCTACTTTGGCAAGTAATTTTAGTCTTTCCAATGGGTAAGTGCTCCCCGTCGGATTGGATGGGTAATTCAGTATCACTATCCTGGGCCGGTCGGGATCCGTCCGGCAGATCATTTCCAGCTTTTCCGGACTTAAGCGATAGTCATTTTCCTTATTCGTGGGGACCCAATGCACATTGCGGCCTATGATCCTGGCTTGTGGAGAATAAGAGACCCAACTCGGTGTGGGAATGATAAGATCACCGTAATACACGAGCTGCATAATAAATATTAGCTCCTTGGATCCCGGACCAACCATCACATCTTCCGGAAAGGTGTGAAACTTATGTACTCTATGATTGTATTCCGCCACCGACTCACGTAATGCTTTCAAACCCCTGACCGGAAGATAATCCTTCTGATGCGCATTCCTCCTGAGCGCTTCCACCACTGTTTCCGGAACAGGGAAAGGAGACTGGCCTAGCCCTAATTTATAAATCTTCCTTCCACGTGCAATCAGTTCATTACATTTCTCATTGATAGCCAAAGTGGCAGAAGTCGGTAACCCCCTGACATTTAAATTCAAATTGACATAGGGTTTGTTGATTCTTACTCTGGACATGATAGATTATTTGATTCCTGATATAATATACTGTAAAATAGGATCAAGAGTTTCAGGATTCTTAAAAGACAATGTCTGATACTTTGGCCCCCTCATTATGCCACGATCAATCATCTCCTTTATAACATCCACATACGGAAGCGAGACCTTTCCGATAAGCAATGGGCTTAAATCATTGTCTGCCAATTGATAGCGAAACAGATCACGGAACCCCTTCAGATAAAGATAATCCTTCGTAAACCCTCCCCCTCTGAATATTCGTGATGTCAGATAAAAAGCATGATCATGTTCAAGCTTATATTCTTCCGTGACCAACCTGAAAACTTTGGAAAACGAATACCCTTTTACCATAAATTTCGTTGCTTTCACCCTGATCGCCAATTCTTTCATTCTCCTCAGGTCAATGTTTCCTGAAAAATATTCGCTAAGAATAGCCAGTCCTTCCTGAGTTAGATCATTTAGTGGAAATCCAATATTTAATATCCTTAAAGGTTGTTCAAGTGAATTCATAGTTGTGAGCATATGAACTCCAATTTCATGATGAAAAAGTGCTTCAAGGGTTTGCCGTGAAAACAAAGCATCTTTTTTAATTATCAGCAGTTGCTTATGATTTATTACAATTGCTCTGGCTATGATTTTCGAGGATAATTCTATTTTGCACTGAAAACCGTATGCCTTCATTTTCTCTCTGAAAAACTCAGCCGCTTCAGAAGAATTAAATACTAAATCCCCCTCATCTTCATTTGATGAAAAATTGGGTAAAGCCAAAACATATTCAGCATTCTCAATATCTGTATGGTCCGGTTCCCCATAATAGCGAAGAGTATTATAGAGGAACCTTTCGGTGCCGATAGAATTGATGATATCAACTTTATCGGCATACGAATTGATTACATCCTTGTAAAGCTTTTGCAGGCTCACATCCTGAATACGATCAACAGGAAGTTCATAAAGCTTTCTTCTGAAGGAAAACGGGTCCACTGCCAGTTGTGAATACCGGAATGAAGGTTCATAACGGTAGCCAGATTTGAAGAACTTTTTCTTTTCCTGTTCTATATTGACAGGATTTACAAAATTCAATATTTCAAAATTTTTCACCAGACGAAATAATTCCTGATCTAAGGTTTTCAACTCCGGCCGGATTTCATCGGATAACAGCTTTCCCGGAGAAATACTTTTCAACTTTGTGTTATTTCTGATATAATAGCTTACATTATTGATTATAGCAGTTTTCAAGCCGTTCTTCAATGCTTCCATGACCATCGGAAAAACTTCACCACTGGCTTCATCCATGTAAACTTTCTTTATTTCCGTCGCAAAGACAAGGGCATCCGGAAAACTCTTCGTAACATATTTTAAGAAATAACCATTTCCTTTGAATAGGGTATTTTCTCCGACAGAAGTTTCAAGATTCGGCAATTCTATCCTGGAAAGTTCAGTAAGCCAGTTTCTTATGCTTCCAGAGAAACGTTTTCTATTGATACTCCCCGTGCCCAGATTAAAAACCGGATATTCTTCATTATATCGCTGGTAATTATAAGAATGAATATCATAGATCAAGGCATTTCCATATCGATTTTTCATCAGAGCCAAGAGAGCATCTACCAAACGGAAAAAAAAACGGTGTTTATTGAGCGATATTTCCCGCTCTTCATCCGAAACAGGAGACCTCCATACTGTCTTTCCCCAGGCCACATCATAAATACACCCGGCTTCATCCCTGTTCAGATCATACTCATATCTCGAATCCTGAGCAATAACCACCATCGGGAAGGAGGATATAAGATCACCGGTCAAAGGGTCTTCTTCATATTTCCGTTCATGATCATTCAGAGCGATCAAGCGACGCAGTGAGGGACGCAACTGATGTCCGTGATGAATAGCAAAACACGCATAAGGTTCAATTTTCTCCAGCTTAATGTATAATGACCTATCGGGTGTATAAGCCTCAAAGCATTGCCCAATCTCAATATTTCTAAGGATTTCCTCCCTTGACAGAACTGGATCAGTCATTAAACACTGTTTTACGAAGTTCACTTTTCCTGCTGGCTACCATGAATTTCTCACGTGCGACACCTTCAACAAAATCAAGCACTAATTGCTGAATTTTTACCTTATTAAGCCGGTTTATACGGGTAATTCCTCCCGGGCTGCAAACATTAACTTCTATAAGTTTTCCACTAATCACATCCAGTCCGACAAAATACAGGCCATCCGCGACAAGTTTTGGACCTATTTTCTTGCACAGCAGCTTTTCTTTCCTGGTAAGAGTATGTTTGGCAACGCTGCCACCTGCATGAACATTAGAACGTACATCGTCATTTGATGGGATCCTTCTCATGGCCCCAATAGGTTCTCCATTGAGCATTAGGATTCTGACATCACCATTTTCAGCTCCCTCAACATATTCCTGGAGTATTACGTAATTTGATGGCCTCTCATTCCCTCCAATATAAAAGTCAAGTAAAGAATTGATATTCTGCATGGCATTCTTTTCAATAACAATAACGCCGCTCCCACCAAATCCATTCAATGGCTTTAATATCATTCTTTGATTTGGCGATTCTGAAATAATCCGTTTAAGATACTCTTTATTTTTCGAAACATACGTTCCTGGAATGATCTCATTGTCGGGATCATGAAAAACAGCCGTGTATAGCTTATTATTTGCTTCGCGTAACCCTTCGATATTGTTAACGATAAAGGTATCATTTTTAACTGAATCGAGAAAGTTAAGCATGATGTTATCAATCGGGGGATTTGTTCTTATGAAGATCACATCAAATCCAGCAAGTGGAAACATTTCTTCTCTGAATTCAACCCTTTTATGAAAAAGTGAAATGTTTTTCGAAACCGGTGAACTTTTTCTGATCACCCTGCAAAACCCACTGGTAATACTATCCCGGATAGTTAGGTTGTTCGGATAAACAATGGCAACTATGTGACCTCGTATAGCTGCCTCATGAACAAGACGCAGTGTTGAATCTGTTTCCGGATCCACCTCATGCCATGGATCCATAATAAATAATATATTCATAAGATCTGGTTATTTTTATTATTTTCCCGAACGGTGAAACGGATTCAGAAGACTGAAAACTGAGGCACTCGACAATGGCTTGAAATAACCATCCTTCACGGCCCTGATTTCTTCGATCGTATAAAAAGCATTGGGATTATACCGGTTAATGATATCTATCACTTCACGTGCCTGTTTTCTTTTGATTATAGAAAACAGCATTTTAATTTTCCCCGATCTGCCTTCCACATCTACTGCCGTTACACCGTAATTATTGGAACGCAGGTATCCTATCAGCTCTGTCGTATCTTTTTTCGGTATCACCCTGATCAGTACCGTACCGAGAGATAGCCTTTCTTCCACAATCATACCGATGTAATTACCCATGGCAAATCCTCCGGCATATGCAATATAACAAAGGACATTGTCAAGATGCTGCATCACCTGGGCCACTACAACAATCCATATCAGCACTTCAAAAAAACCCAGAACCGGAACAATAGACTTAAAACCTTTGGCAGCAAAGATCAATCGTATGGTTCCAACAGTCTGGTCAAATATCCTTGCAACGAAAATGATCAGGGGAAGAACTACCCAGGAAAATAACTCGACACTCATAATGAGGTGTTTTTATTCTATTTCTTCCTGAATATGTTCGAAAAATTTCTGGGCTCACGGTTTTTCCAATCCGCGTTATGATAAAGATAGCTGGCTATGAGCGGAAGAACCGAGGTAGCTTCTGCATAAACCATTTGCTCATAAACCGTGTCTACCTTTCCCCAGGAAGCTGCTTCCCTGAGCGTCGAACTGGAACAAGCACCATCGCGGACATCCGCTACGGTTATCTGGATAGCATATTTGTGCATAGGCACATCTTTACCCAGGATCTCTGCACATATTACCGTATCCTGAGTAAAATTCTTCGGAACACCACCGCCGATCATAAACAACCCGGTTGTATTGGCTTCCATCTTTATCATCGTAAGTTCCAGGAAGTCTTTCACAGAGTCAATGGATACATGCTTATCTGGATTTTCCCATTGGTGTTTTACCAGCCCAAATCCGGCACTGCTATCGGAAAAGGCCGGACAGAATATCGGAACACCATGCTCATAGCAAACCTGTATAAGTGAATCCTTCTTTTTTGAGTTTTTTACAAGATATTCGCCCATCCTGGCAATAAATTCGCGGGATGACCAGGGCCTGCGTTCAAGGGTATCGGCAATTTCCTTGATTGTCATATCGCATGCCTGCAATTCTTCTTCATCGATGTAGGTATCGTAAATTCTGTCGATATACAGATCCCGCAATACCTTGTCGTCAGCATAGGGAGTCCCTTTATAATGCTTATATCCAAGGGCTTCCAGGAAGTCCATGTCGACGATGGATGCACCGGTTGCCACAACGGCATCAATCATATTGCTTTTAACCATATCAACATAAACCTGCATACATCCGCCTGCACTGGTACTACCTGCCATGGTCAGGATCACCGAACAATCAGGATCGTTCAGCATACGCATGTATATATCGGTAGCTGAAGCAACTTCCCGCGACGTAAACGACATGTCACGCATTGCGTTGATGATGGGTGTGCTGTCGAACGATTTAATATCGATATGTTTGATCGTATCCTTTAAAACATCTTTCTTGTTCATGATTTTATTTTTTGGTTATTTATAATTTCCCATTCTTTTTAAAGACAAAGCCGATGATTTGGTATAATAACTTGGATGCTAAAAAATTTGATGATTTTTCATTCGGATTTGGACATAGTTCCACTACATCAAATCCAATGATTTCATGTTTTTCATTCACAGCCCGGATAAGGTTGACGACTTCATGATAAAGTAGTCCGGAAGGCTCCGGAGTTCCGGTTGATGGCAATATTGACGGATCCAGGCCATCCAGGTCTATCGTGACATAAACCTTTCCTCCCAGCTTTTCAGTTACTTCTGATATCCAATCCCCATAACGGCCATTTCTGATTCCGGAGGCATAAAAAACCTTTCCTTCCGGAACAAATTGTTTTTCAATAATATCCATGCTTCTTATGCCTACCTGGACAAAAGGACACCATTCCCTTACACGTGCCATTACACAGGCATGGTTGTATTTGCTTCCTTCATATTCCGGCCGGAGATCCGTATGGGCATCGATCTGAAGCACCTGTAAATCAGGATAATGCTCGTGGCATGCCTGGATAGCTCCAATACTTACCGAATGTTCTCCACCAATAGTAACAATGAATTTGCCCTGATCGAGCCATTTTTTTACTTTCCTGAACACTGCCTGACTCATCTTTTTGGGAGTGGCATCTTCTGTTATGTAGTCATCCGTATAAATCCCAACGCGAAAATTTTCCGCATCCAGGTCAATGTCATACAGCTCCATATTTTCCGAGGCTTCAAGGATAGCTTCAGGTCCTTTATCCGCACCCTTTACCCAGGTACTGGTGCCATCGTAAGGAACCGGCAGAATGACCACCGATGCCGTTTCCGGGCTCCTGAATTCTTTTGGTATTCCCCCGTAATGAATTTTTCTCATGATCTGGTCTCCTATGTTTTATTAAAATCCAAGGATTTTCAGCATGGGCTTGTATGTTTGTTCTTTGGCAAATAGCTTGGTACTATATTCTCCTTCGTCATCAACATCAATAATGATATGTTTGGGTGCAGGAATCAGGCAATGTTGTATTCCGCCATACCCACCGATGGATTCCTGGTAGGCTCCGGTATGAAAGAAACCAATATACAATGGTTCCTCATGGCCAAGTTTGGGTAGAAATATCGCGTTCGCATGAGCTTCCGCGTTATAGTAATCCATACTGTCGCATGTAAGTCCTCCTAGAAAAATTCTCTCATACTCTTTATCCCAATGATTTACGGCAAGTAAAATGAAGCGCTGACTCATAGCCCATGTATCCGGAAGCGTGGTCATGAATGAACTGTCGATCATGTTCCAGACCTCACGGTCGTTCTGGCGCTTCTGATCTACAATCGAGTACAGTACTGCACCGGCTTCGCCTACCGTGAAAGAGCCAAACTCTGTAAAAATATCCGGTTCCTTCACCCCGTTCCGGTCGCAGATATTTTTTATCTGAGCAATGATCTCCTCCGTCATATATTCATAATCATAGTCAAACGAAAGTGAATTCTTAATCGGGAAACCACCGCCTATATTCAGGGAATCGAGTTCAGGACAAATCTTTTTCAATTCGCAGTAAACATTCACACTCTTACTAAGCTCATTCCAGTAGTACGCAGTATCCTTTATTCCTGTATTGATGAAAAAATGAAGCATTTTTAGCTCAAAGAGTGGATTATCCTTGATTTCACGAATATAAAAAGGCACAATATCGTTGTATCGGATACCCAAACGGGAAGTGTAAAAATCAAATTTAGGCTCCTCCTCTGAGGCAATACGAATCCCAAGTTTTGTCTTTTTCTTGATTCCCTGTTTATATGTCTCAATCTCCTGCATATTATCAAGAATAGGGATAGTATTCACAAAATCGGAATTGATGAGTTCAACTATGTTCTCACGGTACTGTGGCCTTTTAAAGCCATTGCAGATAATGAATTTTTCCTTGGTTATTTTTCCGGTTTGAAAAAGTTCCTGAATGATATGGATATCAAAAGCTGAGGATGTCTCAATATTGGCTTCATTCTTCAATACTTCTTCCAATACAAAGGAGAAGTGAGAACTCTTGGTGCAATAACTGTAATGATATTCACCTTCGTAATCGGCCTTGGCCATAGCCACATTAAACCACCTTTTTGCCTTTTGTATCTGTTCAGAGATCTTGGGAAGATAAGTTATTTTCAGCGGTGTGCCATACTGCTTAATGATATCCATCAGCGGTATGTCATGGAAATAAAGTTCATTATCCTCCACGTGGAATTCTTCCTGCGGAAAATCAAAAGTCTGCCCGATCAGGTCAATGTACTTGTTTTTCATCGTATTAAATAACTCAAATAAAGGTAGGCAAAAATAACGGAATTATCAAAGAATATGATGAAATCATCTACTTTTTATCTGATGCGGATTTATTTCCCTGTATTGATTCACTGAAGACAGATTATCAGAGTTTTACGCAGGTTCCAGGTGTAAGGAAATCTTATATTAAGGATGGATTACCGGAAAAGTCCTATCAACCCCTAATAATCAAGGATTATAAACTCTGTTCGCCGGTTCAGGGCTCTTCCTTCTTCGGTATCATTTGATGCAACCGGATTGCTGTAAGAATAACCCATGTAATTCAGTCGATTATCATTAATCCCCTTTTCAATCAGGTATAGATAAACAGCCCTGGCACGGTTTTCAGACAACGATTTATTGTATTCAAAGCTTCCGGTATTATCTGTATGTCCTCCGATTTCAATCCTGATTTCAGGATTTTGCCTCAAAAAGTCCAGTAATTTTTCCAGTTCGGTATATGATTCTTCTTTTAACTGATAATTATCATGGTCAAAGAAAATATTTTTCAGGATGACTTTACTTCCCGGTTCAATGGGCATCAGTGGCACATCAATACGGAAAGGCTCTCCCTGGTTTTGCATCATTCGGTTTAAGTTGAAATGATCGGAGTAAAAAAGATATTCCGGTTTACTGACATTAAGGGCATATTCCCGGTCAGAAGGCAAACAAAGGAGGAATTCCCCGGTTAACGGATTTGAGACGGAGCGGACGATAACCTTCCCCGAATTCAGTGCAATCAATTCAAAAGATGCTTCCAGTTTATCCATGGTTTTCGCGTCGTAAACCAATCCTTGCAGATAAGTAACCGGAAGTGGCCGGAATTCTTCCGGAATATCTATCCTAAAGATATCATATCTACCTGTTTCGCCATAATTGCCGGAACTTATATAACCGGTTTGCCCATCAGCACTGACAATCAGGTTGATTTCATCCGATCCTGAATTTATCGGATAACCCAGGTTCCGGGGTGCCGACCATATGTCATTTTCATCTTTCCTGCAAACAAAAAGGTCATATCCGCCCATACCCGTATGCCCTTTCGATGAGAAATAAAGTGTTTTGCCATCCTGATGGATAAACGGGGCCATTTCGGCATCCTGTGAGTTAACCAGATCTCCCATATTGACAGGGCGGCTCCAGCTTCCGTCAGATTGAAGGCTGGATGTCCAGATGTCAGAACTGCCTTTGCCCCCTGGCCTGCGACTGGCAAAATACAAAGTTCGTCCATCAGACGACAAGCATGGCTGGGATTCCCATGTGGATGTGTTAACAACAGGACCGAGATTGGCAGGCAATGTCCAACCCCTTCCCCTTCTTCGTGTATAATAAAGGTCACAACTCCCATATCCACCCGGAGCATTGCACCCGGTGAAAAACAAATATTGCCCGTCGGGAGAAAAAGTTGCTGCACCAATGTTCCCGAATTCATTCAGAAAAACGTCCATCTCTGCCGCTTTCATCCATAAACTATCTTCCTTAACGGAAATAAAAACCCTTTCCCTGAATAATCCAGATCTCAGAGAATCGGTTTCCTTGCGGGTAAAGATCAGTTCACGCTGGTCTGTCCCTACAGTATTAACATATTCATCAGCATCGGTATTGATCCCGCCTCCCAACCGCAAAGGAGAGATATCAAAGGGGTTTTCAAGCGATCGGGCCCGGAAAAGACAGGTATTCATCAACTTTCTTACCCTTGCATCCTGTATAGGATCAAGTTCTGCGTTCTCCAGGTAAACTTCATACAATTGCCTGGCTTTTCTGTATTCCTCCCGGTTAAACTCGGCATTAGCGTATACGAACCAAATAAAAGGATCAAAATCAGGATCTATAGAAACAGCCTTCCTGTAATATTTTACCGCTGCATCCCATTCCTGTAAATCAGAGTGAATATCAGCTGAAATAATATAGGGTAAAACGAAATTGGAATCTTCTCTGATAGACTTTAAAGCAAAACCCAGCGCATCGTTCAACTGCTTCTCTTCAAAGGCCTTTCTGGCTTTCTCCATGAAAGACCATGCTTTTTTCGATTTGGTGTAATCCTGCTCTTCAAAATCCTGTGAAAAAACGGGCAATGTCAGGCTCAAACTAAGAATAAGACATAGCCCCATTCCTAAAGATGAAATATGACGTATTAGCATCATGGAATATGCATGTATTTGTGACTTTGAAGTGATATTCTCCATTGGGGATGATCCAGAATATAATCAACGATAACAGGCATCATTTGTTTCGAACGGCTCCATTCGGGTTGAAGTAATAGGAGGCAAGCATCCCCTACCTTTTCTGCATGCATCTCAGCCCATAAAAAATCCTTCTCATTCTCAACAATCACCTTTAATTCGTTTGCTATAGGAAAAATGCTTTCTTCCGGAGGATGATTTCGCTTTGGCGAAAGACACACCCAGTCAAATTGTCCCGATAACGGATATGCCCCGGATGTTTCCAGGAAAATCTCAAATCCCTTCTCTTTAAACTTAGCACACAGAAAATCAAGATTGTACATCAATGGCTCACCTCCGGTGACTACCACCGACCTGGCTTTGAATTGCATAGCTTGACAAACAACATCTTCCACGGATTTTGGAGCCCATAGAGAAGCATCCCAGGCTTCTTTTACATCGCACCAATGACAACCAACATCACAGCCGCCTATCCTTATAAAATATGCCGCTTTTCCGGTATGAAATCCCTCTCCCTGAAGACTGTAAAACTCTTCCATCACCGGCAGGTACTTTCCTGAAGCAATATCCATTGATATGGTTTTAATTCTTGATAAGCTTGCCTGTTTTAACTATGGGACCACATCCTACTTTAACGGCATAAAACCCATCCTTTAACTGATCTGCATCCACAATAATTCTGTATCCGTTCCCGGTCTTGGTAAAAATACTGTATAATACATCACAAGGGGATCCTACCTGATTAAGGATGCTTACTTCCGGTTCAAAACCCCGGGCATCGGGAATTTCTATTATAATCCTGTTGTTGACAGGATTCGGAGTAATCTGAATGTCAATATCCTTTATTGCCGACTCAACATTGCCGGTATAATTGCCAGTATACTGCCCATATTCAGCATAATAAACCTGTTGATTAAAAAACTGGCTTGCCTCCGCTGAAATTAGAATTCCATCCTGACTGATCACGCAAGCCCCCTCAGTCTGGGCTCCCAGGATGTATGGCATTGTAATTAATCGTTTATTGCCGGAAAGAAAATCTGTCCCCTGGTAATCCCATAACATCCAAAACATTGGGATAAAAGTGCTATATCCTGTGAGAGCAATAAACCCGGTCTCAGGATAGCAGGAAGCGCCAGTTACCAGGCATCCGGCATTAAGACTATCAAGTACCTCTGCCTGATATGTACCTGGTATTTTGGGAACCCTGTATATCCTGGAATACTTGTTTAACCAGTTCTTCGAGAAGAGATAGAGACTATCCCCTACCGAAATCATTGCTTCGCAGTCGTAATTATGATTGTTGTGATTAGGAGTAAAAACCTGCTGGTCGGCAAAAGAAAACCAGATTACATTCGCATTAACATATATCGTGTCCGTTAACGATGTTAAAATATCCTCCTTCGAAATAACAAGAATATGCAGATCCTGACGGCTGCCGGAATTATTTCCAAAATCGCCTATATAAATATTATACTCATCCTGATCAATATCTTCCCAATCGGTATTATCCGCATTATCAATAAAAACCCATTGAATGATTTCACCCGTTGCAGTATCAATTTTGTAAATAGCTGCATCCCCGCCGGAGTCGTTATGTGTCCATAAACCTTCATTCCAGAATATTAATCCTGAAGTCTCATTGACAAGACCGGGCAAAGACATGAAAACAGGAGTATCCAATGAAGTGGGATCATATAAACAGGAACCATCGTTTAAAGAAGCGGCAGGGTCGTAATTAGTGGCCTGAGGATCGGTGCAGCCATAAATCTGACCCATTACAGGCAGGGTATAAACAATCATTATACCGAAGAGAATAATGACAATCAGAATATTATGGCCGGCTCCCCTGCTATCCATAGATCTCCTTTCTGGCTGCTTTAAGCGTATTCATCAACAGGGATACTATTGTCATAGGCCCTACTCCGCCCGGAACCGGGGTAATAAAGGAAGCTTTCTTTGAAACTTCTTCGAAGTTCACATCCCCGACCATTTTATACCCTGTAGGGCTTGATTCCGATTCAACTCTATGTATACCAACATCGATCACCACGGCATCCTTTTTTACCATTTCACCCGTAAAAAATTGTGGTTTACCGATTGCAGCTATCAGGATATCGGCTTGAGAAGTAAATTTTTCAAGGTTTTTCGTACGGCTGTGGCATAAAGTAACCGTGCAATCACCCGGTTGAGATTTACGGGAAAGCAGGATAGAAACAGGTGTTCCAACGATATTGCTTCTTCCGGCAACCACGCAGTGTTTACCTTCCGTTTCGATCCCGGCACGTTTTATAAGTTCTACAATTCCCATCGGAGTAGCTGAAATAAAAGAAGGTAAACCCTGGATCATCCTTCCCAGATTCACCGGATGAAAACCGTCGACATCCTTGGAAGGTTTTATACGCTCCAGAATGCGGTCTTCGCGAATATGAGCAGGTAAAGGCAACTGAACAATAAAGCCGTCGATATCATCATCGTTGTTTAGAAAATCAACCATATCAAGCAGCTCTTTCTCCGATATTTTATCACTTTGACGATAAACTGAAGAAGTAATACCCACCTCACGGCATGCTTTCTCTTTGTTGTTTACATATGTATGACTGGCAGGATCATCGCCTATCAGGATGGCGGCAAGGTGAGGAGCTTCCAATCCTGCATCGATCATAGCCGCAACCTCCTTCTTGATCTCATTCCGAATTTCAGCCGCGATAGCTTTTCCGTCAATTATTTTCATTAATACTCACGATTAATTTTTTGGCATATTCTTCATATTCCTCATCATACGCATCATATTCTTTCCCCCTCCCCCAGTCATGGCACGCATCATTTTGCTGGTCTCATCAAACTGCTTGATCAGTTTGTTCACCTCCTGGATATCCTGCCCGCTGCCCTGCGAAATCCTTTTTCGGCGGCTTCCGTTCAGTATCTTGGGATTGCTCCTTTCTTCCGGGGTCATTGAGTATATTATCGCTTCTATCCCTTTGAAAGCATCATCGTCGATGTCGAGATTTTTAAGAGCCTTGCCCATACCGGGTATCATGCTCATCAGATCCTTGACATTACCCATTTTTTTGATTTGCTTGATCTGCCCCAGGAAATCGTTGAAATCAAACTGGTTTTTGGCCAGCTTTCTCTGCAGACGCTGTGCTTCCTGAACGTCAAACTGCTCCTGGGCTTTCTCTACCAGAGATACAATATCACCCATGCCCAATATCCTGTCAGCCATCCTGGCAGGATAGAAAATGTCAATGGCGTCCATTTTTTCTCCAATACCCACAAACTTAATGGGTTTATTGACCACTGATTTTATGGAAAGAGCAGCACCACCGCGGGTATCGCCATCGAGTTTTGTCAGCACGACTCCGTCAAAATCAAGCCTTTCGTTAAAGGCTTTTGCTGTGTTTACAGCATCCTGGCCGGTCATGGAATCCACCACAAAAAGAATTTCATGAGGATTGATGTTTTTCTTAATGGATGATATCTCGTTCATCATCTCTTCATCAACCGCAAGGCGCCCTGCCGTATCCACGATCACCACATTGTATCCCTTCTCTTTTGCATAGGAGATGGACTTTTTTGCAATGCTCACAGGATCTGTATTCCCTTCTTCCGTATAGACTTCTGTCTCGATTTGCCCACCAAGGACCTTCAACTGCTCGATGGCAGCAGGCCTGTATACGTCACCGGCAACCAGTAAGGGATTGCGATTGTTCTTTTTCTTCAGATAATTCGCCAGCTTGGCTGAAAATGTGGTTTTTCCCGACCCCTGAAGACCTGCTATCAATATAACGGCCGGGCTGCCTTTAAGATTTAAATCTACCTTGTCGCCGCCCATAAGAGCAGCCATCTCATCCCTGACGATTTTTATCATGAGCTGTCCGGGCGAAACGGCTGTGAGAACATTCTGCCCCATGGCCTTTTCCTTGACATCATCGGTAAACTGCTTGGCTATCTTGTAACTGACGTCGGCATCAATCAAGGCCCGGCGGATATCCTTTACGGTCTCCGCAATATTGATCTCCGTGATGTGTCCACGGCCTTTTAGTATCTGAAACGAACGTTCCAGTTTTTCACTTAATCCTTCAAACATTTTCCTCTATTTTTTCGAGTGCAAAATTAATAAAATATGAGTATCGGGAAGCATTAACGAAAAGTTACAGGATGCAGGTTGCAGGCTGCAGGTAGTTTGGGTGAGGGTATTGAGTAATGAGGTTGTAACTTGTAACCAGCAACCTGCAGCCAAATCGATGAAACCTGTAATATAATGTTAAATTAATAAACATTTCATATAAAAAGTATTGTATTTATCTTCTCATTTCATTATCTTTGCTCAAGACCAAGCCGATGACCCGGACATGATCAAAAACAGGCTTCCATTTTCAACTCTACCCACTTTTATAAGTCATTTTTTTGGAAACCCAAATCCTGATATCTGAAATTACTATTTACCAAACCAAATAATTAGATTATGAAAAAGCTCAAATTAAGAATGTTAACCAGCCTGATCCTTCTGTTGGCGACATCTGTTGTCGTTTCCCAGGATTATCAGTTTAATGTTATCGCCGGTGAAATCACAAATGAAGTGATAACACCTGCTGCTTCTCCCTCACCTAATTCCTTTATCACAGGAACCGGGACTCATCGGAACCCTAACCGGGTAATGACAGAAATTAATTTTGATGATAGTTTTGGGTTACCATGCAGTTTCGGAAGCGTTTACCCCCTTCAATATGATTACGAAGGTTATGGCGTTGTTTTTGCCGGTCCTTCAATGCTTGACGGAGGAGCAATACTGGATGAGTGTTCAACCTTTCCTGCAACCGGATATTCTCCACCCAATTTTTTAGCGTTCAACACGGGAGGCAACCTGATGTCCGGTGGTTTGGCAACGGGACCGGAAGACATCTACTTCAATCCACCGGTATCGTACATGGAAATCAAGGCCGGTTGTGCAGCAGCAGGAACAATAGATATGTTCGCCTATGATGAACAAGATAACATAATAGATTATACCCAGATTACAGCCACAGACCCCATGCAGGTCATTTCGGTTTCCGCTGAGCGAATTGCAAAGGTTACCATTCAGTTTTCAGGAAACTTTTTGGTGCTTGATGATATGGTTTTCGACACATATCTGGCTCCCGACAATCTGGAAGCAACTGTGGATCCTGGTAACGGAAACACGGATCTATCCTGGTATTATGCCCCTATAAATGGCGTTTATGAGGACTTTGAAGATGGCAATGCACAAAACTGGATCCCGGTCACCGGCTATTGGAATGAAAGTAACGGTAAATACCTTGCTGAGAATACTGATTTCAAAATAGCTTCCTCATTTTATAATTATACCTTTAATGAGTTTGACCTGGAAGTGCATTTCGCAAAAACTGCAGGAAGTTCCTGTAATGTTGGAATATATTTTTGCGGGGATCCATCTTCAATAGGACCCAACGGGGGATGGCTGAATGGATACCACCTGGTTTACTGCGACAATCAATCGTATAACATAGCCCGTTATGATAACGGCAGCGCTACTTTCATACAGGACTGGACTACAAGTCCCAATCTGAACTCAGGAATTGGAAGTTACAATACTGTCAGGATAGTCCGTTCGGGTGGAAACATAGAAGCCTATTTCAATGGTTTTTATCAGGGAACCTGGTATGATCCTACATACTTATCAGGAAAAATCGGGTTGAAATTATACGATGATAACATTGGAAGCGGTTCCGCCGCTTTCGAATATATCACCATCGATCCGGTTGCAGATGGTTTTACTTTCCATCCCGTTCCACCCGATCTTTTCCTGAAAAGATTTAATACTTCAACAGATTATTCTGACTGCAATACGTGCCGCAACGAAAACTATACTATAGAACCTGCTCCGGCCCCGGTTGAGAATCCTTATACTCATTATTCAAAAAATGCATTTCAGAATTTTAATGTTTACCTGTGGGACAATGTTACCGCAACACCTTCCATTCCCAATTATTCACTGACACTTCCGGATTTCGGATTATACGGATTTAACGTGACAGCACAATATATTGAAGGAGAATCCAACAGCACCAACCATGAAATGCTATGGTGGTTGGATCAACCCATTTATACACAGATTCCCTACGGTCCAAATGACTCATGGGGAGGATACACCAGCGATTATGGCCCGCCGGAACATTATCTTGTTTATGATTGCTTTACCGGGCTTACAGAATTGATCAATGGAATAACGTTTATCGGGATCAATGCCGAATTTTCCAGTGGTTGGTTCACCTGCAACAATGAAGACCCTATGACCTTTGAAATAAAGTTTTATGAAGATAATGCCGGCTTGCCGGGCACTGAGGTTGCTTCATTTACTGCCGAAATCAACCGGATTGAAACCGGGATGAATTATAATTTAGGCGATGACTTTCCTGCATATGAATACCGCTATTACCTACCGGATCCTGTAGACCTTGCTAATGGCTGGGTTTCTGTACAGGGGATCAGCGTTGGCACGCCCGACTGCTGGTTCCTTTGGAACACATCACCTGATGGTTGCAATACGGCATACCAGTGGAACGGAATATCCCTTGATAATCTTGGTGCAAATATGGCTTATGCTTTACTTGGCGGGTGGGTGCCTCCTCCTCCCACTAACCTGCAGGCCAATCTTACCCCTGCCACAGGGCGCGTTGTTTTAACATGGCAACATACTACCTCCGCTAGCAGGGCATTTCAATACTACAAGATCTACCGTAACGGAACAAACATAGGAATTACCCTGAATACAGGATATGAGGACTTCCTGCCTGCTTATGGTTCTTACGACTATGAGGTCACTGCTTTTTATGATGAAGGAGAATCCGCAGCAGCCGGCCCGGTCAACGTTAACTGGACCAACGTGGGTGTTGAGGAAATTGACGGTGAACAGGTGTTGATCTACCCCAACCCGGCCAGGGATCACCTGATCATTGAATCGGCTCCGGGTAACTCCGAAGTGACTATTTATAACCATTTCGGTCAGCAGGTCTTTTACCAGGCACAACCAGGAAATATCCTGAAAATCAACACCTCATCCTTTGCAACCGGTGTTTACCTGGTAAAACTCTCAACCAATCAGGGCAATATCACCCATAAAGTGATCATCCGGTAAAAGGATTTCTTTGTAATCCTGAATAAACGTGGTGGATTTAAACACCACAATAGTCACAATAGTTCACAGTAGAATTTCTCCATTCATCTATTGTGAGCTATTGTGACTATTGTGGTAAAATCCCCCTTGCAATGCAACGGTAACATAACAGACCTTGTCTCATATTAAAAATCCCTTTAAAACCCAAAACCAAAGACAATGTTTCATTCCAGAAGCTTTCTTATCGTCATACTGTTGGTCACGCCCCTTTTACATTTTTCCCAGGATATTATCACCCCCTCACCCCTTAACCACCAATCCCTAATCCCCAAGCCCCAACCCCTAATCCCTAATCCCCAATCCCTATCCCCTAACCCCTCTCCTCTTCAAACCGGCGAAGACTCTTTAATTGTAGCAGCTACTCCATCATCTGGCCAATGTTATATAAAATGGGATTTCATTCCGGGAAGCTATGAGGAATATAAATTTGACGACGGCTCTGCAGAAGAGCTTATTGTGTGGGCTAATGCCGGCAATGAAAATGCGGTAAAGTTTAATACAGGAGGTTCTCCTACTCTTGTTAGCGGAGGAATGATTTATGTCGGTGACGGAAGTTTCCCGGCAGGCAACTGGTTTGGCACTGATTTCAGGATGATCGTGTATGATGATGACGGCCCCGGGGAAATGCCCGGTACAGCTCTGGATTCCGTTACAGTTACCGTAAACAATTATGGATGGGTTGAGTTTTGGGGATTAAATGCACTGATCAGCGCCGGGAATTTTTACCTTTCCATGCGCCAGCTATCAAATGTACCCAACTCCCCTCCTCTTGGTGTGGATTATTCAGGTCCTACCTACAATTATGGTTATTGCAGACTACAGGGTAACGACTGGCAATTAAATGTTTATCAGGATTTGATGATACGTGCCTTTGTTTCTGAAGATCCCGGCATTTCTTATTATTCAGTTGCCTGGGTCGAAGATATGCAATCCTGCGACCCCCTCACCGGAACCCTCACCGTAATAGGATCAACTACAGAAAATGAATTCACTGATATTTTATACGGACAAACCGGCGGATTTTTAAGATATGCAATTCAAATCGTTTATCAGTCGTCCGGTTCTTCAGGATGGTTCTTTTCCAATCTTACCGGCAATAACACCACATCCCCGATCACCTTCAACATGGAAATGATCAATGGGGATCCCATCAACAACGTACGGATTGATCTGTATTCTCTGGACTGCATGAATTCGGATTACACTTTGTTTACCGGTCCGGACGGCTCTGCAACAGAAGATTCGGTTTACCATGGCCATTATGATATTTATGCGTATAAACCCGGGTATGACAGTATTTCAGTCCTGAATGTTCCTGTTTTCAGCGACACGGTTTTCAACTGGGTGATGGATGAGTTGTACCTTGCGCCGGTGAATGTAGCGGTTGATACACAGATCTCGGTAATGTCATGGGATCCTCCTTTCCTTAGGGAATGCAGCAGGGAGATTCTGAGCTACTTTATATTCCTGGATGATACTATGATCGAATCAGGCAATATGACATCAGTGCAACTACCTTACATGGATTATGGCACAGAACATATTGCCGGCATCTATGCAGCATACACCACAGGAAACAGTGACACCATTGATGTTGAGTTCACTTCCGGCTATCTGGCCAAACCGGAAAATCTGGAAGGAGAGCCATTGGATGATATCATTCATATCTGGTGGGATGCACCCAGGATACCGGATACAACAAGCAAAAGCAGGGACATGTGGGATGTCCGCTTCCTCTATCCGGTTACAGGAGTAAGCCCGGAATACGGAATCGAAACGGACGGGAATTTCATTTATACGAGCCAGTCGACCGGAAATCTGATCAATAAATATGAAGAAGACGGGACTTTTCTATTTGGGTTTTCCATTCCGGGAGTTAGCGGGCTGAAAGACCTGGCCTATGATCCTGATGAGGGATGGATGTACGGAGGTGACGGTGGTAATACCTGCTATGTCATGGATTTCAATTCGGCAACACTTGTCAGGACATTCATAGCTCCGGTCAACATACGGGCCATTGCTTACGATGATGATCAGGATGGGTTGTGGACTTATAACTGGAACACAGATATCGTGCTATTCGATAAGCAGGGGAATTTGCTGCAAAGCTTTCAAACAGGTACCTTCAATAATTATACTGGTTTTGCGTACGACAATCATACCTTCGGGACTCCCGTCCTCTGGGGATTTACCAGTGATGGTGCTGAAGCCAATCTGGTGCAGATCGACCTCACATCAGGTCAGGAAATCTTCAACATTGATGTTTACAGTATCCTTGGAACTGGGTCGGCTCCATCGGGTGGCTTGTTCACACACTGGATGTCAGGAGATTTCTGGACCATTGGGGGAGTCTTACAGGATGAATGGATCTTTGGGCTTGAACTGACTACATGGCCGTACTATCCCGGACAGGGCGGAATTGTACCTGCAAACCTATTGGGGTATAATATACACCGGGACAATGAGGAATATGATTTTATAGAACATAATCCAGGCGATACCACAGCAGAATATTTCGATTTCGGATTGATCCCCGGTTTGTACAGGTATGATGTAAGCGCTTTATACGATTTGGGGCCGTATGGCCAACCTGGCGACACCGGGGAATCCGCCATGGATGGCCCAATATTTCTCTATAACAACTCAAATTTTGTATTACCCTTTAATGAACCCTGGGCATCCGGCACTTTCGAGTTGAATGAGTGGTATCATGATACCAACTGGACTATTGACGGAAACGGAGGGAATCCTGCCCCGGCTGCAAAATTCACAGGCGAACCTGCACTTTCTAATTACTCAACATCTCTCACTTCCTGGTATATTAATTGTCTGGGCGTAAACCAACCATACATTGATGGGGAAATCTGGTTTGAATTTGACATCAGACTGGATGACTTAAATCCGACAGGACAGGAGAAATTGACCGTTAGGGCATGGTGTGGAGAGGGATGGGATACCATTACTACTTTTGATAACTCCGAGGGAAGTTTCGGCTGGTTGCACCGGAAATATAACATCAGTACTTGTGCATGGGGTGTTGATCTGTTCCAGATACAGTTTTCCTGTAGCGGGATATCTTCTGCCAACATCGCATCCTGGTTAATCGACAACATTAAGGTATACAGGCTCTGCCCGGCTCCATACAATTTGGAATCTGAGGAGATTTCCTGGCACGACTACCTGCTTACATGGCATGCACCGGATTATTCACAAAACCGTGAATTACTGGGTTACAACGTATACATTGATCAAGCTTTCCTCGAATATACTACAGACACTTTTTATTACTGGGTTCCACAGATGGGCGGGGAATTTGACATTAATGTTACGGCCACTTATGAGGATTGCGAATCGTATTACAGCGACACGTTAGCTGTGAATGTTCCTGTTGGGATAGAAGAAAAAAATGATGATGGATTGTTCATATTCCCAAATCCTGCTGATGATTATCTGATGATCCGGTCGGAAGAAGATATCCTCTTCATAAAACTATTCAGCCCGGTGGGCCAAATTATATACCACAGCAACGATTTAACAAAGAGCACAAGGATCAGTACTTCTCATTTACCCGGAGGAATTTTTCTGGTCCAAATAACCACTAAGCAGGGTATCGCTACTCGTAAAATAATCATCCAATAATCCTCTTCGGTGCTCCCCACACAAGTGCATCAGAATTCTGGTATACACAATTTGAGGAAAATACGTAGGGGGCGACATAATACACTGAAAATTGAATCTTAACGGTTGATTTCCTGCATTTTTAGCACCATTTCGCGTAACATTCCGTTACCTTTGTAAGTAAATAAACTTGTTAATCAAAAAGCCAAGAAAGATGATACAGATCGTGGAAACTTCCCGTGATGCCATGCAGGGTATCATGGAATTCATTCCGACAGCCTCCAAAGTCGAATACCTGAATTCATTATTAAAAGTCGGATTTGACATTCTGGAGTTTGGAAGCTTTGTTTCACCCAGAGCTGTGCCTCAATTAAAAGACAGTGGTGAAGTGGTTCGTAAACTAAATCTACAAGGCAATGGCACACGTTTAGCCGCCCTCGTCGGTAATGTCAGAGGTGCCCTGGAAGCCGTACATTATGATGAGATATCCTATATTTCTTACCCACACGCTCTTTCAGGAAAATTTCTTGAGTTGAATCTCAATTCATCTCTCGACAAATCAAGGGCTATTTTAGCCGAAATCCTTAATATGGCAGATAAACGGGATAAAAAAACCATTGTTTATCTTTCCATGGCATTCGGAAATCCATATGAAGAAGAATGGTCGCTTGACAAGCTGATCCGTGAGTGTTACGAACTCGACAATATGGGAGTCCACCGCATTACCCTGGCAGATACCATGGGGCATTCAAAGCCGGCTCAGATACGTGAGGTATACAAAATATTATCAGATGGGTTCCCTCTGGTTAAATTTGGGCTACACATGCATACACAGAAAGACTGCTGGTACGACAAACTGGAAGCTGCCTATATTAGTGGCTGCAAGGTATTCGACGGCACCGTTAACGGCTTGGGAGGCTGCCAGTTCACCGGATATGAAATGATAGGAAATCTTAGTACTGCATGCATCCAGGATTTCCTCGAACAAAACGGAATTTCAAGCAAATTGAACAAAAAGGAACTCAAAAAAGCAAGGGAACTATCAGCAGAGCTATTGGAATCAGTGCATACTTAATGCATAAGGGGAATAGCGAAATCCGGAGATCAGAAGCCGGATTTTTACATACAGAATTCTATAAACCATCTTTTAAAACAAACCCCGGGATTTTTCCCGGGGTTTGTTTTTTTGGTATCGGGAAAGGGAAATAAAAGGTTGCTGGGGACTGGGTGCTGGGGACTGGGTGCTGGGGACTGGGGACTGGGTGCTGGGGACTGGGGACTGGGTGCTGGGGACTGGG
>Ga0180009_10000847_pt1 | contig 39158 bp, 41 predicted proteins | sample OS_PC_MetaG_FD_123537 | JGI IMG/M metagenome (GOLD analysis project Ga0180009, IMG submission 123537) | Groundwater microbial communities from the Aspo Hard Rock Laboratory (HRL) deep subsurface site, Sweden - OS_PC_MetaG | ecosystem: Environmental > Aquatic > Deep subsurface > Groundwater... | reverse complement strand
AAGGATTGCTCTAAAGCCTTTGGATTCCAGATCTTTTTCCAAAGGGACGATTTCCTTGTCAAGGAATTCACGTGTTAAATCCAGAATAGCCTGGAGTTTTTCAGATGGTTCAAAAGACATACGTCCTCCTGTCTTGTTAGATGATGCGTTTTCATCAAAAAATTCAAGGTAAGGATAGCGTGGGTTTCAACAGAAATCAAGAAAAACTGAACAAATGCTCGATTTTTTTTATACCGATGATCTGTTTTTTAAATTTCAAAAATGACGGCGGTGTTTCAAATGACATTAAAACACCGCCTGGACATACTTTTTGTTTAGATCAGATCAAAACGATCAAGGTTCATTATTTTATTCCATACGGTTACAAAATCAGTTAAAAATTTGTCCCGGGAATCTTCACACCCATAGACTTCTGCCAGCGCACGAAGCTGCGAATTCGAACCAAAAACCAGGTCTACACGGGTGGCTGTCCATTTCAATTCCCCGGTGGCACGATCCCGGCCTTCATACAGGTTTTTATTTTCAGCTGTTGGCTGCCATACTGTTCCCATGTCCAGCAGATTTACAAAAAAGTCATTGGTCAGCGCCTCTGGCTGATGGGTAAAAACACCATGTCTGGATTTTCCATAATTGACATTCAACACGCGCAGACCGCCGATAAGCACTGTCATCTCAGGAGCTGTCAGTGTCAACAGCTGGGCCCGGTCAAGCAGCAGCTCCTCTGCCGGAACGGTAAATTCTGTTTTCAGATAATTACGAAAACCGTCTGCGCCTGGTTCAAGCGCAGAAAACGAATCCATATCGGTCTGTCCCTGGGTTGCATCTGTCCGCCCCGGTGTAAAAGGAACAATCAGGGTTTGACCGGCATTTCCGGCGGCCAGTTCAACACCGGCGCATCCGCCCAGAACAATCAGGTCTGCAAGGGATACCTTTTTACCGCCGGCCTGTGCAGCATTAAAGGCTTTTTGAATTTCTCCAAGGGTCTCAAGCACGGTTTTAAGCTGATCAGGCTGATTGACTTTCCAGTCTTTTTGCGGGGCAAGCCGGATGCGGGCACCGTTTGCTCCTCCGCGCCTGTCTGATCCTCGGAATGTGGATGCGGATGCCCAGGCCGTTGACACCAGCGCAGAAACAGACAGGCCTGACGCCAGTATTCTGGCCTTGAGATCGGCAATATCCGCTGCATCAATCAGTTCATGATCCCGTTCCGGGACAGGGTCCTGCCAGATCAGTTCCTCTGCCGGCACTTCCGGGCCCAGATATAAGGCACGGGGGCCCATATCACGATGGGTCAGCTTGAACCAGGCCCTGGCAAACGCATCTGCAAATTCTTCAGGGTTCTGCTGGTAATGCCGGGCAATGGGTTCATAGATGGGGTCAAACCGTAAAGACAGGTCAGCGGTTGTCATCATGGGCCGGTGCTTTTTGGATGGATCATGGGCATCCACCACCATGTCCGCTTCTTCCACATCCTTTGCCAGCCACTGATTTGCACCGGCAGGGCTTTTAACCAGTTCCCACTCATATTTAAACAGCACATTCAGATACCCCATATCCCACTGGGTTGGATTTGCCTTCCAGGCGCCTTCAATGCCGCTGCCGATTGCGTCCTTGCCTTTGCCGATGCCAAAACTGTTCTTCCAGCCCAGTCCCTGTTCTTCAAGACCGGCTGCTTCCGGTTCCGGGCCCACATGGGATGCCGGGCCTGCGCCATGACATTTACCAAAGGTATGTCCGCCAGCCACAAGGGCCACAGTTTCTTCATCGTTCATGGCCATCCGCGCAAAGGTGTCCCGGACATCGCGGCCGGACGCAACAGGGTCGGGATTGCCGTTCGGCCCTTCAGGATTTACATAAATCAGCCCCATCTGAACCGCAGCCAGCGGATTTTCAAGATCCCGATCCCCGGAGTAGCGGCTATCTCCCAGCCATTCTCCTTCAGAGCCCCAGTAAATATCTTCTTCGGGTTCCCAGACATCTTCACGGCCGCCGGCAAATCCAAAGGTCTTAAATCCCATGGATTCCAGCGCACAGTTACCGGCCAGAATCATGAGATCTGCCCATGAAATTTTTCTGCCGTATTTTTGCTTTATGGGCCAGAGCAGGCGTCTTGCCTTGTCAAGATTAACGTTATCCGGCCAGCTGTTAAGCGGGGCAAACCGCTGGGACCCTGATCCTGCGCCGCCGCGACCGTCACCGGTACGATAGGTTCCTGCACTGTGCCAGGCCATCCGGATGAACAAAGGGCCATAATGACCGTAATCAGCCGGCCACCACTCCTGGGAATCGGTCATCAGGGCATAAAGGTCTTTTTTTATTGCTGCCAGATCAAGTTTTTTGAATTCTTCGGCATAGTTGAATTTTTCCCCCATGGGATTGGACTTTGAAGAATGCTGGTGCAGGATATTGAGTTTGAGCTGATTGGGCCACCATTCACGATTTGATGTTCCGCTTGCTGCAGTGGGTTTATGTGTTGCACCCGTTACCGGGCACTGACCATTTCCATTTGACATATTGACCTCCTTTTTTTATTAATCAAAAATAAAATAACAACTATCATGTGATAATCATTATCAATTATAATATAAAAAATATATCAGACTTTTTCAGACAGACATGCGCTGCAGATCCCGAAAAAATCCAGTCGATGACTTAAAATCCTAAAATTTGTTTCAGATTCAACTTCTTTTTTCATTTTCTCCAGACTGTCCAGGTCCGGATCAAGAATTTTTTTACATTTAATACAGATCAGGTGCGGATGGGGAAAAGGCCTGTTTCCATCATATCGGTTGCTTCCATCCGGGAATCCCAGCTCAAGAACTTCACCCAGTGATTTAAGTAATACTATATTTCGATATACCGTTGCAAGACTCATTGTGGGAAACTCTTTTTTAAGCCGGGCATGAATATCCTCAACGCTGGGGTGGCCTTCACTTTTTGCAAGAACATTAACAATGGCCAGTCGCTGAGGCGTCATCTTAAGACCTGACTGCCTTAATTTCCGTATAATAATCTCACTTCTTTTTTTATAATCTGACAAAGATCCCGCCTGTTCAGTATTAAATGATAATTGTTATCATTTAATACTGATATCCATTTGCTGTCAAGCCTTTTTTAACAGCCTTTTTTAAATTACTCGTATTTATTATGTTATTTCAAGGAATCAACAATAAACGGAGTGCATCTGAGCGCAATACTTTTTTTCTTTATCCAGATTCGGACCATGGATACGGAATCCCCGCTAAAACTTGTGATGTTCGGCTGTTCTTCCACAGACAGGATATCCTTGATATTAAATTCATAATAAAACGTATGCTCACTGAAAGGATCAGAAACAAGAATAACCCGGTTCTTTTCGTAGGGATGTTTTTTAGGAGAACCACAGAATGAAACACAGTTCTTCTTGTCGAGATCCGAGGATCGGACAAATTTCTGGAGTTCCAGTTTGTCTTTTATTTCAATAAATTTATTAAAGGTCATGGATCAATGCCCCGCCATTTTTAGATACATTAAAATTCCAGATCGATTTCCTGAACAAAATCGTCATTTGCATCTATCAGATAATTGATGTCAAGTGCGATGTCAGAATAATCGTTTTCACTGTTATCCAGCCCGCAAACTTTACAGATGTTTGATTTGGGAGATAACAGCATACCACAATCCATACAAAAGTCTTTAGACATTTTTTCCTCCTTGATTCAGGTTCCGGTTAAAGTGATAATCTGCACAAGGGATTACCACCAGACCCCCATATTTTTCCAAAAAATAAATTAAGAAATAAAACTGTCAAGACCTGTTTTGCCCAAATATATTCTCAAATAACTGCTCCAGTGGCGACCGCGATGATTCAAAAGGATTTTCAGGGATCAGCGGCTCCACATGCCTTGCTGAATGCGACCCGGATGAAACTGTTTTGCAAGTCTGCGATAGGCATCTTTAATATCATTCAGTGTTGCGTCTGAAGTTATCCCTAAAACAAGGTAATAGTCTTTTGGCATAATGTCCTCCCACCTGATAAAGCTTCTTCAGCTGAATGTACTGAAACCATAAAATTTTGACATTACTATGTCAATAAAAATATTAATCATAATGAAAATTTTATTGACACACAGTTTTTCATGCCTATTTTAATTTCGAATCAAAAAACAGAGGGTTGACCATCGACCTTCCAAAACAAAAAAACAAAAATAAAAGGAGGCGGAACTATGTTTACAAGAATGAGTGATATCGACAGAATGTTCGGAGCCATGGATCTGCTCCGGAACAAAGTGGACAGAATTTTTGGTGACTTTGACAGGTCTTATCTTTACGGCCCGGCCTTTGCAGCAACCAATTCTCCCAGAACCAATCTATTGGAAAACGGCGACAGATTTGAAGTTCAGGCAGAAGTACCGGGGATTTCAAAAGATAATCTCGATATCAAAATCCAGGGAAACTACCTTGAAATCAGCGGGAAAAGACAGATTGACATCCCTGAAGGCTATAAAATTCACAGAAATGAACGAGGGACAGCCGCATTCTCCCGCAGTTTCACACTGCCGGATGATGTTGATTCCGAAAAAGTAGAGGCCACGATTAAAGACGGTATCCTGTATCTGAGTCTGCCAAAATCAGAAACAGCCAAACCCAGACAGATTACCATTAATTAATGCAAGAATTGATCAGTTTTTTAATCAGGAGGTTATCATGAGTGAGAAAAAAGATATTGTCAAAAAACAAGATGCCGCAGTTGAAAAAACACGGGCACTGATATCTGCAACTCCGGCTGTGGATATCTATGAAAATGATAATGAAATCCTGCTGCATGCTGACATGCCGGGTGTGGCAAAAGAAGATGTTTCTGTGAATATAGACAATGGAACTCTCTCTTTATCCGGCATCCGGCGATTTGACAGCAAAGGGGTTTTTGCCTGGGAAGAATTTTCTGATGTGGAATATATCAGAAGTTTTTCAGTCCCCCAGACCATTGATGTTGAAAAGGTAAAAGCAGAACTTAAGGATGGTGTGCTCAAACTTCATCTGCCCAAGTCCGAGGCGGCCAAGCCCAGAATGATCGAAATAAAAGCAGCATAATACCTGCAACAGATTAAATCACCCTATAATAAGGAGGAAGAACTATGTACACAAGATTAAGTGATATTGACAGATTGTTCGGGAACATGAGCCTTCTTCAAAAAAGACTGAACAATCTCTATGATGATTACGGGAGATCATCCGGGTATAAATGGGGATTTGAACACACATCCCCGCGGACCAATCTATATGAAAACGGTGATAATTTTGAACTCAAAGCTGAAGTTCCCGGACTTGCCAAAGAAGATCTGAATGTAAAAATCCAGGGAAATTATCTTGAAATCAGCGGTACCAGAGGATCCGAAACTCCGGAAGGCTATAAAACCCATAAAATTGAACGCGGGACAGGATCTTTTTCCCGAAGTTTTACACTGCCGGCAGATATTGATTCATCAAAAGTAGAGGCAACCCTTAAAGATGGTGTTTTATACCTTGTTCTACCCAAACATGAGGCAGCAAAACCCAAAAAAATCAGCATAAACTGAACTTCTGGAAAGATCTTTGTTTAAAGAAGGTTACCCCAAAGGAGGTCACTATGGATAAAACAACAGACATCACCAAAAAAGAAACCAAAAATATTGAAAAAACACACGAACTGTATGAAACAGCCCCTGCTGTAGATATCTATGAAAATGAAAATGAAATTCTGCTCCATGCCGATATGCCAGGTGTTTTGAAAGAAAATATCAATGTGGATATTGACAATGGCACCCTGTCCATATCAGGGATCAGAAAACTTAAAATAAAAGGAACACCGACTTACGAAGAATTCACAGATGTTGAATATGTCAGAAACTTTTCCGTACCCCAGACCATTGATGTTGAAAAAGTCGAAGCAGAATTAAAAGACGGCGTATTAAGGCTTCACCTTCCCAAATCCGAAGCAGCCAAACCCAGACAGATAGAAATTAAAACCGCATAAATCACTATATGGCGCAGCTTGATTCCACAGACCGGAATACGCTTGATTAACGTGTTCCGGTCTGTTAACTTCCCGGTCTGTTCGCGTCCCGGCCTTGACAACCTGTCTTAAAAAGCATAGATAAAAATCCATGAAAATTAAATACAATTCTCCTGTCATCCTGACTTATACCCTCATATCGATATGTATTCTGGCCATTTCCAGCACCGGAACCATGATAAAATATTTTTCATCTCCGGCATATTTTTCATTTTCCGACCCGTCCTTTTATTTCAGGTGTATTTCATATATTACAGGTCATCAGAACATGCCGCATCTGGTCGGGAACCTTATGATCATTCTCCTTGTCGGACCACTGCTTGAAGAAAAATACGGTCATAAAAAACTTCTGGGAATGATTTTGATTACTGCCATATCCACAGCGCTATTAAACGCCCTGCTGTTTTCAAACTCGCTTGTCGGCGGAAGCGGAATTGCCTTTATGCTGATTCTGCTGGGTTCGTTTTCTAATATAAGAACAAAAGAAATCCCCCTGACCTTTATCATCATCGCCTTTCTTTTTATCGGCAGCGAAATCATTTCAAGTCTTAAAACAGACCAGATTTCCCAATTCAGTCATCTTGCCGGTGGTCTGGTGGGTGCAGGGTACGGGTTTATTTTCCCGGCCGGGAAATAGCCTGTGGTGTTTAAATCATTGACTTTTTTTGAATTTTGGCATACAAATTCAAACATTCAGGTGCCTTAAAAAAGGTACAAAAGGGAATCCGGTTTAAATCCGGAGCGGGCCCGCCGCTGTATTTGAGTACGAACACTGCACACTGCCACTGTCTTTTTAAAAAATAGATGGGAAGGCGCAGTTACTAGGTTGATCCAAAAGTCAGAAGACCTGCCTGAATCATAGAACGTGTTTTCCGTGGAAAAGAAGACATATTTAAAATTCGGATAAAAAAAAGGGAATACTCCGGATCGATTTTAAATAATCGACCCGGAGTTTTGTTTTTTTAAAGGGTCTTAAAAAAATACGTGATTCACGTATTATAAAAAGGGAACCAAAAATGAAAACACACTGGCATAAACTGACAGATGTCCTGATTGCCATTTGCTGTATAACCTTTCTGAGCGCTTCATTCGCAGTCGCAGACGATATCCGTGTCAAAGATTCAAGAGGGACTGAACTGATCTTTGCGGCACCGCCCCAAAGGGTGATCTGCATTGCACCGTCTGCTGCGGAAATCATTTTTGAACTCGGGGCAAAGGATGCGGTCACAGGATTGACCCACCATGATGCAACCCTTGAAGGCGCAGAAGAAAAAGAGGTTGTCGGCGGTTTTTTCCAGCCCTCGGTTGAAAAAATAATAGCCCTGAAACCGGATCTGGTCATTGTGTCAGACGTTCATGAGCCCATCATGGCTGTGCTGAACACTCAGGGAATCAAGGTGTTTGTTTATGACACCCCGGGCCTTGAGCAGTCTTTTGACACCATTACCACCTTTGGTGTTCTGTTTGACCGACAGGAACAGGCCCGGAAAATTATCAAGAAAAATACACAAGACATTGCCCTGATACAGAAAAAGCTGGCCAAAGCAGTTCCGGGTCAAAGAAAACGCGTGATCCGGCTGATGGGCAGAGACACAATCATGACACCGGGCAATGATTCTTTTCAAAATGACCTGATCCGCATGGCTGGCGGTATCCCTCCTGATTTCGGCAGAAAAGGCGCTGTTGTGGACGTCACAAAAGAAGAATGGATCAAATTCAATCCCCAGGTCATCTATGGCTGCAAAGGAGATGAAAAAGCAGCTGAAAAATTTTTCTCTCTTCCCGGATGGGGCCAGGTGGATGCGGTTCAAAACCAGGAGATTTATTATTTCCCCTGCGAACTGACCTGCAGGGCTGCCACCTATTCAGGATATTTTATCCAGTGGCTGTCTTCCATGATTTATATGGATGAATTTGCAAAGACACAAAACCATGTTCTTCCGGCAAAAATCCAACCATCCAGACCCCTTCAGATTGATCTGGATTATATAAAATCTGCTGCCATCACCCCGGTCACTATTTATGATTTTAACGACAAAACCCTGATGATTGATTTTCTGCGGCCCATGACCATTGTTTCCACGCTTGAAGGCCAGCGGGATAATATCCTGAGCGTGGGCAACCACTATTCTTCCCCGCCCACATGGGGACCGGGCCATAAAATGGGAATTGATTTTATCCGGGACAGTATTTTACAGGCCAGTAACCGGGGAAAAGAGACCACCTCATTTCTTGTTACCGGCGCTGACATGGATAATTTAAGCATCCAGACTGCTGAATTTAAACAGATGAAAGTCATTGCCCTTGTCACAGCAGGGGTGATGGGCAATGCGGTCCGGATGTCAAAAGACATTGGGATGTACTATGAACCCGGCACCATCAACATGATCATCATGACCAATATGAAATTATCCAGCCGGGCCATGACAAGGGCGATCATCTCGGCCACAGAAGCCAAGACTGCCGCCCTTGAAGATCTGGATATCAGAAGCGCATACACTCCGCAGATAAATGAAGCCACCGGAACCGGCACGGATAATATCATCATGGTCAACGGCGAAGGAACCCTGATTGACAATGCCGGAGGACATTCCAAAATGGGCGAGCTCATGGCACAAGCCGTGTATGCCGCAGTGAACCAGGCCATCCTCAAGCAAAACAGAATTACAGCAAAAAGGCATGTATTTCAGCGCCTGAAAGAAAGGCAGATCTCTGTTGTCAGCCTGATATCCGATATGACCTGTGACTGCACAAACCAGAAAAATATCCAGGAATCCGACCTGTCAGAAAAAATGGAACATCTGCTTCTGGAAAAACAATACAGCGCATTTATTGAAGCTGCCTTTGCCATCAGCGATGAATATGAAAAAGGACTGATCAAGGATCTCACCCTGTTTGATAGCTGGTGTGAACAGATTGCATCCAGCATTGCAGGAAAAAAAATCCATGCAGTGCAGGATTATATTTCAGATCCAAAAATCCCCCGGGTTTTAAAAACAGCCTTGAACTCACTTATTACAGGTTCCTTGTATTATCTGGATAAAACCGACCCAAAAGGCCATAATGAATAACAAACTGTACCCATTATTATATCCATTTTCCGGCCACACAATTTTTATTTGGGCTGCAACAGCTTTTATTTTGCTTTCAGCTGCGTTTTCAGTTCATGCAGACCACAAAATCCCGCAGCGCGTGATTTCGCTGTCCCCCATCATCACTGAAACCATATTTCTTGTGGGCGCAGGCGACAAGCTGATTGCCAATACCAGCTATTGCACCGTGCCTGAAGAAGCCCAGTACAAAGAAAAAATCGGGTCTGTCATCCAGATGAACGTGGAAAAAATCATCCGCCTGAAACCCGATCTGGTAATTGCCAGCCAGCTGTCCAGAGAAAAACAGCTCAAGCAGCTGGAAAAACTGTCTGTTCATGTTGTTCGCGCCCAAAACCCCAGAACCTTTGATCAGATGTGTGAAATGACACTGGAAATGGGTCGGACCCTGGGACATGCTGAACAGGCCCGAAAAATTGTTGCCCGATCGCAGAAAATGGCTGAGGCCATCCTTAAAGAAACACAAGGGCTTGAAAAACCCGCGGTTTTTTTACAGATCGGCATCAAACCCCTGCATTCGGGCAACAAGGATATGTTTATCAATGAATATATCCGTTATGGCGGGGGAATCAATATTGCCGAACACGAAGGAACCGGCGTGTATTCCAGAGAAAAAGTACTGGAGGTTGATCCGGATATTATCCTGATTGCCACCATGGGAAGCAGCAAAAAAGCAGGCAACCTGGAGCGTCAGAAATGGCTGGAATTTAAAAACATGCGGGCGGTTAAAAACAATCGTGTGCATGTCCTGGACCCGGAAATGGTCTGCAGCCCGACACCGGTCACCTTTGTGGAGGGGCTTAAACATATCGTGCCATTGCTGCACCCGGTTCTGATCAATTCTGTAGCGCTTCAGACAGGAGAAGGCAATTGAGTCCAAATATTCAGCACCGGATGACCAGATGGATACTGATTCTTTCAGGACTTTTCTGTCTGGTGCTGGTTGTGGGCATCATTGCCCTTTGCACAGGCGCTGCCGGGATTGATATAAACACCATTCCGGCCATATTGATGACAGGCGGCTCCTCTGCTGAGTACAGCATTTTAATGGAAATCCGGCTGCCCCGGATTCTTTTGGGGATGGCTATCGGCGGCGCATTGAGCCTGGCGGGGACACTGCTGCAGGGCATGTTCCGCAATCCGCTGGTAGAGCCCTACACCCTTGGCATTTCCGGCGGCGCATCCCTCGGGGTCTGCATCAATATCCTGTTCAAATGCTATGCAGTGATTGGAATTATCGCATACCCCCTGTTCGGGTTTGCCGGTGCCAGTCTGGTGATTTTTCTGGTTTACAGCCTGAACCGCAGCAACACCCACGTAAAATCCAACCGGATGCTGCTGACCGGTGTCATGATTTCCTATGTGGCATCCTCCCTTGTCATGCTGCTCATGGCGCTGTCCCACACGGATGATCTGCAGAATATTGTCCTGTGGATCATGGGATCTTTAGACGAGCCCAATACACAGCTTATACAGGTGGCCTGTATCGGGTCTGTGATTGGTCTGTTTATTTCCTATTTTTTCTGCATGGACCTGAATGCCCTGACACTGGGGGATGAAGAAGCGACAAGCCTGGGCGTCAATACAGCAAGAACAAAAAAAATACTATTTATCGTTGCCTCTTTTCTAACCGGATTATCTGTTTCCGTTGCCGGTATCATCATGTTTGTCGGACTGATTGTTCCGCATTTTGTCCGCATGCTCACAGGGCCGGATCACAGGATACTGCTGGCCGCCTCCTTTCTGGCAGGCGCTGCATTCCTGACCGCATCAGACGTGATTGCCCGGGTGATTATTGCACCGCTTGAACTGCCCGTGGGTGTAATTACCGGCATTATCGGCGGGATCATGTTTATCTGGGCACTCAGCCGAAGGCAGGTGAGCCTGTGACCTCAAAAAACATAAAACCGGTTCTGAATGTGAAGAGCCTGAATTTCGGGTATAAAGGCGCATCCATTCTTAAAGACATCTCGTTTTGTATCAACCCGGAAGAATTTGTTGCTGTCATCGGCCCCAACGGTTCAGGAAAAACCACACTGATCAAAACCATTTTAAAACATGAAATACCGGACAGCGGCACCATACAGATCCTTGAAAATGACATCTCCTGCCTGTCCAGCCGGGATCTTGCCATGCACATATCTGCCGTCATGCAGGCCATCGACCCCACAGCCATGAAGGTGCGCGACTATGTGCTGCTGGGCCGGATGCCGTTTTTCCGAAAATATCAGTTTTTTGAAACCCGGCAGGACCTGGATATTGCACAAAAATATATGGAACTGACGGGTATCGCACACCTGGCAGATAGCCAGATGACACAGATCAGCGGCGGCGAGCGCCAGCTTTGCGCCATTGCAAAAGCCCTGACCCAGGAACCGGATCTGCTGGTTTTGGATGAACCGACATCCCATCTGGATATCACCCACCAGAAAACCATTCTGGACTTGATCACCACGCTTAAAAAAGAATTGTCCCTGACCATTTTAATGGTGCTTCACGATCTGAATCTTGCAGCTGAATATGCAGACCGGCTGATCCTGCTGAGCAAGGAAACAAAAACCATCTTTTCTTCCGGAACCCCGGAAGACGTATTAACCCAGAACCATATCCAGACCGTGTACCGGACACAGATAAAAGTGGAACCCAATCCGGTTACGGGCAAACCCTGGATATTTATTATTAACGATATGAACCCTCATGAGTAAAAACACTATGATTGATGTAGCAAAAAGACTTTCACTGATATCACTGAGCGTTGTGTTCATCCTGACCGGTCTGATGTCATCCGGCTTCTGCCAGACACCGCAGGCCAATACCACTGACAGCAACCCCCTTTCATCCCGGGCACAGCAGCATGTTGAAAAAGCCATCCACATGGATCAGCAGTCCCAGGAAAGAAGAACACACTGGGAACAGGAAAAAATAGACCTTGTCAATACCTATGAACAGCTTGTGCAGCAAAAACAGTTCCTTGAAACCGAAAACAAAACCCTTTCCGAACAGCAGAAATACCTGCAGACCCTCAACCAGACCATGACCCGGCAGATAGAAGACTCCATCCGGGTGCAGGAGGAGCTGTCTCCGTTCCTGACACAGGTTTATGAACAGCTTGACACCTTTATTGCCAGTGATGCTGCTTTTTTAGAAGAAGAACGCTCCACCCGCCTGGCCACTCTGGACAAGATCATGAAAGACCCCCAGGTCACCATTGCAGAAAAATACCGGAAAGTCATGGAAGCTCTGTTTATCGAAGCTGAATACGGTTCAACCATAGAGGTTTACCAGGACAGAATTCAGCTGGGCAGCAAAGAACAGGAGGCAACACTGGGCAATATCTTTCGCCTGGGACGAATCTGCCTTTTCTTTTTATCCCTTGACCAGAGCATTTGCGGGGTATTCAACCCGGCTGAAAACACATGGCAGAAGCTTTCAGACAAACACCTGCCCGCGATCCGGTCCGCAGTTGAAATCGGAAACAAACGCAAACCTGCAGAACTTGTGCCCCTGCCCATCGGGCGCCTTGCAGTGCCAGGAGGTGGCAAATGAAACAATTCATATCTCTTTTTCCGGGCTTTATCTTTCTGATTCTGGTTCTGGTCACCATTGGGCTGACCCCTTTTGCAACCGCACAGGATATGCGTGCCATCTATCAAAAAGCAGAACAGGAAAAACAATCTGTTTTAAACAAAGCACAGGCCCAGGCACAGGCTGCACAAAACCGGGCACAGGCACAGCTTGATGAAATTCAAAATGATAAAACCCGCCTGCAAAAAGCCATTTCAGACCTCAAGGCCGGCATCAAAACGCTGGAAACAGATAACCAGCAGATTCAAAGCAAAATCGATGTTCTGAAAACCCAGAAAGAAAAACTGCGGCTGAGCCTTGAAGAAATATCTGCTGTGACCCGTGAGTTCCGGGGCGTGGTTCAGACCAATGCAAAGGATCTCAAGGCTGTTCTCATGCAAAGCCTGCAGTCCGGGCTGGCACCGGGCCGCCATGATTTTCTGGAACCCATCATTCTCGGACAAAAATTCCCCACCATGGATGATGTTCAAAAAATTTCCGAGGCCTTGTTTTCCGAGATCCGGTTATCCGGCCAGGTAACTGTGAAAAACGGCCCCATGGTGGACAGAACAGGAAAGGAACAAGAGGCAAAACTCCTGCTCATCGGAAATTTCACCGGCATCTATACCCTGGACAATGAAACCGGATTTTTACTGTACTCGGACAGCAGCCAGCGTTATTTTGCCCTGTCCCGCCTGCCCTCGTCAAGAATCAGGAACAACATCAATGCCTATCTGGACGGAAAACAGGATGATATCTACATGGATGTCTCAAAAGGCGGTGCCATCCGTCAGCTGGCTCACCAGCTCAGCCTGGTGGATCAGGTGCCCAAGGGCGGTGCCATTGTCTGGCCGATCCTGGCGATTCTGGGATTTGCCATTCTCATCCTGATCGAACGGATCATCTTTTTTTCGCGGCGCCACATCAATGCTGAATCGTTGATGAACACCTTGCGGGAAAAAATTATTGCAGATGACTGGGACGGCTGCAAAACCCTTCTTGAAGGCAAAAAACAAAAACTGATTCCCAAAATTCTGCTGACTGCCCTGGCATTAAAAGACCGGCCCCGGCCTGAAATGGAAAATGCCCTCCAGGAAGCCATTTTGGGAGAAATTCCGGCCATTGAGCGCTTTTTATCCACTCTGGGAATGCTGGCTGCCATTGCCCCGCTGTTAGGACTTTTAGGGACGGTCACCGGCATGATCAACACCTTTCATGTCATCACCTATTACGGCACAGGCGATCCCCGGATGATGTCCGGCGGAATCTCCGAGGCACTGGTGACCACCATGCTGGGCTTATCCGTTGCCATTCCCATCATGCTGGCGCACACCCTGCTCAGCCGCCGGGTGGAAACCCAGATTTCCCGAATGGAAGAAAAATCCGTGGCCTTTGTGAATATGGTATTTAAAACCTGGGCTGCCAGGCATTAGGACAGATTCATGTTCATTGAGCTTCTCTACTCCATAGAATATTATATGAGATCCGGCGGAATCGTGATGATCCCCATTCTTACGGTCTCATTTTTCATGTGGATTCTGATTATCAACCGGATGTTTTTTCTGCACCGGCTGTATATCAGGAATATTTCCAGGGAGATGGCAGGACAACTGGTAAAAACCAATCAGGCGCCGGATCAGAAATACCAGGGTGCCAACTCGCTTCTGGTCAGAGAATTTTTAGCTGCCAGGAGCCATGATCCCATACTGGATGATTTTATTCTCGATGAAACCGTGGTCCGGCTGGTCTCCTCTCTGGATACGCATCTGGCCACCATCCGTATCCTGGCCGCAATTGCGCCGCTTCTGGGACTTTTAGGAACCGTCACCGGCATGATGGATACCTTTGATGTGATCACGGTCTTTGGCACCGGAAATGCCAGAGCCATGGCCGGCGGCATCTCTGTTGCCCTGATCACCACCCAGACCGGCCTGATGGTTTCCATCCCCGGTCTTTACATGAGCGGTTTTCTAACCAAGCGGGCCCTTAACGTAAAATACAGGATTGCCGCCACAGGAATGTATCTGAAACGGTTTTTATAATATAACAGGAACACATATGCTAAATATTTCAGCTGCCCGACGGGCAAATACCAAAAATCTGGAACTTAATATCGCCCCTTTGATTGATATGGTGTTCATCCTCCTGATCTTTTTTCTGGTGACCACAAGTTTTTTAAAAGAAACCGGTGTGGACATTTCCCGGCCCACCGCATCAACTGCGGTGAGTAAAACCGCAACCACCATCCTGATCGGGGTGACCAAAGACAATACCATTCATATTGACCGCCGTGAAGTGGATATCCGTGCTGTCCGGGCCAATGTTGAAAGAGCGCTGGCTGAAAATCCCGACGGCAGTGTGGTCATCGTGGCAGACAAGGAAAGCCTGACCGGGCTTGTCATCAATGTCATGGATGCCTGCAAACTGGCTGGTGCGCAAAATGTCTCCATTGCCGCCAGCAGAGGAACTGAACAGTAAATGCCCCAAACAGCACATACGCTTATCCGGCCCGGCAGATCTTTATGGGGATGGGCCGTTGCCGTTGCAGGATCCATTGCGCTGAACCTCACCCTGTTCGGCCTGATGCCCGGACTGATCCAGCGTGTCCCCAATACTCCGGACAAACTGGATGAATTGTCACATATTCAGGTGGTTCGGGTAAAAAGACCCGAGACCCCCCTGCAAAAAAAAGAGCCCAAAAAAAATGTGCCGCCTGAACCCGTCAAGCAGGTAAAACACACGCCTGTCAACCCAATGGTCCAAAAAACCATTGCCAAACCCTATCTGAAATTTGAGCTTAACCCGAAACTGCCAACAGCGCCCACAGATCTGGTCATGCCGCCCCTGGAAAATTTTTCACTGGATGCCCCGGTGTTAAAAGCCGTGTATGATATTGCAGAACTTGACACAGGTCTTATGGCCCTTGTCAAAATCCCGCCGATTTATCCAATCCAGGCCAAAAGAAGAGGCATTGAAGGGTTTGTGGATGTGGAATTTATTGTGACAGCCGCAGGAATTGTTCAGGATATCAAAATAACAGCAGCCAGACCCAAAACCATTTTTAACAGCGCTGTAATCGCCTGCGTTTCCCGCTGGAAATTCAAACCGCCCACTGTGGAAGGCATCCCCGTGGCAACACGAGCTGCAACCACCATAAAATTCAAGCTGGAGGGAAATGATTAATGAAGCACTTCAGCCTGAATTTCATTCTTGTTCTTATGCTCGTGACCCTGTTTGTGAACACGCTGCTGCCTGCCGGAGCATCTGCAAAAGCGGCTGCTTCAAAAACAGACCCGGGCCGCCTTTCACCGGCTGCCGGACTCTGTGTGAACAAGGCTCAACTCTTATATCAAAAAGGACAGATTCAAGAGGCCATCACGCTTCTGGATAAATGTATCAGACAGCCCGAAAATACATCGGAAAAACCCCATTATTATCTGTATTTTCTATTGGGAAATTACTATGCCCTGCTGGAGGATAAAACCGCACAAAAAAAAGCGATCCTAAGCTACCAGAATGCGCTCAAAATACACCCGGCATTTGGTGAAGGCTGGCTTAACCTTGCCAGGTGCTTTTATGAAACACAACAGTATAAAGATGCCGCCCTGGCATTTGAAAAAGGGTATGAATATTGTAAGCCTGAAAAAGGCGTCCATCTGTATTACGCAGCAGTCTGTTATTTTCAGTCCGGCAACAGTGAAAAGGCTCTGGCGCTGTTTAACACCCTGTTAAAGGTTCACCCCGAAGATGTAACCCTTGCGGAAAAAGAAATCCTGATCAACATCCTGTTTTCCCTGGAACAATACAAAACAGCCCTGCCATATATCGAAGAGCTGGCCCATAAGATTCCATATCCTGAAAACAAAAAATGGCAGGAAATCCTGCTGCATCAGTATTTACACCTGGAAATGGATAAAAAAGCGCTGGCATATGCCATTGAACTTACCCGGACAGACACCCTTGAACCCAAATGGTGGAAGGGCCTGTCCCACATCCATTTAAAAAATGATGATCGCAAAAAAGGCCTGGCCGCCCTGATTATTTACGGTTTTTTAACCCCGATGAGCCAGGACGAGCTTGAACTTGCCGCAGATCTTTATTTTTCCCTGGATGCCCCCCAAAGCGCTGCCGACTATTATCTGGCTGCCCTGAAACACAATCAAACCCCGCAAACCCTTGAAAAACTGGCTCAGGCCTTTGCCATGGCCCATGACACGGACAATGCCGTAAAATGGATTGATACACATCTTGAAACCCGGCCTGTGGATGAAAAAGACAGGCAAAGACAGGCAAGGCTGCGAAAACTCAGACAGCAGCTTGTGCAGATGCAGGCGTTTTTTGCAAAAGCATCCCCTGTTCTGCAGCCTTGACCTGTGATCTGACAGACAAACTAAACTGGATTAAAATTCAATGGCAATCCGGGTAAAAAATTCATCTGCCTTATCATCATTACTGCTGCCGGCCGGGGTTTCAAAAGCGGAGCTTCTGTATTCCCCCATAAGGCTGCAGACAAAAGAATCCTTCTCAAATAAGGTATACACCGCGCCGATACTGTATCGATTTTCCAGATTCCCGGCACTTGTCTTATCTGCATCAAAAAATTCATACCTGACTGCCACCAGAAGCGGATCCAGAATCTGATATCCCAGTGAAACAACCCAGGCATTTTCAGTATATTCTTTGTTGTCCGCCACATGCCGTTCCCTTGAAAGCGCACGGATATACTCAAGATCTAAAATAAAATTCAGGGCCCGGGCATGCAGGGCTCCCCCAAGGGTGGTGTTCCGGTCCGTATCCCCGGGTTCTGAATTATACGATACAGACAGCAGCAGGTTCTGCATTGGTTCAATGCTTGTGCTGACAATATAGGAATTGACATCATTTGAAACCGTATAACCAGCTGTATTATTACGGGACCAGCCAACGCCTGCATCATTGAGCTTTGTGATCAGGGTTTCACCTTTGTACAGGGTAAAAGAAACATCAAGATTAAAAACAGCTTCATCGGCAAACCCGATGGTAAGACCTGTATCATTGATTTCATATAATTCGCAGGTGATGGGATCGTTAATGAACAGGTTCTCAAAAGACCCGAAGGGCTGCACCCTTTTACCAGCCACAAGGTATAAAGGAAAATCCTGTTTTTTTATTTCAAAAAATGCTTCATCCCAGAACACCCGGGTATCAGAATCCAGGGCTTCTCCTTTTAACAATACGCTGGCGGTGACATATTCATGCAGGCCCGCCTCAAGACCCAGTTCAACCGTGCCAACATCAAGATCAGATGTGGAATTCCCCGCTGAACGATCTGAAAGATCAGAATCATCAGAATAGGAATAATCCATTTCAATGGCGCCGGATAATTTAATCCTGTCTGAAATCTGTGCCGGGCGGAATCCATCCTGTTGATTCGCCATCTGTTTTTCAAGTTCAGTTATTCTTTTTTCCAATGCCGGACTGGAAGCTGCAAAAACAAAACCTGATTGGAAACCTGCAAAAACAAAGAAGGTTAAAATAATCTTTATTGTCTTACCAAGTGCTTTCATTTTTTCTCCTTAAAAATTTATAAATCAGTGTGTGTAAATCATAAGTGATCAGAATTACTGTCTTTTGACACCAGTTTGACAGACCTAAATAAGCTAATTGATATTTAGTTTTTGATCATAAGGAAAGTTAGATATACAAAACTTTTTAAGAAGTCAACATAAATTTATCGAATAAAATTATTTTAAAATTGAACCCACATGACCCCCCAAAAAAAAAGTGCCATTTTTTTATTGACATGCAAAAAAGTTAGGTTTATATAACTTAATCTATTTTTATAGATAGTTTTAATGTAACCTAAAAAAGGAAGAGAATATGACAGTTATAAATTTGAGAGAAATGAATATTGATCAAACCGGCACCATTGTCTCTGTCGGAGCATCAGGAGAGCTTGGCAGAAGAGTCAGGGACATGGGGCTTATCCCTGGAAAGCAAATCAGAATTCAGGGCAGAGCGCCTTTGAACGACCCTGTTTCCTTAAGAATCATGGGATTTACATTAACCCTTCGCAACAATGAAGCAGATTATATTAAAGTAGAGGTTTAAATTATGAGCACTTCAATCGCACTGGCCGGCAACCCGAATTCCGGAAAAACCACCCTGTTTAATGCATTAACCGGAGCGCGGCAGCATGTGGGAAATTATCCGGGCGTAACTGTTGAAAAAAAACAGGGATTCTGCAAAACAGATTCCGGTGAATTTGATGTGGTGGACCTTCCCGGAACATATTCGTTATCTGCCTATTCCCTTGAGGAAGTCGTTGCAAGAGATTATATTGTGAATGAAAAACCATCCATGATTGTCAATATTGTGGATGCTTCCAATCTTGAAAGAAATCTGTACTTATCTGTTCAATTTCTGGAAATGGGGATTCCGGTCACGATAGCCCTTAACATGATGGATGTTGCCCAAAAAAGAGGCATTGAAATTGATATTGAAAAACTTTCTATCCTGTTAGGCGTACCCGTTGTCCCCACTGTTGCAAGAACCGGCAAGGGCAAAAAAGAGCTGTTAGATACCATTGTTTTGCGCAAAGATTTAAACCCTGAGCCGGTTCATATTTCATACGGGTCAGACATTGACATGGCACTGGATCAAATGGTTGACATTATTCGGTCTTCCGGATTTCTTACGCAAAAATACCGATCCCGCTGGATTGCCCTGAAATACCTTGAAAATGACCAGCAGATTCTGGATCTGGGTAAAAATGAAAATCCCCGGATTGCCCGGGAACTGGAATCCATAGCAAAAAAACTGACATCCCACCTGGATGTCACCTTGAATGCGCACCCGGAAGGAATCATTGCAGACCACCGGTACGGTTTTATCAATTCAATATTAAAACAGAATGTCATTACGTTCTATCAGGATGAAAACCGCCTGCAGTTATCTGATAACATTGATAAAATCGTAACCAACCGTTTCCTTGGGCCGATCCTGATGGTTGCCGTGATCATGGGCCTGTATCAATTTACCTTTACCTACAGTGAACTGCCTGTGGGCTGGTTTGAAAACTTTTTCAGCCGGGTTTCCGGCATGGCTGACAACGCCCTGGCTGACGGGCTTTTAAAGTCCCTGATCATTTCAGGCATTATTGACGGGGTTGGTGGTGTTCTGGGCTTTGTTCCACTGATCATGTTCATGTTTTTAGGCATTTCCTTTCTTGAAGATACCGGATATCTGGCCAGAATGTCCTTCATGCTTGACCGGGTATTCAGAATGTTCGGACTTCACGGCAGTTCAGTCATGGCATTCATTGTCTCCGGCGGCATTGCCGGGGGATGTGCGGTCCCAGGGGTCATGGCCACACGGACATTAAAATCTCCCAAAGAAAGACTGGCCACTATTTTAACGGTTCCGTTCATGAACTGCGGTGCAAAACTTCCGGTATATGCCCTGCTTGTGGCAGCATTCTTTGCTGAAAACGAGGCACAGGTCATGCTGCTGATCACCATGATCTCATGGCTGGGGGCATTACTGGTGGCCTGGCTGCTTCGATCCACTGTCATCAGGGGAGCATCCACGCCGTTTGTCATGGAGCTGCCGCCCTACCGGCTGCCCACCCTTAAAGGACTTTTAATCCATACCTGGGAAAGAACCTGGCAGTATATTAAAAAAGCAGGCACGGTTATTCTGGGAATTTCAATCCTTCTGTGGGCCATGATGACCTTTCCCGGACTTGATGATCAAGCCTTGAAAATATTTGATACAAAAAGAAACGCCGTCACAGCATCTGTGTCTGAAAATGTCCTTAATGAAATCAGGTATGCGGATACAGACAACCTGTCTGAACAGGCGTCATCTGTCAAAGAACGCCTTACAAACCTGGATATGGAAGAAGCCCAGGCCAATTTAAAAAATTCCATTGCCGGCCGTATCGGTCTTGCCCTTGAAGGAATCACACAGTTTGCAGGATTTGACTGGCGGACAAACATCAGTCTGGTGGGTGGATTTGCAGCCAAAGAGGTGGTGGTCTCAACCCTGGGCACAGCGTATTCTTTAGGAGAAGTTGATCCCGAAGAAACACAGTCTTTATCTGAAAGACTCAAAACCGCCGAAGGCTGGGGGCCTTTAACCGCATTCAGTCTGATCATCTTCACCATTTTTTATGCCCCCTGTTTTGTGGCTGTGGTCTGTATTGCAAAAGAAACCGGTTCATGGAAATGGGCGGTGTTTTCCGTTGTGTTCAACACCACTCTGGCATTCGGGCTTTCTGTGATTTTTTACCAGGTCGGTTCATTGATTTTAACCTAAAATAAAAGGATTTTTTCAGCATGGAATTATTCATCGTCATTATCATTGTGGCTGCAGCTTTATTTTTCTGCATCAAAAGCTTTGTGAAAATCTACAAAGGGGAAGATTCCTGCGGATGCGGTTCAGACTGCTCATGCCCGGGAAAGAGCAAGTGCAGACAAAATATCAAATAAAAATTCATGCCTGACAAACGCTGCAAAAATTGGTTAAGCAAACATGGCATAAATATTGCTTTATTTCAGATAAAATATTTTTAATGTGGAATTGTTCTTTTGACAGAATTTTATCCCTGAATACAAACAAATATTTAAACTGGAGGATTTTTAAATGAAAAAACAAATGTGGCTGATATCTGCTTTTGTTCTGAGCACCTTTTTATTTTATAATTCTGCTCTGCATGCCGGCACAGCCTACATCGAAAGCAATGGCCGCCAATGGCTTCAGGTCTCTGACACATTAGGACTTGCATGGTCTGATGTAAATGCCATTTGTAATTCTCAAACCGGTGAACTTACCGGCAGCGCCGGAGGCATTGATCTATCAGGCTGGACATGGGCAGATGTAGCAGCAGTGAACCTTTTATTCCGTGAGATTTCCAATGGTGCTGGTTTTCCAGACTCCACGCCGCAGGAATATGAAATCCTTGATGCTGCATGGGGGCCAAGTTCCATTGATATTGATGGCAATGGCAGTGACTCTGGCTATTTTCACGTGACCTATATAAACACTTCTTCCAGCGAATATACTGTTTACGGCTGGACCCGCGACAAAGAGCCCGGGTCAGAGGTCGATGCATATGTGGGCAGAATAACAGACTCTCCAACGTATGATAAACTGCAGACAGATGATCTTTCCGGCATTTTTCAAACCCGGGTGGACATTACTGGATTCTGGCTATATCAGGATCAGACAACAAGTGTCCCTGTGCCTGGAGCACTCTGGCTGCTGGGTTCCGGCCTGACAATTCTGGCTGCCTTGAGACGTAGAAAATAAAGATAATAAATTTTCCATTTTGCTACTTTTTTTTCCCATATTATTACTTTTTTTTCATCTTTAGATTCTGAAAAATAATAACACTGGGAAACATCAAAAAAAAACAGCCCTTTGTGTATTGAATCAAAAAATACACAAAGGGCTTTATTTATCTTCAAAGAGTATAATCCAGAATTATCTTTTACCGGTAAAAGTACCTGTCCCATAGGATGAAAAATCCACATCACCCTCAATTTTATCACCGTCAATTGTCCCCGAATATGTCACCGGGATTCCGGATGATTCATAATTGATTTCAAACGTCAACTACTCATTTCGTAAAACGGACGGTTTCCGGGCCTCAATCTGGGCCTAATCTGCGAAAAGTGCGCCCAGTGCAACGGTGAACTGCGGATCTGCCGCTGTTTTAATATCACACAGCAGTGCATCTTCAAGACTTTCAATCAGGCCGGAATTTCTGGCAGGCCCGCCATCAATATAAATCTCTTCTTCCAGATGGCCGCTGCCTGCCAGACTTGCAATTCGTTTTGCAACTGCATTGTTAATGCCTTTGATAATGCTGTATTTGCTGATACCTTTGGCCAGGAGAGACACAATCTCACTTTCGGCAAACACAGCGCAGGTGGCATTAATACTGACCGCTTCAACATCCTCTTTTACATGGAATTCTTCCAGAGGGGTATCCAGAATATTGGCTGCCATCTCAAAAAATCGTCCTGTACCGGCCGCACATTTATCATTCATGCGAAAATCCGTGACCCGGCCCTGATGATCCAGCTTGATAATCTTTACATCCTGTCCGCCGATATTGATCAGGGTGCGTGCCTTTCCTTGAGTCAAAAGCGTAATGCCCGCAGCATTGGCTGAAATTTCATCAACCACTTTGCTGGAAGATTCAATCAGGTTTCTGCCATAGCCTGTCACACAGATTTTGAGGATATCTGCCTGCTGTGCATGACAGGCAGCAAGTCCCTGGTTCATAAGTTCCTGAACCAGAGAAGACTGCCCCGGTTTTGTGGGCACCACCTTTTTCCAGATCAGGCGGGTTTGATCCACAAATACTATTTTTATGCCGGTGCTGCCGACATCAATACCGATTTTCATTGCTCTATACTCCTTAAAGTCCGGTTAAATGCTTCCAGGCGCGTGACAATATTCTGTTCATCTTCTTTGACATAATCGGTTTCTATTTTTAAAAACCGGATACCTTGATCCTTAAGACGCATTTCAAGGATGGATGCTTCCATGTCATAGGGGTGGCATCCTTTTAAAACATGAAAAATCACCCCCTTTATTTCATACTGTTTCAGGGTATGAACCATGGCATTGATCCGCCGGTGATTGTCCGCAAAGGTGGGGCAGGAACATGCGGTATGGTATCTTTGCGCCAGGGCTTTAAGCAAGGCGAATTCCGATGCATCCTCATATGCCACAGTGCCCTGAAGCGTTCTTTCCATGGTGCAGATATCATCTGCTGTAACTGCCATCCCGGCATTTTCAATCAGAGAAAGCATTTTATAATTGGGAAACACAATGGGGCTGCCGGACAAAAAAACAGGAATTTTCCGGATTCCCGTATCCTGCAGGCCGATAACAAAGGTTTCAACTGCGGCCATCCATATCTCAATATCCTGATAGGGCATGGCATTCATGATCAGGGCATACTGCAGCCCTGACACAATCTGTTTGCGCCGCAACCGGATCAGCCGGTCATGGAGCTCAAAGGCTCTTGAATACAGCTTGACAGATCTTAGAAGATTTTTTGAATAAATTTTTTGCCCGGTTCTTTTTTCAAGCCAGGTTTTAAACAGCTGGATTTCATTGTGCCATCTTTTTGCAGACCGTTCTTCTTCCCTTAAGTGCGGCAGTTCCATAAAATGGATATCCGTCTTTTCATAAAGGCCTGCAAGTTCGCTGAATTTTACCACCCAGTCACAGGTGGTGGGAATCACCAGCGGGATACCTTCTGTCTGGTTCATCTCAAGCAGGCCGGATATGGATCTGATCATGGGGCAGGTCAGTGCCGGCAGATGAAGCGGCGCCATGTTCTGGACGGCAAATGACCCGCACGCCAGTTTAAACGGCTGCAGGCCTGCTGCATGGAACAGCTCTAAAGGCGCCTGAATACAGGGCGTAAAAACAATATCTTTGGAAGACTGTTCAATAAACTGCTCGATAAAAAAGGTCTGCTGCAAGATTTTAATAAATGGATCGAGTGAGTCCGAATAATCCGGATGATTACGGATCAGGGAAGTCTGTGTTTCCAGCTCTGTTTGAACCAGATTTTTTGTCCGGGTTTTAAGGCGGTCCAGCCGTGAGGAGACAGGGGTCATTTGGAACTCCATTTCCGGGTCATATACTGCCGCGAAGATGAAAAAATTTTAAAATCAAACCATTTGAAAACAAGGGCATTGTCAACTGGGCAGGATTCAACGCAGTTCATGCAGCCCAGACAGTCCTGGGTCAACACATCCACAGCTCCAGGCATATGGTTTTTTCCTTTTTCCAGATGAACATCCGCAATATCCACAGGGCACATCTGTTCACAGTTGCCGCACCCGGTGCAGGCATGGACATTTTTTTCAAACCGGAAGGGACTGAGTTTTTTAAACAGATGCATCAGGGCCAGCAGCGGGCAGAATACGCAGAAAAACCGTTCTTTAAAGAAAATACCCGCCAGAAAGACACCTGTCAGGATCATGGCCGTGGCTGTAAAACCAATGGTGACACTGTTGGTCATGTCAATATGAAAATTACTCACATTCCCGGTAAACAGCGGAAGAATGGGCCGGGCAGGACAAATCTGGCAGAACGGCAGCCCCCAGTCCGGATGCAGACCCAAATTGGCAATGGCCAGGGGAATCAGTATCAGCAAGGCCAGAAGAATATATTTTACAGGCTTTAAACGGTTTCTGACCTGCCGGGACATGGAAAACTCTCTGATATGCAGCCTTTTACGAATCAGGGTAATCCAGTCCTGAAACAGACAGAACGGGCACAGCCATGCACACCAGAGTTTGGACAAGGGTAGAAACAAAATCAAAAACAGTGCAAAGGGCCACAGCACATGAACAAAGGCTGAAGAAAAAAATACTTCAAAAGCGGTCTGGAATCCCACATGGGTTCTCTGGAGCGCCATCAGATAGCAGTGACCGGCACACCCCTGGACAAAGGGGCATGAAAAACAGGGAAGCGCACTGCCCAGATGAATGCCGAAGCGCCCGCCATACATGAAAACAATGAAGAACACATGCTGCGAAAACAGCCTTATTCTTTCCACCATGGTGTTTTCCTTTTCTTGATCACCCATCCGGCGAACACTAAAAAACCCCCTGCAAGCGCAATGGCCCCGGCCGTATAATTTTCAAACGCATGCCGGGAACGGTGAAGCTGAAAAGTATATGCCAGGTGATATAATTTTTTGTCATGGGCAAGGCAGGTAAAAACCGTATTGTGTTTTACGGCTGTGGAACCGGCCTGTCTGAGCTGTTTATCATGGGACGGTGTATAGACAAACTGCAGCGGGTTCAATGTGTCCGCAGCAAGGGGTTTGATCTGATGATTGTCCGCCACATGAAACCTCACAGGATGCAGGGGATGGAATTGCGTCTTCAGACTGAAGGTTAACGGGATACCGGTCTGATGCCAGTAATAGCTTTCACTGCCCACCAGAAAAATATGGGGCAGTGTTTTCAACACGGCTGCCTCTGACGGTTTGGCCAGTGTCCGCAGGGCCAAAGATCTGGATTTTCCAAAAAGCACCATATCGGTATGCACCACATGATGGGTCTGCCCTGCCCGGGTAAAAACAAAAAGCCGGATCGACGACGGTTTATCTGCAAAAATGCTGAAGGTGTTTTGATCAAGGGGCACTGTATATACTTCCGGACGCTGGTTTTCCTGGAAAAGAACAGATATCTTATCCGTCTGATTTTCCGGCCGATGGACAATAAAGGTCTGCGACACCTGGCCGTTTGGATGTTTTTTCATTTGTGCAAATTCCAGATGCAGCATGTCTTTATTCCAGAAAGTATGATCGGCAGCCCTGGCCTCCACCAGAAAAGGACCAAAGCTGCCGATCACCGGTACACAGATCAAAATTAAATATTTCCAGAGATCCAATAACATAAGAACTATTTTAATAAGACCTGCGGATCGAAATGTCTCATTTTATCAACACCTGAAACAACACCTAAAAATTAAAACTCATGCCGCATTCAAAGGTAAATCCATCATCCGGATACCCAAAATGCGCTGCATATCCTTTGTCAAACAGGTTATGGATATCAGCAAACACCAGAGCTTGTTTTTCAAATACCACCACGGGATGACTCAGTTTCACATCCGTTGCAAAATAGGCATCCAGTTTCTCAGTCTCCGTGTTCAAAGAATCCGAATACTGATCTGCATAGCCTCTTGTAACCCATTCAAACCGGGTGCCTGTCAAAAACTGTGTTCTAAAAATCAGTTTGCCTGAATGCCTGGGGGCATAGCTTAATTCATGACCGGTGTCCTTGTTTTCCGTTTCCTGCCAGGTATAACTCAGATCAATATCTGTCCGGTCAAAAATCTTAAATTGAAAAACCGTCTCAACCCCCTGTTTGACAGCCCGGTTCAAATTAACCGGTTCACTGATATTGTTTATATCCCGCTCATATTTAATCAGATTCCTGGTTTCAGTCCTGAAAAAAGAACAGGAAAACTGATGTTTTCCGGCAAACCGATGATCAAGCCCCATCCCTGAAGATATGATTTTTTCCTTGTCCAGATCCGGATTTCCCCGGACATGATCCATCGCACCGTGGCTGGACTGATAAAGCTGGCCAAAGGAGGGAATCTGTTCTGAATATCCGGCATTGGCTTTTAAAAAGGTGTCTTTGAACACAGGAATGCTGATGCCGGCATGTCCGCCGGGTGAAAAATGAAAATCACTGGCATATTCTCCCCGGACTCCCAGGGTATACACCACAGGCGCTGTTCTGATATTATACTCACCATGGGCAGATAACTGATTCCGGTCATGCTCCCCTGTCAGGGTATGGTCCACCCGGATGTGTTCTGCCTGGGTGCCCAGTCTCAATTCGTTTTTTCCCGATGCACCGGCAATAAAAAAATCTGTGCCCAACCCTGTAGACAATGTATCCAGACGGGATTTGCTTTGATTTTCTGCAGTGTCATCCAGCGTTGCCAAGTCCCCCCAGCCCTTTAACGTAAACGCTGCAAGATCTGAAACCCCTTCAAATTTCATGTCAAGACTTGCCTTTTCATACCGCTGCCGGGCATTGGGTGTTGGATTGTAGGTCGGCCCTGAAATACCATGATCCGATACAAAGAGTTTTCCGTTAATATGCAGACCCTTTCCGTCTTTTTCCCGATCATAGTGCAGGCTCAGGTGTCCCTGATCTTTTTGGCTGTTATCCCGCCTGCCGTCTTTATGCGATCCGCCGCCGGAAATCATGATCTGACTGTCCCCGGAATTAAACTGGCCGGTAGCGCTGGCCGTTGCCAGACCGTAAGATCCGCCTGACAGGCGGATCTTGCCTGTATCCCCTGATTTTTTTCGGGGCATTTTATTTTTGGTCTCAATGAAAACTGCGCCGGCAGCGCTTCCCGGGCCCAGCCAGACTGGAACCGGTGGCATGAACACGGTAATTTTTTTGACAATATCTATGGGGATACTTCCCAGATCAACCCCGCCAAACTGCATGACAGAAGCTGGCCGACCATCAATCAGCACCAGCACAACACCGGAACCGCCTCCGCCGCGGATGGAGATCCGGGTGCCCGGCCCGCCGGAACTGTTGTTGACATCCACGCCGGGCATGCTTCCCAGAACCTCATGAACCTGTTGAAAATTTCGCTTCTCAATCTCTTGTGCATCCATAAAAACGACCCGGGATGGATTTTCTTTAATGAAATCATCAATTTTATCGCCGACCACAACAACCTCGCCAATATCATGGGTTGTCTTTTCCGCCTCATTTCCGTAAGCCGGTCTGACACTATCCAGAGTTATAAAAAACAGACTGATACCAATGACAAGCCGCAGGTAAACAGACAGATTAAACATACCGTATCTGCAGCAGTTTTTCTTCAGGTTCAATTGATCTCTCCGGTTCTGTCTGTTTTTTAAAATGAATACCGATACCCAAGAGAAAAAGCCATGCCAGGTTTCGGGTACCCTCTTTTCTCGTAGTAATCATGATCCAGAAGGTTATCAATATTGGCAAGAATCCTGTGATGATCTTTAAACTTGATGCCCATTGAAAAATCAACCACCGTAAAACTCGGGTACTCTATTTCAGGGTAGCCTGCTGCATTCCAGTCATTGTCTTTCATATGACCCTGAAACCGAGCATTAAGCCTTGCTTCAATCATGCCGTCATCATAGCCTACTCCATAATTTACGGTATGGGTGGCCACATTTTTAACATCTGCCATGGTATGATTGGTCTGCTCTTCTTCGGCATTAAAAATCCGGGTGCCGTTGACAAAAAAAGTCAGCGAACGATCCCATTTTAATGGTGCGCCAATGTCAAATGAAAGCTCATATTCCAGCCCGTGAATCTCTGCCCCCAGGCTGTTCCGGTAGGTTACCGTTGTCGCGTTAATATTTTCCGAAATAATTTTATCATCCACATCGGTATGGAAATACGTAATATCCATGGAAAGCCCTGCTGAGGCTCTGGCAAATCCGATTCCCGCATCCCAGGTAATGGAAGATTCCGGGTCCAGATCAGGATTTCCCAGGGTAGTAGTTGCCCCTGACACACTGTTGGCTGCCAGCTGATAGGCTGTTGGCGGCACAAAGGCTTTTCCCACAGTGGTATGCAGTCGCACCCCCATATCAAACAGATAATTTAAACCCACCCGGGGACTGAAGGTGTCAAAAGTTTCTGTTTTCGGGGTAAATGTGTTCAAATAGGGCGTGGGCTCAGTTGCCACGTCAAAGGTATCATACCGGCACCCGAGCGTCGTTGTCATGCGCTGATCCAGAAAACTGAAAATAGTTTCAACATAACCGGCCATGTTTTCGCGGCTTTCATCGGGAGAATACGGTGCCTTCCGGGTTCCATCCGCATTATAATACCGGCTCTGGGTGTCAATATCCTGATAGTCAAAGCCAAAGATTGCCTTATGTCCATAAAATGAAACCGCATCTTTTATCTGAAACCCCATCCAGTCGATTTCACTGTCCCTTGACTGATATCTGGGCACACTTGTATATGGCCCCCAGCCGGTATAATCCTGGTAGTTTTCAGAAAGTTCCCGGGTTTTATAGGCCGTAAACGAAAAGGCATTGCGCTCACCGATATGTCCGCCAACCGTGGCATCGACTCCCCATCGTTCAATATCTTTTTTCCCGGAAGCAATGTCGCCGTCCGCAAGTTCACCCGGCAGCTCCAGATCAACCCCCTGGTATCCGTCAGCACCGACATCCACCCGCCAGGTATCGCCCAGTTTCATCCCCAGGCGAATATCCCCATTACGGGTTTCATAACTGGTACTGGAACGGGAAGCACCATTTCCCATCTGAATATCACCGCGCTGATCATTGCGGCTGCCAGATATGTCAAAATCCATACGATCATTAAGCCCGCCGCCAATAGCCGCTTTCTGATAATTTCTGCTGAACGATCCAAGACCTGTTTCCACAAGGCCGGTCAGTTTCCCGGTATTTTTTTTGGTGATAATATTGACCACGCCGCCCATGGCTTCACTGCCATATAATGAAGAAGCAGGTCCCTTAAGCACTTCGATCCGTTCAATATTATCGCTTAAAATAGAAGACAGATTTGTGGCACCGGCCGGTCGGCCGTCTATAAGAACAAGAGAATGTTTTGTAATACCGGAAAATTCAGGACGAAATCCTCGAATCCCTATCCCGGTAAGGTCGGTACCATACTCAACAACTCCGATTGAGGCATTTTTCTTTAACTGCTCGGTAAGTGTTTCACCGGTTGTCAGCTCAATGTCCCGACTGTCAATCACTTCAACTTTCGCAGGAATTTTATTGACCGTCTCTTCGGATCGGGTTGCCGTCACTGTTACCTCATCAATCTTTTCCACTGCACTTTCTTCAGCAAATCCGAAAACCGGCCATAAAAAAACAGCTGATAATAAAACTGCCAAAAGCATTTTTTTCATATTTTCACTCCAGTATTTTTTTGGCCGGGATTTACACATAAAAAAAACCCCGGACCATTTTTAAATGGTCTGGGGTTCCCTGATTTTGCCTCAGACTGCTGATGCTGTTTCCTTGTCCACGGGAAACCACATTATTTTTTACCATATTCAGGCAGGTCTTCTGACTTGAGATTCACCCTACTTGCTGCGCCTTCCCGAATGTTACCAGTGGCATCCTGCAGCGTTCGTCCTCTTTTACAGCGGCGGGCCCGTTCCGGATTCTAACCGGATTCCCTATTCTGCCGATTATGCGGCACCTGAATTTTTTCTATCACCTTATTTCAAACAAAAAGGCCTTTTGTCAAGAAAAATTTTTGACCTTCTGCTATATTGACACGATACCTGATGTATGTGAAAATCCGTTAAAAATATCGCACTGCGGGGGATTATGTTCAGCACAATATTGATTTCAGTCTGTACCTTTATGCATGTTTATGTCTTCTGGCGGATTGCTTCTGTTCCATTTATAAAGCATCATGTTTCCGGAAAAGTTTTAATCGGGTCAGGTATTGTCCTGTGGGCCATTCTTGTTTCAAGCCGTGTGGTCTGGCATTCCAGATCAGGCATCATCGCAGAGATTTTTGAACTTCTGGGAATGAACTGGCTGGCAGTTTTATTTCTGATCTTTCTTCCCCTTCTGATAACGGACATCCTGACCCTGTGGGGCACTCTTTTCCCGTCTCTGGCATCTTCACTGAGAGGCTGGGCATTATTCATCGGCCTTTTGCTGTCACTTGTCGCAACAGTTCAGGGACTTCGACCGCCGACAGTTGAAAATCATGATGTGGTCCTTGCAGGCCTGCCCGATAATCTGGACGGAACTGTAATCATTGCCTTGTCTGATATGCATCTGGGTTCACTGATCGGAAAAAAATGGCAGGAAAAACGGATGGCCCAGGTAAGGGCGCAACAGCCGGATCTTGTGGTTTTGCTGGGTGATATTTTTGAAGGTCACAGCCCGGATGAAACAGCATTTGCAGAATCATTCAAAAAACTGTCCCCGCCTTATGGCCTGTGGGCGGTTCCCGGCAACCATGAATTCTATGCCGGAAACATAATGACACATCTTGAATCAGAAAATTTCAGAGTATTAACCAACAAATGGGTGGAAATTAAGCCCGGGCTGATCCTTGCCGGCGTGGAAGATCTGACCGTGGCCGGATGGATATATCCCCAGAAAGATCCCATTGCACTGTCGCTTGCAGGCCGTCCTCCAGGCGCCACAATTCTTCTTTCCCATTCACCGCTGCAAATGGAAAACGCCGCCCGAAACGGTGTGGGACTGATGCTCAGCGGACATACCCACGCAGGCCAGATCTGGCCCTTCGGCTATCTGGTAAAACTGCGGTATCCGATCATAGAGGGTCTACACCATATAAATGGCATGAATCTTATTGTCGGCAGGGGAACCGGGACATGGGGGCCGCGCATGCGGCTCTGGAAAACCGGTCAGATACTTCGCATCACCCTTAAAAGCCCGGAAAAAAGATAAAACAAATTACAAAGGGACATCAAACATCAATCAGGTTTTCAATTTCCCTTAACTGTTTTTCCAGTTCCTTTGATTTTTCTTCCGTATTCTGTTCTTTTAAAGAATCAAACATTTTTTGTAATGATGGCAAGACCTCTTTTTTGAATACCTCTTTCTGCTGGATTGAAAATTCAGAAATCTGATCCGTCAGCTCGTCCATTTTCTTTTGAAACGCATTTGTATTAAAGCTGTTGATATAATTCTCAAGCTGCTTCAGAAGATCAGTGTTCTGCTTTTTAATACGTTCCATCAACCGGTTAAAACTTTCGGATGCAACTGCAATTTTGTATTCCAGAAAAGTTACGCCTTTTACCTGACTTTGCCTTTCCAGCAGTTTTTTATTCGATACATCCAGCGGCGGAACCGCAACAATATACGGCTCTGAGTTTTCTGAAAAAGAAGCACTCATCAAAACAAAAGCCGTGGTTTCATGCATCTTTTCTTTATATTCTTTATCAATACTGATTTCGACTTTAGACTGTTGCGTGTCTGTCAGGGATATTTTATTCACCTTTCCGATCAGAATTTTCTGACCCTGTGGATCGGTAGCCATATATACCCTGCTTTCCTGAATCAGATTTTTATGATCTGCATACACAACATCAATCACCAGATCTCTTTGAAACAATGACATGATATCTGACAAAGGGCTGGCAGAACAAGCGGTGGCAAAACCGGTCAGGATAATGACACGGACAATAAGACGTAAGATTCTTTTCATCGCACCTTCCTCAAAATTAAAATTTACTCAGGGTAGCTTTTTTTTCAAAAAAATAAAATAAATCCCGAAAAAAAATGACATTTGCTTTCAGATTCTTTTTAGTATATCGTAAATTCTAAGTCATAAAAAATCATCAGAATATGTCAGGCAAGCATGCAGGAGATAACCACATGCCATTCAATCATGTCATAGACAAGGAAAAAAACATTGTTGTGCTCAAGGCAAAAGGAATTGTTTCTGTAAAAGATATCTTTTCTGAAATCCAGCAGGCCATCAGCACCCGGCGAGGGGATGGCCTGGCAAGGCGGCTGATTGACATGACCGATCAGGACCTGTCTGCGTATATTGAAGATGCCCCCAATATTTTAAAAATGATGAATGCCTCTGCCAAAGCCCTGCATTCAAAAAGAATCGCCATACTGTTCAAGGAAATTCCCGCAGGTTTTGATTTTGAAAAACTCATCGCACCTTTAAAATCAGACACTTCAGAAATAGAACTGTTTACTGACAAGTCAGAAGCGGTAAAATTTCTCAACAAGCCTTCAAAAGCCTAAAAAAAGAACCTGTTCCAACTCTTTTTTATTCTGTATCAGACGGCCAGATACCGGTCGGACGATATTTAAGCTGAAGGCCCTTTAAAAAATTACGCAGGACCTGATCTTTGCATTCCCGGTAGTGCCTGTTATCCGGCTTTCTAAAAAAAGCGCTCAGCTCATGCTTGCTGATCCTGACCCCTGCCAGCGCAAGAATATCCAGAATATCTTCAGCCTGCAGATCCAGTGCGATTCTTAATTTTCTGAAAATAATATTATTGGTCAGGCGGGTCTCAGGCTCGGGTTTCGGGCCTTTTTTCCCGCCTCTTTTTTCCTCAATCAGGCCGTTGAGAAAAATGGCCAGTTGAATATCCGTGCATTCCTGAAATGCCGGATCATCCTCTTTTTTAAGCCAGTCACTGATCCAGGCCCGGCTGACTTCCAGGCCGCCAAGGCCGCAGATCGCCATCATTTTTGAATCATCAAGATCAAAAATATAGCGGATTCGGCGCAGAATATCATTATTGTTCATGCTGTTTTCCTGTTAAATAAAAAACCATGGTCATTGATGGACGTGTTGCTTTTCTCTGAATAGTCACCTGATGTATAAGACGAGATCACTTTTTTCCAGAATATCTGTGCCGGATTATTGTGTGCGGTTACGGCAACTTCCCAGCACCCTTCAAACCGGGAAAAAACATATTCTGCCAGTTTGCGGCCGTATCCTTTTCCTTCAAGGCCCTTTTGAATATAAAACTCTGCAATTGCCCGGCCGGACGGATTAAACCGCAGATGCCTGTTCACCACAGCAAAACCTGCAATATCGTCATTTTTTTTCAGGACATATACCTGGCAGTCTTCTGTGATGACATCCTGTCCCAGATTCTTCACCGCCTTTTCCTGCCAGGCCTTTATATTTCTGATATCATAATACCGGCTCATATAGTTTAAATATTTTTTAAAGGCCGGTATAATATCTTCAATTTGATCTGTTTTGCCGATGAGATACATCATATGGTGTCTGCTATCTTTTTTTTCCTGAACCCGTCTTTTTTGCACCGCCTTTTTTAGAGGACTGCTGAAAAAATGTTCTGGAACGGGTTTTGTTTTTCGTTTCAGACTGGGGTTTGGGTTTTGGCGCCAACGCTTTTGCCGGCGATTTTGATGCTTTCTTTTTATCAACAAGCTCTTTTAAGGCTTTGTCTGCTTTTTTCTCGCTGGCAGGATCATTGGGGCGGTATAAAACAAAATCCGGCGCTTTTCCGCCCTCTGTGAAACCGCCCACTTCATCTTCCGGAATCTTGTAGCCCAGCAGTTTTTCAATGGCTTTCAAACAGGGTTTTTCATCCCGGCTGACAAAAGAAATGGCAATCCCGCTGACCCCGGCCCGGCCCGTGCGGCCGATCCGATGGATATAATCCTCCGCAGCCTTGGGCATATCATAATTCACCACATGGGGCAGGTTGCTGATGTCCAGCCCCCTTGCCGCCACATCTGTTGCCACAAGAATACGGATCTGCCCCTGTTTAAATTCATTCAGTGTCCGGGTTCTGAAAGACTGGCTCTTGTTGCCATGCAGGGCAGCTGCACTGATTTTCTCTGCTGCCAGTTTTTCTGTAAGCTTGTTTGCCCCGTGTTTTGTGCGGACAAACACCAGGGCCTGTTCCCAGCGCTGCCTTGTGATCAGGTGAATGAGCAGGGCGCGCTTGTTTGACTGGTCCACCAGATGCACTTTCTGGATCACAGCTTCCGCAGCTTTTTTATCCGGGGTCTCTTCTATAAAGTCCGGTTCCTTGAGCATCTGGTTTGCAAGATTACGAATCTGCTGGGTATATGTAGCGGAAAACAGCATGGTCCGGCGCTCCATCGGAACCAGATCCAGAATTTGAGATATCTCCTGGCTGAACCCTAAATCCAGCATCCGGTCCGCTTCATCAAAAACAAGAAAATCTATCCCTGAAAGATCCACATCACGATGCTCCGCCAGATCCAGAAGTCTTCCCGGTGTTGCCACAAGCACATCAATCCCGCGTTTGAGCCGGTCAATCTGGGGTCCGATATTCACCCCGCCATACACCACTGTGCAGCGGATGGACACCCTGCGCCCGTATGCCTTGATCGTTTCTCCCACCTGAAGCGCAAGCTCCCGGGTCGGGGCAAGCACAAGGGCTCTGGGATGTTTTCTTTTCACCTGCCCTCGGCTTAAGATCTCAACCAGGGGAAGGACAAATGCATCTGTTTTCCCGGTTCCGGTCTGGGCCCGGGCAAGAATGTCTTTCCCCCCGAGGATTGCCGGAATTACCCGGTTCTGTATGGGGGTAGGTGCTGTATAGCCCCTGGATTTAACAGCGCTGAGCAGTTCTGACCTGAGGCCAAGTTCATCAAATGACATATGCTATCCTGATTTTTTTATTTGTCCATTTCAATTCTTCCCAGGCATATATCATATAATATGGGAAAAGTCTTGTAACTTCCCGTACCTGAAACTTATCTGTCATTCACCCGAATCACCAGCTTTCCGAAATTCTTTCCTTCCAGAAGACCGATAAATGCTTCCGGCGCATTTTCCAGGCCGTCCACCACATGTTCCCGATATTTAATCTTGCCTTCAGCAAGCCATTGGGACATCTGCTTTGCAAATTCAGGATACCTTGGGCCGTAATCATCAAAAACAATAAACCCCTGGATCTTGACCCGATTGACTAAAAATGCGCTCATCAGTGCAGATGAACGATCCGGACCTTCCGGAAGCCGGGTAAGATTATACTGGGAAATCAATCCGCACAGCGGAATTCTGGCCTTTGTATTTAAAAGCGGCAGGACAGCATCAAACACTTTTCCACCCACGCTTTCAAAATAAATATCAATGCCGTCAGGACAGGCGGCCTTCAGCTGTCGGGCAAAATCTTCGGATCGATGATCAATACAGTCATCAAATCCCAGAACCTCTTTTGCATACTGGCATTTTTCACTTCCGCCGGCCACACCGACCACCCGGCAGCCTTTTATTTTTCCTGTCTGTCCCACAGTGGCGCCCACAGGTCCTGTGGCCGCAGCCACAACAATGGTTTCGCCTTCCCTGGGCTGGCCGATATCCATCAGTCCCATATACCCGGTAAATCCGGGCATGCCCATTATGCCCAGGGCATAGGACGGGTTCTGAGGGTCTTTTCCAAGCGGCATCAGACCTGCGCCATTGGAAATCATATAGTCCTGCCATCCGCTGTATCCCACGACCCAGTCGCCTTCCTTATATTTCGGGTGTTTTGACGCCACAACCTGACAGACCGTTGCACCGACAATCACCTCACCAAGCCCGACCGGTTCTGCATAGGATTTTGCGTCACTGATCCTTCCCCGCATGTAGGGGTCCAGGGAAAGATATTGTGTTTGCAGCAGGACCTGGCCCTCCTCCGGCTGTACCACCGGCACTTTTTCCAGACGAAAATTTTCCGGAACCGGCTTTCCAAACGGACGGGAAGCCAGGACAATACGACGATTCTGTTTTGTATTTTCAGACATGATACCTCCTTTACTGACATATATGATACGGTGCTTGCCAAAAAATCAGGTTCGGTATATTTAGAAACCGATGTCAATTAAGATCATCATTTTTTTGAATAAAACAAGAGCGATGAATGAAATGGTTAAACTGCATATTGTTCTATTGGAACCTGAAATCCCCCAGAACACGGGCAACATCGGCAGAATCTGCAAGGCCATGAATGCGGTTCTGCATCTGATTGAACCTTTGGGCTTTTCCATTGAAGATAAATACCTGAAGCGGGCCGGCATGGATTACTGGAAAGATCTGGATGTAAATTATTATAAAAACCTTGCCGAGTTTCTGGTTAAAAATCCTGAAGGACAAAAGGTGTTTCTGTCCCAGAAGGCTGCCCATTCATGCGATACATTCTGCTATTCATCCGAGGTTTATCTTGTGTTCGGCAAAGAATCAACAGGCTTGCCTGAAAACCTTCTCAAAGAACAAACAGATTCTTGTGTCCGCATCCCCATGACCAAAGGAACCCGATCTTTAAACATCGCCAATGCCGTTGCCATTTTATGCTATGAGGTCATGCGGCAGAACAATTTTGAGGGGCTAAAAACCAGTGGAACTATTCCTGCCTGAAAACCCGCATATTTTTAAAAATTTACGGTCTGTCAGGATTATTCACGACCTATAAAAAAAGCTGACAGCAACTAATTTTTGTCAGCTTTTTTTACGAATCTTAATTTAAACCTATATTCAATATGTTAGCAGAATATCCGCATCATATCTCAAGCTGGCATATATTTTGATAGCTTTAAACTGTGGCAAGGCTGAACACTTCACTGAGGACAAGATGCGTTATTATAACTCAATGATGATTGATTTTATATGTTGAATATTTAAGGAGAAAACATGTTTTACAAAACAAATGGATTTAAGCTGTGCATGGCGATTCTGATCGGAATTGCCATTTTTCTGTTGCCAAGACCGGAGGGGACACAGTTCAAAATAACCGGGGATCAGGATAAAATTCTTTTGCAGAATGTCAGTGAACATTTTTCAATGACTTCTGATAAAAAACCAGACTCATATATTGTCACGGCCAAAACCCCTGGAACATTTGAAGGCAGCGCCAGTTTCCTGAGCCAGCGTGCAAAAGACCTGAAAATGGATACGGTTCAGGTGGATTATGTTGACGGGCTTTCCCCCAAGGCAAAGCGGTTTCTTGCAATCCTTGCCGTTCTTGTCATATTATTTGTTATGGAACCTATCCCTCTGGAAATCACAGCTGTATGCATTGGGGCGTCCCTGGTCATCTTCCAGATCACGGATGTGAAAAATGCATGGGCACCTTACATGCATCCGGTTGTCATCTTTATCATGTGCTGCCTGATTTTTGCCATTGCTTTGGACAAGGCAGGACTGACCAAGCGACTTGGATATTATATCATCAAAAAAGCAGGAACCAGTGTCACACGCTTTACATTTATCATTGCCATAGGGCTTGGGCTTGCATCGATGTTCATGCATGATGCTGCAGCAACTGCCGTGGGGATTGTTACCATGCTGCCCCTGATGCGCGCTGTCGGCATCGAACCCAATTCCAACACAGCCAAATTCATGATGCTCTCCCTTCCATTTGCCTGTTCCGCCGGCGGAATGGGGTCATTGATCGGCGGGGGAAGATGCATGGTTTCAGCGGCATTTTTAAAAGAATTCACCGGAATTGAAATCACTTTTTTCGACTGGATGCTTTATGCCATGCCTGCGGCACTGATCACTGTTCCTGCAGCCGTATTTGTCGTATATCTTGTATATCGGCCAGACCCCAAAATCAAACTGCCAGCGTTTGATGAAGAAATCGGACCCTTCACCCTGCTTGAAAAAAAGACCCTGATTATTGTTGCTGTCTCGTTTTTGCTCTGGCTGACCAAAGGACTTCACGGTGTGGATTATTCCGTTACCGGCATGCTGGGTGTCACAGCGCTCGTGCTGTTCGGTGTTCTCAAATGGCGGGATATTAACGACAATATGGAATGGGGAACTGCACTCTTTATTTTCGGCGGGGGTATTTCCCTGGGGCTTGCCATGGGATATTCCGGCGCTGCTGAATATTTTGCGAACCTGTTTTTCCCGCTGATTCAGGGCAAAGGCTGGCTGGTGCTTTTCATCGGCGTGGGTGTTTTCGGTGCCCTGGTTACCAATGCCATGGCCAATGTTGCAGCGGCAGCCCTGATTCTGCCCATTGTTATTCCCATGGCCCAGCTTGAAGGTGTCAACCCGACCATCCTGGCCCTTTGCCTGGGGATGGCAACCTCTTTTGCCATGCTGCTGGTCATCGGATGTCCTCCAAACGCCATCTCATACAGCTACCGGTATTTTAAATCTTCGGATTTAACCAAAGCCGGGCTGGTTGCCACTCCGGTCCTGTTGAGCCTGCTGGTTCTTGTTGCTGCGGTGTGGTGGAGAATCGTGGGGTTAATTTAACAGGCTAATTTAACATTCAATGGACAAACAAATAAGGAAATCATTCAAATGATAAAGATACCTGCAAAAGTTTTAATTGTTGACGACGAAAAAGACTTCGTTGAGATGTTCTCCCTCCGGCTTGAAAACCAGGGTGAAAAAGTGTCTGTGGCCTATAGTGGAGAATCTGCTTTAAAAATTTTAAGCGAAAAACCCATTGACGTGGTT
>Ga0180009_10000846_pt1 | contig 39295 bp, 23 predicted proteins | sample OS_PC_MetaG_FD_123537 | JGI IMG/M metagenome (GOLD analysis project Ga0180009, IMG submission 123537) | Groundwater microbial communities from the Aspo Hard Rock Laboratory (HRL) deep subsurface site, Sweden - OS_PC_MetaG | ecosystem: Environmental > Aquatic > Deep subsurface > Groundwater... | reverse complement strand
GAAGCGAGTTGGGGTTTCAGCGGAATGAGCTTAGATCATCTTGAAATAAGTCTCCCAACTGAAAGGGGTTCATATCAGTCGCGGGTCAACACTGTGATATCATTCTCATGTTTCATTGTGCCCCACCTGGGCCATGTTGGTTTGTATGAAAAATGTTCCGGAAAAGATGCGTATAAAAAACCGATCAAAAGGGGATGACGACATCTGAATAAGTCTGTATGAACGAACAGGAGGTGCGTGCAGGACGATTTGAGATTTTCTTTGGAACCGGAAGTGTGGATAACCGCAAAAAAGGCCTGAAACAGGGTGGATTGAAATCCACTCTTCATCAAGGGAGACAAATCATGAGCAGAAGACTGGAAGACAAAGTGGCCATCGTCATCGGCGCCGGACAGACCCCGGGCGACACCATCGGAAACGGCAGGGCCATGTCGGTTCTCTTCGCACGGGAAGGCGCCAGGGTACTGCTGGTCGACAGGATTCTGGAAGCCGCCCTGGAAACCCAGGGCCAGATCGAAGGAGAAGGGGGACAATCAGTCCCCTTTCAGGCGGATGTTACCAAACCCGAAACGTGTCAGCAACTGGTCGATAAATGCCTGGCGCTCTGGGGCCGGATTGATATTTTTGTCTACAATATCGGCACTGGTGATGGCCAACCTTCCCTCACCATGCCCGAAAGCCGCTGGGATACGGTCTTTGATATCAACCTCAGGGGGCTGTTTTCCTGTTACAAGGCGGTGCTGCCGGTGATGGAAAGACAGGAATCCGGATGTTTGATCAATATCTCCTCCATCGCTGCCATCGCTTCAACCCCCATGCTGGCCTACCGCAGCTCAAAAGCCGGAATGAACGCCGTCACCCAGAGCATTGCGGTGGAATATGCAAAAAAAGGAATCCGTGCCAATGCCATCATGCCGGGTCTCCTGAACACCCCCATGGCCATTGAAGGCCTTGCCAAAGCCCTGAAGGTTGACAAGCAGGAACTCATCAAACGCAGGGATAAAAGCGTTCCCCTGAAGGGAGGGATGGGGTCCGCCTGGGACGTGGCCTACGCGGCTCTGTTTCTGGCTTCAGACGAAGCCCGCTTTATCTCCGGGGTCCTGCTGCCGGTGGATGGGGCCCAAAGCTCACGGGTCGGATAGCCAGACGGGTGTTTACCCGGTGGCAACTGGCCCAGGGGATCGTTTTATCATGATCAGTCTATCATCAAACTCATGCTCGACAATGAGAGGCTCGCAACGTCGGAATGACCGATCATGACTTCAGCTCATTCAAAGCATGTGTCACTTAAAAGGATAGTCCGTTTTGACCGTCATGGGCACCGATATTGAGATGATCAGGATGACAACATACCAGCCATCCTGGACAGCGGGTTCCACCCCGGCAGCTGAAGTCTGCCAAATATTGACCTAAGACATTGATCTTCATAACCTGTTTTCTTGACAGGGGATTCATTGATTCTTATACTTGGGACTCATCGCTGAATGAATTCTGAAACCAAGTTAATCTCGACTGAAAAAGGCGACATGGATCAAACGATCGTGGCTCAGAGAATCCGGCGGGCCAGGGCTGTTGCTGCAGCCGGCAGTCTGCAAGAGGCTCTGCAGACCGGAAAACTGCCTGAAACAATGGATGTATCCCTCTCGGAAGCAATCATTCTGGGGCTGGTACAACAACGGGTGACCCGTTTTATCGGTATTTTCGGTCATGGCTCAACCGAGATTGCCGAAGTTCTGCGGGTATACGAGGCGGAAGGGGTGGTGAAAACCTTTGCGGTCCGCAATGAAATTGAAGCCACCCATGCAGCCACCGCCCTGCGATGGGTGACCGGCGAAAAAAGCGCAGTCGTGACATCCATCGGCCCCGGGGCGCTCCATGCGTTTGCCGCCTCTCTGGCGCCTTTGAGCGACGGCCTGGGAATCTGGTTTCTGTTCGGAGATGAGACTACGGAAGACGAAGGGCCGAATATGCAGCAGATTCCCGGTCATGAACAGGACCAGTTCCTGAAACTGGTTTCCGTCATGGGCCCCGCCTACAAGCTGCACACCCCCGGAGCGATCCACACCGCCTTGACACGGGGTCTGGTGGCCACCGAGCACCCGATCCGTCCGGGTCCGTTTTACCTGCTCATGCCCATGAATACCCAGCCGGAGATCTTAACAGACTTTCATCTGGGGTCTTTTCCTTCAACGCCACCCCCCCCCTTGGGACCCGCCGCAGACAATGGAACCTATCAGGACGTGGTGGATCAACTGCTGCGGGCTGAGCGGATTGTGGTCAAAGTCGGGGGAGGCGCTCACGGGGCCGGACCGGAACTGATGACGTTCCTGGAGCTCACCAATGCGGTGGCCGTGACCAGCCCCCTCGTTCCGGGACTCATCCCCTACTCCCATCCCCGGAATATGGCCGTCGGCGGGTCCAAGGGCTCCATCTGCGGTAATTATGCCATGGCGGAGGCGGAGTTGCTGGTGGCCATCGGCAGCCGTTTTGTCTGCCAGTCTGACTGCTCCCGTACCGGCTATCCGGGCGTGACGCAGGTCATCAATATCAACGGAGACGTAAACAGTGCCCTGCACTACGGCAAAACCATCCCCCTGGTCGGTGATATCAAGGCCACCCTGTCATTGTTGAATACAACTCTGGGCAGGAGTGGAAAAAGCCGCGCCGGGCAGCCTTCCCCATGGCTGGAAGCATGCGGCCGCAAACGGAAGGAGTGGGAGGCGTTTAAGCAGCAGCGGTATGACACGCCCTGTCTCTATGACGAGATCTGGCAGAGGGAGGTCCTGACCCAGCCGGCAGCCATCAAAACGGCACTCGATTGGGCCGGAACCCATGACGTGATCTCCTTTTTTGATGCAGGGGATGTGCAGGCCAATGGTTTTCAGATCGTGGAAAATGAAACACCCGGACAGACCTTTACCGAAACAGGGGCCAGTTATATGGGGTTTGCATCGTCAGCCCTGCTGGCAACGGCCATGACCAGCCGCCCTTTTTACGGCCTGGCGCTGACGGGTGACGGCTCGTTTGTCATGAATCCCCAGATCCTGATAGACGGTGTGGAACATGACGCCACCGGATGTCTCCTGCTGCTGGACAACCGCCGCATGGCTGCAATTTCGGGGCTGCAGAAAGACCAATATGGAAACACCTATGCCACGAACGACAGTGTCGAGATCGATTACATCGCCTGGGGAAATGCCATCAAAGGGGTTCACACGATGGATGGCGGATTTACAACCCGGTCCCTGCTGGAGGCCCTGGACAAGGCCAGAGCCTATCCTGGACTATCCCTCGTCTATCTCAGGGTTTACGCCGGGGATAACCCCCTCGGTGGCATGGGTGTCTTCGGTCGCTGGAATGTGGGTAACTGGTCAAAGGAAACCCAGGCCCTGCGTCATCAAATCGCTCTGTAAAACAAATACCCGTTGACTATCCGGGGACTAATTGCGCGCCCGACGGGCGGCTTTATCTGTTTCGGATCACACCTTTCAACATATTGATAAGCAATGGCAAAAAAAAAGACAATCCAGGGGTTCGATCGAAACCTCGCCAGCTATGGCGACACCGGATTCAGTCGTTATTTGAGAAGGGCGTTCTTATCCTCGGCCGGATATGACAAGATTGACCTGGATCGGCCGGTCATCGGTATTGTGGATACATCCTCCGATTACAACACCTGCCACCGGCAGATGCCGGAAATGGTGCAGGCGGTCAAAAGAGGGATTCTTCAGGCCGGAGGACTGCCCATGGCGTTTCCGACCATATCCCTGAATGAGATTCTGACATCGCCCACCACCATGCTCTACCGCAATCTCCAGGCCATGGATACAGAAGAGATGATTCGGGCCCAACCCATGGATGCGGTGGTGCTGGTGGGGGGATGTGATAAAACCCTCCCGGCTCAGATCATGGCTGCCATCTCTGCTGATATCCCGGCTGTCAGTGTGGTCGCAGGCCCAATGCTGACAGGCAGCTGGCGTGGGGAAAGGCTGGGTGCCTGCACGGACTGCCGCAGAATGTGGGCCCGTCATCGCTCCGGTGAGCTGAGCAAGGCGGAGATCGATGAGATCGAACAGGCGCTCTGCTCGACCGGGGGAACCTGCATGGTCATGGGTACCGCTTCCACCATGGCCTGCGTGGTTGAAACCCTGGGATTGATGCTGCCCGGAGGAGCGACGCCCCCCCATGCCTCGGGTGACCGCCTCAAAAATTGTGTCGCATCCGGACGTCAGGCCGTCGCAGTGGCCGGAATGGGACTGAAACCGTCGGACATCCTTACCCCGGCCTCATTCAGGAACGCCTTAATTGTCCTGATGTCCCTCAGCGGATCCACCAATGCGGTGGTTCACATTACCGCCATGGCACGACGTGCCGGGATCAAGCTCACCAGTGACGACTACAATGCAGCTGCAGAGAAGGTGCCGGTCATTGTTGACTGCAAACCGGCCGGAAAGGGGTATATGGAAGACCTGCATCGTGCGGGGGGTGTGCCGGTGCTGCTGAAAGAGCTGGCCCCCTTTCTGGATCTGTCAGCCCTGACAGTAACCGGCAAGACCCTGGGTGAAATGATCGCCCCCGTACAACCGCCGGGCGAGTGGCAGACAACGATTCGCCGGTTGTCCGACCCCCTCTACCCCGGAAACGCCATTGTCTCCCTGAAAGGTTCCCTGGCACCGAACGGGGCTGTCATCAAGGCAGCTGCTGCCAATCCGGAACTGATCCGGCATGTCGGGAAAGCCATTGTTTTCGAGTCCCCTGAAGACGCCATTGCACGGCTGGACAATCCCGAACTTGGGATTACCCCCGATCATGTCATGGTCCTGCGCAACGGTGGACCGATTGCTGCCGGGATGCCGGAAGCCGGCTCCCTGCCGATTCCCAGGTACCTCTCCAGCCAGGGGGTCAAAGACATGGTGCGGGTTTCAGACGCCCGCATGAGCGGCACGGCCTATGGGACCATTGTCCTGCACTGCTGCCCGGAAGCCGCTGCCGGCGGTCCGATTGCGCTGGTCAGGGACGGCGACCTGATTGAACTGGATGTGGAAAACAGACGGATTGACCTGCTGGTGGACGCAGCCGAGCTGACAATGCGGGAAAAAGCTTTCCGTCCGCCACCACTGCCGGCAAGAGGATGGGCAAGGCTTTACGCCCAGCACGTGACACAGGCCGATGAGGGATGTGACCTCGATTTTCTGTGAAAAGAAAACCAGAAAGCAACCATTCAGGGTACCCTGATTAATTAACATTATCAAAACACCCTTTGGTCTCTTCGGGTTGAATTCTTTGAAGCCTGCGTCATCCTGTCACCCCGGGGAACGGCGGGGTCCAGTAAAATATTGCTGGGTTCCGCCTTTCGTCAGGATGACGGTCGATACCCGGCAGCCTGCTGCGAGGTGTTCTATAATAGGGGTAACTATTCAGCTTATGTTCAGCCATCAGAGCGGGGACCAGTATGTGATTGAACGGATTGGGAGTGGTTAAGCATCGCCATGATGGCGATGTCAGCGACCGCCCTCGGAAGACGGCCATGAATGGCCGTCGAGAATGAGTTCAATGACATACTGGTCCACGCTTGGATGGCAATAAAAAAGTGGTGAATAGTTACAAATAGGGTTCATGTCACCATATTTCTAAAAAACAGATGGAAAAAATCAATGTGGGCCTGATCGGATGTGGTCGTATTTCAGATCTGCACGTTCCCGGTTATCTCGACCGGAAGGATGCCGGTATTTATGCCGTCTGCGATACCGACCGGGAACTGGCCAGGACTCGTCAGAAGGCGTGGAAGGCGGAAAAGTGTTTCTTCGACTACAGGGACCTGCTCACCGATCCCCGGGTGGATGCCGTCGAGATTTTATCCCCCCAGCCACTGCATGAGGAGATGACCCTGCACGCTGCAGCCGCCGGTAAGCATATTGCGCTGCAGAAACCGATGACCATCAGCCTGGACAGCGCCGACCGCATGCTGGAAAAGGTGAGGGAATCGGGAGTGGTTTTCAGGGTCTCCGATAACTATCTCTTTTATCCACCCATTGTTCTGGCAAAAAAAATGATTGCCCAGGGAGAGATCGGCACACCCACCAACCTGAGGATAAAAATGATTGCCGGCGGATCCGGAGGATGGGACATCCCGGCTTCCGCCTGGGAATGGCGAACCCGGGAAAAGAATGAAGGCCGGGGGTTTCAGGTGTTTGACCACGGGCACCACCTGTGGGCCACTGCCTGGTATCTGCTGGGTGATATCGAACGGGTGACCGGCTGGATCGACTCGCTGGACGGTATCGTCGACAGCCCGGCGGTGATCATGTGGAAATATAAAGCCGGTGTGCAGTATGGCATGTGCGAGTATGCTTTTGCCCGGGATATGCCGATCCCATCAAGATACTATGCCAATGACGAGTGGATCGAGATCACCGGTACCAAAGGCCTGCTGCTGATCAACCGCTGCACGGGAAATATCAATGGGGGTCCGGTATTGAACCACTTTGACGGCAGCAAATGGATCCCCTATGGGGATTTGGAGAGTGACTGGTCCAGCGGTTTCAGAGGTGCGACGGACAATTTTATCCGCGCCATCCGAGGTGAGACGGAGCCCCTGCTCTCTGGCGAACAGGGAAGAGAGATTCTCAGAACCACCCTGGCAATTCTCAAGTCATCCCGGGAAAGACGGGAGGTCTATGTGGATGAAATGGATCAGCGGTTTCCGGGACGATTCACCCGACAGAAAATCAGAGCGGAAAAAAGAAAATCAGCCGGGAAAAAGCGGTTTACCATCCCCGGCTTCGGGGTAAAGGATGCGCGATATGCTCCACAGGCCAGAGAACTGACCGAGGGACTGGCAAACCGCTTCAACCCGGAACTGGCCGGTGACTGGGAATGCGTCATCGGACTACATCTGCTTCCCCAGGGGGATGTTCCGGAAACCACCTGGGTGCTGTCCATTGGAAATGGGAAATTCAGCATCGCAGAGACTGCCCTGCCGGAAAAAACCGACATGACCCTGAAAACACCGGCGGGTACCTGGGCCAGTCTGCTGCTGGGGAAAAGGGCGTTCGAAACCGCTTTTCTGACCGGAAAGCTGAAAATCGCCGGGAAGGCCGAGCAGGGATTGAAATTGAAAGGTATTCTCAAGCTTTAGGGGGCACCTTGATTGACTGTAACTGAGTCAGCATCAAAGGGTTGATGTTTCAAGAACCTGGGAAGCCATGGATGGCTTCCAGGAGCTCCATGGATGGACTCGTGCGTTTCTTGAAAGATCAACCCTTTGGTGCGGGTAAGCTCGATAATTTTAATTAATCAAGGTGCCCTTAAGTCAAACCGGGGGAAGTATCCGGTGAAGCTGTTGATGAAGATTCAGCCGAAGGATGGTCTCGGTGACAGGAGTCGAGATCCCGGTCCGGAACGGCTGCGGATAACAGCCAACACTGGTTGATAAAACCCGGGGTCCCTGGGACCGGACGGGTCTCCGGTTTCAGGCGGAGAGATGCGGCCCATCGGCGCATCGCATAAAAAACGGGATCATGGGATCCGGTAAATCCAGAGAAAAAGGGGCAACATGCTGAACGAAATTATGGTGGATCTGGACAGGCTTCTCGTTCAGGTAGCGACGGTGGCCGATGGCACCCTGACGGGCAAGGCACTCGCTGTCAACCGGATACTGGAAGCGGAAGCTCCTGAAAAAACACTCTATCTGACCGGGTACACCCCCCTGGCCGCGGCGGGGCTCGGTTTTGCCGGGAAGCTCAATCTATACGGGATCAGCCTGCTGGGAAACAATCTCCAGGGGAGCCGCTCGGGGGGTATCATCAGCACCTATCTGACCCGGCTTGGCATCATCGGAATCAAAATCACCGGGATGGCTCAGGAGCAGCATGTTTTATATATTCAAAAAGACGGCACCTGCCGACTGCTGCCCCTGTCCACCTATGGAAATGGGATTTCCGGCACCTTTGAACTTGCCCGGCGCCTGTATGGACGGTACGGGGAGGAGATCGCCATGGCTGTCACCGATCCCATGTCCACCGGTTTCAGCTACAATGCCGTTGTCTGTAATGCCGCCAGGGGATACCTGCCGCAACGGGTGGCAGGACGGGGGACCCCTATTTTTGGGCAAAACGGTCTGGTCGGGGTCGTTGTGGAAAAAGCGAATGCGCCCCTGCATCGTCCCGAATATGACAAAAAGGAGATGACCCGGCTCCTGAGACAGATCCACAAATCCAGGGCCAATATCACGCTCACCGGGAGTGCCGACCCCGACCAGCCACTGCTGGGAGGGACCTATGGATCGGCAGCCCGGTTCCGGTTTGACCTGGGACACGGCCTGACCAACCTCTTCCGGGACGCCCATGTCCCGGACGCATTTTTCGATGCATTGCTGCCAGACACCATCGTGCAGGAACAGGTCGACCGCTCCCGGCAGAGCGGGATCAAGATCAGCCGCCACTCCTGTCTGCCCGGCTGTCCCAACAGATGCAGCCAGATGGTGATTCTGGCGGATGGCCAAAACGGCTTTCGCAAGGCAAAGGCCGGTGAGTGGGAAACCTACCAGGGTCTGATCAATCTGGGTGTTTTCAAGAACACGGTCGACATCACCTCCCGGGTGATCGAGCACTCCAATAATTTTGCCTGCGACCATATCGAAGGGCTGGTCACCCTGGCGGCACTGGCACTGGTTTCTGAGACAATCCGCGACACAGGAGTCCGGTACGGGGATGGGGATTCCGTCATGCAGGCCCTGGATGAAGCCGTCACCGGTGAAACGGAACTGGGTCGGCTGATCCGGAAAGGGGCCCGGGCTGTCGAACAACATTATGGTCTCAAACGCCATTTTACCGTTGGCGGTCATGCGCTGCCGTTTCACAATGGGCGCAGCATCCTGCAGACCGGCATTGGTCTCTCCTGGACCTATGGCCGGCATGGCGAATCCTGTGCCGGTCCGGGTCGGCATAATTTTCTGGGCATCCCCTATGATGCGGCAGACCGGACCCAGAATCCGGAACAACTGGTGTTGAACACCATCCACGGCATGATTCTGTATGGGGCGATGGATGACCTGGGACTCTGCTTCTTCATGGGTCCGAGTGTGGACAGCCTGGTAGATAATGCGCTGCTGCTTTCCTGTATGGGGATCCCCGCCGATCCAGGGGAGATGATCAGGGCATCCGCCGGAGGCCTGCAGCAGATACACACCTTCAACAGCCAGAGGGGCGTCAGGATTCAACCCCTGCCTGAGGTTTTCTACGATAAACCAACCCACGGCAATACGCAGACAGACAAGAATGCCGTCGCATTTACGGTCCCTTTTGACGTCATCCGGGATTTTGGGGCAAAGGTCCTGCAGGATGCAGCCGACGGCCGGACAACCATTCCCGCTGCCGTGCTGGAAAAATCCAGATCCCGTTATGGATGACAAGGGGCAGATAGGTCAAGAGAGGGGTCAGGTCCGCTTTTGACCTATTCCCCGCCTTTAACGACACTATTGCCATGCTGCCAGACCGGATCCCATCCGAATCTCTCCAGATCCACCCGATCCTTGTCGTTGAAAACCACCCCTTCCGCTTCGAGCAGGTGACGTTGAACCAGGTCTCCTCCCGGAAAGCTCCTGGGGCTGACGCGCCCCTGCCGGTTGATCACCCGATGCCAGGGGATATCGTGACCCTCGGGCAGCGCGGAGAGCGCATATCCGACCTGCCTGGGGGAACACCGACCGGCGATGCCGGCGACCTGTCCGTAGGTGGCCACTTTTCCTGCTGGTATGTTACCCACCACACTGTAAATTCGCTGGTACATCGATGGCCGTCTGCTCTGCAACAATGGTTTTCTCCGGGTTGATTTCAAGGATGGCAGGTTTCTGAGGTCGGTTTGCGCAAAAGAATTTCATCCCGCCAGGGCATCCGACAGTCCCGAACTTCTTTCGGTTCGGCGCAGGACGGCTTTGACAAAAACCTTTTCCTCGCCCCATATTTCCACATAATCCCGGGCCCGGGTGATACCGGTGTAGATCAGTTCACGGCTCAACACCGGGATGTCCTGGTCCGCCAGGATGAGCAGCACGCGGCTGAACTCGGACCCCTGGCTTTTATGAATGGTCATGGCAAAGGCGGATTCATGTTCCGGCATTCTGGCCGGAGCGATTTTCCGGTACCGGTTTTCCCCCAGGTCGAAAAAGACCTTCAGGCGGTTGTCGTCCTCACTGTCCGGCAACGCAACCCCGATATCGCCGTTGAACAGCTGCAGTTGATAATCGTTGCGGGTGATCATGACCGGTCTGCCCGGGTACCAGGGCGAGTCCGCCGGTATCTGTCCGGCTTCCGCCAACAGGGATTCTACCAGCCTGTTGATGGCGACGGCACCGGAGGGACCATTCCGCAGCGCGCAGAGAATCCCGAAACGTGAGACATTCTGGAACGCCTGTGCGGGTGACCGTGGTTCAATCACACGTCGGGATACCTGCCGGAAGATCTCTTCGAGACGGGGTTTCAGCTCGCCGGGCGCAGGGATCCGTTTCCAGCCGAGATCTCCGGCGGATCCCTGACGAAGCAGCGCCAGGCTCTCCTCCGCCTGGCCATCGTTAATCAGCATACTCAGCTGGCCGATGCCGCTCTTTTCGTCAAACCGGTAGCTTTTCACCAAGTTGACGATGGTATGGCTGAGTGGCGACGACTTCTGACGACCGGATGGCCCGGGGTCAAAACAGATATCGCCCAGCACCGAACCCGATTCCACTGAAGAGAGCTGATTTTTGTCACCCAGCAATATCAGTCGGCTACTGGGCTTCAGTGCTTCAACCAGTTTGCTCATCAAGGCCAGGTCCACCATGGAGACCTCGTCAACGATGACGCAATCGTGGGGCAGGGGATGGAGACGGTCGTAGCGGAAGCGGGGCGAGTTTTTGATACTCCCCAGCAGGCGATGGATGGTCGACGTTTCCGTGGGAATGGCGGATAGAACCGTTTCGGAGGCGAGCACGCTTCGGTCAAGCTGGTCCAGGGATGAGCGGATGGATTCCCTGAGCCGGTTGGCAGCCTTTCCGGTAGGGGCCACCAGGGCCAGTTTCAGGGGAATATCGCCTGCCTGCTCCAGCAACAGGATCAGGATTTTGAGAACCGTTGCTGTTTTTCCGGTTCCCGGACCGCCGGTGATGATACAGAGATTTTTTTCCAGGGCGGTTCGCGCCGCCATCGCCTGCATATCCGGTGCGGTGTTGTTTCCGGGAAAAAGACGGTTGAGTCCGGATGTCAGCAATTCCCGGTCCAGGGTTGTAGGCTGCCCTTCAATCCGCTGCCGGATGCCGGCTGCCAGATCGTTTTCATATTGCCAGTAACGCAACAGGTACAGACGTGGAGCCCTGTCGGTATCATCCAGAATCAGCGGGGTTTTCCCACCCGGTTTGCCAACCACGGGGCTCTTCCGCAGCATTTCGACCCAGCTCTGCAGGGGCGGACAGATCGGCCCCGGAACCGGGTTGCTGAACCCTTTCAGGACCGGGGTTTCCGCATAGTCCGCCAGGTTCAGGCAGACATCGCCCCGTTCAGCCCGGTAACTGACAAGGGCGCAGGCCAGGTAGAATTCCGGATCGCGGCTGCCGGACAGTTTCAGCATCAGGTCGGCAAAATATCGATTGATGGCGCTGAATTCCGTTCGGGAAAAAAGCGCACGCATAAGATCTGTTTCCATGAATCGGTTACCCTCCTCCCCCGAGATAGGTGGACAGGTCTTCAATCAGTTCCCCGCAGCCAGTCATATCGTCCCTGAAGACGCCGAAACGCGATTCCGGATCCCCCTGAATCCCGCGCAGAAAAAAATAGAAGACCCCCCCGAAGTGCGTCCTGAAATCATAGTCGAGCAGATTCAACCCCAACCAGCGGTGAAGCGCAACGGAGTAGATGATATACTGCAGCACAAAGGCGTGACCGATCATGTATTCCTGCAGGACACCGGGTTGATAATCGACTGCCCTGTCCCCCAGGTGGTTGGTTTTCCAGTCGACAATGGTGTAGCGACCGTTATGGTGAAAAATCAGGTCAATAAATCCCTTCATAAATCCCTGGATCTCGTTGAGACTCAGGCGGGAGAGGGTTCTGGAAAGCGTCTGCGCAGTGGGGAGGTTTCGATAGGATCCCAGCACATCCGCAATACCCTGGGACGTGACAGGTCCCTGGGGAAAATAGAATTCCATCTCGCTGATCCGCGCTTCCAGCGCCAGATCCCGCAGACGGAATGGACTGTGTGGTTTTTCCTCCGGGAACAAGCGCAAGGAGAGCACCTTCTCAACCAGCTCCAGCGCCACCGGCTGCCAGCGGGTATCAAAATCATATTGCTGCAGCGTTTCAGCCACCAGTTGGTTGATGACCCGGGGATCGGTTTCCTGAAAATCCAGTTTTTCAAAAAGCTCATGAAAACAGTTCCCGGTTTTGGCGCCACCCGGCATGGAAAACATGGTCAACGCAGCGTCGGGGGTGTCTGTCCGCAGGTCCCTCAAGTTCAATGGGGATGACTCCTTTTGCCGGTCATGGTCGGGAAATTCCACATTGACAGCCGTTTTGGAGGAGAATCCGGAAAAACTCGATATCCCCCAGTCGAGTTTATAAAATCCCCTGAAGACAGGGCACCCGAGTTCCGGGACGGTTTCCGGACGGGTGGGAACGTTTTCTGCAGCGATGTCCGGCAGGGTCTGCAGTTGAATGGTGCCCCCGGCTCTCGCTTCCAGTTCACCGAGATCGGACCGGATCCTGTCACTTTCCGGCCGACCCTTGTGAAACAGGTAGGCCATGGCGGAATCGCCGGTCTGATTGATGTCTCCCCAGACCAGGTAACACCGGTGTTTGGCCCGGGTCAGGGCCACATAGAGCAGCCGGATCTCTTCTGCCAGGATCTCCTTTTTTGCCTGCTCACGGTTGGTTTCCAGGGCAGGGGAGCCCAGGTCCAGGCTGAGCGCATTGTCATCCAGGGAATCGTGGTAGAAGACCTGAGTCACCGGAGCAGATCCCCAGGAGAAGGGGCAGAAAACGATGGGAAACTCCAGGCCCTTGCTGGCATGGATGGTCAGCAGCCGGACAGCATCCGCATCGGTTTCCAGCCGGATTTCCGTTTCATCGATCTCCCCGGCCGGAGATAAAAGGTGTTTTTCGGCCCATTTCAGCAGTCCGTGCATCCCGAAGCGGTTGTTGGTTTCCGCTTCATGCAGCAGCTCGACCAGATGCAGCAGGTTGGTCAGCTTTCTTTCGCCTCCCTCCAGTTCCAGGAGACGGATTCGAACGCCTTCCCTGCGGATAAACTGCCGCATCATCCCATAAAAGCCTGACTCAGCCCAATGCTGGCGGTAGGTCTGAAATTTTTCCAGGACCTTTTCCCAACTGCTGTCATCGGTCCCGTAGGTGTGGATCTCTTCGCCACTGACGCCCATCAACCCGGTTGCCAATGCGTTTCTGACCCTTGTTTCCGATCCCGGATCGGCCACGGCCTTCAGCAGGATCAGCATGTCAGTGAACTCCGGGGCGTCGAAAACGGAGGCCCGGGTGTTGAGCACACTGGGTACGGAGCGTTCTCGCAAAGCCTGCTGCATGGCTTCTGCTTCCTTGTGTTTCCTCACCAGGACCGCGATATGGGACGGCGCCAGCGGTATGGCGTCCCCGGTGATTCCCCGGGTCAGCACCGCTTTCCCCTGGCGGCTGAGATTGAGCAAACGGGCAATTTCCCCTGCCACCGCTTTGGTCACCCGTTCCTGGGCGGCCGGCTTCAAGACGGTCTTCCCGTCTTCATCAACCACCCATAACTGGAAGGGAACCGCTGGTTGACCATCGAGAAGCAGCCCGCGATCCGGATTTTTCTCCGCGCCGATAGCTGGGAAAAAGCCGATTTCCTGAAACAGGAAGGGATTTTGATGAAAACCAAAGACCGTGTTGATCGCCTGGACCAGATGACTGTCCGAGCGCCAGTTTGTTTCCAGGGTATAGGCGTGTTCTGTCTCCTGCTGGGCGGACAGATAGGCAAAAATATCAGCCCCCCTGAAATTGTAGATGGACTGCTTTGGGTCGCCGATGAAAAAGACCGGGTGTTGATCATTGCTGAAAACAGTCCTGAAAATCTCGAACTGAACGGGATCGGTATCCTGAAACTCATCGACCAGCGCCACGTGGTATTTTTTCCGGATCTGGTCCGCCAGTTTCTTCCCCGACGGCCCCTGCAGGGCATCCCGCAGGTTCCTGAGCAGGTCGTCGAACGAAATAAGGTTGCGCTGCGCTTTTCTCCTTTTCAACTCCTCCCGGGTGGTGTCAATCAGCTTTTCTTCCAGCCGGACACCGATGCTTTTCAACAGGGGGTCCAGATCCTGGCAGATGTGAAAAACCGGATGGTCCGGAGGCGCCGATTTTTGATTGAAATACCGGCTGAGGGTCTCCAGGGAAAACCGAAACAGATCTTTTGGCGCCAGAAAAGGATTTCCGGCGCTGACATAGGTGTCCATCTCATCCAGCCATTTGGGAACGTTCTTCTTGTTGTAGGGATTATGAGTCAATCCGGGATGACGGATGAGAATCTCCTCCAGGTCTGTGCGCGTATGTGTCCATATTTCGGCGAGTCCGGTAAAAAGAGTTTCAGCGGTCTGCCGGATCGTATCCAGATCAGCCGGTTCGAGACCGGTTACGATTTTGTTCAGGGGTCGGGCCAGAATCGACACCAGCGTTCGGGTCAGCTGCTCAGGACTGCCCAGGCTGTTCAACAGGTAGGCCGCAAAATGCTCAGAGCACCCGTACATCTGGTGACGCCAGAAGTCCTGGACGATTTCGAACAACAGATCCCGTTGATCCTTGATAAATTCGGTATCGAACCTGGAACGGCTCTCGAAAGCGTGATCCAGCAGCACCCGGTGACAGAAACCATGGATGGTAAAAATCTTCGCCTCGTCAAACCGGGTCAGCGCGTCTCTCAGTTCTTTCAGAGATTGCCGGGAATCGGGGCTGCTTTCGAAAAGAAACTGGATAACGGGTTCAATCTTGGTATCGACGACGACACCGGTTTCAAAGACTGATGCCGTCTGGTGAATTTTGTCCCGGATCCGCTCCCGCAATTCCGAGGTGGCCGCTTCGGTAAAGGTGACCACCAGGATGTTTTCCACCGACATCTTTTTTTCCAGCAGGAGTCTGAGGAAGATGGCTTCGATGGTATAGGTCTTTCCCGTACCGGCACTGGCTTCGATCAGGTTCCGACCGACAAGGGGAGCGTGCAGCAGATCAAATGGCGTGACGGTTTTTTTCATCTCTTTTCAGCATAGTGGGCAAACACGGGCATCAGAATCGATCTGGAAACCGCGGCAAATGCATCGTTCAATGGCTGTGTATGGCCAAAGCAGCGGGCAAATGCAGGGTCATCCTGCTCCCCGTATAGATCGCTTCCCACCCATTTTTTCAGTGCCTGGCTCATGGCCTTTTCAGGGGTTTTTCCTGTCAATGCCTCCACATACGCAGCTGAACTCTGGGGGAAAAATGGCAGCGGTCGGCGCAGACCCGCCCAGTAAATCTCCAGCAACGCATTCAGGTGGGTCTCCGGACTGGTGACCGGACTGGCAGTCAGGATTTGAACGGCACCGGCCTGGTTCAGCCCCACCAGGATACTCTGCCGGTCCCCTGTGTCAGGAACGAGATGGTTGAACAGCAGCCATTCGAGCCAGCTGGCGATCCTGTCTTTTGTTTTGATTCTGGCAAAGCGGTATCGGATCAGACCTGCCGGACGGACAGGGTCGATTTTTCCCTGAATTTGAAATCTCCCCAGTACCAGATCAACAGCCAGTGGCGCCAGCGGCGGCGTCTCAAGATAGGGTTTCAGGATTTCCACAAACCGGGTGGCGCTCTCCTGTTCCTGGTTGAAACAGACCCTGCCGACGGTTTCCGGCGGGAGTACCCCGGTAGCCTGTATATAGCCCAGCACCGTTTCCGGCGGGTGGTTCAGCAGTTGACTGTCAACCAGCATCTGATCCAGGGCATATTTATCCAGTCCGGACAGTTGAAAGGGCTCCGTCTCTTCCACAACATCCGTCTCGTCTGCCAGGGAGAGTCCCAGGCGCTGCCTGAGCAGGTAGCGGCAGGGATTGTCGAAAAAGGAGACCAGTTGCTCAATGGTGACGGTCTTCCAGCGATCGTCCGGTTCCGGAATCTCACTGACAAAAGGAGCCTGTTTCCTGGAAGCTCCCTTCAGAAGAATCCTGGCCGCATCCAGGTTATCGCCGGAAAAACTGGTCAGCCGGGCGTCTCCTGCAAAATATGCCGGGTTGAAGGCCTGGAGGGGATGTCGGGTGATGACCTGTCCCAGGAGGCTGTTTCCCCCTTCCCCCCCCATGGCTTCAAGATACTGAATCAGCTCGCTGACCAGGGCGGAGGGGGGGATGGTGCTGTTGTCCCTGATACTCTGGCCGATGTAGCTGATATATAGCGTATCCCGGGCTGAGATGATGGCTTCCAGGAACAGGTAGCGGTCATCCTCCTTGAGGGAACGATCGCCGAGCCGGGGATGCATGGCCATCCGGTCAAAGCTGAGGGGCTGACTCTGGCGGGGAAACGACTGTTCGTTCAAGCCCAGCAGGGCGACCACCCTGAAAGGAATACTGCGCATGGGCAGCATGGAGCAGAACGTGATTCCGGCACCGAGAAACCCGAAGCCGGTAGCCCCCTGTTCCAGCTGTTGGGACACGTAATCGTGGATCACCTCAAAATCCACTTTCCGTGTAAAACCGCTTTGCGTCTGGATCTTTGCCAACCCGTGAAATACGTCCCGCAGTACCTGCAACTCATCTTCCCAGGCCTCCTGGTCTGCAAAAAAAGTCCCGACCATGCGGTTCAGGCAGTCCATCCATTCATTGAGAGATCGGGATTTGTCGAGCAGCAGACTGCCCCGATCGGACTGGTCGGATCCTTCTTTCTCCGGAGCAGACTGAACCAGGGACCGGAGATCGGAGAAGAGGCATAAAAATTTCCCCAGCAGGATCCCCTGACTGCCTTCAATCCTGTCAAAAGGCAGAATCCCCTGGTAGGGGATGCCAGCATCCGGCATAGCCAGCCCCAGCAGCAGGCGGTCCAGACCAAATTCCCAGGTGTTCTGGTGGATCCGCGGGGTTCCTGCCGCCTCCTTATGGGTCTGATCGATGCCCCAGCGGATGTTGACTGACGTCAGCCAGTCCTGCAGGAGCGTTACATCGCTGCTTTTCAGATCGTACCGGGTGAGAATGGCCTCCGCTTCCAGCAGATCGAGTATTTCAGATATCCTGAACCGGCTGCCGGAAAGTGCGAGCAGTTTGAGAAACCACTGGATGACCCTGCTTTCCTGGTAGTAATTTCGATCCGCGATGGAAAACGGCAGCCGGGGAGTCCGTTCGCCGGCACCTGTAAAAACCGCCTTGATCAGCGGGGCATAGAGATTGATATCCGGGGCCATGACGAGGATCTCGCCCGGTTTGAGAGCCGGGTTGCGACTCATCAGAAGCTGCAGCTGATCATGCAGCACTTCTATTTCCCGCATCCGGCTGTGACAGGCGTGGATCTGCAGGGACCGGTCATCGGCGCTGGTCCCCGGCAGCAAACCACCTTCCCTGCTCCGGTTCACCAGATGAAACATGTCTGACTGGATCCGGCCCAGCAGATGTCTCTCAACGGGTTCGCAGAAAAACTCCTGCTCCTGCACCCTATCAAAATCACCCGCCAGCAGCAGCTGGAAAAAACTGCGACCGGTCCTGCCAAAGGATGCCAGGAGGGGGTTTCCCTCTTCCATGTGCAGCATCTCTTCGGTCAGGGACAGGTCTGTCTGTCGCTTCATCCCCCTGGCCATCTCCTTTTGGGACATGATATCCCCCCAGTATTTCCGGGACGGGTTGAGAAAATAGAGATGAATATCGATGACATGGGATAAGGCTGCCAGAACTTCAATATGCAGCGGTGGCAGGGAGGTGATCCCGAAGACGGTGATGCGCTCGGGAAATGAACCGGTGTCGGACATGCCGGCAGCCATCCGTTCAAAAAATGCCATGCGCTGCGCCGGCAGATGGATTTTCAGACCGTTATTCAGCAGGGCACGCCATAAATCGGACTGCCAGCCATCCTTTTCCCCGCTGTCCCAGTCCATGATCATTTCAGGCCGGTACATGCAGTATTGATCGAAGAGATAGGCGATCTTGCGGGCCAGCTGGAAGGCTCTGATCTGGCTGAGTTGTCCGTCCTCCAGAAGATAGTGTTTCAGATCCCTGAACCCTTCATGCTGTAACTCCCCGGGGAGCAGGTCCATGATCTTCCAGGCAACCATCTCCCGGTCGAAAAGATCCGCTTCCGGGTGTGGCGGCACCACGTGTTGAAAAATCTCGTTCAGGAGCTGGTTGGGAAACAGAAAGCGGGTATGCGCCAGTATCCCGAGCTGTTCCGCCAGACGCAGCGAAATCCAGCGTTTCATCCCCAGGCTCTGAATCACAATACGTTCCGGTTCGAAAATGTGCGTCGGGCGGTTCGCCTTCAGCACCTCTCCCAGGACCGTTACCAGACGCAACTGGTCATTGCTCGTATATAGGTGGAACCCAGCCATTTCAGTTTAATAGAGATATTTTTCCCGTCAGACAACCGGCAGCATAATCCGGCAGATACAACAGACCCCGCTTCCGGCTACACCGAAAAGGGGACACCCGATTGTCTGATCGCATCGGAGAAAAGTCCGCCTTTGCGGGAAATCAGGGGGATGGCGCCGGAATTCAGGTGTTGTTCGCTCCAAGCATAGCCGAACCGGTTGAAGATTGTAAACCGGAACTCCGGGGCATTGAACTGACAGGCTTCCTGACCGGACCACCCCGCATGTTGATCTCCGGGACGGGTGGTTTTTCCTGTGGATCAGTCGGCCAGGTTTTTCCAGAGGTTGATCATGAAATCCTGAACATTGGTCAGGATGGCCACCGCCTGTGCTGAACCCCGATTGGCCAGTTTGTCGGCACTGAATTCGGACATATCGACGATATAAAAATAGACCGGGCGGATAACGCCGTCATCCATGACCCGATAGCTGGGCGTCATATTGCCGAAGGCGATCGAATGCAACTGGGTTGCCAGTGTGATGACGGTGGTCGCTTTTCTGGCATGGTGACGCATTTCATCCTGTGCGGCATAGACATTGGCAATCACTTCCGGCAGAGGTCCGTCATCCCGGATGGATCCAGCCAGCACATAGGGCACGCCCTTCTTTTCGCAGGCATGGATGATCCCGTCCTTGAGGTCGACCTGCTCGATCGCTTTCGAAATCGAACCCGCCTTGCGGACCTGGTTGAGGATATCGAGGTGATTATAGTGCCCCAGCGGCTGCAGTTCCTGGGTATAAATATCCTGACCCAGACCCGTTCTGAAATGGGCGGCCTCCAGATCATGGGTTGCCAGCGCATTTCCTGCAAGCAGCGCATGGCAGTAACCATCCTCAATCAAGCCCTGCATGGCATCCCGGCTGTCTTTGTCGAAAGCCACGGCCGGCCCCAGTACCCATGCAATATATCCCTGCTCCCGGTCGTTGCGCAGCACCTGGTAAAGCTGGTCATAACTCCTGGAAAAAGGGGTCTCCCGGGTACCGCGGGTTCGGAAGGAAAATTTGTCCCCCGATGCGTGGCGGGCCTCGTCAAAACCCTGTGTGTAAACGTAGATGCCCTCTTCTCCATTCTCGGTGCGACCCACGACCACGGCATCGCCTTTTTTTAACCGCCTGCCTTCGACAATATCCAGTTGCTCTCCCTTCAGGACCATCACGCAATCCATACGGTTCTCCCTGGCCAGGAGCCATTTCCCGTTGCCCAGGTGGATATATTCCGGGTGATTGGACGTCCCGTGGAAATTATCCGGGGCCACACCATCGGCAATGACCTTTTCGGTTTTCACAACAGGGGCCTGGGCCAGCCCGGGGGCTGAAAAATCGGGAGGTCTGAATTGGGGTAGGGTCAAGGTCATGGGTCACTCCGGTGAATGGGTTGAATTTCGGTAACTATTCAGCATGAGTACCGCTAGTTAAGCTGATACCTGTATGTGATTGAACTCATTCTCGACGGCCGTCCATGGCCGTCTTCCGAGGGCGGTCGTTGACCCGGCCTCCTGGCCGGGTTTAATCACTCCCAATCCGTTTAATCACACACAGGTACCAGCTTCCAATGCAGAAAAGTGGTGAATGGATAACAATTTCGGTACCTATTCACCTGTATACGCCCCAAAGGTATTGTGTTTCAAGAAACGCATGAATCCTCCTGGAGCTCCTGGAAGCCATCCATGGCTTCCAAGGTTCTTGAAACGCAATACCTTAGGGGCTGAGCGAAAATTGAACTGAATAGATACCAATTTCGTTGTAAAACTGTCATGACACCAGGGTCATGACGATGGCTGAAAAAATGGTGGTACCGTCTGCAGAGCGCAAAAAAGAATGGGAAAAAGCCTGCGCTGCAGGCAGACCCGGTTTCTTTTCTACGAATCTTCACCGAGGGACAGTTCCCAGTAAATCACATTCTGCAGCGGATTGTGGTAATAGGCATCCACCTGCCTGAATCCCAGGGATTGGTAGAGTCCCATGGCTGCCGTCAGAGATTCCAGCGTGTCCAGACGCATCCGTTTGAACCCCAGCCTGAGGGCTTCCGCGATGACAACCGTCGCCAGCTGCTTCCCCAATCCAATCCCCCTGAACCCCGGTCGGACAAAGAGTCGTTTCATCTCGCAGGTGGCATCGTCCAGGGTTCTGACAGCCACACAGCCGGCAGCGGACCGGTTTTCGAGGGCCAGAAACAGCGCGCCGCCAGGCGGGGCGTATTTCCCCGGCAGCGTCGCCAGCTCCTCTTCAAACCCCTGGAAGCAGAGATCAACATTCAGAAACCGTTCGTATTCGCGAAAAAGGGATCTGATTTCATTCAGATGGGGCGATGTCTGGACACTGATGATCTGCATAACAATCAATACCGGAAAGAAATGTGAAGTGTAAACGAGCGATTTTTACCGGGTGTTCGACTTGAATTTTATCACCTGACAGCTTAGACTGACAACACCATTTGGATCCGTTATCCAGATTTTAATCCGGTAGGTCATGTTTCAAGGGGTGAAACGGATACCCCTCATCTACTCAAAGGTCCAGTGGAAAGCCACCGGATTTGCCGTTAAATTCAAGGATACGCTCCGGCAATAGCAGCAAACAGCGTTTTTGCCGCAACACTCGGTACCATCAGCGAAAACAGCCGGGTTGACAGTGGCAGTTCTTCAGTCAGTCCAAAAACCGACTGGAGCACCGTCCCGGGCCAATATTCGAAACCGTTGCATGAATATTATGGAATCATCCACACATACCATCGGCCTCGCGTTCACAACACCACCATCCGGACATGATGCACGCCCCTCTTCCGATAACGGCTCGTTCTGGATGACATCCGGACGCAGGCGCTTGTGCCTGGGCAACCTGATCATCGTCATTTGTCTGCTGCTCGGGTCGCGACCCCTGGCTGCCCTTGAACTCTATTCCATTCTTCATAAACAGTGCGAAGCCCAGACGGGACTGATCATCCATGTGGACGGGACGAACGTCTACCAGGTCAATACCCAGGGCCAACTGGCAGTTATACCCCGGGAAGGCATTGAGCATATCCTGGTATACAATACCATCGACAACCCCTTTTCCCGGTTGAACCTGCCGGGTGGTCTCTCCGAATATATCAGGGAGGTGCAGGTGTCGTCAGACGATGAGATCGTCTTCACCGGATGGCCCATCCGATTCATCGATGAGCTGATTGTCTTTTTCGATCTGGAAGGAAAAACCCACCTCGTGCATACGGATGCCATTCAGAAGTTTTCCAGACCGATACTGGAGAATCCGCAGGTAAAAAACATCGATCAGTTTCAGCGGATGAGCTTCGGTTTTGGCAGCAATCTGCCCGCATGCGTCAAAACCGAATCTTCTGCCGGGATGGTCATTCAGCCCACGCGGATGCTGAGCGATCAGATCAAGATTCAGAAGTTTCTCTCGATCTATCATGACGGTTTTACAAAACTGAAACGACTTCAGAAGCGGACCGTCTTTTATGCACGGCCCTACCTGTTTGACAAGAAAACCAAAATCGCACTGGTCGTGATCCGGGACGACTTCCAGGAGGAATTTTCCGCCGGGCTGCCACTCTATTTTCAATGGCCGACCGGAAAGACCTTTGGACCCCAGGGATTTCTGGTCGTCGGGTTGAAACCGATTGAGCATCTGCCCAGTGTCGAACCGGTTTTCGGATTGCGGTTTGACGGGAAATACCATTTTTTGACCGCATCGTTTGCCGGGAATCCGTTTGCCTTCTCTGCCGGCAGTCACTTCATGATCAAAAACCGCTTTTTCATGGAGACCTATTTTTCTAAAAAAAGTGCCGATGATCTGCTGTTTCTGCCCCAGTTCAACCAGGTAGCCTATACCGGTCTTGAATGGGGGCCCTATTCGGTCTCAGCAGGGTATTACTATCCTTTGTTCGGTATCCAGGGCAACGGTATTTTCAGGGAACTCCCTTCAGACAGTGCCTCTCCGATCGTCAAGCTGCAGTACACCGGACCGGATTTCAAAGTCAATCTCGTTGGCTCCATCATCACCATGGGATCCGAAGATCCCGACGCGGAAAATATCAACCTGATCTACGCAGATGAAATGTCCCTCGCATCCTCCCGCACAGGCCGCTCAACACTGCTGGAGACCCAGATCGAGCGTTTCAGCTTCGATTCCAGTTTTGTCCGTCTGAACCTCGATGTCGATCTGACACCCGAAGCCAGCCTGGGCATCAGCGAAGTCGTCATCCTGGGAGACTATGCGGAGACTATTTCAGGGGTGCCTTACAGACTTCGGTTCGACCATTTTATTACATCTGTGAACGTTCAACAGGAGTTTGGGGAGAATGTCGCACTGAAAGGGTATCTGAACTACTACTTAAGAAACTACCACTCCCAATTGAGTCAACATAAAAGCAACCATGAAGAAAACAGGTTCTCATTTTCCGTGGCCATCGAGTTTATTCTCTAAAGCGGGACTGATACTGCTGGCGGTGCTGGCATGGGGTGCGCTGCCGTCAACCGTTCACGCCATCAATGTATCCGCCGTCTATTCCTCGGCGTGCCAGAGGGATATCGGCATCATCATTGAGGTGGACAACGCGAAAATCCGGTTATTGACCCTGGACGGCGCCATCAAGCGTATCGACCGGTTCAATATCATCTACATGGCCTATTACCCGGTAGGGGACAATCCGGTAGCCCGGGTCCTGTTTTCTGAAGATGCGGGCCTGACAGTGATTAAAACGGTTTACAAAGGCCAGGTCGTCGACCTGGTGAAAGGCTGGATGATCGATGCGGCCGAGGACCGGATCTCGTTTCTGACCCTGAAGGGCAATGAAACCGTGCTGGACAACAAGGACATCTGGGATATTGATCGGGTACCCATGACAGGTGAAATCCATTTCCCCGGTGCGGCGCAGCAGACGTACCGGTTTGTGCATCCCTATCCCTTCATGACCTGCAATAATATTTCCGGACCGTCAGCGTCAGAACCGCTGATCTATCCGCAGCATCTGCTGGAGGATCCGATCCTGATCAAAAAGGAGCTGGACCGGTTGAAAGAGGGCTATGAGCGCCTCAAAGGTTTTCAAGCGGACAAGGTGTTCTACGCAAAACCCCAGGTCTATGGCAATGATGCCAGGCTGGGGGTCTGGGGAAATATCGGTTCCCGTTACGGGGCCTCCAGACAGCGCAACAACAACTTTATTCCGGAGATTATCAGCGAATACTCCAGCGGACCCTTTGGTTTTCAGCATATCCTGGTCACCGGCAATGCACTGCTGCCCACGGGTGTGCATGAAGAGCCCCAGATGCAGTTTTACTATGGCTTGAAGGCAGACTATATCCATTTTGCGATCATGGTGGATTTCAACCGCTATGTCATCGGACAATCCAAATACCGGTGGCATGCAGAGGACCTGCTGGAAAACGATCACCGGGACAATGACACCTTCAACGTGGCCGGTGGTTTTGACTACGGCAGTTTTGCCATCGATCTTTCCCTCTGGAATCGGATTCAGTATAGTGTCAGGGTCGGCGAGCAGTTCCATGAAAACAGCATCAATCTCAATAAGGGAGGGCTGATTTTTGAGAATCGGGCATTCAAGGCCGAACTCTATTATGGCTTTGGCGACGACAAGAAAAAGGATCTGCTGCCGATTCCCGATGGCGCGAACGAAGGAGAAAGAGCCTATATTGAATGGATCAATGCGCAACGGGCCAAACAACCCGAATTTTTCACCGACTATCTCCTCTATCGGCTGAATCTCACCTTTTTTTCCCTCAGCCCCTTTAATCCGCGCTACAGCCTGATATACAGAGCGATCGACTTTTCAAGAAGACCCAATCCGGATGGCATCGGCGCTTTCAAGTACCGGGGCTCCTCCCTGACCAATGCGCTGTATATCGAATACCCGCTGGATGATGAGATCCGTCTCAGTGGATACCTCTCCCTTGAACTGCTGGATCATCGTTATGGTCTGGAGGCCCTGGATGACAGCGCGAGTCATCTCTTCCCCAAGGGGGGACTGAATATCGCCCTGATTTTCTGAAACGAGGCTGTGTCATCGGGCACCGCTCTCCCGAACCGACCCCTGAAGGTGATTTTACCGGAGCCCTGACATGGGTCCCGCAGCCCTTCCAGAAACAATTCCGGAATATTACTGCGACTCCCGGTGATCAAGGCCATCAATAATTCCTTGCTGCATGGAGGTCGATTGGTTATAATCGCCAGAATAGCGATGTCCGGGAAAAAAGGGCACATTTCCATTCAGACCAACAACCCCGGGGGACACCTATCCACGCTTCACACCCACAATGACAGATCAAGGTTGCGATCCATGACAGAGATCCCGGGAAAAATGGCCCATAGAAAATCGATCGCCTGGCGGTTGACCCTGAGCATGACAGCGTCTGTCGTTCTGGTGGCTTCCCTGGCACTGACCATCAACTATTACCTGGCTGTCAAGAAAGCTGAAAAGGAGCTGACTCAACAGAGCATCAGTTACCTCGGCCATCTGATGAAAAGCCTGGAGCTGCCGCTCTGGCACTTCGACAACCAGACGGTGCAGACGATTGGCGCCGCCTTTGCAGCGGAAGATGTGGTTGTTCTCCTGCAGATAGCCGACGACAGTAACAAACAGGTTTTCCAGATTGAAAAACCCTTTCAGGGCGACCCCGTTTACCAGGCCAGTAACATACTTCATGACGGGACATATGTCGGAACGGTCCGCCTGGCATTGACGACGGAATATCACCAGGCAGCCAATGAAAGGCTGCTGTGGTCCTCCATGGTCATTATCCTGCTGGTGGTGATTACCCTGCTGCTCGGCACCCGAGCCATCCTGACGATTTTCCTGAAAAAACCGATGGCCAACATGGGGGCTATTGCCAATGCCTATGCCTCCAATACTGCGCTGCAGTTTGAAAAATTCGATGTCTACGAAGAGTTCAAAGGGCTTGTGGCTGCCATGAAGGATATGGGAAACCGGATCCGGCAGCAGATGACCGACCTGCAGACAGCCCAGGATAAATACCAGCAACTTTTTGAAATGGAATCGGATGCCCTGTTCCTGATCAGAGAGGACAATGGTAACATCATTGAGGTGAACCGGTCGGCAGAAATTCTGTATGGTTACAGTCGGGCGGAACTGCTGCAGATGCGCAACGTGGATCTCTCAGCAGAGCCCGAAGCGACAAAATCAGCCACCAAGACCCGTTTGACATCTATCGCGATTCGCTATCACCAGAAAAAAGACGGTACGATCTTCCCGGTCGAGATTACGGCCAACCATTTTAACTGGAAGGACCATCCGGTTCATATCGCCGCCATTCGGGATATCTCCGAGCGAATCCAAAGGGAAAACGAACTGCAGGCCAGTGAGGAGAAGTTCCGAAAAATGGTGGAGTTTGCTCCCTATCCGCTCTTGCTGGTCAATAAGACCGAGGGCATCACCTATATTAACCAGAAACTGACCGAAACCTTCGGTTACGAGTTACCGGAGATCAGTGGCATCGGCGGATGGTGGGAGCGGGCGTTTCCCGATAGCGAATATCGGGAAAAAGCGAAAGAGGAATTAATAAAGTCATACAAGGAAGCTGCGACGGAAAAGAAAATGTTCCATTATAACGAATGGATTGTTGCCTGCAAAGACGGGGAGCGGAAGAATGTCGAGTTCTCCATGGTTCCCATCGGTGACATGGAGCTCTGGATCCTGATCGATCAGACCCGTCGCATCCGCATGCAGGAAATGATGATCCAGACGGAAAAGATGATCTCTGTGGGAGGGCTGGCCGCAGGAATGGCCCATGAAATCAACAACCCGCTGAGTGCCGTCCTGCAGGGAGCCCAGAACATCAGCCGCCGGTTTTCGCCCACCATGGAGAAAAACCGGGTGGTTGCAAAAAAATATGACCTGGACCTGGAGAAGATGCAGGCCTATATGGAAGAACGCAAGATACCGATGTATCTTCAGGGTATTCGGGAATCCGGCAGCCGGGCCGCCCAGATCATCATGAACATGCTGAAATTCAGCCGTAAGAGCGAATCCCGGCGGATCCCCGTCGAAATTGATGCCGTCCTCGAGAACACCATCGATCTGGCCAGTAATGACTACGATCTGGCCAGAAAATTCGATTTCAAACACATCCGGTTGGAGCGCGAATTTGATCCTGACCTGAAAATCATCACCTGCACCGAAACAGAACTGGAGCAGGTGCTGCTCAACCTGCTCAAAAACGCCGCCCAGTCCCTGAAAACAGCAGAACAGACCGAACCACCACGCATCACCCTGCGCACCATTCGGGATGGTGATATTGCACAGATCGAGATTGAAGATAATGGACCGGGGATGGATGAAAAAACCCGGAAGCGGATATTCGAGCCATTCTTTACGACCAAACCGGTGGGGCAGGGAACCGGGCTTGGATTGTCCGTCTCCTATTCCATTATCACCAACAACCACAAAGGAACCATGGAGGTCCAGTCGGCGCCGGGCCGCGGTACCCGTTTCATCATCCGAATTCCGATCCATGCAGAAGAGACTGCCTGATTCCGGATTCCCACAACGGATAACCAGAGATTTCGAGCCTCTGTCATCAAACTGATTCAAAGAAGCGGTTTTTTCCCTTCATGGTGACGTGCCGGTTATTGTCCCTTCGTTCAATTTCAGTTATGATATCGAGACGATCCGGTATTTCTGCCGGGATCGCAACAGTGGAAAAGACCTTCTGTCCGTTTTGAAGGTTGGATTGACAGGATCATATCTATTCAGTTCAATTTCCGCTCAGCCCCGAAGGTATTGTGTTTCAAGGACCTTGGAAGCCATGGATGGCTTCCAGGAGCTCCAGGAGGATTCATGCGTTTCTTGAAACACAATACCTTTGGGGTGTATACAGGTGAATAGTTACACAGGATCATTCAAACCTCTCTGATCTGAGAACATTCATTCCATCGATGACCATGCCGACCAATCTGCCCCCTGAATATTTCAAGATAGAGAAACGGTACAAGGCAGCGACATCTCAAACGGAAAAGATATCGGTCCTGGAAGAGATGCTGACAGTTGTGCCCAAACATAAGGGAACCGATAAACTAAGGGCCGATCTCAGAAAACGGATTTCCAAACTGAAAGCGGCCCCCCAGGGTAAAAAGAACCGGAGCAAGACGGAATCCGCCTTTATCATCAGCCGGGAGGGGGGTGGCCAGGTCGCTGTCATCGGCGCACCCAATGTCGGAAAATCAGCCCTGGTTGATCTTCTGACCAATGCCAGTCCCGAAGTTTCCGCCTTTCCGCATTCCACGTGGCAGCCTCTGCCCGCCATGCTCGCTTTCAACGAGATCCAGATACAGCTGATCGATACCCCGCCGATCAGTCGCGATTATACGAAACCGGAGCTGTTCGATCTGATCCGGCGTGTTGACCTGATCCTGTTGACAGCGGACGTGCAGGCGGATCCTTTCTCTCAGCTGGAGGACACCCGCATCCTCCTGGAAGCTCACAAAATAGCACCGCTGCGGTTGAAGGACCGGTATGAGGACCCGAGAGGAATGGTTTTTATTCCGATCCAGGTTGTGCTCAACAAGCACGACGATGATCGCACCGACGAGAATGTGGAGATTTTTTTCGCGCTGGTCGAGGACAATTGGCCGACCACACCCGTTTCAGCAAAAACCGGCCGCCATATTGAAGCGCTGAAGCAGGTGATTTTCGATCGTCTGGAGATCATCCGTGTCTACTCCAAGACCCCGGGTAAACCCTGCGACAAGGTTGCTCCCTTTGTGCTGAAAAAAGGTGCCAATGTCGAGGATTTCGCGTTGCGGGTCCATGCGGATTTCGCTGAAAAACTGAAGCATGCCCGTATCTGGGGGGAAGGAGTATTCGACGGTCAAATGGTTCAGCGTGATCATATCCTCCACGACGGGGATATTGTTGAACTGCATATCTGAATCCCCCGGAAGTGGAAAGGGGCACAACAGTATCCGAATCTTCTTGCCGGTCCCGCGGAAAAGACCCCATTGCCGGGAACAGGTTGCTGTGGTATGCTGCTGTCGGTTTGACGGACACCATCGCCACCCGGGTCCCCCATTCGATTACCCTCTGCCATTGAAAGTTGACATGAACCCTGAAACGACATTCATCCCCCCGTACTATCTTAAAAACACGACCCTGCAGACCATGCTGGCCAGCAGCAAACTGCGGACCCTGGGCAGAAACCGGATGCGAGACGCCGCCATTGAACAGATCCTGTTTGTCGGGGGAGGCGTCCGGTTGCAGGGCTTCTATTCCAAAACCAGCCCGCCCGCCAGGGGCCTGGTGATCCTGATTCACGGCTGGGAAGGCAGCGCCGGTTCGGCCTATATCGTCAGTACCGGCCGGTTTCTGTTCAACGCCGGGTACGACGTTTTCCGACTGAACCTGAGGGATCACGGGGAGAGTCACAGTCTGAATGAAGGTCTTTTTTTCGGGACACTGCTGGAAGAATCGTTCAATGGGGTCAAGGTCATTGCCGGACAGCACCCCCAGACCCCGGTTTACCTGCTGGGATTTTCCATGGGGGGCAATTTCGCCATCCGTATCGCACGTCACACCATCCAGAGCCCGATCCCCAACCTCAAACAGGTCTTCTGCATCAATCCCCCGCTGGACCCCATGCAGGCCACCCTGAATATTGACCGGATTCCACTGATCAGAAAGTATTTTATCCGGAAATGGCGGCGCTCGCTGACAAAAAATCAGCGGCTCTATCCCGAGAAATACGATTTCTCGGAAGCCTTCGCTGAAAAAACCTGTTGGGGAATGACCGAACTGCTGCTCAACCAGTATTCGGATTACCGGGATCCGGCGCTCTATTTTGGTGAATACACCCTGAAGGAGGGGTACCTGGACCGGATTGAACTCCCCTTGACCATCGTCACGGCAGAAGACGATCCGATCATCGCCGTTGACGATTTCAGGCAGGCCCGTCTTTCTGATGCCGTTGAACTGGCCATCCAGCCGTTCGGCGGCCATTGCGGCTACATTCAAAACCTGAAACTGACCGCCTGGTACTGGCAGTTTATTCTCAAACGGCTGGAACGGGCAGGGTCTTAACCCGGAAAACAGATCCGGCCAGCGGGACAGCCTCAGAGATTGCCAGCACGACCTCAATATCTTATATCGAGCGGGTTTCCCCGACCTTCATGACCCAGGCGCGACTGTCCGCAATCCCGTTTTTAGCCGCGCATGCGCGATACCGTTCCGGTGGTTCCCAGTGCGGTTCATCTGTCAGTTCGATGGTTCCCCAGTGGGAGGGGATGATGATATCTGCGCGGACGTCATTCGCCAGCTGGATGGCCTCTTCCGGGTTGGTGTGTACGGGTTTCATCACACTTTGGGGATTGTAAGCCCCAATGGGGACAATGGCCATATCGAAGGAGCGGAAGCGGGTGCCGATTTCCCTGAACAGGGTTGGCGAATATCCGGTATCCCCTGCAAAATATAAGCTGGCGGATTCAGACTGGATTGCCCAGGAGCACCAGAGGGTTTCGTTGCGGTCGTTAATCCAGCGACTGGAAAAATGAACCGCCGGCAGCGCTGTCAGCCGAATTCCGTCCATTTCAATGGATTCGTGCCAGTCCAGTTCACTGACCCGGGTATAGCCCCTGTCCGTAAAGAACGGTTTCAAACCCAGCGGCACAAAAACCCGCATCTTCTCTTTTCCCGTCAGATTTTCAACTGTTTCAGCGTCCAGATGGTCATAGTGATTGTGGGAGAGGATAATCCCATCAATGGGCGGCAGATTTTTCAGTGAGATGCCCGGCGGCACGTAGCGCTTCGGGCCGATGATCAGGGGACTGGCAAGATCCGAAAAAAAGGGATCGAGCAGGATGCTCTTCCCGTCAATTTTGAGCAGATAGGAGGAATGCCCGATCCAGGTGACGGATAGATTCCCCTGGCTGGCTTGAAACTCGGCAATGGCCTGCGACTCACCGATGATATGATCCGCGGGTATTTCCGGGCTCTTGAAAAAGGCCTTGATCCGATTGACCATGAAGCCGAATCCCGGGGTTCCGTGTGGCGGCGTGACGGGGTAGTTGCGAAATCCACTTGTGGTATGATGGGGCGGTTTTCCTTCCATTGGCATCACCTGTGCTGAACAACCGATCAAAGGCTGCAGTGCCAGAAACAAACCGGCCTTGATGAATTGCCTCCGTGTCCAGTGATTCTCTAAACCTGTCATTTTATGTCTGTTTCAGATATTTAATTTTCAGTACTGACCTGCTGTATTGTTTCAAATAAAGGGACGATGCATGTCAAAGTCCGTGCTTGATCCCGTCAGGGGGAATTCCCATTCAAACCAACAGACTTGATGGGTTTTATCATTCAGAGAATTCTCCAAGTTCGCGGTAGCAGAACAGATAAGACCCGTTGTCAATATCAACAATCAGACGACCCCCTCGATTTTGCGCATATTCCACACAACCGGGTACGTCACAATCGCTATGGCATTCGCTGACCCCGCTGGGCGATTCACGGTCACGGATTGCGTCATACCAAGAAAGCAGAACGGGTTCCTCCAGTTCTACCGCAGCAGTTTCCTCGGCTAACAGCTTGGCTTGAGTAAAATCTGAGTTTTTATCGGTGGATTTAAGAACGATTTTTTTCATATGAACTCCTGTACCTTATGACACAATGATGGATTATCAACATCCTGTCTACGTCGCTTGAGCAGATGCAGTTTGCAAAGCGGTCAGATCGGATCTTGACCTGACATGTATGGTACCTTAATCCTGAAAAGCAATCTTTCATCCGCTTTTAAGGGACTTCTTTTTAAACAAGTTCCCTTCTTGAAGAACTGTTGGACAGGATGAACCCGACACAATTATTGTAATCATAATAAAAACAATAAACTGCAGTTTGATAACCGTTTTTTGTTGTATCTATTCACCACTTTTCTGCATTGGAAGCTGGTACCTGTGTGTGATTGAACGGATTGGGAGTGATTAATCCCGGCCAGGAGGCCGGATCAACGACCGCCCTCGGAAGACGACCATGGATGGTCGTCGAGAATGAGTTCAATCACACACAGGTATCAGCTTCGCTAGCGGCACTCATGCTGAATAGTTACTTTTTGTTTTCATTTTGTGCTCCAAATTTAGACAAGCCAAAAACAAGAAAACCGGTAAAACGTTAAAGAGGCCACCCATTTAAGCTTATAAGTTCTGAGAACATCCTGCTTAACGCTAACGCCCTGTATTGTATGTGAGGTGCTCTTGAAATAATGAACGGGCTGTCATTACTGGTGGTCAATCTGTCCGCCATCAATGGCGATGGTCACTCCGGATACGTAATCCGAAAGGTCTGTCACCAGGAACTCAACCACGCCCGCACATTCTTCAATGGTGCCTTCCCGATTTAAGGCAATGAGTTTCGACAGGTGCGCTCTATCTCCAAGCCGGCCTGTACGAATGATGCCCGGGGCGATACTGTTGACATTGATATTATAACGTCCGAGATCCTGGGCCAGTGATCTGGTATAATGAATGATGGCGGCCTTGGCGGTACCGTAGGGGTGATAGAAAGGTGCGGCTTGAATCCCGGCGATAGAAGCGGCAGTGACAATTTTCCCTGACCTCTGCTCTTTCATATAAGGCGCCACAGCCATACAGGTGTACATGCATGACATCAAATTGATATCAAGCACCCGTGTCAGTGTTTCCTGGGGGCACTTGGAAGTGGTCCCGGTTGTATTGATATCGCCGGGCTTGCCGTCCTGGCGTTCATCGGCGAAAGTGACCGTGCCCCCACCGGCGTTGCAGATGGCGATATCCACCCGTCCCAGCGTTTCTACGACTTCAGCAATGGCTTTTTCGGTCGCGTCACGGTCTGTAAGATCCGCTTCTATACCCATGGATCGGACCCCAAAGGCTTTACATTCTTCCATGACAGTCGGTGCGGTCATCACGGCCTTTTCAAATTCATAAACATCGGCGGCCTTCAGATTCCTGTCGATGATGGCGATATCGGCTCCCAGCCCGGCCAAACGAAGGGCATACCCTCTTCCCAGACCTCTCGCACCGCCGGTAATGACAGCGACTTTGCCGGCCAGTTTTTTTTCACTCATTGTGGTTTCTCCTGCAATTTACAACGATCATTAGTTAGGTGATGGTTGATTGGTAATCGTAACGATCTCGTCACTATTCACCACTTTTCTATTGCCATCCAAACGTCGACCAGTATGTCATTGAACTCATTCTCGACAGGTGAGAAGCGAGGCTCGCAGCTTCGATCATGCCTGTCTCCGAGGGCGGTCGTTGACATCGCCATCCTGGCAATGCTTAACCACTCCCAAACCGTTCAATCACATACTGGTCGCCGCTCTGATGGCTGAATATAAGCTGAATAGTTACACGATCTCTAAAGAATAACTTCACATAATCTGTCAGCCGACCCTTAAGTCCCAAAAACACTGAATATTATGCAAACAGGATGGGACACCAACGTGCTTCCGTTTCGGCGACGCGTTTCTTCAACACCAGTGAGAAACGCTCGATTCATGGAAAACGCTTGACTCGTTTTTGGGCAACCGATAGCCGCATCAGAATATAGATGACGTTTGTCATGTGTCAAGGTGACCCGTGTCAGGGGTGCACCAAAATCATATAGGTAGTTCATCACACCCGCGCAGGCGGGTGTCCAGATATGTAAACGGTGAAATACACCTGGATGCCCACCTCCGTGGGCATGACGGGAGAGACACAGCTCTTTTTTTGTTGAAACGAAATTCGAAATTGCCCACATGATTTTGGTGCACCCGGCGCCAGACATTACTTCGAATAGAAATATTTTTTAACCTTTCAATCAACTGGCAGGTGAGTTCTTTGGAAACCCGCTGTCGTTTTGCTAAAGGGCACCTTGATTCATCAACATTATCGAACTGACCGCACCAAAAGGTTGATCTTTCAAGAAACGCACGAGTCCATCCATGGAACTCCTGGAAGCCATCCATGGCTTCCAGGGTTCTTGAAACACCAACCCTTTGATGCTTGCTGAGCTCCAGTTAATCAAGGTGCCCTAATGTAAAACGGTGTTCAGCCGCTAAAAACAAATCGAAAGGAAGACCAGATCTCTGTTTTTGCCTCAACAGGCCTGATCTTGGAGAGAGCCTGACGAAGTGTCAGCTGTCGCTGGACCTCTTCAAAAAGTGGTAGCCCAGACATATTTTTATTGACAATATATTATCATTATTGAAACGATAATGTCATATATTAATTATATTTTAGCGATAATAATGGAATTTTCACTCTATACATCACCGGAAATAGCGGTTATTTTGGCGAATCGTTTAAAAGAGCTTCGTTTATCGAAAAAATGGAAAAGGACAACACTGGCGAAAAGGTCCGGTGTTTCAGTCGCATCCCTGATCAGATTTGAACAAAAAGCGCTGGTTTCATTAGAAAATTTTCTTAAACTGGTCAATGCTTTGGGACGACTGGATGAGATTGAAAGACTTTTGCTGCCGTCGGTTGCCAAATCGATTGATGAACTGGAACAGCAAGTCGCCAATACGCCAAAAAGGGGATCGGTTTGAAACGCCTGAAAGTCCTTTTAAGACTCAGTGAAGAAAATGAGATCCTTGTTGGAGAGATTGCGGAAAAGGATCACAAGGTATTTTTTCAGTACGATACCGGTTTTTTGACCAAGCCTTTCTGGCTCTCACCCTATAAGCTGCCTCTCAGGTCTGACCTTTTTGAACACAGAGACCTGGATTTCGGCCCTCTTTTCGGACTATTTGACGATTCTCTGCCGGATGGATGGGGGCTCATGTTAATGGACCGCTATCTTCGGGGTCATGGCTTTGCAATAGAACGGCTATCGGTCCTGGATCGTCTTTCTTTTTTAGGCCCAAACACGATGGGAGCCTTAACATATCGACCGGCGATGGATTTCAAGACCGATAATAGGGTTGAATTCGACCTTTATAACCTCTATGTACTTTCCCAGGAAGTTATAACCGGTAAAACCCAGGTGGTGCTTGATGAGTTGATGAAAGCCGGCGGTAGTCCCGGTGGTGCTCGGCCAAAGGTACTGGTTGGAATTCTGGATGATAAACTGATATCAGGGGAAGGGATCTTACCGGAAGGTTATAGCCACTGGATTGTAAAATTCACCGCGGGTAATGATTTTGCAGATTCCGGTCCTGTGGAATATGCCTATTCTCAGATGGCCAGGGACTGCGGAATTGTATTGCCGGAAGCGCGACTGTTCTCCTCCAGGCAGGGGCAGCGGTTTTTTGGTGTAAAACGGTTTGATAGAGAGGGAAATAAGCGATATCACGTTCATACCTTTGGCAATCTGATTCATTCCAATTTTCGAATTCCATCCTGCGACTATGAGCTGTTTTTCCGTATAATCAATGATCTAACAAAAAACCAGCAAGATCTGGTCAACGGTTTCAGGCAGATGATTTTCAATGTGACGGCCAACAACCGTGACGATCATGTCAAAAATTTTGCTTTTATTATGAACCATGAAGGTGAATGGGCGCTGGCACCGGCATATGACCTGACCTTTTTTCCCGGGCCGGGAGGAGAACACTCCATGACCATAAACGGAGAAGGTAAAACCCCTTCAAAAGCAAATATCGTTCGCCTGGGTGAAAAATCAGGATTCAAACAGAAAGATACGCTCTTGATGTTAGATGAAATAGCCCAGATTGTGTCCGGTTGGCCAGCCTATGCAGAAAGAGCCGGGGTCAGTAAAAAAACCACGAGCACAATCCACAAGAAGATACAATCAAACATTTCATATCTCTGACACTCTCCAGTGTCAGATCAAACCTCAATTGCTGCACAACTGGCTTAATGATGGGGTCTAATCTTTGCCTGCCGGTGTTATTCAGATATTGCGGGAATACCCTTCCTCACTGAAGGAACAGTCCGATATTGCGTCAGTACAGTTCTCAACAAACTTGGTGTGGCCGACAGAACGCGGAGTGATAGGAATTTCCTTTTTGACCCTGAACCAACATTCATCCTGTTTTTTGATACCAGCATGAGAAAAAGTGCAGTTTACTTCGGGATCGCTACAGTTCCTGGACATGGTCGGACTGGATACTGCCAACAATGTCCCAAACTATCAATAGGGCACCGTGATTAAATGGAACTCAGTCAGCACCAAAGAGTTGGACTTTCAAGAACCCTGGATGGACTCGTGGGTTTCTTGAAAGTCCAACTCTTTGGTGCGGTAAGTTCGATAATTTTAATGAATTCCGGGAGCAGGCAAATAAAGGAATGATTTTGAACAAGATACCTGTCACGGGCCAGAATGCAGGGGTGGGCTTCCGTAGGCGGATTGGAAAGCTTGTTCCAACTGTGCGATCTCGTCATCGGTCAGGTTTGCAAAGTAGCTGGCCTGTTTGCGTGCGGACAACCGGCCCTTGTTCTGCAGGCAGAAACGAATAAAGAGATCGATCTGCCGGTCGGGCAGGTCGACTATTTCCTGCATAGCTTCCTTGGTTTTGACGTAGTTTACCAGGAACTGCAGCTCCTGAACCAGTTCGGTCTCAATCGTCAGGGTGATGAATTGAAAGAGCGCCTCTGCCTGTTGGGTCATATCGATAAAGCGGTACCACACGGCCGTCTGGTTGTGGACAGTCATTCGTCCTTCTTGCGTGAGCGCATATTGTACCAGCGGCATCAGCGACTGCGAATATGCCTCAAGTGAGGTGTTGTATTCGCCAAGATTCTTCAACATGGTGGCTGAGATCGGAAACATGATCCCCTGCGGTGAAAATCCCCGGCGGGCAAGGATATTGTGAATCAGGAAGCGATGGATCCGCCCGTTGCCGTCTTCGAAGGGGTGAAGAAATACAAATCCGTATGAAACAGCCGCAGCGTGGATCACGGCAGATATTCCGTGATCTTCCATGTTGAGATGACTTGCGATCAGGCCTTCCATGAGGCCTTCCAGGTCATCCGGTTTTGGACAGATAAAATGGATGTTTTCCTGCTGGTGGGACACCGTTTCTCCAACATAATTCTGGCTGGTGCGATAATCAGACTCGGCAAAGCGGCTGTCCAGGATCCGCCGCTGTAAATCGATCAGTTTTTCCCGGTTGCAGAAATCTTCCCGCTCTGCCAGTTCAAGCTGGGCTATGAATCGTTCTGTCCGGTTCGAATCCGGTGAGATGTGCTCGATTTCAAATGAGGATTTGGTTTCCTTGGAATAGAGATAGCCGAGCGCCCGTTTCATGATTTCGTCGGTGTAGCCGGACACAACCTGTCGGCAACGTTTGGCAAGGTCGTCTTGCTCGAAATGCTGAAGGGTTTCAGTACGGCGGACAACCGGGCAGAACAAACGGTTCCCCAGCAAATTATCATTAATACGCTGGCGACGAACCTGACGGGCTGGCGAGATGGCATAGTAGCGGTCCGGTTCCAGCAAATCAACGTAGTTCCCCTGTTGAACATCTTCGAGGGGAAGGATTTTGCCGGTCAGAAATTCCCACAGAAACCACAGCCGACGGGCATATTTCCCGGTTGGTTTGGATTGGATATAAGTGACAAAATCCGTCTCAGACACCACTTCAAAAAGGGCGGCAAGAATAGCGAGATTCAGGCCGTCATATTTGCAGGCGAATTCAAGATGGGCGCCAAGTGAATCCCCAGGCCAGTACTTGGGCGCATATACCTCTTCAATCCCCGCCCGGGTCTTATTGACCCGGTGGATGCCACTGGTGGCGACCAGGGAGCTGTGCCAGTTAGGAATGACCTCCAGGCCATACCTTTGGATCAATGCCGCATATCCTGCAGGTCTCAATTTCACGCCTTCCTGATTATCTTGTGCCATAGAATTTCCTGTAAAACAGTTATGAATCAAGAATTACGTTTATATAAGCAGGTATGTCAAGAAAATTGGTTACAGAACTGGTTTACACAAACACCCGATGGCAGGAAAAACAATTATTGTCCGAGAAATATCATTAAATTTTTTAAAAAAAAAGAAATTTGATTACCTATTGCCAACTGAAATCCTGCCAGATCAATACCCCTTTTTCATCACAAATCGCGATTTATAGTTTTCTATAACTGATTTTGCCAAAACTGCTCGCCCATCGGGTGCACCAAAAACATGTGGATATGTGATCATAACCGCTTCAAGAGGTTATTTGTTCAGAAAAACGCATAAATCCATCCTTGGAACTCCTGGAATCCATCCCTGGCTTCCAAGGTTTTCTGAACAAACAACCTCTTTCCGCTTACAGGTACCCAAACATATTTGGTGCACCCCGCCCATCCTGTTTAAGCGGTGGATCCTGGCTGAAAAACTGTTGGCTGAAAAAAGACCGGATTAGGATTCAGGTAAATCGGGTCTTTTAAGTAGCTGTCACCAGACAACCGTACACCGGAATGTCACTGTAATACGCCGGTGGGCAAGGGTTGGGAAAGGTTAAGTGTCCAGTTCATCAATGGTTTCAATAAAGGCGATGATGTTTTCGGCAGGGACGTAATCCAGGTCATAGGCAGGCGCGAGAATCAGACCCGCCGGCCCGAGCGACCTGGCTCTGGTCAGCACTTCCCGGCGGATCTGGTCGGGTGTTCCGTGGGTCCACTGAAAAGCGGTTCCAACGCTTCCCCAGATGGCAATCTGATCCCCGAATGTTTTTTTGATGGACAGGGCGTCCATACAATCCGGCTGCACCGGGTTGATGACATGAATCCCGATTTCTATGAGGTCAGGGATCAAGTCGGTGAAATTGCCGTCGCAATGGTAAAAAACGAGCAGTTCCGGAGATTCCTCCCGTGCCAGCCTGATGACCCGGGCCAGCCTGGTTTTGAAGAACTCGCGCCACATTGGCAGGCTGATCATCAATCCGGTCGGCGAAGCGACATCATCGTCCAGGATCAGGATATCCACACCGCTGCGCGCCAGGATCAGTGCGTTATGAACGAGGATGGCGGTCAACTGATCCAGCAGAAAGTGAGCGAGTTCCGGATACTCAACCATATCCAGCAGAAACCGTTCAAAACCCCGCAGGCGGGTGGCGATTTCAAACATCACCCCTCCCAGGTGGGGCGGCGCCCCGGCCACGGCCAACCCCTCATCGTGCCAGCGGGAAACCTGCTCTTTCAGCCCCCGGTACCGGTCCGGATGTGTGAGATCCGGAAAAATATATGCTTTCAGCTGATTCAGGGACTCAATGGCACCCAGCGGACCCTCCCCATTCAATTCGGGATGATAGTTCCACTCAAAGTAGGTGTGCAGTTGGGCGGTGCTTCCCATATGCACGTCAAGTGGCAGACGGTTCAGGTATCCCAGGAACTTTTTCTGACTGGGTGGCGCATGAAACTCGGCAAAACGAATGTCCAGGGCAAAACCGCGATCGGGGTCGGGAATGCCGGGTATCTCAAGGTCCTGTGAAAAGAATCCCAGGGCCCTCGGAATCCGGTCGGGCACCTGGCATCTCAGCGCTGACATGACACGTTCTCGGGAATTCATACGCCTCTTGACAGTAGACAGTGACAGTAGACAGGGATTTTAAGGGTGACTTACCCAGTCTTTAACACAGGTTATCAAAACTGGCAAAAAGGGGGGTTATGCGCCCAATGGAATTGAATGCATCGGTTTCGGAAGACTAATGGTTTTTGAGGAGTTCTCTCAGGGCCTCTGGAATGAAATTAACTATCTCCGTAACCTGGCCTGCAGGGGTGGGATTGGCGATTTTACCAGCCAGCCGGTTTACATGAGCGGCCATAAATGCTG
>Ga0180009_10000845_pt1 | contig 39381 bp, 46 predicted proteins | sample OS_PC_MetaG_FD_123537 | JGI IMG/M metagenome (GOLD analysis project Ga0180009, IMG submission 123537) | Groundwater microbial communities from the Aspo Hard Rock Laboratory (HRL) deep subsurface site, Sweden - OS_PC_MetaG | ecosystem: Environmental > Aquatic > Deep subsurface > Groundwater... | reverse complement strand
TATCATTGATCTCATTGAACTTGTCTCATGGGTACAGATGAAAAACCATCGGGCTTATCTCTCCCATCGGAAACGGAAACTGGCCACGGAAGGGATGACTTAATATGTATCGTTGTAGGGATAAGAACAAAACAATGTTGCCTTAAGAGCACGCAGGGGAAATTTTTAAACCCGGACTGGCTCCTTCACATGGTAAAGGGAAAGGTAGGAAACTATGTAGCTATGCTCTGGGATAGGTCTGTTTTCAGGGGAAAGCAATGATCGAAAGGGTCTATTAAAAGGCGTACTTTTCTTTAAATGGCGGCTGAGCCGCATAATTCAAGGCAAGATATTAGGATAGTGATGCAATGAGAGGCCATATTCTTTTGGAAGGCGGAGCAGAGTTCGGCGGACAGATGGCCGCACCAGATATGCGCGCTATCGAGCTTGCAGGCGGTTTAGATGCTCGTGTATGCATTATTCCTGCTGCAGCCGCTCCCGATAATAACCACCAACGGGCTGGTCGTAACGGTGTGCGTTGGTTCAATCATTTGGGCGCAAGACAAGCGACTCTGTTACCCCTGATCGATCACGCTTCTGCCAACCAATCTTCCATAGTTACATCTTTACGTAATTCTCGTCTCATTTATCTCCTTGGTGGTTTCCCACATTATCTTGGGCAAACCCTCGCTGGCAGCGTAAGTTGGCAGGCCATTATTGAAGCTTACCATGCGGGAGCTGTCATTGGTGGAAGTAGTGCCGGGGCGATGGTATTATGCCAACATTACTATAATTTAGGCACAAGCAGCATTATAGATGGATTAAATTTAATTCCAAAAGCTTGCATTATTCCTCATCATAATACCTTTGGTAAAGGCTGGGTACCTCATCTGGTGGCTTTACTTCCCGAAGATGTAATTATCGGAATTGATGAACAGACCGGAATGATTGATGATGGCGCGGATGGTAAATGGAATGTTTACGGAAAAGGCTTGGTGACGCGGTACAAGGATGGAGAAGTCAAGAACTATCATTCTGGAGAAACATTTTCTTTATGACAGACCTACACAGGACCCGTCTAAAATGGAGTTGGCTTGGGCTATTATTCTTAGCGATCATTTTCGCAGGGCAAGCTCATGCCAGTGATATGGTGTTAATTCCGGGAGGGCCTTTTCAAATGGGCTCTTCGGATGGGGAAGAGGATGAACGGCCGGTGCATACGGTCCAGGTGGATGCATTTTACATGGATCGCCATCTGGTCACCAACGCCGATTACGCCCGATTTCTTAATGTCTTTGGCAACCGGCGAGAAGGCGGCAAAAAATGGCTGGACACTGACGGTCCCTTTTCCTGGTGGCTGTGCAAAATCAAAAAAAAAGATGGCCGTTTTATTCCTAAGCCAGGTTATGAGAATCATCCGGTAGTTAAAGTATCGTGGTATGGTGCAAGAGCTTATGCCCAGTGGGTGGGAAAGCGACTGCCGACAGAGGCGGAGTGGGAAAAAGCGGCCCGGGGAGGGTTAGCGGGTCAAAAATATGTCTACGGCAACAGCATCCATCAGGCGAATGTGGGTGGCTTTCATGCCACCACCCCGGTCGGTTCTTACCCTGCCAACGGCTTGGGACTGTACGACATGGTCGCCAGTGTCTGGCAGTGGTGCAGCGACTGGTACGATCCGGAATATTACGCCCGATCGCCCTCCAGAAACCCGCCAGGACCAGAAAGCGGCTCGTCAAAAGTCCTACGGGGTGGTTCTTGGTTTCATAAAGACAGCTGGCGAGTTGCGAACCGATCCGCAGATGACCCAATAAGCGAGAACTTTTGTTTCGTTACGAGCTTTCGCTGCGTCAGAGATGCGGATAAAAAAGATTAATACCCTTTACGGGCTGGCCTGGTGAAAAATCTGGAAGAATTGAAACGGTATCCTTGGGCGGGGCGTGCCGTGTTGATGGGGAAGATCAAAAAAGATTGGCAGGGTAGGGGTTAAAAAGGTGATGAGGGGAGAAGGGATTCAGGAAGATCGGATATCCAGGAGCAGGGTTTGCCCGGTTTTTTAGGGTGTCACGACATCAGCAGTGAACAAGGCGGCGAATTCCGAGGGCGTATCTTCTTTTAAGCGGTATTGGTAAGTTGCTTGGGAATCAACGTCCCCTATTTCACATATTGCTCAAAAAAACTCTTGCGCCATTTTATATTGACATCTTTTCCTATATTTGTAATACTATGTATGACTTATGGGGAGGCCAATTTGCGGATATCCGATTTCGAATGGGATGAAGGAAATGCACTCCATTTAGAACTTGGCCATGGGATCGAACCGCAGGAGGTTGAAGAAGTTTTTGTTAACAACCCTCTTTTTCGGCGAACGAAAAAGGGGCATTATGCCGCTTTTGGACCAACCAGCGCTGGAAGGTATCTGACAATTGTTTTTGAGTCAAAAGGGAAGGGGATCATCCGCCCGATTACGGGTTGGGATATGAAGCGAGCAGAAATTCAATATTACAAGAAAAACAAAAGGTAGATGGTGATGAAAAAAGGGAAAAATATAGCCAAAGATTGGTCTGAATACTACGATCGGGGGAACATTCTCGATGAACTCTTAGAGGAACCTGTTGAATTTAGTTTAGACGATCAACTTCTGCAGGATATCCTTTCCAAGAAGCGGAAAAGAAAACTTCAGAATATCACCATCAAAATGGATCCTCTGCAGGTTAGCACCATTCGAAAACTGGCCACGATCAAGTCTATACCCTATCAAACCTTGATCCGCCATTGGCTGTCCGACCAGATCAGGAAGGAACTGAATCTTTTTAACGGAAGATGAATCAAAGCTTAAATCGAAATGCTTCCTCGCCTCAGCAAGAGTTAGCGGCGATTCACGGTGTAAATTTGATCCGCCATCTCTTTCAAACTTTCCACTTTTGCGTCTTGACGGACAACGAATTGCTTCTCCTTCTTATTTTCCCACTGACCTCTAGGACCTTTCTCGATAGCAAAAATGTCTGAATGAATCTCGTCACGTCTGTCGAAGAAGTCTACTCGCAATTGATATAACCCACCTTGCAAAATCGGGCTCACAGTGATTACCAAGAAGGCTTTTTGTGTTTCCGGATGCTTTATAATTAAATTTTCAAGACTGACTTGAAATGATTAGAATTTTGGAAAAGCTTTTCATTCTTTCCAAACCAGGTTCCTCTTTTCTTTTTTAATCGCTTTATTTTGCTATCCAAAATAACAAGATTAATAGTGAGGTCGAGGTCGGGTCTGGCAATAATAAAAAAGCCTGGTTTGGTGTTTTCCAATTCCAGGCTTTTTATCCATCTCTTCCCTCTCCCTATTTGGGTATTGAGGTTTTTTCAGACTCGAATTTTTTCAATAAAAGCCCTCGCCGCTTTGAGAGCATCCTTCACCATATCCACCAAATAAAGGTTCCCTCTATAATAACCGGCTATGTGTAGGGCCTCATATAGTGCCTCGAACTCTCTTAATAGTTTTCCATTATGAATTGCCAGATATTTTTGCAATGCCTTCCTGTAGGTTTCTACGGACCTTGGAAGATCCTTCTTGCCCAGTCCTCTCTTTAGCAAATATTCGTCTATCGCCATAAGAACCGCAAGATAGGCTACCCCGCAGGCCTCTCTTACGGGTTTAATGTCGGTATAGGTACCGTCTTCTATTGGTGCAGATTTAAGAATCTCTCTGGCATTGTTTAAATACCTCAAGGCCTCTTTCATGATGAACCTCTTATGTTGTATTCATTTCAATCTTTAGAGATTTACGCCGGCCTCTTCCACCATAAAAATAATCTCTTTCATAGCCTTTCTCTCCAACTTGATCGATTATGGCCTAAAGTTTACCAGAATTAAGGCTATTTATCAACTCTCCTGCACACCCGTCGCCAGCACGACAGTGTCCGCCGGTAAAATTTCCTTCCGGCCGTTGAATTCCACTTCAACCCCCTCTTGGACGATAGCCCTGGCTTGGGTCATTACGCGGATTTTAACCCCTTTTTCTCCGAGGCGGCGCAGAAGAAGTTTTCGATTGGTACGCTCTTCATCCAGGGCGATCTCTTGGGCCATCTCGATCAGAGAAACTTCCCGCCTCCGGTCGGCCAGGAAATCAGCTGTCGCGGCACCTACGGCGCCGGCGCCTACGACCACAACTCTTTTCCCAACTCTCTCCGGGGCAAGGAGGGTTTCCCAGGCGGTGAGAACATTTTCCCGGTCGACCCCAGGGATCGCTGGCTTTTGAGGAACCCCGCCGCTGGCCAAGATGAGCGCATCTGTCCCCACCTTGGAAACGTCAGCGGCGGTCAGCTCTCGATTCATAACCATCCGGTTTTTTAGCTCCAGGGTTCCAATGCGAATCGGTTCAAAAAGTTTCATGTTTTTTATTTCCTTTGCCCAAATTTATAGAGACATTTGATATGCCTCTTGCAGGACGGACATCCTCTGGCACAGGGGACAAGATTCCGGGGCAGCCCACTTAAACCGGCCCCTCTCACTTTTTGGTATAGCTGGTCTATTTTCAAAACTTCCTTCTTAGGCCCTTCAACAAACAGAGTTGTGCTTCCTTCTGCTCCATGGATTCCTCCTTTCCCGATCACATAGGCTTCGACTTGGGCCAAAGTTTCCAGTGCTTCCACTTCGGTAAAAATCTCCCCAAAGACCGGCATCAGGCCCACAGACATTCCGTAAGAAAAATCTACTTTTTTTCGTCCCGCTAAGGGGATCACATCCCAAAGATTTCCAGGAACGAATTTCTCCAACCCGACGGCAATCAGAAAGGGGATTCCTTCGAGGAGCAGGGCATGAAAAGAAGGAAGAGCACCTCCTCCGGCGTAGGACCCGGCCATAAGCACCGCCTGGCCATAGACATCGAAAGCGTTGGCCCCCGTGATGACCAGGTCTTCCGGGTTGAGGTCGAGCGCTTCCTTATCCCAGGCCTCCTTAGAATCGAGGGGAATCATTTGATTCCCCTTAAGAATGAGGGCATGAGGGAGGTCAATTTCAAACCTGAATTTGGAAGTCTGAGTTCCTTTCGGGGTTATCATCCCGGAAATCTTCATTGGTTTTCTGCAGAGCTCCTCAGAGATAGCGGAAGTGGTAGTGCCCCCCTTTATGACGATCCTGCCCCTCTTGCGAACCTGTTGGACCTTAGGATGGGCCTTGATTCCTTTGGCGATGATTCTTTTTGCTGCGGCCGTAGTAAGCGTAATTTGTATCCTCATAGGGACTCCTTAAGAAGAAAATATTTCATTTGATCATAGAAAATTCATGCTAATAAAGCAAGAATAAGGATCAATTGCCGTAACCCTTCAATCACGGATGAATGTCCAGGGTCGGAGGAGAAGCGGAAGTTCAGTGAGTTCAGCATAACCATGGGTATCCCGGCCGATGCTTCCGGCGCGTACCGGCCTGACCCCCAGGCCACAACAGAATCTTTGCCACGGAGAGTTCCTCCTATGAGCATCTGTCACTGAAGGTTACGCTTGTCCTATTTTCTTGACAAGCGGGCGATAATTAATTAACAATAATTTACTTCAAAAAACCCGGTGATTTAAGCCTAATCACAAAAAATGACGGTTTCGTAAAAAGTCACTTTTGTCCCCTTTTCGTCATTCCCGCCCTCGCTTTCGCGCGGGTAAACTTCAGCGGGAATCCAAAATTCACGAAACCCACTGAAAAGACTGGATTCCCGTTTCCACGGGAATGACGGGAAAACCAATTTACGGACTTTTTACGATTCCATCAAAAAGGTTTCCATGAACATCATGGTGCGGTTCATCAAAGGAGAAAGGGCTTCTCTCTTTTAGATCCAAGAGGCGGTCCTTTCTTTAAGGAAAGCTCTATGCGGAGTTTTTAAAAATTGAGGCTGATTAGGAGAAAGAAATGAAAGAAGTACTAATGACCAAAGGAGCGGTTAAGCTGGTTGAGACCTGCGCCGGGGTCAAGTCCGGTGAAAACGTCCTGATTATCACCGACTTTACGAAAACGAAGATTGCTAAAGTGTTGGCCACGGCAGCCTATGAAAAAGGCGCCGAGGTGGTGATTGCCACCATGATCCCCCGCCAGGGGCACGGGCAGGAGCCTCCGGCAACCATAGCCGAGGCCATGATCAAAGCCGATGTAATCTTCGCCCCGGTGTCCAATTCCATCACGCACACCCGCTCGATGAAGCGGGCTCTCGAAGCCGGTGCGCGCGGCCTGGTCCTGACGGACTTTACCGAGGACATGCTCATTTATGGCGGCATCGAAGCTGATTTCAACGAGCAGAAAATCGTCTGCCAGAAACTGGCCGCTGCCTTCACCGAAGCCAAGACCGCTCGCCTGACCAACCCGGCAGGCACTCGCCTGGACATGAAAAAGGATGGCCGGCCGGGCAATGCCATGTACTGCATTGTCCAAAAGGGCCAGCTCTCCCCGGTGCCCAACGTTGAAGCCAACTTTTCACCCCTCGAGGGCAGCGCCGAAGGCATCATCGTTGCCGACGCCAGCATCCCTTACATTGGCATCGGGGTGTTGAAGGAAGCGGTCGTAGCGACCGTAGAAAAAGGAATGATCACCAAAATAGAAGGCGGCGCCCAGGCGAGACAACTGGTCGAAGATCTCCGGAACAGGAAAGACCCCCAGGTTTACAACGTCGCCGAGTTAGGCGTGGGTCTCAACCCGAAGTCAATCATGCAGGGGATTATGCTGGAAGACGAAGGAGTTTTCGGCACGGTCCATATCGGCATTGGGACCAACGTTACGCTGGGTGGAAATGTCAAGGCGGCAATTCACTACGATTTAATCATGTGGCAGCCGACCATCGAGCTGGACGGCCGGGTTGTTCTGGAAAAAGGAGAGGTCAGAATTTAGCCTCCCGCACCGGGAATACTGAGTGAATCGGCCTTTGAAGAAAGGAACTCCATTTAATTTAGGACTTTAGCGCAATTTATTTGCTGTATTCCGCGCGGGCGTTTTCTTTTGTAGAGAAGAAAGGACGGCTTTCCCTTCCGGGCTTTCCAGGAAGGGGACGATGCCTCCGGAGCGGATGATCTTTTTCAACAAGTCCGGCAAGGGCGGGAAGGGAATCTGGGTTTTTTGCGTTAGGTTCCTTATCATTCCGCCCTCAAAATCTACTTCCAGGTGATCTCCAGGATTGATTCGATCCGTATCGCAGGTGATAAACAAGAGGCCAGGATTGAGGGCATTGCGGAAAAAGGTTCTGGCAAAAGACTTAGCCAAGACAGCTTTGATTCCTGCTCCCAGAACCACGAACGGGGCGATTTCCATGGCCGAACCGCAACCATAATTTTCCCCGGCGACGAGAAAATCACCGGGCTGCACCATCTCTCCAAAGCCCGGGCAAATGTCCTCCATCAAGAAGCGCGCCAATTTTTGGGGATTGACGGTATCTCTTTTCCTTTTAGATGCAATGATATAATCCGTATTGATATCATCCCCAAATTTGTGTGCAGTTCCCATTAATTAAGGAAAAGAAGGAGGAAATTATATGAAAAAACTAACCCCTCTGATAATCGGAGGAGTCTTTGCTGTTACTATTGCAGTCGTGATTATTACCGCCATTATGCTCAGACATAAAGATGTGCCGGAGGGCAAGTTCAAAAACATGGTGGACGCGGCATATGTAGGGTCTATGGAATGTAAAAAGTGCCATGAAAGAAAGTATCTCGAATGGACCACAACACTTCATTCAAGGATAATGCAGGATGTAAAGGCAAACCCGCAAGTTATTATCGGGTATTTCAAATCTCCAAGCAAAGTCAGGACATTCAAGAAGGATGATGTGGATTATACAATCGGCAGCCAGTGGAAGCAGCAGTACTTGAAAAAAAAGGGGATGATTACGAAGTGCTTCCCGCTGCCTATCATGTCTCAACTAACAGGTGGGTTGAGTATCCACAGAAAAGGTCGTGGTTTAAGGAGTGCGCGGGCTGTCACGCAACCGGGGTTGACCTGTTAAAAAGACCTTTAAGGAGCCGGGGATAGCGTGTGAGGCATGTCATGGACCGGGAAGCAACCATGTCAAGGCAATCCCGGGTTTTGAGATAGCCACCATAGTAAATCCTGCCAGATTGACATGGATTCCGGGGACACAATACCAATTTCTATTACCTCTGGTTGGCCGGTCACCCGGATATTAATTTCAACAACCCGCCAAGGATTTTCTCATTAGGGTGCAGCGATCCGTTTTTCACCCTCGGGCCATATGCGCTTAAAGTCATTCACATTGAGAGTCAGCACCCGATCAACTACAGACTTCTGTGCTGTCTTCACAATCAGCGCATCATATACCGCCCCCCCGGAGATGCCAAGGTCGCTCATGCGCTTTATGGTCGCAAAATAATCAGACGAAGAAAGTGATATTACCGACGCAACAGGTTCAACATTTTCATGAATCAGTTGCCATGCCAGTCCGGGGGTAATTCTCGGACTCACCGGCAGCGTTGATAAAACGGCATACATTTCCGCGATGGTATGGGAAGATACGATAAGCTCGAATTCTCCTGCCCTAGCCTTCCTGAACCAAGAAAGAGCACGATGGTGTAAAGGATGGGGCTGCACCAGCGCGGCGACGAGAACGGAGGTGTCGAACAGGATTTTCATGGCTTTTTTCCAGAGCTGATTTTCAGCAGACGGCCCTGGCGATGCTTACGGATTGCTTCTATGAGATCAGCCGTTGCGATCCCCGTAAAAACGAGCACACCATCTTCCAGTTTGAGCGGAGTTTCGTGCTCTACGGGTTTCAGTACAACCTCACTTCCGTTTTCATCAATCTCTATCTCGGCCCCCGGCTTTAATCCAAGTCTGTCCCGGATTTCTTTAGGAACCACTACCCGTCCGAAACGATCCAGTATTGTTTTCATACCTCCTCCTATTAATTGCCAATTTATCATGCCAAATGGCAATTATCAACACCAAAAAACCTCAACCAAATGATTAGGGGAAATTGAGGGAACGTAGTTCCGATGGGTCCGTTACGATATCTCGCAGAACCCTCAGACGAACGGGTCCCCTGCATCCTGGAAGCCGATAAAAGTTCGAAGGAATACCGGAAAAACTGGGCCCGGTTGATCCAGAAGATCGGAGCCTGTCCCCGACTTGGTCGGGGAAGGTCGATCCCCCTGACCTGCCCCGTAGAATAATACCGACCAGAGAGTGTTACCTGCCTGTGATTAAGAAGAAAAGGTAGTGTGTGTGGAATTTGTATGGCAGTTTGCCCCTTTGGCCGAAAAAGCAAAAAATAGATCATGCAGAACCCCGTCTAATTTTCAAGCCCCTTTTCTTTTTTTTACTAGAGACTGTTACGAAAAAAAACGGAAAATTGGTCCCAAAAAATAATACTAAAAAAAAGATTTGTCTTTTTTCAATGAGTTATGATTTTTGCCCGCAAAATTTTGGTTCCAGATTAGAGCAAATTTTTGTTTTATTGTGCCCATCAAAAATCTGGATCACCTTACAGAATTTAAAAGGGAATTTGTTTTTATCGTAACAGTCTCTACTAATGAAATAATTGTTTCCAGGTCAACTTTTCCCTCGTCTCTCTAATTCTATGATTCCGCTCAATTGCGTCATCAGACTCTCCCTTATTTTCCTATTTTCGACTTTTTGAAAAAGCTTGAGTAGAGCCATTTCCTCTCGGTTCAATGCTAAGGGAGCTTCATCCATCAAATTCTTTCTTTTGGAGTAATATTTACCGGGAATTTCTGATATAATTAAAAGTTTTTCTTTCTCAAAAAATGTGTTCACTGGAATCCCTAATGCCTTCGCTATTTGCTGGATCATTTCTACGGAAATTTTATTGATCCCTTTTTCATATTTTTGGATTTGCTGAAACGAAACCCCAACCTCTTCAGCTAACTTCATCTGAGACATCCTTAAAGACTTTCGAATTCTTTTAATCTCGGCGCCTACTTCCTTATGGTTTTTTATCATAATAAATAATCCTAAACGATTTTATTCACCATTTATAATTTAATTGACAGGGATGGAATGTCTATAAACCTATGGTTGTATTTTATTCTTGACTTTTACAATTAACGGTTGTAATTATATAAAATATTCTACAAACTTTTACATTAGATGGATTTAACAAAATGAAAAGAATTTTAGTTGTCGATGATCATAAGGAATTAAGAGATCTCTTATCCAAATTCTTTCTTTTAAGTGGATATGAGGTGGATACCGTTGAAGATGGCGAGATGGCAATGAAGCAGGTGAAGGAAAAGAGATACGATTTAGTCGTGACAGATTATACGACGCCCAGAATGGATGATATCGATTTATTAAAGAAATTAAAGATGGGAAACCCCAGATTATCTATTTTGATAATATCTGGATTCGGAGTGGAAGAGGCCTTTTTTACACAATCCGGGGCAGATGCTTTTCTGGCAAAACCCTTCGACCTATCGAAGATAAAGAGTTTGGTGGAGAAAATTTTGAACTCTAAAAAATAATTTAGGCCTCCGCAGCTCGGGTTCCTTTTTCCTATCCATTTCAAATCAAACCACTTCAGTGCTCCAGTGAGGAAGATTCTTTACAACGATACGCCTTGAGGGGGGAAGCTGTGGATTGGGGACGTAGTGGAAAATTAACACCTTTAATCCTTCCCCTCCTTTTTTCGAATTGGAAATTCCGGGGACAGCATACTTGTTTTTTGAATGGAAAATCTTTTGAGGGCAAGGAAAGAGAGAAAACTGGATCTTCTACTTGATAGATCTTTTGGGGTTTCCCCTGCCTAAATATGGCAGGACATCATCCGGGGGATGAAAATATAAAGGTTGAAGAATGAGACGCGGGGTCAGGTCCCAACATTCAACTTGCCGAATGTTGAGACGCACCCCCAATATATGCGTGTTTTTTAATAATAAGAGCAAATGCAATGAAAAAGCCCAAATTTTTGTTTGGGCTTTTTCATGATAAAAGAGTGTTAGCACTCGACAGGAATAGGCTTATAGGGACCCGTTTGTGGTCTTGGGCACTATGTAATCATCCCCATTGAAAGCAATTTTGACCATGTTCGGGATAGTTGTCCTCGGTTCAGAATATATCGGAGATCCTTTCCTCCTTTCCACTATCTCTTTTTCTTCGGTTTTGAATTCGATTGCGGCACACCCGAACGGCATTATTTTTAAATTAACACTTACCGCTACATTCGCCTCATTCATGACTTCACCTCCTCCTTATATTCTTCCCATTTGCCGCCTTATACCCTTATATCAATCCCAACCTCGGGAGATTGCCTTCTAACTTCTTGCTGCACCAGTTGTTGAATGCTTTGCCCGATCTGGTTAAGGATCTGTTGACAAATCTGCTGAGCCTGTGCCGGTATTTGATCAGGCATAATATGGGGTGGCATATTCAACCGCAAATTCACATTGATTTGAAGATTTGGCGGCACTTGCCTTTTCCTTTTATAATCAGCTTTCGTGAAAAAGAAATGATTTTAAAAACTTTGGTGACGATGAACAGGAAAAGCCAGACATGACGGTTTTCTACATGGGCATTCCGGATACGACGCCGGAGTTCTTAACCGAGAAGCAATTAGAGGACTATTTTGGGAAGGCCCTGGAAAGGATGAAGAAGCCGTAATGTCAGAATTTAAAACTGAAGAAAAAATGCCGTAGACGGAATGAGGAGATAAAATGAACCTTACCAGAAAACAACTTGCCCAAATGATCGAGGCTGGAGCCGATCGATTAGGCATAAGCGGGAGCGTCGCGATTATCAGACAAATCAATAATCTTTAAGACATTTTGATTTGATCGTTGGCCACTCTTCATACTTTGGGGCGGTTATAAAATCCCCTTTAGGGCTCGTTTGGTCCGACTTGTGTAAATGGGGACGCCCTTAAATAATTCAATTGACACAGAGGGGATCGGCTGATAAAGAAGGGACTATGCCGAGATTAGCTCGCCTTGACGCTCCGGGAGTTATTCATCATATTATCATCAGGGGTATTGAACGCCGAAAGATCTTTAGGGATAATCACGATCGAGAGAATCTTCTTGAACGGTTGGGTAAGCTTCTGCTGGAAACAAAGACGGGATGCTATGCCTGGGCATTTCTACCGAATCATGCTCACTTTCTTTTGCGGAGGGGCGAAGTTCCCCTCGCCACTTTGATGAGGAGATTGCTGACCGGGTATGTGGTCAGTTTCAACCGCCGTCACAAGCGCCAGGGGCACAAGTCTGGGTTGCGGAGCGTCTTGAAAAGGCATCTTGACCATAAGGGCGAGGGAACGTTGCTTAAAATTTTTTTTATCCCCTTTACTCCGACATCCAGGCAGGGGAGGCCGAAGGATAACTGAACCGCAAGGGCGCCATAACAAGGAGAGTGGGAATCACAAGCTAAAACAACCTGGCCAGGGAACACGAACCTCGTCGCCCAACCTAAAAATCTTACCTTTAATTTTTTTCATTACGCGAATTCACCATTAAAATTGTTAGACCCCCGGCCATCTTTCTTCCTTGAACCCGGGAAAGAAGGGGGAATTTTTTCTTGAAAGAAGGCCATGATCAAGCCTATTATAGAAGAAGAAACTCGAGGGATTTATCGGAAAACTCCTTAAAAGAACAGAAAGAAAGGAAGCCATGAAAAAAGGACGCATCAAGGTGATGCAAGGAAACGAGGCCTGCGTGGAAGCGGCCATCCTGGCGGGCTGCCGTTTTTTCGCCGGCTACCCAATCACGCCGGCCAGCGAGATCCTGGAAGGGATGGCTCGGCGGCTGCCGCTGGTCGATGGCTTTTGCCTCCAGGCGGAGGATGAAATCGCGGCCATTGTCGCCGTGGTCGGGGCCTCCTGGGGCGGGGCTAAGGCGATGACCGCCACGAGCGGGCCCGGCTTCTGCCTTATGCAGGAAGGAGTTGGACTGGCCGCCAGTGTTGAATCTCCGTGTGTCATCGTCAATGTACAGAGGGGGGGGCCTGCTTCGGGCCAGTCTACCTCGACGGCCCAGGGGGACCTCTACCAGGCCCGCTACGGCTCCAATGGAGACTATTCCCTCATCACCCTTTGCCCATCCACATCCCAGGAAATGTTCGACCACACGATCCGGGCCTTCAACCTGGCCGAACGGTTTCGGATTCCCGTCATTATTCTCTCGGATGAAGTCGTCGCCCATATCCGGGAAAAGGTTATTATCCCGGATCCGGACCAATTGGAGATCGTCGAGCGGAAGAAGCCCACGGTTCCCATGGAAGAGTTTGTCCCCTTCCAGGCGGGAGAGGATGACGTCCCGCCTATGCCGGCCTTCAACACGGGTTATAAAATCCCCGTGATCTCCCAGGCCAAGAGCCTCTCCGGTAACCGGGGAAATGCCAGGGAAGCCGAGGTGTTTATCCAGCGCATCACGCGGAAAGTAGAAGCCCACATTGCCGAATTCGCCGAGGTCCGCACCTATGGAGACGAAAGGGCGGAGATTGCCTTTGTTTCCTTTGGCTCCGTGTGCCGGTCGGCGCGGAGCGCCGTCGATATGGCCCGGGGAAAAGGCCTCGCGCTTCGGTCGGTGGAAGTGAAAACCATATGGCCGTTCCCCGACGATCTTCTCCGCAGTAAACTGGAGGGAGCCAAGCGCATTGTCGTGGCGGAGATGAACCTCGGAATGCTTGTCAATGAGGTCCGGAGGGTCATCCGGCGGGAGGACATCCCGATTGAGTTGTTCTCAAAAATAGGAGGCATCTACCCGCAGCCGCAGGAGTTCCTGCGGTTCCTGGAGGAGAAACGATGAATCCACTCGGCGAAAAATACCTCAGGAAGAATTTTCTTCCTTTCCTCTTTTGTCCAGGCTGCGGCGACGGAATGATTATCCAGGCCTTCCTGGAAGCCGTGGATGACCTGGGAATTATCAACGATCTGGCCCTAGCCGCCGGCATCGGCTGCAGCGCCTGGATCCCCGTTTACATCCACGCCGATGTCCTCAAAGTTCTTCACGGCCGCGCCATCCCCGCCGCCATCGGGCTGAAAGCCACTCGGCCTTCCCGCAAGGTCGTCGTCTTCACGGGAGACGGGGACGGTCTGGCTATCGGGGGGCTCCACTTGCTCCACGCCGCCCGCCGCAACATCGAAATGACTGTCGTTGTGGTCAACAATCAAATCTATGCCATGACCGGCGGGCAGGTCGCTCCCAGCACGCCGGTGGGGTCGAGGACCCAGACCACCCCTTACGGCAACCTCGAAAAACCGCTGGACGGCTGCAAGGTCGCTGTCGCGGCGGGGGCCACCATGGTCAGCCGCTGCTCCACAGCCCATCCTAAGGCCCTCACCCGAACCTTTAAAAAGGCTTTGACCCATAAGGGCTTTTCCTTTGTAGAGGTTGTTTCCCAGTGTCCGGTGCAGACCGGAAGATACATCCATGGATCCGGCGCCCCCCAATTCAACCTGCAGTGGCTGAAGGACAACTGCGTGCCGGTCGACGACCCAGCCAAGTGGATAGAGATCGAGGCGCAGGGGAAAATTCCCGTGGGGGACTTCCTGCAGATTGAGCAACCGGAATTCATGGAAGAAGTCCAGAAGATGAATCAGAAGGTGAAAGAAGCCCGGGCCAAAGGAGGAGATCGTTGAAAAACGCAGAACGAATTGAGATCGACCGCAGATACTGCAAGGGCTGCATGCTCTGCCAGTATGTCTGCAAGTTCGAAGTGTTTGAACCGGGAGAGGAAAGAAGCGCTCTCGACTACCTCATGCCCCGCCCGGCAAAACTGGAGAACTGCCGGGTCTGCCGGCTCTGCGAGTCCCACTGCCCGGACATGGCCCTGGTTGTGGTCGCCGAAAAGAAAGGGAAGGAAAAAGAATGAGGAAGGAGATCATCTTTGCGGGATTTGGCGGGCAGGGAATCGTCCTCATGGGGGTGATCCTGGCCCAGATGATGGAGGATTTTCCCGATCTGCAGGTGACCCAGGCTCAATCCTATGGGCCGGTTTCCCGCGGTGGGGCGTGCCGTACCGATGTGGTCATCTCCGACCAGGAGATCAATTTTCCCAAAAGCGCCCGCCCGGACATCATGGTCTTCATGTCCGAGGAATCGGTGAAACGGTACATCCAGGAGGGAAACCCGGAAGAGACCCTCGTGATCTACGACAGCACGCTGATCAAGTCGATTCCTCCGCCCTATAAGAAGGTCTACGCCGTTCCGGCGACCAAGATCGCCGAGGAAGATCTGAAAACCCGGATCGTGGCTAACATCTTCATGCTGGGGGCGGTCATCGAACTGATCGCTCCGGGGAGCTTCCCTGTTTTGCAACAGGTCGTCAGAAAAAGCGTCCCGGCCAAAACCGAAGCCGTCAATATGAAGGCCCTGGAAGCAGGCTACGAATTTTTCCGGACGCACAGCGCCGGGTAGGGATTTCATATTGGAGTAGAGGAGTAGAGTAGGGCTACCGCGCTAATAGAAAACTGTTCAGCTCGGAGATATCTTTGACCTTCTCCAGGTTCTCGATCTTCTCCAGGATTTTTTCCACTTTGGCGGTCTTGAAGATCGTACCGGCCAGCATACGAAATTTATCATAGATTTCACTGCTCGAACCCGGGTTCTCGGGTTCCCCTTTGGGATCGAGAATGGTCGAGGTTAATCTCCTCCCGTCCTTCAGAAGGATTTCGGCCTTGGCGCCGCGATGGTCGGGAACTAGCTTGTCAAGCTCTGGATCAGCGTAAACATCGACCTTGGCCATCAACGCTCGCACCGCCGGGTCGTTTAAAACTTTAGGTTTGAATTCCCCCAGACCGACTTTCCCATAAAGGATGGCAACTGCGGCAGAGTAGGGAAGGCTCATCTTACCCGAAATGGGGGTGGTGACCTCCTTACCGTCGATCAATTTGGCCGCAATGGTATAAGTGTAAACATTCACTTTCTCTATTTCCTCGGCGCGAAGGGAAGTCCGACTGCTGCTGTCTAAAATCGCATCAATGGGGGCATGACTGTGCCGGCAGGAGGCATGATATTTCACATAGGTGGTCATGATTTCGTACTTCTCTCCCAATCCCCTCACAACCCGGTCGGGATTGGAGGTGTCGGCGAAGGCTTTGTAAAACCCTCTTTTGTCTTCAAGGATGGCCGCTGGCCCGGTGAAACCTGATTGGGCCAAATAGGCCGAGAGAATTCCGTTTTGGGCAGCCTTCCCGGCATGTAATACTTTGGTCATGGTTCCATCCGCCATAAAAGCAAACAGGCCGGCGGCCTGTGACCCGGCAATACCTAAAGCCGAGACCATTTTGGCCTCGTTTAGTCTTAAAAGCCGTCCCGCTGCTGCCGCAGCCGCAAAAGTACCGCAGGTCCCGGTGGTGTGAAAACCCCGGTTGAAGTGAGAAGGATTGCCCCCAGCTCCCACCCGACCGAAGACCTCGTAGCCAGCCACGATCGCAGGGAGGACTTCTTTCCCCTTTATTTTCTCCTTCTCCGCCAGGGCAAGGACCGCAGGGATTACGGCCACTCCGGGGTGCCCCTGAGCGTAGCGGTTGCCGTCATCCAGTTCCAACACGTGGGACATGATGCCGTTGGCCATGGCCGCTTCCAGAACTCCGACCTTTCCTTTCCCCGTAAAGAGGGTAGATTCCTTGCGGGGGTTCAATTTTTCAGCCAATTTTTTAGCAATCAGAGCTTCCGGCATTTTAGATCCGGCCAAGGCCGCCCCGAGGGTATCCATCAAACAATGCTTGGCTTTCAGGAGCACTTCTCCCGGCAAGCTTTGGTAATTGAGGTGACCGATGAAGTTGGCCAATTTCCCAGTGAGGGTTTCCATTTTAGTTTCCTCCATGAAAGCATTCGTTGTCTTTAGCCTATCAAAAAATCCTGAAGGAAGCAATGCACTTTGATTTTTTGGCCAAGATAAGAGGATTGTCACTTTTTTAAAATTTATTGTATAGGAAATTGCTTTTATATCATTCCCCCTCACCCCGCCCTCTCCCCCGTTTGCGGGGGAGAGGGGAAGGGTGAGGGGGCTTAAATTGTTGCTGTAGGGGGAGGGTCCGTATTTCAGCTTGACACTCCATCTTAAATTTCCCTATATTAGGCGTGGTTAAAAAGGAATTTCCATTTTCCCTGCGCACGTGAAGGGAGGTTGAAGAAATGCTCAGACAATCGACGGCAGAACGATATGCCGTTCAATTTCCGCAATCGCAGGCCTTATTTGCCAAGGCGCAAAATATGATTCCGCGTGGAGTTTCCCATGATCAGTGGTATGCGATGCCTTTTTCCCTCTTCATGACCCAGGGAAAAGGGTCACACCTTTGGGATGTGGATGGGAACGAGTATATCGATTATTATGGGGGGCACGGCGGCAAGATGTTAGGTCATGCTCACCCGGCTGTGGTTGAGGCGGCCCAAAAGCAGCTGGAAAGGGGGGTCCAGTATGGCACCTGTTGCGACCTGTCCCTTGCCTGGGCCGCCCTTATTCAGAAGCTTGTTCCTTCCGCGGAACGAATTGAGTTTACCAACTCGGGAACAGAAGCGGTAATGATGGGGATCCGCTTGGCTCGAGCGTTTACCGGAAGGAGCAAGATTGTCCGGTTTCAGTTCCATTTTGCTGGCGGATACGATGCGGTGGCCGTGGGCTATAAAGAGCCTTTCGATATCCCCTTATCGGGAGGTATCCTTCCACCTGCGGTTCAAGATACGATCGTTATTCCCGCTAACGATGAAGAAAGATTGGAAGATGCTCTAAAAAAGAGGGATGTGGCCGTATTAATAGTTGAAGCTGCAGGTGGCAGTTCCGGGGTGGTCGGGATAAAACCACCATTTTATAAGGCGATGAGGGAATTAACTAAAAAATACGGTAGTCTTTTATTTTTTGATGAAATCGTAACGGGTTTTCGGTATTCACCGGGGGGAGTCCAAGCTGCCGTAGGAATTAGGCCGGATTTAACGTCTTTGGGGAAGGGGATCACCGGAATGGTCCCCGGCGCGGGAGCAATTGTTGGTTGCCAGGACGTGATGAATATGTTACTTTTTCAGAATGATCATTGGAACCGTTATCAACGGGTTTCTCATTCCGGCACCTTTAATGCCAACCCTTTCTGCGCGGCAACGGGGATTGCCTACCTGAATATTATTGCTACCGGCAGGCCTACCCAGGAGGCCAATCGTAAAGCAAGAATGCTCCGCGATGGGATGCAGCACCAATTAGAGGGGTACGGTATAACCGGTTGTGTCTATGATAGCGGTTTTTCGGTCGTGCATTTATATTTGGGGAGTTGCGATCAGCAAGGCTGCTGTGATCGGACGGTATGCCTGAATGCCGCCAAAGTTAGAGCTTCTGACGCCGGACTGGCCCTGTACATGAACTTGGCGCTTAACGGGGTAAAGGTTCCGGTTCGCGGCTATGATTTTTTTGTTTCAGCGGTGCATACGCCGGAAGACATCCAGAAGACGGTTGCAGCTTTTGGTAAATCATTAGCAGCCATGCTCGACGAGAACAAAATTGTTAAACGAAGCTGAAAATTTTTCGCGCCCCAGGCCAATTTTTCCACTTTGGTAGAGATCCCGCGATTCTGTCTTGACAAAAGGAGGGGGAAAAATGATGATAAACCAAGAAACTTTCATTGTTCATGGCAGGGAAATATTTTTTCTTGGAGACTTACCCCGGAGGATTTAATGGAAGATTTTCACCGCATCAAACGCCTTCCTCCTTATGTCTTCTCCATAGTTGACGACTTAAAGATGAAAGCCAGAAGACGAGGGGACGATATCATCGATTTGGGAATGGGGAACCCGGATTTGCCGACTCCTCCCCACATTGTAGAAAAACTCATCGAAGCGGTGAAGAATCCCCGCAACCATCGGTACTCGGCCTCCCGCGGAATTTACAAACTTCGTTGCGCCATTGCCGACCTATACCAAAGGAATTTTGGCGTGGAGATCGATCCTGAAAGCGAAGCCATCGTGACCATCGGGGCCAAAGAAGGACTCGCCCACTTGGCGCTGGCCACGATCGGCCCTGGGGATGTTGTTTTTGTGCCCACCCCCGCTTACCCCATTCATCCGTATGGCGTAATCATTGCCGGCGGAGACCTGCGTACGATCCCGCTGGTAAAAGGCCGGGACTTTTTTGAAGATCTGCAGACGGCCACCCGCCAGACCTGGCCTCCACCCAAGATGTTGATCATTTCTTTTCCCCATAATCCGACCACTCAGGTTGTGGATCTTAATTTTTTCGAGAAGATCGTGGAATTCGCCCGGGTCCATGATCTCATGGTCGTCCATGACCTGGCGTATGCCGACCTGGTTTTCGACGGATACAAAGCTCCGAGCTTTCTGCAAGCCCCAGGGGCGAAGGAAGTTGGCGTCGAATTTTTCACCCTTTCCAAAAGCTACAGCATGCCCGGATGGCGGGTGGGTTTTGCCTTAGGCAACCGCAAGATGATTTCCGCATTGGGACGGATAAAAAGTTACTTAGACTATGGGATATTCCAGCCGATTCAAATCGCGGCCATCATCGCCCTGAACGAAGATCAGAGCTGCGTGGAAGAGATGCGAGCGATATACCAGGAACGGCGCGATGCGCTAATCGATGGCCTCAAGCGGGCGGGCTGGAAAATCGAGAAACCCAAGGGGACGATGTTCGTGTGGGGAAAGATTCCCGAAAAGTTCCAAGAGATGGGCTCCCTGGAATTCTCTAAATTGGTCCTGCAAATGGCCAAAGTGGCGGTTTCTCCGGGGATTGGTTTTGGTGAGTATGGAGACGATCATGTGCGATTTGCCCTGGTGGAAAATACCCACCGGATCAAACAAGCGGCAAAAGGGATCAAACAACTGTTTTAATTTTTTTCGCCACAGAGCACACAGCGCGGCAAAGCCGCAACTAAAAAAACTTTAGCCACAGAGGGCACAGAGATCACAGAGATATAAAGAAAGACCTTAAAAAAGACAATTTAGGACACAGATAATCACAGATAAACATAGATAAAAATAATAAATTCTTAATAAAATTTTCAGAAATTGAACGTTAGTAGTACAGAGTTCACCGAAAAAAATTAAAATACAGCATCATAAGGGCAAATGGATTTTTCATCGATTTCCGCGCCCATTTTTTTAACCTAAATTACTCTGTGTTCTCTGTGACCTCTGTGGCTAAAATTAGGAGATGAAATGGACCGAATTCATATTGGACTCATCGGGTTTGGGACGGTCGGTACAGGGTTGGTGAAAATTCTGCAAGAGAAAGCCAAACTCCTGGAAGAACGACTGGGTCTCTCTATTGTTCTTAAGCGCATTGCTGACCTGGATGTGACTACGGATCGCGGGGTCAAGGTCAACCCGGCCATTCTCACGACCAAAATTACGGAGGTGATGGAAGATCCGGAAATCGCCATCGTGGTCGAACTCATCGGCGGTTTGGAGCCGGCTCGGACTTTCATTCTCCAGGCCTTAGAGAAAGGCAAACATATTGTTACCGCCAATAAAGCTTTGCTGGCTGTACATGGCGCGGAGATATTCAAAGCTGCCGATGAAAGAGGTGTGGACATCGGTTTTGAGGGCAGCGTGGGAGGAGGAATTCCCATTATTCGTGCCCTGAAAGAAGGACTGGTGGCCAATAAGATCCGGGTTATTTTCGGCATCCTCAACGGAACGTCCAATTACATCCTAAGCGAAATGACCTACCAGGGCTTGCAATTTCAGGAAGTTCTGAAGGAGGCTCAGAAACTCGGTTACGCGGAAGCGGATCCCACCCTGGACATTGAGGGCATCGATACGGCTCACAAGCTTTCCATTCTTCTTTCCTTGGCTTACGGAGTCCAGGTCCGAATGGAAGATATTTATACCGAGGGGATTTCGGCCATCTCCCCCATGGATATAGAACATGCCAAGGAGTTAGGGTACCATATCAAGCTGCTGGCCATTGGCAAATCGGACGGTGGACCCATTGAGGCCCGCGTCCACCCGACCCTTTTGCCGGCCAATCACCTCCTTGCTACTGTGAGTGGGCCTTTCAACGCCATTTTTGTCAAAGGGGATGCCGTAGGGTCAACCCTTTTTTACGGTGCAGGAGCGGGGATGATGCCCACGGCAAGCGCTGTGGTCAGCGACCTGGTGGACCTTTGCCGCAACATCCGTCTGGGGGTCAGCCGCAGGGTTCCTCTCCTCTCCTACCAGCCGGTCCATTTGCGCGAAGGAGAAATTAAAAACATCCACGACGTCACCTCCACTTACTACCTGCGTTTTACGGTGGTAGACCGGCCGGGTGTACTCTCCCGCATCTCCGGCATCTTGGGAGACCTGGACATCAGCATAGCTTCGGTCATTCAAAAAGGCAGGAGAGTCGAGAAAGCCGTTCCGATCTATATGGTTACCCATGAAGCCCGGGAGAAAAACATGCAGAAAGCCTTGCAGGTGATTGACCGCTTACCGGACATTGTGGATAAGACGGTGCTCCTCCGCATTGAAGATCCCTCTGATTTTGGGGAATGAAATGAATTGTGGATTGCGGATTGCGGAATAATGCGGGATGGCGAACACGGAAAAAGAACCACGCAACGGGCAATAAAAACCTTAATTGCTCTGGAAATGTGATGGAGGATTTAAGGATTTGAACAGAAAATATATTGTCCTTTTAGGGGACGGAATGGCGGATTACCCCATAGAAGAACTTGAAGGGAAGACCCCACTCCAAGCGGCCAAAACTCCGCATTTGGACAAGCTGGCCCAAAAAGGAACTTTGGGGCTTGTGCGCACCGTGCCACCCGGTTTTCCTCCAGGGAGTGATGTGGCCAATTTGTCCATCTTCGGGTATGACCCAGCCATCCATTTCACCGGCCGTGCTCCTCTGGAAGCTGCTTCCATGGGAGTGCAACTCGCTCCAGGAGATGTGGCTTTCCGCTGCAATCTAATCACTCTTTCCTGGAGTGGAAAACGGATTATCATGGAGGACTTCAGCGCCGGTCATATTTCAACAGAAGAAGCCAGAGAAATTATAGCTGACCTTGGAAAACTCCTGGGTAACCAGGCGTTCAATTTCTATCCAGGAGTCGGTTACCGCCATCTTGTGGTCTGGAGAAACGGTGAGAAAAGCCTGGCACTCAAGACCACACCGCCGCACGACATCACCGGCCAAGAAATTACCGGCTACACCCCTGCCGGGGATGGGGAAGAAGAACTACTGGGATTGATGAAGGCGGCGGGAGAAATTCTTCCAGATCATCCAGTCAACCAGGCTCGTAGCCGGGCCGGGAAGAAGCCAGCCAATGCCATCTGGCTCTGGGGCCAGGGAAAAGCTCCTGCCCTCCTTCCTTTGACCAAGCGCTTCGGACTTAGGGGTTCGATCATCTCGGCTGTAGACTTGATGAAAGGGATTGGATTTTACGCCGGGCTGGAGATCATTCCTGTTCCCGGAGCCACGGGTTACCTGGACACGAACTATACGGGCAAAGCAGAATATGCTCTTCGCGAAGTCGCCAAGAAAGACTTTGTATACGTTCATGTAGAAGCACCGGATGAGGCTTCCCACAACGGGAATCTCAGGGAAAAGCTTCAGGCCATTGAAGATTTTGATGGTAAGATTGTCGGCCCCATCCTGCGCGGGATGGAAAAGTATGCGGACTTTCGGGTCTTGGTCCTCCCCGATCATCCGACGCCGCTTGCCCTGAAAACCCACTCGTCCGAACCGGTTCCCTTTGTTCTCCTGACTGCGGCAGATGCCCGCAAAATCCCCAAGGAGAACCGCTCCTTTGACGAAGTTACAGCCCAGAAAACCGGCCTTTTTATAGAAAAAGGTTATGAGCTTATGGAAAAATTTATCAAAGGATTTTAATTGCATCCACGAGCCCCAGATAACGGGGTTATCGTTTCCCCGCACAGAATGGAAATCCGGGTTACCTACGCCGAGACCGATGCCATGGGCATCGTCTACTACGCGAACTACTTACGTTGGTTGGAAATGGGGCGAACGGAATTTATCCGCGACCTGGGCATCCCTTACAAAAAATTGGAAGAAGAAGGAATTTACCTGCCTGTTTCCGAAGTCCTCTGCAAATATCTTGTTGCGGCCAAATATGATGATATTTTGATTATTGAAACCTCCGTGGATTTTATAAGGAGGGCCAGCATTCAGTTTGCCTACCGGATTTTGCGGAAGGAAGACGGAACAGAGCTAGTGACGGCAAAGACTCTTCATGCCTTCGTCGACAGGGAAGGAAAGATCGTCAGGATCCCGCAACTCTTAAAAGAAAGATTGAAATTCTAATCTTCCCTCAGGATAAAAAAATTTGAAAAAGGGTCTTGACACCTTTTTTCATTTTTAGTAGCTTGAGCGTGTATATGGAGGAGAAATTTCTCCACTTTCATCTTACCTAAGAGGGAAATCTAAAAGGTCTTCGTTCTTAAAAATTTAAGATCCTTGTTACGACCAGGGAGGGGGGGATAGCTTTTTTCTCCCTAGAAGAGGTAAAGAAATTAATGAGTGCTTCAGCTGAAAGAGAAGCGCAGGAAAAGGCAGTCTCCGGGTTGAAGATTTTATACGAAGTAGCCAAAGCCTTGAACTCCTCCGTGGATCTCAAGGAAGCTTATGCACGGGTTCTTAGTGTCCTTTCTCAACCAAAGGGGATGAAACGAGGAGGATTCCTATTCTTGAATGCTGAATCCAGCGAATGGGAGATGGGGGGAGCGCAAGGCCTTTCTGCTGAAGAAATGAAACGCCGCAAGGAATATTTTGGTTCCGGAGTCGTCCAGCGGATCTTGGAGAAAGGACAAATGGCCGCGGTGATCGAAGGAGGAGATAGCATTTGGTTTCATGATGGAAAAGCCAAAACAGTTCCCAAGCGGCTCAGCACCTCTTTCCTTTGCGCCCCAGTGAAAATTGAGGGGGCTATCACCGGTATTTTAGGTGTGGACCATTTTTATGAAGATCCGGTGGCGGTTACCGAAGATTTTAATCTACTCGGGGAGGTTTGCGCTCTCATCGCTGAAGCCATGTCGACGCGCAAGGCGATGGCCGTGGAAAACCGGGCCCTGCTGGAGGAAAACTGGAGTTTCCGGAAGGAATTAGAAACCTTGGGGCGGACCGTTCCTAAGGCCCGGAGAAGAATTTCCCTGACCGAGATCCTGGAAGAACGCATCGCCCGGGTGGTTGCGGAGATGAAGGTCGACCCGCGGTCCAATGGACGTCTTTATGAGGATATGTTGAAAGCAGTGGAAAGAACATTGCTCACATCGGCCCTGGAAAAAACAAAGCACGTCCAGTTAAAGACGGCTCGCTTCCTGGGGATCAATCGCAACACCCTGCGCCGCAAGATAAAAGAGCTGGGAATTATGGCCAAAGAAAAATAGAGGGTTCAAGGAATCAAAGGAGATACATAATTTAATTGTATAGGAAATTCCTTTTTGGACACGGATGTACACAGATTATCAGGATAAACTAAAAAGAAAATAATTATCTGCGGTTATCTGCGTAAATCTGCGTCCTATTAAATTTTTGCATTTTTTCTACTCGAACCCTTGAACCCTGGAATCCTTGAACCCGGTTTTTTTATAGAAATCCCTTCGGCTTTTTAGGCTGGGTTTTTTCAGCTGGAGAGAGATTTTCTTTAAAGCCAGACTCTTCCAGCATGAACTTATCGTCGCCAGGATCGGGTTTGAACTCCAATTGGAGTTTTTGGGCTTCTTTGATATAAGATCCTTCTTTCAGTCGAATCTCCCCGCTAGGCACCACGATTATCGCCGAATCTCCCTGGATAGGGCATTTCTGCTCGCAAAACCCACAACCGTTGCAACGCGAGGCAATGACAAAGGGACGCCGGTATCCTTCTACGGTACGAAAAACGATAGCGTTATAGGGACAGATCTCGTCGCAAATCAAACAAAGCTTATCCTGAGCCCATACCAAGCACATCTCTTTACGCAGCACAGCCGTACCCACTTTGGCGTTGGTTTTTTCCTCCAAGGGAAGAGAACGGATGGCCTGGGTTGGACAGACTTTACCGCAGACGTTGCAATTCTGTTCACAGGGGGCAAAACGCAGGTCCATTTTGGGCGTCCAGAAGCCCGTTAAACCAGATTCCCAAAAGCAAGGCTGAAGAGTATTGGTGAGGCAAGACTTCATGCATTCCCCGCAACGGATGCAAGTCTGCAAGAAATCAGTCTCGGGGAGCGCCCCCGGGGGGCGGATAAGCTGATACCTCCCCTTAAGGGGTGTGAAGGGTGTCCGGTCTGCCAAAAAAGCGAGCGTTAGACCCCCGCCGGCGGAGTAGAGGAATCCCCTGCGGGAAAAATCTATGGCGGAATACTCCCCTCCTTTGGCGGAGGTTGGATGACCCGAGGCCTTATTCCAAGCAAAAGAGGCTGGGAAAGTAATGGCCTCCTGCGGGCAAACCTCAGCACAGGTCCGGCATTGAATGCATTCCGCAAGATGAGTCCTTTTCGGATTTTCCTCCACAGCCCCCATCGGGCAGGCCTTCTGGCATTTTAAACATTCATTGCATTCTTGGCTGACCCGGCGCCTCCAGAGCCCAAGGGGGGAGATGAAACTGAGCAAAGCTCCCAGAGGGCAGAGGTAACGACACCAGAAACGGGGGGTGAGTCGGCTCATAGTTATGATCGCTGCCAGAATGAGGAAGGTGACGATGGCCATGTAATAAACGGGCTGGGAGTAATGCCGGTGAGATAAACTCATCCATCCTAAGGCGTGAAAAATAGGGCGCATAAGATCCAGGAAAAGATTGATGAGGGTGATCGCCAAAGGGTAAAGAAAGAAAGTGTAAAAGCGGGTGAGAAGAGGCAGGGGATCCATAAAATAGGACAAGGAAATCCCGGCCAAAGCGGCGATGAGGAAAGCAAAGAGAAGAAAATATTTTGTTTTGCGAAAAATGGTCTCTTTTTTCAAGGGCGAAATTTTCTGGCGACGCCAAAAAAGGTGGTGGCCTAAGTCAATTGCTACCCCCATCGGGCAGACGTAGCCGCAGAAGAATCGCCCGATGACCAGCGTGGTTCCAACGATCATAAGGGACCATAGCGTTCGCCCGATGATTTCCTTCCCGGCCAGAATAGCGGTTAATCCCAATAGCGGGTCCAAGCGCAGATATACATCTGCCGGAAGCCAATCCGGCAGTTTGTAAGTGGCAAGGTAAAAAAGAGCGGTGAAGAGGAGGAGGGAGGAAGCCTGGATGAAAATCCTCATGCTTTCCCCTTAAAGATGCGGAGTTGATCGAGATCGATCTTGCCCAAGCCCCTCTGGTGGGCAACCAGAAGATGCTCGACCTGTCGGCCTTTAAAATTCTGACCGTACCAGGGGGCTACGGTTACGCCATAAGAATCAACGGCCACCGGGTTCATGCCGGCGATTACCAGGTTTGGTTTTTGGACTTCTCCAGGCCCGCCAGGCCCGCCGGTGACCAAAGCCCGCGTGGCATCCAGGAGGGTAAGCTGGGGTTTGATGACCGTGGCCAGGTCCGCAATTGCCTGGTTAATGTTATATTTGGAATGGAAACTCTCCCGGTCCCAGATCAAGCCCATCAAACCCTTGAGTCCCAGACTAACACCCGTTGCGGAGTGAGATTTAGCCACAGGCAGACTGATGAGGACGGGACTGTCCAGCGCTTCCTTGATGACCTCCACGCTCTCCAGAATTTTTCCTTGGGGGACCTTGATCTCCCGGAAAAATTTCTTGTCTTTAACGGCGATGACGTGGACCCCTTTGATCGACCTGCATGCTTCCCGGATGCCCGAGCGTTCGAGACAAAGTTCAGGATTATTCAGCGTATTATCCAGAATCAATACCTGTTGGGCCCCGGCTTCCAGAGAGGCCTGGGCAACGGTGGCAACTACCAGGGGGTGGGTGTTGCAGCCCACTTCGGGCGCCTTGGGAAAAGACATGTTGGGCTTGAGAACAACGCGCTGGCCTTTTTTAACGAAGCGGGAGATACCTCCCATGACTTCCAAGGCCTTTCTGGTCGCAGCAGCCGGATCGCCAGATATGACCACTAAGTCGTATTCTTCTTTGGCATTTGAAAAAACAGGCCTCCCGGCCAAGGTCAAAGCTGTGCCCATAGCAGCGGATTTCAGAAAATCACGACGGGTAATTTTTCGCCCAAAGTTTTTCATCGAGATAACATCCTTTCCTCTGCAATCATTTTAAGATTTTTTGTTCCGAAAGCAATACTTCTTTTTAGTCCAACTCCTGAACTTTCCCTATGATATGAATCAGGGGGAACCGGGAAAGACCCTTGACAAAAACTTGAGGTTATATTATCAAATTAATAAAAGAATTCTGGAGGCGGGTTTATATCTGATGACCCCAACCAATGCCAAAGGATCCCTGATTAAAAAGTTAGAAGCTTTATCCAAGATCAGCAAAGCAATCTCTTCCGACCTCTACTTGGAGGACATTCTGAGTTTGATTGTAGTGGTCACGGCTGAGGTGATGAAATCAAAAGTCTGCTCCCTCTGGCTGTTGGACGAGAGAGACAATGCCTTAAAGATCAGAGCTACGCAGGCCATGAGCGAAGAGTACCTGAAAGATAGGAGCCTCAAACTGGGCGAAGGTGTTGTGGGATATGTGGCCGTGGAGAACAAGCCAATGATGATCTACAACGTTCTAAAGGAGCCGAGATACAAGGAGAAAGAACTGGCCAAAAAAGAGGGGCTGGTCTCGATGTTGAGCGTTCCCATGTGTGTGAAAGATAAAGTCATCGGGGTGATTAACTGTTACACCTCCTACCCGCACAAGTTCAATAAGAGCGAGGTGGAAGTTTTTACCACCGTCGCTAATCAGGCCGCCATCGCCATAGAAAATGCAGGTCTGATCACGAAGGCCAAGATGATCGAGGATGAGTTGATTTCCCGCAAGCTTGTGGAGCGGGCCAAGGGGATTTTGATGAAAGAACAGCAGCTTTCGGAGGAAGAAGCCTTCCGCAGGATTCAAAAGAAATCTATGGATCTGAGGAAAACAATGCGGGAAATTGCCGAGGCCATCGTTCTGGCCAACCAGATTTAAAGCTGCCGTGGAGTGGTGCAGCGATTCCCTATCTGCATAGCGATCTCCTAAAAAAAACTGACCTTTCTCCCCATGTAGCGGATTCCTTTAAAAATATTGAAAAATAATTATCTGGTCAATAAAATTTTCTTGACAAAATTTTAATCATTATGTTTAATTATTACACACAACATTAATCTACAGCGCCGTCCGAGGATGTGCGGCACTGAAGATGACAAAGGCGTCCAGGAGGGAGAGGGGCGCCTTTTTTATTTTAAGCAATAAGAAAGGGCCACTCGGAAAAATTTTTATTAAGAAGGAGACAAAAAAATGTCTTACAGTAAAGTAAATGCCAGTGCTGCGACCATGAGCCGGAACCGAGTAACGCCTGCCCCGGGATCGGGTATATGTGTTACCTGCTTGGATGGATGCCCCGGCCCTTGCGAAGTTGGCCGATCCGCCTTACGGGGTAGGGAAATACTTTACCCGCAACCTTTTGCCAGAATAACCGCCGGTTCAGAAAAAGATTATCCGGTTGATTTCTCCCATTTCAACATCCAGGGTACCTGCGTAGGGGCGATTGGAGTTACCGCCGATTCCGATCAAGCCACATTCCCTGCGGTGAATATTGCTACAGAGGTAGGAGCGGCTGAAAAAATTCGCCTACGGGTTCCCTATTTTACAGGAGCTCTGGGCTCCACGGACATAGCTCGCATTCACTGGGAGGGAATGGCCATAGCTGCGGCCATTGCCGGAACTCTGGTGGTCGTGGGTGAGAATGTCTGCGGCATGGACCCTGATGCTGAAATTGAAAACGGGCGCATCGTCAGATCTCCCGAAATGGAACGCCGGGTAAAAACCTTCCAGAAATGGTATGACGGATATGGAGGGATTATCGTTCAGTATAACGTGGAAGACGGCCGGTTGGGTGTTCCGGAATATGCCGTGGAAAAATTGGGAGTCCAGATCATTGAACCGAAATGGGGCCAGGGGGCCAAAGACATCGGTGGGGAGGTAAAACTCAGCACCCTGGAAAGAGCCCTGCAATTGAAAAGCCGCGGGTATATCGTTCTTCCCGACCCGGAAGATCCCGTGATTCAAGAGGCATTCAAACAGGGTGATTTTAAGGAATTTGAGCGTCACTCCAGGCTGGGCATGGTGACCGAGGAAGGGTTTCATAAAGAAATAGAAAGACTGAAAAAGATCGGGACCAAACATATATCTCTAAAAACAGGAGCCTATCGAGCGGCAGACCTGGCCCGGGCAGTCAAATATGCTTCCGATGCCCAAATCGACCTTCTGACCGTGGATGGCGCGGGTGGAGGGACCGGGATGAGCCCATGGCGGATGATGAACGAATGGGGAATTCCTACCGTCTACCTGGAAAGCCTCCTTTATCAATGCCTTAAAAAACTGGAACAGAAGGGAGCTTTTATTCCCTCTTGCGCCATGGCGGGAGGGCTCGCCCTGGAGGATCATATCTTCAAGGCATTCGCCTTAGCTGCACCTTATATAAAAGCCATTTGCCTCGGCAGGGCCTCAATGACCGCTGCTATGGTTGGTAATACCATCGGGGAAATGATCAAAAAGGGGAAGGTTCCAGCCGACATTGCCAAATACGGAACCGATATTGAGCATGTTTTTATTCTCGCGGCTAAGTTGAAAGAAAAATTCGGAAAAGATTTTCAAAAGATCCCTGCGGGCGCCATCGGGATGATCACCTACTTCGATCGACTGAACGCTGGCCTGCAGCAGTTCATGGCCGGGGCCAGGAAGTTTGCTCTGCAATACATAACCCGGGCAGACCTGGTCGCTCTGACCCGCGAATCCGCGGAGGTTTCCGGAATACCCTATGTAATGGAATCGGATCAGGAAGAGGTTGAAAAAATCTTGGAAGGCAGGGGTGGCCTGTCAACTAAGCCTTTACCCAAAGGAATTCATCCCGAAAAGGCAGCCCTGAATTTATAGGGTAAACTGCCCAAGGTCTATATGGCCGGGTTATACGGATGAAGGGGGAAGCCGGGGAAGCTCCCCCTTTTTTTTTGCTTTCGTCATTTTGCTTTTTCCCCCCAAAGAATGTTAATATTTAATATAACATCCGGGAAGGTTTTTAGAATCGGGAAGGTATATGAGATTCTTCCTGCGGCCCAACATTATTCTCCTTCTTTTTCTTTTCATCTTCTTTATTCCGAGCGAGTCCCTGCCTCTGGAGGGAAGTGAGGCGGGGAAATCCATCAAAGCCCTTTCCGAGCATGCCGCCTCCATGGATATGATCTGGACCCTGGTGGCTTCTTTTTTGATTTTTCTCATGCAGGCGGGTTTCACCCTTGTGGAGGTGGGATTCACCCGGGCCAAGAACGCGGGCAATGTGGTCATGAAAAACATGATCGACTTTGCCATCGGGGCGATCGGGTTCTTTTTCATCGGCTATGGTTTGATGTTCGGGGCCAGTGCTCTCGGGCTTTTCGGGACGAGCGATTTTTTCTTGAACCATATTACTCACTCCGGGAAAATAGACAACTGGAAGTTTGCCAATTTGATGTTCCAGGTGGTTTTTGCCGCCACGGCTGCAACCATCGTTTCCGGAGCCATGAGTGAACGGGCTAAATTTATCGGTTATCTTTTTTACACGGTCCTTATCAGCACGTTGATTTATCCGGTGGTGGGCCATTGGATCTGGGGAGGGGGCTGGCTGGCCCGCAAGGGGATGATTGATTTTTCCGGCTCAACGGTCGTGCATTCCGTGGGGGGCTGGGTGTCACTGGCGGGGGTGCTCGTGCTGGGACCGCGTCTGGGCCGGCTCAACCGCGACGGGTCCGTCAATATCATTTCTGGACATAATATTCCTTTGGTGGCCCTGGGGGTGTTTATTCTCTGGTTCGGCTGGTTTGGATTCAATACCGGCAATACCCTTTCGGCTACCAACCCGAGCATCGCCCTGATTGCCGTCAATACGATTCTGGCGGGGGCGAGCGGAGCTCTGTGCACCATGGCTTTAACCTGGTTTCTCCGCGGGAAGCCTGATGTGGGCATGACTCTCAACGGAGTCCTCTCCGGCTTGGTCTCTTGCACCGGAGGAGTGGCCATCATCAGCCCATTTAGCGCTTTAGTCATTGGAAGCTTATCGAGTTTCATTCTATATTTTTCCCTGAAAGCGTTCGAGCTACTGCGCATAGACGATCCCGTGGGGGCCATTTCTGTTCACGGCGTAAACGGTATCTGGGGAACCTTGGCGGTGGGGCTTTTTGCCCAGGATAAATATGTACAGAATAGCTTGGGTTATGCCGTAAACGGCCTGATCTTCGGGGGGGGATTGACCTCCTCGTGGTTCAGGCGCTGGCAGTGATTACTGTTTTCCTCTGGGCCTTTCCTCTTTCCTTTGGATTCTTCAAACTCCTGGACGCCACCGTGGGGCTGCGCGTCTCACCCGAAGAAGAAGTCAAAGGGTTGGATTTTGGAGAGCATTCCATGACCTCTTACCCGATATTCGACGAATTCCAGAAAAAGCAAGAAGAGATTATCGAGGAACTGGATAGGGTGCGCGAGCTCTCGCTGCTCCATGATATCGGCCAATCCATGCACACCCTGAACTTAGATGAGATCCTGGAATTGATTTTGAAGGGAGTCGCCCGAGGAATTGGGTTTGACCGGGCCCGCCTTTATCTATTGGATGAAGAGAAAAATCAACTGGTCTGCAAAGTTGCGGTCGGAGTGGAAAGGGATAAGATTCAAGACATCAGCTTACCTTATGACCCGGAAGACAACATGGTCTCCCGGGCAATTAAAGAACGCCGGCCTTTCATTGTGGAGGATGCCGGCCGGGACCCCCGGGTGAATAGGGGGGTGATCAATTTTTTGGATGTGAAATCCTTTGCGGTTGTACCCTTGCTTTCCCGGGATAAAGTCTTAGGAGGAATCGCCGCCGATAATCTAATGAGCGAGACCGTTATCACGGAAAAGAAACTCCAGTCGCTGATGATTTTTGCCAACCAAGCGGCGCTGGCTTTAGAAAATGCTTTGATGTATGAAGAGCTGAGAGCCTTCAGCAACCAGCTGGAGGAAGGGGTAAAAAGAGCCACGGCCGAGTTGGAGGATACCCAAAGACAGCTCTTTCAATCCGAGAAGCTGGCGGCCTTGGGTAAGCTTTCGGCCGGGATTGCCCACGAGATTCGCAACCCCTTGACCAGCATCAAAATTTTAATCCATTCCCTGGTGGATGAAATGGCTACAACCGCCTCGCGGGAAAAAGATTTAGCCGTGATCGAGACCGAAATTGAACGGGTGAATAAAATTATAAAACAGTTTTTAGATTTCGCTCGGCCTCGGCCCCCTTCTCTGGAGCTGAGGGATGTGCGCAAGGTGCTGGAAGAAACCATTGCCCTGGTGGTTTACGAGATGGAAGCACAGGGAGTTTTGCTGAAGAGGGAAGATGACCCCGCATTGCCCCCGGTGCCAATGGATGGGGAGCAGATGAAGCAGGTCTTCTTAAACCTTTTGCTCAACGCTATCCAGGCCATGCCCCAGGGAGGGAAATTGAAAGTTGCCACTGCGGTGCAAAGTCATTCAGGGGGAACTCGCGGGAGCCCAATCGTTATCATAACCTTTAAGGATTCGGGGGAAGGAATTGCCGAAGAGATCCAAAGCAGGATTTTTGAGCCATTTTTCTCCACCAAGGAAGAAGGCATCGGGTTAGGGTTACCGATCGCCCAGCGGATCATCGAAGAACACAGGGGTAAAATCAGGCTGGAAAGTACCCTCGGAAAAGGCACTACATTTTATATAACCCTACCATTAAAATAAAAGGGTGTAGGGTGTGGGGTGTTATGAATGGGGAGGTTTCTTGGAAAAAATTCTGATTGTGGATGACGATCCCGGCATGCGGTATTCGATAAACCGGATGCTGGAAGGGCAGGGTCTTCTGGTTTCTTCCGCCAAGAACGGAACCGAAGCTCTGGACCTTTTTTTCGCGGAGAATCCGGACTTGGTGATTATGGACATCAAAATGCCTGGGCAGAGTGGATTGGATGTTCTGCGGCAGATCAAAGAACAAGACCCCAAAGCGTTGATCATCCTGATGACCGCCTTTGGTACGACGGAAACGGCCATTGAGGCCATGAAGTTCGGAGCTTTTGACTACATCCTCAAACCTTTTGATATACCCCAGATGAGGGCTATGGTAGAGCGGGCTTTGGATGTATCCCGGATGATGAAAAAGATGGTTTCTTATCCGGATCGTCCCGAGTCCGGAGTCGGGGGGGAGGCGATTGTCGGGTCTTCTCCTGCCATGCAGCAGATTTACAAGATGATCGGCCAAGTTGCCCCCACAGGGGTGACGGTGCTCCTGCGGGGTGAAAGCGGAACGGGGAAAGAATTAGTGGCCCGAGCCGTCTATCATCATAGTAGCCGGGCGGGAAAGCCGTTTTTACCCGTGAACTGTGCAGCCATTCCGGAAACCCTCCTGGAAAGTGAGCTTTTCGGCCATGAAAAAGGTGCTTTCACCGGGGCCTTGACCAGGCGCATCGGCAAATTTGAACAATGCAACGGAGGTACTCTCTTCCTTGATGAGATAGGCGACATGACCCCGGCAACCCAGGCCAAAATTCTTCGCGTGCTCCAGGACCGGCAATTTGAACGGTTGGGAGGAAACGAGCGCATTACTGCCGATGTGCGGATGATCGTGGCCACCAATAAGGATTTGGAAAAGGCCATCCGCGAAGGAACATTCCGCCAGGATCTTTACTATCGATTGAAAGTAGTTACCCTCCATCTTCCTCCCCTGCGGGAGCGGCGAGAAGACATCCCGGAATTGGTGCGATATTTTTTGCAGATTTTCGCGCCGGAGATCAACCGGAACATTAAAGACATCGCCCCGCGCGCCCTGGAAAAATTGATGCGCTATCGCTGGCCGGGAAATGTTAGGGAACTGGAGAACGCCGTAAAAAGGGCTTTGGTCATCGCCAAGGGGCACACCTTGCTCCTTGAGGGTTTCATTCTGGAAGAAGTAGAACCCGAAATCGGGGCCCAAGAACAGATCGATTTTGAGAAAAGGTTGGAGATGTTGATGGAGCCGGTTTTCAAAGAACTGGCGGAACATGCTAAGGGGAGGCCGGAATCTGACCTGATGTCGGCAGTAGAAAAAATCCTTATCAAGAGAGCTTTACAAGAAACGAAGGGGAATCAGGTTCAGGCAGCGATTCTCTTGGGAATGAGCCGGAATACCCTGCGTTCGAAGATTGAACGGTATAAGATCCGCAAAGATATTGCGATCGTCGAGGGAGAAGGGTGAACTGTTTGATGGGATGGATGTTTGAAGGAGAAACAAAGGATGAAAAGGAAGCTGCGGCTGGCCGAAGGGAAACTGCAGCGCCTGATCCTTCCCCCTCCGGGCAAGAAGCGGCCTCCTAAGCCGTTCCCCGTGAGGATCCAGGAGGCCTTACGTCCTTTGGAAGAAATTTACCAGGCCTTGATTCTGGGGACGGGCGATTATGTCCGGAAAAACGGCTTTCAGAAGGTGATTCTCGGTTTAAGCGGGGGAATTGACTCGGCGCTGACGGCGACGATCGCCGTGGATGCCTTGGGCAAGGAGAGCGTAGTAGGAGTCGCCATGCCTTCGGTGTATTCTTCTCCCGAGAGCCTGGAAGATGCCAGGGCTCTGGCTGAAAATCTGGGAATTGCATTGCGGGTCATCCCGATCGATGATGTCTTCAAATCTTACCTGCAGACTTTAAGAAATTCATTGGCCGGGAAAAAACCCGATGTCACGGAAGAAAATCTTCAGGCGCGTATCCCGGGGAATTTGTTAATGGCCCTGTCTAACAAATTTGGCTGGCTGGTTTTAAACACGGGAAACAAGAGCGAGATGGGAGTGGGCTATTGCACCCTCTACGGTGATATGGCCGGCGGATTCGCCGTTATTAAAGATGTTCCCAAGACTCTGGTTTATCAATTAGCCTCCTTCCGCAATTCCTTAGGAGCCACCCGCATCATTCCGGAGCGAGTGATGATAAAGCCTCCTTCAGCTGAACTTCGACCCAACCAGAAAGATACGGATTCCCTTCCTCCTTACGACGTCCTCGACCCGATCCTTCGGGCCTACGTGGAGGAGGATCAGAACTTGGAGATGATTCAAGCCCGGGGATTTAAGCAGCAGATGGTCGAAGAAGTAATCCGCAGGGTGGACCTCAATGAATACAAAAGAAGACAGTTTCCTCCGGGGGTCAAAATTACTCCCCGGGCGTTTGGCAAAGATCGCCGGCTGCCGATAACGAATCGGTACAGGATGAAAAAGGCCCTAAAAGGGTTTAAGGGGTCCAGGATTCCAGAATCAAATCCTTGACTCCTCAAATCTGTATCCTGTTAATTTGTCATTTTTGGTAACAGTTTGGCCAAGAAATGCGAATAGTCTCAAAAAGACGAAAATTAAAACGCATTTACCACAGAGAACCCAGAGGCCGCAGAGGTTTTAAGACTAAAACTAATATTGGGCGAGAGCTAAGGCATGGAGAATCCGGATTCGAGTTCCGATGGTTTTTTGGTTTTTCATTTTCAGCATGTATGTCTCTGTGCTCTCTGTGCCCTCTGTGGCTAAACAGTTTCCATTTTTGAAATTCTTCCGCCTTTAAATCTATTAAAATGGAATAAACTTATAAGCCAATTTAGTCAACAACGAAAATTACTGGATCAACTTAAAAGGAGATTCCATGAGAAAGAAATTAAAGCTTGACTCAGCCTGATCGTTCGGAAGAAAATCTTTTAACTCCAGCGTCGCTCCGCTCCGAGGGGGTGGCCGGAATGGGTCGGAATACGCATTAGATACGTTGACATTGCTGTTTTGCTTTCCTACAATAGAGCTGAAAGAAATATCAAAGATTACCCAAAGAGAAAATTCCAACCAAAAAGCCGAAAGGGGATGAAGATGAAGACCATCAAAGCCAGATTCTCAAAGGGGAAAATCGAACCCTTGGAAAAGCTTGATATCACCGAAGGAAAAGAAATCTCCGTAACCATCATGGAAGTTCCCTTCAAAGCCAATGGGGATTCCTTTGCGAGATCAGCGGGGAGATGGAAGGGGACGATTGACGCCGACAAGTTGATTGAAAATATTTACGCCGATCGCCTTTTCTCTGCTAACCAATAACCGAAGGCATTACGAAATGGTGGAGGGATTAAATATCCTCTCTGTGTTCTGTTTCATAAAAAGATAATACGGCTTCTTCCGGATTTCACCTCGCGGCGGACACTCCCTATTGTGGAGTCTATTTTTTTATCAATAGAAAGAACCCAAATCGACCCGGAAAGTTATTTTAACAAGATATGCAAACTAAATAGACCTGACCCTGTGATTGCGACGCGGCCCTGTTGCATGACCGCCACGGCCTGCAAGGCGAGGTTTTCATCCCGTTGCTGCGCGATACGCTTAAAAACCTCATACAAGGTGAGGGAAGGAACGATGAGGTCAGCGGTTTTTTCGATGGCTGGAGCGAAGAAGTCAGCATTCGGTCCATTCGCGAAGTATTCGAGCCACGCGCTGGAGTCTACAACATTCATATCCGGTCGCCTTGCCGATCAACCTTCGTGTCAGTTCCCTTGAGAAAGCCACGCATGCGTTTCACCGGGCGCAGGGGGATGAGTTCGATCCTATCCCCGTAGATGATCGCCTGAATCTTTTGGCCGGGGGAAAGGCTGAGTTTTTCCCGGATCTCTTTCGGAATCACGACTTGAAACTTAGGAGAAATGGTGACGGTTCCCATGAAACCGCCATCGATAGAGTTTGTGTAATACGCTCCTTGTATCTATGGGTGAAACAGGAGTCAAGACCATATAGCGTCAGGAAGGCAGCGGGTAGCTTGCATATGGGAAAAAAGTGTGATAGGGAAGGAGGGATCGGAATTTAGGCACTGGGAAACCTTAGGCATTTCTATTCACTCTGGCGAAAGGAGGTCTTTATGGCGCTGAATTTGGAGACCGTCGGTAAAGTCTGGGGACCTTACGAATTCTCTTATACTGAGAGGGACCTGATTATTTATGCCCTCGGGATTGGGTTTACCAAAGACGAATTGGAATATGTGTATGAAGGATCAAAAGAGTTTAAAGCCTTCCCCACTTATGGAGTATGCCTTCCCTCTAATGCCGGAGCCGAGGCTTTTTTATCCACCAAGGCGAATTTCGCCATGGTCGTTCACGGGGAACAAGCTTTAGAGGTGCACAACCCTCTTCCCCGCAGCGCCACGGTTTCGACCACGGCCGTGATCGAGGGGATATACGATAAAGGATCGGGGGCGGCCATCGTGATGCGCTTTGAAACAAAAGACAAGAGCGGTAATCCCCTTTGCACCAACTGGATGACCGCCTTTGTCCGGGGGGCTGGTGGTTTTGGGGGAACGGCCCAGCCCAAAAAGGAGATTCCAGCCATTCCGGCGAAAGCTCCGGACTTTGGGTTTGAAGCCCAAACCGACGTAAATCAAGCTGCGCTCTATCGCATGTCCGGCGACCGGAACCCATTGCATATCGACCCAGCCATCGCTAAGGCTGTTGGCTTCAAAGAGCCCATTTTGCATGGGCTTTGTACTTATGGAGTTACCTGCCGCCGGTTTGTCCAGGAAGTCTTGCAGGGAGATTCGGGAAAGATTAAATCTTACTCGGCCCGCTTCAGCAGCCCGGTAATTCCGGGGGAATCACTTCAGACCAAGGTGTGGCAGGCGCCCCCCGATCTTTTTCTGCTGGAGGTGTATAACGCCAAAGGAGAAGCCGTTTTGCGGAACGGAGTGATAGAGTCCAGGTAATAAAGTTCGGAGTTATTAGTTCGGAGTTCGGAGTAAATACCTTGAAGGTGGTTTTTTTGACTCCGAACTCTGAACTCCGCACTCCGAACTAAACAGGGATTACCTCCGGGGGACGAACTTCCTTCATGGTAATGGCTTCGGTCGGGCAAGTGACGGTACACACTCCACAACCCACGCATTTCTCCGGGTTGATCCGGGCTTTCGGTTCCTCTCCTTCGATGACGATAGCATCAAAATAGCATCGCTCAAGGCATACTTGGCAGCCAAGGCAATCGTCAGCGTTGACCAAAGCCTGGAAACGGCTAGGGTCAACAAATTTATGGGGATTGGGCAATTTCCAATTTATGCAGCAATCCCGGCAGCAGTTGCAGATAATATGATCGACCTTTTGATGGTTATCGACGATATGGATCAACCCTTCTTTTTCTGCCTGGTGCAATAGGCCCATGGCTTCCTCTTTGGTGATCACGCGACCCGTTCCTCTTTGGAGGGCATAATCGGCGGCCCGGTTCACCTGGATGCAAATCTCTACAGGTTTACCACATTTCCCATCCACCACCCGGCAGGTGCACCTGGTCACAGCCAGGGTTCTGGCCTGATTGACAATTTCCCGGACATCCTCCAGGGCTAACACTTTTGCTTTGGACTCAATGGTCGCCCCCACCGGGACGATGCGTACAGCTGGTTTAGGAAGAAAAGCTTCGACGACCCTTCCAAACTCCGCCCATTCTTTGGCGGTATATTCCTTCCAGAGGTTGTAGAACTCCGGGGTTGCTCCCGACCAAAGGATGGAACTGTCATGAAATTGAGGGACAGTCTTGACCCGGTAGTAACGGGGATCTCCTTCTTTTTTAGATAAGAAAAGGAGTCCTTTAAGGAATAGGGTTTTAACCATCTCCTCCACTTTTTCCGGGGCGATTCCAGTCTTGTTAGACAACTCCGGAACAGTGGCCGCAGGGAAAGCCTCCAGGAGGATTTTGATTTCTTTCTCGTCAGCGATCTTCTCTATGATCAAGGGGAGGATTTTAGACGAAGGAGCCCCTAACAGCTTGGAAAGTTCTTGATACGAATCTTGGTCTGTCATAATCGACGATCTCCTTGTTACAAATTATTCTGCCTGTTGGTTTGCAGAGCTACGCTACTCATTTTTTAAGATTTCGTCAATGAAAATTTAGAGGGTCTAAAATCCTCCACAAAATTCTGTGGAAAAGTTGTGAAAAAGTTGAGTAATGAACCACGTAATTAGAGAAAATCAGTTGTTTTTGTGCAAGTTGCCTATTTTTGGAGCAATAAAAAAATAATAATATCAATAACTTATTAATGATATAAGGTAAAAAGCGCTTGGGGATTGATTTTCTATGCGTTGAGGGTTCCAAAATCATGACTTGTCGACAATTATTAGAGGGATAGGTCCGAAAATGTCGAAATAGAGGGGCTCTCCGCCTTCTCTTTGCCGAGGATTTTGATTGGGCTTTCTTCTCCGAACAGGGCGTTGGCAACCCTATAAAATAAAAATGAATTTAATTGTATTGAAAATTCCTTTTTTCAACTTTAGGCACTTTAGCTCACTTTAGACATTTTAGTCATTTAACTTGATTGTATCAGCAATATTTCAGTCCTAATTAGATGGACTCTTTCCTCTTAAATTTACATGAATCTGAAGCAAATCCTATGGTTATTCAGCCAAGGTATCCTTGGATCAAGCCCCTTTTTCAAAAGTT
>Ga0180009_10000844_pt1 | contig 39426 bp, 30 predicted proteins | sample OS_PC_MetaG_FD_123537 | JGI IMG/M metagenome (GOLD analysis project Ga0180009, IMG submission 123537) | Groundwater microbial communities from the Aspo Hard Rock Laboratory (HRL) deep subsurface site, Sweden - OS_PC_MetaG | ecosystem: Environmental > Aquatic > Deep subsurface > Groundwater... | reverse complement strand
TTTGGGGACTTTCTTTGCCTTGATTTTAATTTCTTCCCCGGTCTGGGGATTCCTTCCCTTCCTTGCTTTTCTGTTACTCACCCTAAAAGTTCCGAAACCAACCAATGAAACCGTATCATTTTTCTTTAGTGCCTTGGTTATGCTGGAAAAAATACAATCCACCGCCGCCCGGGCCTCCCTTTTTGAGCTCACCACATCTGAAACTTCGTTGATTAAGTCTGCCTTGTTCATACTCTACCCTCCTTTTTTCTAAATTGAAGTATGCTTGCCACTATCAATAGTAGAGTCAAATCAATATTTATTCAAGGATAAGTTTAGTAATGGAAAATATTTGGGCTTCTCCAGACCTCTGTTTAATAGCAGTATTAGAAAGTCCTCCGTCAATAATGAACGAATGAGCCGTCCACAAGATGTTGTGGTCGCCCATTTCAGGCTTTATGGCTCAGAAGAGTAGGCCCCTTTTCACACACCATGTCCATATTTCAGGTTTTTATGGACTTGGGAACCATAGCAGATACAACAAATTAGGGTAACGCGACCTGGTGGCACAAAGGATTTAGAGATTACTCTCTTATCAAAGGTTTGAGTAGAGCTGTGAACTCTAGGAGGTATCTAAAAGTCTACGCTGCTAAGGGATGGGGAGTAAAAAAAGCCTGAAGTTGATGTCTTCCCTCAATCAAGTGAATACCAAAATTCAAAGCTTTGAGTGGAGCCCATAACGGAAATGAGTCAAGATAAGGATAAGATGCCTATGGTTAGATTAGAAATCAAAGATAGAGGCAATAGCATCAATTAGAAGAAAATTTTTAAAGCTGAAGCGATAACCTAGCTAATGACAACATTCTTCGCTGAAATGGAGCTTAGATTTTATAAGTCTGGCAGCTTCCAGCACAAGGCTTCTTACAAATGTAGCAGATTAGATACTGCTCATATTCAATAATCTGCCTTCGGGTTAACTCTCTTTCGATATTCCTCCTATCAACTTTCTCAGGATAGACCTGACCAACGAAATCCCCAGGAAGATATCTGAACTGTGGACTGTGGCCTTCATCATCAATCATAAGATTTGATTGAACGTCAAGGTTCGAGTCCATCACCAACTCCTTCAAGTCTGAGCCCAAAACAAAGGTCATAAATTTCACAGCTTGCACCTATATCTTGTGTAGCGCCCTTGCCTGATATATGAAGAATCATATCTTCGTCTAATCCCAAATCAACAGTGACTCTTTCGTGCTGATAGGGCATTGGAAGAGATTCACTAACCGGTATGCTCAGGACTCTTTTCATTAATGGCCGATTTGCATCTATTCGGCCTGCCAACTCCTTTATCACCAGCTTCGCCACCCCATCCCGATTGTCGGTACAGAAAAAATTGACTTTTTTGTGACAAACATTTGGATCAGCAAGCGTCCTTGGCTTAAAAATCTCATACAAGGTCCCATCAGACAGCTCTATATTTAGGGATCTTGCCAGTACTGGTTGAAGCCCCTCTGCGTCAACAATAGCGGCTCCTTCGGCGATAATGGTGTTCGCATTACCTATCTCAACGATTCTATGTCCAAACAATTCCCTGAGGTGTTGACGAACCAGCGGGATGTGAGAACTACCTCCAATTAAAAGAACCTGATCAACCTCTTTGGCAACGACATTCGCTGCATCAAGTGCGTTTCTTATTTCCATTAAACTATCATTTACGTCATCTTCAATGAGTTTTTCAAAATCATGCCGAGATACCTCCACATTCATATCAAGGTATTCCCCATCATATTTCGAAATATTTGCAACCTGAATCACTTCTTCATCATCAGTCGAGAGCGAAATTTTGGCTCTTTCGCATTCTGTCAGCCATCTATCGAAATCACTTGGAAATATTTGAAGCCTTTCAGGGGTAATGTTCATTTTATCTAGTAAATCATCTTTAGAATATCTAACCAATTTATTATCAAAGTGATCTCCTGCACGGTCTTCAATTCCTGAAGTTGCCAACTCTACTGACCCTCCATTATTGATTTGCGCAAGAGTAATATCAAGGGTACCGCCGCCCCAGTCAAAAACCAAAATAATTTGGCCTTCCATATTTTCCATTTGGAGCCCCGCTCCTTCACGGTGGCAATATCCCACAATCGCAGCAAAAGGTTCATGAACAAAATTTTTCACATAAATGCCCGCCCTATCCGCAGCCTTCCTTAACTCTCTTCGAGCATATCCGTCAAAATATACCGGTACAGTGACAACTGCCTCACGAATCTCGTATGACTGATTTCTAGTCTCAGCATCCTTTCGGAGATAGTGAAATATTTCAGACGCGATTTCGTATGATGGTAGCTTTTTCCCGAAAATAGAAATTGTCCTTTCTTTTCCCAACCTTCTTTTAATCGAATATACGAATGCGTTTCCCTCAACATTTGATAATCCCATAATATTGTTTTTGGCATCTGTGCCTACAGAAATTGAACCATCCGCTCTATACCAAATGACTGATGGATGAGGAAGATTACTATTCCTATCTGTTAACGGCTCTGTTTTCTTTAGATCAGGATGATATATTGCAGCTACGCTGTTCGTGGTCCCAAAATCAATTCCAACTCCATATCTTTTTCTTGTCATAAGGTAACCCCCATTTTGTTGAGGCGTTCCTCCATATTTTTGATTCGGCTAAGAGCCATTTCTATATTTGGACTTTCTCTATTCAAGCATAATCTTGCCTCACGAACTTCATGTTCAAAAAATCGCTTAAAATCGTAAGCTTGTCCGTTTAGCTCTCGTTCAACTTTCCTTCGCCAGTGCTCCTCCAGGCTATTGAACCGATTTTTCTCCTCATCAAGTGCCTTGTCTTTTTCCCCTATTTCTTTTTTAAGTCTTGAAATGTCCTCAAGATATCCTTGTAAATCCTTATGGGTTTCATCAAGTTGTTTTTGAAGCTCTGACGATCTTCCTTTTTCACGTAATAGATCCCTCTCCACTGTATCAAGATTGAGTCTAAGTTTTATAAATTTGTCTTTGAGTATTCTGTGAATATCCATCCCAAAATTGATTTTTGAAGTAACAATCTTTTTTGCTGCAAGAAAGCCTCCTACTTGCTTGAGGAATGTCTGGTAATTTTTAGGCTCAATCGCTTTCTTCTTTTTGGTGTCCGTCTCTTTTTTCTTTTTGATGCAGCATTTTTCTAGCAAAAGGTTAATGATTAGAAATTCCTCAAAGGTGGGATTTTCGCTTGTGATGCAAATAAAAGCATACCTTAGCCAATGAGTATCATGATTTTCTTCCCATGAACTTGATCTTATCCATTTCTCAAGAATGTCCCATCTTTCGGAATTGGGTACATTGGTGACTAAGGGAACTTGTTCCAGGGGAAATGCTGAACGCCTCGCTGCCTCCTGGCGAATCGATATCATTAGTCTTCTAATTAAGCCTGAAGGACGGCCAGTGTTTACTTCAATCGCAAGTTTTACCGCCAGCCGCGAAAAACTTTCCCAAAGAAAAATATTTCGAGTAATTTCTTCTAAATGGTATGGAAAAATTGTCTCTTGGAATCCCCTTTTCATAATCTTATGAACAGGACCGACTGGATCCTTGGCTTTTGTGTTAGAAAGAGCATTGTTGAGGTGCAAAATAAAATCTGAGTAGGTTGGCTTTTCTTTTCCTTTCTTGACAGGATCTTCTGTCTTAAGTCGATCTCTCGAATTGCTGGAGTCGAATTTCATTGTAAAATCTCCTTAGCTTCATCTTCAAAATCAGGATGATAGCGCAGCATTTGATAGAAGCCACGTGCCTTCTCTTCATCAGATTTTTTAATGGCTGTCCTGGCTTGAAGCAACAGTAATTTGTCTCTGTTATTTCTATCCTGCGCTACAATCAATCCTTCGAGTTGTTCTAACAATTCAATAAGAATTTCATAATCATCGACATAATATGCATTCAATGCATCAAGAAATGTCTCTGTGAAATCATCAATATACACCCCATACTCTTGTGAAGTTGGGTTAAATCGGTTAATCTCTTTACCTAAATTGAAGCGGGTCTTAGGATCATTGAAGAACAAATTCACAACAGCAAATCTGGAGGGGAATGCACAACGTTTGAGCAATTTGAAACAGTTCATCCGAGTCGCTAAAACACGGCAGGCTGTAACAGCGAATGATGTTTCATAAAGAGATAAAAGGCCTAAAGCTGTTTCAAAGTGATCTTTACCTTCTTGTCCAGCGGCCATCACTGAAAAGCCTAAAGCATAATCATATAGGCCAAATGCATAATGAGCTTCCATGGAATTGATATTCGGAATAGGGAAAAGCTCTCTAAATTTATCCCAATCTGGCTCTGTCCTTAGGTTCAAAGGGATGAAAAGGTGCTTAAGAGCGGCTCGGTCAATATCTTTGTAGTTGAACTCTGAAATCCTCCCCACAAAGATCGCGAACTCACGGAGACCCTCACTGAAGTCTATCCTGAAATGGGACTCGCCGGTAAGATCACCTTGTAGCAGTGCAATCAGATCAATCTCTTTAATAAACTCCAATTCTTTTTTTTCATATCCAGCCTGCTCTACTATTAATTTCGCTTTATCAACTCCAAGGACTATTGCTTTCAATGATTTAGGTGCTTTCTCGAATATTTCAAAATTACGAATAATCTTACCATCAGCCCGAATATAAGCATGCTTATTGGCATGCCTTGAATGAATGTGTTGATTTAGATTGTCTTCAGTTAAAAGTCTCTCGCCACAAAGAGGGCATTCAATGAAGCTCGGCGTTGTTTCAGGTAGGAATTTAAATGATGATTTAAGTCTTGAGGACCCGATCTGATCCTTAAATTGACCAAATCTCTCGGCGCTATCCTCAATAGTGTCCATATAGATTCCCATAACTTGTTCTCCTCAGAAATCCGAGTTGCGGTCGTGCTCCTTTCTCATGCTATAGATAATTGTCGTCGCTTTGCAGCGACGCTTGTTCTGGTCGACAAAGCCCAAAGTGAATTTTCCCTCAGGCTTCTGGAAGATGTCCAAGCCTCGGCCCATGACAATTCTCCACCCAGTGTCAGTCTCAATCCAGCGGTCGTGAAGGTCTTTTTGAAAGCTGTAGGCGAAAGAGATGTGATCCTGCTCAAGGCTGCTTTTCAGCTCGTCGAATTTAGCAGAGAGGATGCGCTCCTGCTCTGCTGAATCAGAACCGGTTACAAGGACTAATTCGAGACTACCCTGGATTGGAACCAAACATTCACAGAAATTCACAAAGTTATGTATCTGATAGTCATAACGGATGTAGGGATCCACCAGCTTGACCGATTTCGTCCTTGAAAGATAGGGAGAGAAGAGTTTTGCATAAGAGACACCCTTCTGCCCATCGGCAATATCTAGGGACGTTTCCACGGGTTTCCTATCATGGGAAAATGGATCCACTTCTGTGTCTTCCTCCGGCTCAGGCTTTTTGTCAGGGTGGGAAAGCTGGAATTCATCAGGAAGTTCGCTTTTGATTGTAACCCATCGGTATTCCTGATCCAGTTTGGCCAGCTCATCTCTTATCTGTTGACGCATTCTGACCGCAGGATTGACGCAGAACTCGATAAACTCCTCACCGCTAACTTTGAGGTCAGGGAACAGAAGTTTGAGAAAGCCCTCTGCAAGGCGGCCAATGGCTTTGTTATCACGCATGTCCTCGCACTCTGGTAAATGCATGCTGTGAGACACATGGTCTGAGAACCTCAGGTCGCTCCTGAGTTCATGGAGCACTTCACTAAAAAAGTCACCTTTAAAGCCAATGCTCCTGGAAGGGGTGTTTGTTGTAATCCTCGGCATGAACCACCCTTCGAGAAGGCCGTGGATACGGTCCACAAAGGCTGATTCCTGGAGGGAAGAGGGAAGTTCCTTGAAGATTCCATTGCTTTCATACAGGGGCCTTCTGTCCGGCCCGATCGTAATGTTCCCCAGTATAATGAAGCCGGCTTCTGCAGTTCCCATATCACCCGTAGCCCTTCTGTAACGCCCGCTTTCAAGATACATTTTTAGGGCAGCCATGGCTTCTCCCGCGCTGTCCGTATGGATTTTTTGCACCTCATCAACCACAACCACGTCATATCGGGGGATGAGGCCAAGCTGTTTACTGGCACTGTTGTAAAAAAGTGATGGCGCTGAAAGTTTTCCGCCAGGAATCACTGCGGCATACCGGCTGATATTGTCAAAGACAAATGACTTCCCAGTTCCTTTGGGTGCCAGCTCCGCTTGATTCACTCTTGGCTGGACCAAGGGAATGATACGGCTAAGAAGCAACATCTTCTGAGGAAGCGTATGGACTTCAGGATTGAACTGGCAACTCGACACTAAGAGGTCAATCCACTCTTCAAGGTCGAAGTGTCTTCTGCACTCCTTGTAATATTCGAGGTCCACGCCCGGCGTTTGGAACGGTTTGAAATCCACCATCCAGATCTGCCCCGTGATCACTTCCTCTCCGTCTGGGGGGACATATCTCAGCGTGCCAATACCCCACATTCCTGTTTTCAACAGCATTGGGTTTTCATCGACAATCCCCTTTTGAATGAGTCCTTTATTCACATCCAAGACAGGTATGCTGAGTTCATGAGTGTTTTTAGCCAGATTTACGTTGACCCTGAAGTCATCAAGAATCCTAACCTCTTCCTGGTCTTTCAGACGGTTCAAGATGACATTCTTATCCGCTTTCTGGGGGAGAAAATTGGTCACGACTTTTACGATCTCTTGCCGTCCCTCTTCACTGAGGTCATCCTTTTCGACGAATTGGCTTATAATCCATTCGCCGACGTAGACCGGAATTGCCCTGGCTCCAAAACCGGCTTTGGCCATCAAGCCCTTGTTGATGACGACCTCGCCGTAATAATCCCGTGACTTAACTTCAAATGATTTCATCGATTCCCTTCCCTTACTGGAGGTCCTTCAGAGTGAATCCCCCGCTAACAGCCGATTTAAACTCGGCGGTCAGGCTCAAATCCGTGGTGTATTCCTCTTCAGCGATTTCGTACGTGAATTGAACGGTCAGCTCATCACTCTTTAAGGCACTCCTATTGAAATAGCAATCTATCTGTATGACACCGTACTGATTGCCTCCTATATGTGGTGTTGTGCATGCCTTGATATCCGTATCCGGACTCAAGATATCGACTTGCAATATCCGGACAGCTTCAGAGTTCGGATTCTGAACCTCGATTTTAATCGAAATGACCCGTTGAATGTAGAAGGAAGACTTCCCGGTGTCGCGATCTATTCTAAGGTCGAGAAATCTCGCAGCAAGCGATTTCCAGGCCGGTTTCACAGGTTTGAATATTGCAGCAGGAACAATGACTTCCTCCGGTGTTGCGCCCCCGTGCACATAGCCTTTCTCTGCGGTTTGCATTTTGACTGTGTTGTGCCCCCTCGGGATGAAATAGACCGTATCCTCATCCCAAAACGGCGGGGTGAAACGATATCCGAGATCCCAGAGGTTTTGGGGTATTTTATCCGCCTCTTTCTTGCTAACTGCAGAAAACCGATACCTTTCATCAGGAAAGAGCTTGCTCACAACCTTAGAATCAAGGGATTTCTTCTCTTCCTCCAATATTCTTGAGGCTCCATGGTCTGTCATGACATACACGCTGAATGCTTCGCTGGAACCCTGCCAACCTTCAAAAAGCTTCTTGGCAGAATCGGCCAATCGAACGAAAAGCCGGTGGAGCTCCTCCTCAAAGGTTGTGTCTTTCAACTCGACATCCGAATGTAAGACCTCATCCGAGGCAAAAAAATTCAATAGCACCACGCAATTCTCATTCGGTGCCACAAGATTTGAGAGTGCCTTGAGGTTTGGCACGTAGATAGCTTCCCTTTCTCCCCAGTCCTTCTCTGCCCTTTTTTTAAGGATGTTTTCATATCCCCCCTTGCCTTGTTGCCAAGAGCCGCTCAGCAGGGCCGGCTTCACATTTTCAGTATGGCTTGGCAAAGGAACAAACCGATAGCTCAATTCGTATCTGTGGAACCCGGCTTTGGTCAATGCCTCCTGGAGTAAGCCCCAATAGGTCACAGGAATGGAGTCCACAAGAAGAATCAGGGAGAGGTCATCCTCTTTGAGACGGTTCTCCCAGCTACTTAAAAGATGAACAAGGCTCTTTTCCTCATCCTGATGGATTGCGGCATAGGCTTTCAAATACCAGTCGGAAAAAAGTTGAACAGCACTCTCCACCTCTGCGTTGTAATGTCCATTTTGCGTCTGCCAATGCCTGTAGGGAATGTATTCCTCAACGACCCACCTTTTCCATTGATCAGCTTCCCAAGACAATTCCGTTTTTGAAAAAGTCGGCTGCCCTGGTTTCACATATCTTTCAAGGGCTGCCATCCTTCCGGTACTGACACCCGCACAAGATCTGAATTTGCTCTGCACCCCAGCGATGTCTTCTCTCGACACATCAAACGGATTTTGGGACAAAATTCCCACAATCATTTGAAACTCTATGGCCAGGCGGCCTGAGGTGCACTTGAGAATCTCCGCAAAATCCGTGCTCGATTTAATGGAAGGTGTAACTTCTTTAAAAAACATCTCTATCTGAATTGAAGCTTGCTCCCTTGAAACTGGATTAAGAGGCAAGTCATCCAATGCATCCAATGGCACGGTCTTCACGAGTAGAATCCTCTCAGCCGGCATTACATATTCCAGAAGCTTCGCAGGATACCCCGTCAGAAGGAGCCGGAGGGTCAATTCTTTCCAAACTTTTTCCGCGTCCTCCAATAGCTCTTTACAGATCTTCTTCACCCATGGGGTCTTACTCCGTGTCTCCCAGGCCTTCAACCGCTCTTCTAAACACCTGCTGAGAATCGGGTAGCTGTTAGAATACTCGCCGAATTCTGATCGGTTAAGTGCCATAACAACATCGGAAAGGTTTGTTGCCTCCAAATGTTCAGCGTAGAACGTTGACCCAAGAAAATGGACCAGCATCCTCTCCTCAAACCGTGCTGGTTGCTCCGTGTCCACAGGGAGGCTCAGAAGGGATTGTTCCGTCACGGTGTCATCCTCCAGCCAATCCGGAATGGTCACATTCCACTTCTCCTCCAGTATGAGCCGGGGCGTCTTCTCGGTAAATGTGCAACTGATGCCTGTCTGTTCCGTATAGTTTCTTATCCAGTCATAGTGATATTTCTGCCTGACAAATACCTTGAGTGATTTCTTCCCTGAATGCGTCTGTCTCAAAGCGTGGCAGGCCTTCACGTAATCCACGTCAGACTCCACCATCACCGCGTCTTTGACAGTAGGCTGATCATAGTTTTTGATGTGGCTGACCTCAATCATCATTACCCTTTCTGACTCATAACCTCCTTGACAGCCTTCAAAACCTTGTCAGAAACGTCCTTGTCAACAAAACCACGCTTTACTCCCTGTCTTAATAGTGATGTGATGACGGCCAAAAGCCCCTGGAGATCCTCCGGGAATGTAAAACTCCCTTTTTCGGCAAAGAGGCTCTTGTCAATCTGGACTTCATGCTTCTTGCTCTTGTTGATAAGTTCAACCTGAACCACCTCACTGGCATTTCCATCTGAATCCAGGGAACAGATATATACCTTTATGCTGGGACGGTCCCCCAATACTTCGGCCAGATTAAGTGTGCCTTTGACGCGTTTCGCATTTTCATCTTTTCTGGGGTTCTCCACGGTAGTCGAATAAATGATCTCTGATGCTCCTTCAGCCACATCAACATCTAATTTGTCATTTGTCTGAATCTCATAGGCCCCTGGTTTGATCTTTGGTACAGGCACGTCAGGCTTAGCCTCGTCAATACAATCCTTTGCCTGCCGAATCCTCGCTTTGTAATTCTCTGTTTGAATAGAAGTCCACTCAAAAACACTGCCGAAACCGTAGTCTTGTGGCAACCGCCTCAGGATTTTCTCTTCAAAAGATGTGGAGCTTTCCGAGAGTCGCTTGAGGAGGGCTTGGGCATCATCGTCGTCGCACTTGTAGGGGTCCCTCTGGTTCGGGTTGAGATTTTCATACCATTTGGTAACCACGTCCTCGCAATGGATCAGATCTCCTTTGGAACCAAACACTTCAGAGATGGCCTCAGCAACCGAGGTGCGAAAGAGGTGAACACCTGATTCAAGGAGTTTCACGTCTGCTTCAAATGACTCTGCAATTTTTAATGCTTCTTGTTCTTGCAAGTCCTCTCCAGCAGGCTCACCCGTGTAAACAAGTGGTATAGCTTCCAGCAGGAATTCAAAGCGGTCCATATTGCTGGCACTGTCCATGGTCTCCTTGAGCGCTTTCATCCGTTTTTGTTTCTCCGGCTCATATAGCTCCATAACCTTTGCCACGGGCTGCAAGTCATCCCACCACTTTCTTACGATCTCGTGAGTCTCCTTAAGAGACCGTGTTTCTCCATGCTTCAACGGTGGCGCGTGGACCGCTTTCGCAATGCCCTCCGCGAGTTTTGCCTGTGCTGAAGATATCTCGCGGATTTCGAAAATCGTCTTGGCAGCCGGGTTCGCCACCAACTCCACGATCTCTTCATAGCTTCTGATGGGTTGCTCAACTGTCTTCGTCGAGTCCTTATAGCTCCTCAGACGTTCACCGAAGGCCCTTATGACGTGGGCGATCGCAAGTACAAGAGCAGTCCCCCCAGCTCCGTAAGGGGCCGACTTCGCCTCTTCCACAAAAGCGCCAACCTGAAGAGCACTCCCGGGTGCCAACTCAGACAGTTTTTGGCAGAGCGCTTTCAACACAGGGAAATCTTCTGATATCTTTTCAGGATCGTTTTCACACTGAAAATAGCTCACAGGTCCGTCCGCGCCGGTCTTCTTCAAGGCCCCGGCCCCCTTGAGCAACACCTTCTCTAAATATCGCTTCTGTCCGTGGTTGTCGGGGTTACCGTTGTCGATCATGACTCTGTCCGCTTCAAGTAGGACGGTCACCGCTTGCTTCAGCGCCGTGTTGGTCCCCTTGCGCCACTTGTCGTCGTGGACGAAGTTTAGATCCGGGTGCTTGATTCGGCAGCGCTTCTTGTAGTTTTCCTCACAGATCACATCGCCGGGCTTGTGCGGCTGCTTCGGTCTGTCCACCACTACCTTTCTATCTTCACCGTACCAGCATGCCGCCTCTCCACTCAGGATGGTCTGGAGGATGCGCTGCAATTGGGGGAGGTAGCCGTCTTCTGGATTCTCGAGGAGGTCACGGAGACGAGACTCGGTCTGAGCGCTGATTTTTTCGGCCTCGTTCGGTGGGAGATAGTGCCGGCAGGCCTTCACCCTGAGCAACGTGTCCAGAAAAGGGTGCGGTGCCTGGGGCACGGCCACTGTTATACCTTCACTCGTAATGGTACCTGCGGCATTTCGAGCCAACTGGACTTCGGTTTCGTCCTCGCAAAGGGCGTAGACCGCCATGCCCTCGTAGTTTTTTTTCTCCTTGTTTGCGCTTTCCTGCCATTCCTTCTCCAGTTGCTCCCAAAGATCTTCACCTAAATCCTTGGCCTTGACAAAATACCTCCTCAACCGCTTGTCCTCACTGAAGTGCAGATTGTACTGCTTGGCCTCCAGAAACTCCAGTTCACTCTGGGTCCCTGCTGTTTCAAGGAAGGCCTTAACCGGGTCCTCAGGGTGGAGGCTCGCGTCATTCAGATACCGATCGATGAGGTCATAAGGGTCTTCACCGGTCCCCAGTGCAAGTTCGTAGGTCTTGGACTGTTGTCTGAAAAAGAGGGCGCCTGCTTTCACAAGATGGTTCAGGTGCCGTTCGACTTCCTTGTTTTCTGACTTAGTGAGGCAATAGAACCCAAACTGGATATTATCGAGGTTGGTGGGGATCTGGCAGAGCTGATACAGGAGGATGGTCCTGAGGATGGCCATCCTGTCGTCACCAAGCTCTTCAAAGAGCTCCTTTTGCGCTGTCTTTCTCAGGGTCTCCAGGCTCGCAACAAACCCATTGACCAACTGCCTCTGGCGATCCCGCAATTCGGTGTTCTTTGGGGACAACTCTCGTTTGAAGAAGGTGAAGAGTCGATCCACTCTGTAAAGATTAAGCTTCCCGCCTTCCACGGTAATCTCGGCATCCTCTATGAAAATCGGATAAGATCCTTCTGCTCTGTCTACATCGCCTGAAAAGAAAGTGAAAGTGCTTCTTGCATCGGATCCAATCTCAGAAGAAAGCCTCAACAGACAGGCCAGGGCCATGGGGTGAACGCCGTAGATGTCTTCCAACACCCGCTGCCGAATGCGGTCCACATCCTCGATCCAGGAGAAAAGGTTCAACGATTTACAGATCGGGACCAGCATGTCAAAGACACCGGTTTTGGGCTGAATCTCCGCCTTCCAGAGACCGGAGTCCTTGTCTGTCTCAACAATAGCCCCGATGATCTCCTCAATCCCCTCATTTAGCAGGTCCACATGTGTGATACGAGCGCTCATCACAGCCGCGTCTGCCTGGCTGAATCGGTCTGCATAGGCCTTGAAGTCCTTATGGATGCATCCGACAAAAAGGACATTGGGTTCGTTCTTGCAGATGGTTTCCATAAAACCCTGGAGAATGTCCTTTGAGTAGGACGCCTTCTCAAGCGTGAATCCGAACTCGTCATAGAATACGGCCAGGCCCTTGAACCGTTCCTTAAAGCCCTTGTTATTCACAAGCTTCTTGACAATCGGAATGAGATTTCCTGCTTTGGCTTGAAACTCCATGCCGCCCATGGTTTCCTTGAAGGCGTCTCTGAATATTTCCAGCATCCCGGACTCATAATCTTTCAGACCAGTTCGCAGTTGCTTGAGGGAAACAGAAGGGGCCACTTTCCCGAGGGCCTTGCCAAAATCCTCGTAAAAGTCACGGATCGTTTTCTCCTTGTCCCCTGAGGATCTTGCTTCCCAGTCTGACAGGAGCCTCTCCGCCTCGTCGAACTCCGTCTCCACTTCTGCATCCAGTGCCTTGGCCTTGCAAGCTTCAAAGATCGCCTTAAGCACCACGTCCTCAAAACGCCTCCCTGCGTGATAATCGCAGATGGCCACCAGGTACTGGCCGTCCTTCCGGATGTTCCTGAGGGTCTTTGTCCTTTCCGGATCAAGTTTTTCGTAATTATCATAGAACCCCTTGATCTCCGGGTCGCCGCTGGAGCGGCTGAGGAAGTTTGCAAACATGAGGCACAAATGGGATTTTCCGGTTCCGTACGAACCGCTCAAAAGGTAGAATTTTTTGTCGTTAGGCTGATAGAGCCCCTGGCACAGGCGCTCAAAGGCCCTTCGGTGTGCCCTTGTGGGGCGGTACATGGCCATGCGATCGGCATTTTCCTGGGTCTCCTCAAAGGCGCTTTTTAGCTCCACGAAGTTGGCATAGCCTGTTTTCAGTTTGACTATATCCGCTATTTTAGCCATGGCATCACCTATTTAATAATTGCACTGGAATCTGCGTATGAAATTAATCGCCGCCATCCTCCATGATGCGCTTTTCCTCAAACAATCTTCGCTCCCTCGCCACCTCGCACTCAAGCTCTTCCTCGGTGGGGAGATAGAGCATGTACCTGGACGCAAAAAGTTGTTTACTCTCGTTCAGCACCGAGTACCGGGCAATGGTCTCGTTCTTTTCAGAGCACAGGATCAATCCGATGGTAGGGTTGTCGCCTTCCACCTTGCCATGATCTTCATACATGCGCACATAGCCGTCCATCTGGCCGATATCCTGATGGGTAAGCTTGCCGATTTTAAGGTCTATCAGGACGAAGCATTTGAGGATGAAATTATAGAAGACCAGATCCACATAGAAATCCTCATCCCCAAATTGCATACGCTTCTGCCTGGCCACAAAGGAAAAACCCTTGCCGAGTTCAAGGAGAAAATGTTGCAGCTTATCGATAATGGCTTGTTCAACCGTGGATTCCCTCAATCCCGGATAATCTTTGAGGTCTAAAAATTCGAGTACATAGGGGTCGCGGATGAAACGTTCCGGTTCAAGCCTTGCCAGTTTCTCCTCAGCCTCATGCTTAACCGGCCCTTTTTCTCTACTTGCCAGCAGGCGCTCATAATACAGGGTTGAAATCTGTCGATCCAGTTGCCGGGTTGACCAGTTCTGATCCGCGGCTTCGTTCATGTACCATTCACGCGTCTTTCCGTTTTCGACTCGAAGCAGCAGACGGTAATGGGTCCAGCTCAATTCGCCACGCAGCGCGTGGCATTTTTCGATTTCTCTAAATTCAGGACGCGTTGCGTCTCGCTTTGTTGCGTCAGATTTGAGACGCACTGCGTCTCGTTTTGAGAAAAGGAGGTAAAATTGGCGCATCTTGCGCAGGTTGGTAATATCAAATCCCTTGCCAAATTCCAGACTCAGGCGCTTAGCAAGCTCTTTAAGTATCGCCTTTCCATATTCGGCCCTTTCCTTGCCTTCCTGTTCGTGCTCCACAATCAAATATCCAATCTGCCAATAGGCCTGCACCATGGCGAGATTGACCGCCCGATAAGCTGACGAACGCGCCTTTTCCAGAACGGCGCGAATTTCACCATAAAGGGTGTTCACTTTTTCCAGTTCGTGTTTAATCATATTCATTAACGTAAAACCTGTTTATCGATCACCCGCGCTTCTGTTGATTTGGGCAAAGACATATACAACCGAATGATTCTCAGCGCAAAGGCTTTTGTCCTTTCTCCAATGTCTTGTAGTTTTTCATTCATCATTCCGCATTCATCATTCCGCATTCATCATTCATCATTCAGAATCGTTCCGATTCTATCATATTCCTCCAGACATTTCCTCTTGGACATATATTCTCCAAATGCCTGCTCTTCCTTTCGCTTCAAAACCGGAAACGTATCCAGGATGTATGCGAACTCCTCACGGTTCAGCCCATAGAGGTGCGCCACATAAGCATCAATCTCAGCCCTGAGCTGTGCCCGATCCCCGGTATCCCGGCGATCCGGGGTGCGGTCGTAGACGCCGCAGTGAGGTGTCCATTCCTTCGAAAAAGAGCGAACGGAACCCCTTAATTTCTCACGAGTCTTTTGTTCTTGCTGAGGACCGTATGATAACAGGTCTATTCCTTGTGATGGATACCAGAAATCTGGATTTGACCATTCCTCCCTGAAGATACCCTCCCATAAATCCTTAAAATCTTCTGTGACACAAATCAGTCTTGCAGCCCTTGGAACGAGATGGCTATATATATTTGGGAATTCCAGGGATATTATAGTGCCCTTAATGTCATTAAGTGGTAAAGGCAACGTATTCATAAAAAAGAAGTTCATATGGTTTGTTATCTTTTGTCTAATAACAAAATCCATCGAGAAGCTATTCAAAACGCATACGATCAGCAATGATATATTGAGGTTTGTGTCAGGCAGATTACTATTATTACGAACAGGTACGATTGATGGTATAGTGTTTCCATGAAAGCTCCGGGGGATTATTGATGAGATGAGTGTCCGTTCATTTGTACTAGCAGCCACATCCCGAAACGCGACCCTGTAATATCTGGCAGCCCATGCTTTTTGCCCCAATGCTTCATTTGCTTCATCATATTCAACCCAATATCTCGGATTTTCGAAATAGCTATCGAAATGCCAAATCATCTTACCTTCGTATAAAGGATAATGGGTTGGCTCAGTGCGAAATAGATGACTAGCATTCGTCATATCTAATTCCCGATTGAACATGATTTGCCATCCGTCAAGCCTTTCACCAACTAATGGCCAACCCTCATAAATCTGGGATGTTACGCTTATGTCTTCTTGTTTTCTGAACTCCATGACACTCAGACTGCCCGGGGAAAACTTCTTAACTTGCTCAACCTTCATCATAAGTGCATTCGCATCTATCGCTGGTAGCCTTTCAGCATCGTGCTCCATGAATGCACATTTAAAGGAATCTGTTTTACCGCCTTTCTGGGTGCTGAATAGAACAAATTTGAAGCTGCGATGGATATTGAATATTGCACGGCGGTTCTCAAAACAGTATAGACATCCAATTTGACTCTTCTCAAAAAACAGCTTTCGTAGTGCCAGGCAGCCCTGATCCGTATAAATGCCGCTCGGGACCACAATGCCCATGCGGCCGCCTTTCCTGAGGACGACAAAGAATCGTTCCAGAAAAAGCTTATAAGTGTTAATATCGCCTTTTCCTAGGGCCTTATAGGCTGAGGATTCCCGCACATAATCGCTCTGCTCCGAAAAAACCTCGCAATAGTCTTCCCATCGCTGCCTGATGGCTGCGTTATTCTCCATCAGGTGCTTCGATACCTTTAGGGCTTCCTGTTTTTTGTATTGCCGGAAATCAGGGTCGTAGGCTGAAAAGAACTCCTGGGAGTTGGGCTTCAAGATATCCCACGGAGGGTTTCCGACGGTCGCATCGAACCCTCCATTCCCATCTTCGGCGAACACATCTGGAAAGGCGAGAGCCCAGTGGAAAAAACCGTGCCTGTTTACGTATGCTTTAACACTAACCCAGATCTCTCGCAGATGAGCATTACTGATACCCGTGATGTCTTCTCCCTTCGCAAGGTGGAAAAACAGGTCCCGGTATTCTTCCTCAGTTATAGTACCATCCATAAGGTAGGACGTGAAGAGATCGGCCAGGGGAGCAAGAGTAGCCCGTGTTTTTTCGGAAGCCTCATCATACATCGCCTTCTGGCGATCCGTGTCGTCCTCGGGTATTTCTGTTATTGATTTAACCGCTTTGGCCGCTTCTGCAAGGCCAGAGGCAATGTCATCAAAATTGAACTTCAGTTGGGGCTTTTCCTTCTTCTTACTCTCCTTTTTCGTCTGGGGAATATCCCTTAGCTGATCAAGGGTTCGGATGCCGATCAAGCTGTTTCCTCGGCAGAGGTGGTGATCGATGAAGGTCAGCCTGTGATCGGTTGCAAAAGAATTGAGCCAAAGGGAGAGCCTGGCTAGATTCACGGCCAAGGGATTGAGATCCACCCCGTAAAGGCAGTGCCTCGTGATGAGCCGCCTCCAGCTATTGGGATCGCTCATCGTCTTCGACTCTATACCGTCCATGGCGGGGATTTCCGCAAAAAGCTCAACAACAAAACCGGACATCTGGTTAGAGGCATCCACGAGGAAATGTCCGCTCCCCATAGCAGGGTCGCAAACCTTGAAATGGAGAAGTTCTTCGTTAACAAACCGCTCAATCAAGGCTATGGCAGATTGGGCTGCCCCCCGTCGGGTACCGGCGTCGTAACCGGAACGCGCCTGATCAAGCAATTCGTTGAACCTGCGGCGGTAGTCGCTCTCAAACTTCTCCCTCAGGGGATCAATGATGGCCCTTTCGTTCAGGAACCGGACCAGGGGCTCGGGCGTGTAGTAGGAGCCTGTCTGTTTTCTTTCAAGGGCCGTTTGCGCGAAAAAGACGTCTCCCTTTTTGATCTTTTTGAGCAGGCGGGCATCATTCGATGGCTTCCCATCGGATTCCAGGCGAAGGATAGGGCCTTTCTTGGTAATATAGCGGTTGAAGGGGGCATCCGCGATCACCACATTATATTCCAGGATGTTCTCGTAAAGCTCCCCGAGATGCCTGACCTCAAGGTCCGCGTAAGGGATCTCGCGCTCTTCATCCGGATCTCCGTTTTGTGGCTCCACATAGGCCAAGAGGTACAGGGCGCGAGAGAGGAAGTCGTTTCGCAGTTTGTGTTTGCCGAGGAACTTTTCTTCCTCATCGTCAAACAAACCGCCGTTGTACCCCATGATGCCGTACTCAGGATCTCCGTCATTTACAGCGTTGACCAGGCCCTTGAGGTGCTGCCAGAGGCCATATCCGTCATGATCCTTTCGTTTTCCCCAGTGAAACTTGTGGGCCTCCCTGCACAACGCGCGGATGGAGTGCTTCTCATAGGTCTCCGCCTTCTCTCTTTCGGACGGTAAAAGCCTTCTTGCCTCAGCGTAGAAAAAGAAGAGGCAGCGGTAGAGGAGCTTGACCGCACTTTCGAAGATCTCTTTTCGCTCAGTCTCTGAGTATTCTTCTCCTTTTTTAGGAGTGTCCGCGATAAAGCCGTTACATAGGTACTGGAGGACTTCATCCACCTGGTAGAGGAGTGGCCTTTTGACGTATTTGTCCAGTATTTCTTCAGAGGCCTCCTTATCACGATCAAGCCTGCACTTGTAAACGCCTGCTGCCTCATCTTTATTCGATGCCTCTTTTTCTTCAGGCTCCTCTTCAGGAACAAAGGAGTCCTTGTGGAAGAACCGCTCAAACAGGGCGTACTCCCGCTCATCTCCGTTCTCCAGGGCCTCTGAGAGAGGGAGTTCCACGAAATCCTCGAACGGCCTTGAGCTTTTGGTGGAGTGAAGGCGCCAGGTGGCTCCGTTTGTGAGAATTCCCCAGTTGAGCTTATGCCTTTTCAGATGGACCATCAGCTTTGCCGGCCAAAATTCCCCCACGGTCTTTTCGTCTATGTCCGCAGCGGTATCAATAAGGCACAAGATGGCTATGCAGTTTTTGTAACCGAAGTCCTCGAAAAGAGGATAGACTCCGGGTGAAATGGAGTTTACTCCGGGTACAAATTGGAGATACCCGAGGGCCTGTTTCATGAACGTTTCCCAGAGAGTCTCCAAGTTCCCATGCTCGCGGGTCTTCCAGGCGTGAACAAGAGTAGCCATCCGGCCACGGGCGAGGTCATCAAGTCCGGTGTCTTTCCTGATCTCTTCTATAAAAAGCGTGCTGAACAGGCCGTTGTTTTTCATGTGAGGGCGTAGGTCTCCTTCTGGTCAACCACAAATTGGTATTGGGGGTATCTGGTGAACTTTCTTTCAGCGAGCGTTGAGTCGAACTGCAAGACAAAAAGCATGGCTGGCGACTTGCTCCACGTCTCGACGTGCATCGCAAACTGCTCCAAAGAATTGGGCTGGGTGCCCCATGTAGCTCTCAAGAATTCCATCCCTGTCACAATGAGGACAGAGCTATCGCATCTCGTTTGGAGCAATCTAAAGAGTTCCGGTGTGTTCAATGAGCTGATCTTTTCGCCCAGGTCCTGGTTTTCCTGAAAAAGATCCAGCAGGTCTACATGCTCCGAACCGGTCTGCTTTGCCAGTTCCATGGCCCATTCTTTCTGACCGGTATAATCGTGCGTCAAAATGACACACGCTCTGCCTCTCGGACGTTTTGAAAGTCCCTCCACAAGCCTTATCATGTCTACAGGATCGCTCACCAGAGTTCCCCCTTGCTATTTCAATCTGCCGGAGGGTTTTGGCTCTCCGGTCTCATAATAAGCCTTCAAGAAATCCAGGGCCTCAAAACCCTCTTTGAGGCGAACCTGATCGAGATTGTGTGTGCTTTCGTAGCGAACCCATCCTCGTTCATGCAGCAGCTCCACTTTCTGCCTCAAAGTGGGTTCATCCATTGAAAAGATGACTCCCGGCGTGCCCGGCCTTTCAAAAAGTGCCCTTATTTGCAGAAGGTGGGCATCATTCTTGCGTGCGTAATCGTAAAGTACCGCTGAAAAGACTACGGGCTCAGTGTTGATGTGTCGTCTTCGGTATAATAGGCCATCAGCGGCTTGCTGGAGGATCTCCAGTTTCTTGAAATTGCGGTTCAGGTAGGCATTCACAACAAACCGCACTTCTTGCCGAAGATGTTTGGATATGGTCTTGTCCGTATATTGCCCTTTGAATTCATCCCTAAAATACTTCAACCACCCTTCCTGTCTCATTGGTTGGCCATTTGGTAGCAGGCTGTTGAACACCTCGTACCAGATAAGATTCCTGTAGGATCCTGACCCGGTATAATGACACCACTCAAGGGTCCCTTTTGCCTCAATAAAGATGTCGTGCTCGGCGATCAGCCCTCCTAAGGGGCTTAAGATTTGTTTTCTTGGTTGGATCAGACCCATTGCGCTACCTATGCTGACCAAGCTTTCAAGTTGACGATCCGAGAGCCCCGTGCTCTCTTTTAGCTCTTTCCTCTTGATCTTTTTGGCAGACGGGTTGTCCTTCAAGAAATTGAGCACCCGGGCCAATTGGTCAAAATCCAGCGAATATCCATTTGAAACCTGAAATTTTCTTTTTTGTGCCATGACTTAAGTTTTAATGCTCCTACTGAACCTAACTGAATAAGGAGGTAAAAAAATCCCGTGCTCTTTCGAAAAACGGGATTTGTTCAAGGCTATTCCATAGGTCCCTCCTATAAAAGGGTGTTGGGAACATTTTGAAAACTCAGAAAAAGTTACTCAAAATTAGTTCATTGGTCAAGATATTTCGCCCCATCACAGGCATTTGTTAAACCCCGGGCCTTTGATTATGTCTGTTGGTTTGTTCAGATCAATGGCAGGTAATCCCGGATGTTAGTACTCCTTAGTCTCTTTCCCCTCAAATTTTCATGGCTAATATACAACATTTCGCCGCCTTTGACTATACCTTGCCATAGGGGATGGGGGTTTTTCCGTCCCTGGCCATTGGTACGGGTGAAAATGCAGAGATTGAGGATCTGATCGCCGAGTAAAAGGGCGAAACGTGGGGTTTCGGGACATCCTATAAGATTGAATAACTAAGTGTGTTTAAAAGGAAGAGGTCTCTCTATTAGACAGTTTTTTCACCAGAAAGTCTTGAGATACTTTGTGAGACCCTCAAGATATCAGCTGGCCAGAAAACCTGTGATATGTCTGACATATCCATTAAAAATCAGGCATGCCTAAACATGTGAGATCTTGCCATCTCCTGCAAATATCAAAGCCCTCAGAGTAATAGGATATGACTTACTGATCTGTAACTGAGGTTCGCAAAAGAGAGCGATCTCGCTATTTAGCCAATCACAAGATATGGGGGTCGGGGAATTCCTGAGCCGTCTGACGGCGAGTAAAGCTTTCTTGCCTTCTGATCATATGGCCAAATTGAATTTTATTCAAGCTTTCGTTCGCCAATCATAAGTTTTTCGGCCTTCTTGGATTCATCTATTATAGCATTAGACATCGTAACGTCTGAATTTAGCGGACGGTAAGGAACTCAGAGAGGAACCGTTCCACTATAGTGAGAAGTCATGCGGCCTCTGTGAGTTTCTCATGATCATTGATCGTTTGTACTCATCACAGTGATGTTTGCATCCTTCGGCAAAGCCAGACCTGCCTCTACCTCTACCGCTTTGATGATCCCGGAAGGTACAGGACACGCAGGATGCGGACAATGCTCTCTAGCTAGCCTGAGAGTAAGCGGGCCTTTTCCTTGGTACGTGATTTCCTCCATGGGATCCACCTGACGCAATTCCTCTGCTAATTCCTGGATTGCTGGGCAATCACTAGTGATAATAAGCGAACAGGTACTGCTGATGGCACGAGCGATAACTTCTGTAGTAAATCCACATATTCCAGAATGGATCACGGATTTCGACATATCTACCTCGCCTAACATCCCAATTCTCGGGCGATGATCAGCTTCTGGATCTCCGAAGTTCCATCACCGATCTCCATGACCTTATAGTCCCTGAATGCCCGGGCAACGGGATATTCCATGGTGAATCCATATCCACCATGTATTTGGACGGCTTCGTTAGCTGCTCGATGTGCGGTTTCGCTGACAAAGAGCTTAAACATACTGGCCTCTTTGATGAACCGCTTCCCGCTCTGTACCAGCCAAGCCGTATAGTGCATCAGCTGTCGGGCAGCCTCGATCTCTGTTGCCATCTCAGCCAGCTTTGCCTGAACGAGCTGAAACTTGGAAATGGGTTGGCCAAACTGAATCCGCTCCTTGCTATACTTGAGCGATTCGTTCAAACACAGCTGGGACAGTCCTAAAGCAGTGGCACCAACCGTGATCCGAGCGATGTTCAAAACGGTGAGGAACTGTTTGAATCCTTCTCCCCGAGCCCCTATTAAGTTCTCTTTGGGTACCCGAACATCCTCGAAAAAAAGACTACGCGTATCGGCATGGTTCCAACCGATCTTCTCCAGGTTCGAGCTTCTCGTAAATCCAGGGGTATCCTTTGGGACAAAGATGGCGCTAATCTTTTTTTTGCCGTCCTCAATGTCGGTCACTGCGGTGATGATGGTGCCGAGGGTCATTTTGGTCCCTGAGTTTGAGATGAAGTTTTTGCTGCCGTTGATGACCCATTCATCTCCATCGAGTACGGCACGGGTCTGGGTCCCCTTAGCATCCGATCCTGCATTGGGCTCGGTCAAACCAAAGGAACCTAATTTTTCGCCGCGGGCAATGGGAGTCAGCCATCTTTGTTTTTGTTCTTCCGTCCCAAATTTATAAAGGCTGTGGCCCCCCAGAGAGATTGAGGTGTGCATGATGTTTGCCACGACTGCATCCACGGTACTGAGCTCCACGAGTGCTATGAGATAGGAAAGAAAATCAGTTGTGCTGCCCCCATATTCAGGTGGAAGAGATAGGCCTAAAAACCCCAGTCTGCCCATTTTCTCGATGAGCTCATAGGGAAATCGCTTTTCTCGATAGTAATCGGCGACTGTGGGGGCTATCTCCTTCTTTGCAAATTCTGCCGCCGTATCCTTGATCATTCGTTGCTCTTCCGTCAGATTGAAATCCATTGCCTACCTCCTGTTCTCAAGGTTGTCACTTTAGTTCAATTTTCTTTTATATCCTTATCAAATTCAACTCGCCAAGGGTTAAAATGGTTTTGAATGATTTGGTTGGCTTTCTGGATGAATTCAACTTTAAGTGAATCAGGGACTTGCGGTTTTGACTTTTTAGTAGGAGAATATATCCAAATCTTTTTTCTCTTGGCCATTACCATAATCTCCAAAAGAGATATTAACAGCTAACACATTGGGGCTTTTTTATCCTTCATCTCCACATTACAAATTTTGATTAACTCGTAAAAAGTCGTCACTCCGGTGAACCCCGGATCAGGGTCCGGGGCAGGCTCCGGAGTCCAGGGCCTTCGTAAGTCGTTGAATAGACTGGATTCCGGCTTTCGCCGGAATGACAGAAAGAGGGGTTTTCGACTTTTTACAAATATATTAAATTTTGAATAGCTTTTTCATCACATTATCAGAATTTGGAGGCTAAGGCAAATCTCACTCATTCTCAAAATAGGGACTTGTACTTTTTAAGCTTATCATGATTCATATCACTCAATCTATTTCCATTGATGAAAGCGAAATTCAAGAGGATTTCATCCGTAGCTCAGGACCAGGAGGACAGAAGGTAAACAAGGTGGCCACGGCCGTGAAACTCCGCTTTAATGTGGCTCGTTCAGCGTCCTTGCCGGAGGAGGTGCGTGAGCGACTCATCCGTTTAGCCGGAAAGCGGATCACCGAAGATGGTGATATTGTTATTGATGCTCGGCGGTTCCGTACTCAGGATCGAAACAGGCAGGATGCGAGGGAACGATTGGTGGCTCTCATCCGTAAAGCAACTGTAAAACCAAAACCCAGAATTAAAACCCGTCCAACAACCTCATCTAAAAAACGCAGGCTTGAAGAAAAGCGTCTTCGAGCCGAGATCAAGCGCATGCGACAATTCCCTTCTAAAAACCAGGATTAGTTAGTTTCACTGCCGGATGTAAGGTAGTTGTCCCTGACAACCGCGGCATAGGGGGCCGTGCTCTAACGGATAGGCCTCATGGCATGAGGGGCAGAGGGCAAATCCTTTCCGGTGGCCTGCCTTGATAAACTCCGGATCAAGCCTCACTTCTTGGAAGCTGCACACCGTGGGACCGGCTTTTTTAATCTCATCCAGCAGCATATCGCGGTCCTGTTCCATCTTAGGTTTGAGTTTGAAAAACCAGCTCTTTAACTCTGAAAATGGTTCCAGTTTTGGCGGATCGACGTAGACTCGAACGCCAAGCCCTCCATATTTTTCATACAAGCTCAACGCAAAACGTCCTATATCAATGATCCTCAACCATCCGTTCCCAATAGTGCAAGGCGTTAGGATCTGTATGGCATCCGGCAGACACTTTTTTGTCTCACAAAGGGCATCGAAAAACTCACCCTCAGGAAGATGTCTGTATGCCAAATCCACCATGAAACCACCAAGAACCATTCCTGGTGCTATATGACCATGAAACGACCGGGCCAATTCCAGATATTCATGGTAGCCGTGGTTGCATATGCTGAGCTCTTGCTGCGTTTTTTCTTTTACTTGCATTTATAAAGCCTCGACTCTGCATCGAATGTATCGATGTAAGGGCGTCGCCGCAATGCGATCCCGGTGGGTGTTTTTAGCCAGCCTATTGGCATTCGCCCCATATGTTTCCCCCTGATGCACCAGACCGAACCCGTGGGGTATCATAATGTAACCTGGCCTGGTTGTGTTGGTTACTTGGAGCTCAATTGTTTCTTCACCGGCTTCGGTGGTGACCTTTACCATCTGACCGTCACTGAAACCATATTCCTCTGCATCCGCCGGATGCATGATGGTTGTGCATGCCCGTTTTCCTTTATTCCAGATAGGATCCCGCATCTGTGTATTGGCGTTGTAATCCATGTGTCGGCCGGAGGACATGATGAATGGAGACTCCTCTTCACCCTCTTTAAGTTTTTCTGACTCCAGAGCCGGATCAATCTCCTGAATCCAATCCGCCATCTCTGATACGTCCAGGTTGATGCGGCCGTCTTCCGTGGCCAGGGCTTGGAAATGGTCCCATGTTTCCGCATCTACTTCGCCAACCCAAATACCTTCAGGATGTTGCAAGACAGCCTGGAAGATCTCTTCTCCAAGACCGGGGCCGGGATGAAATCCCACCCTCGCTGCCATTTCATGAACCGAGGGAGGCAGATTTTGTAAAAGCCCCCAAAGCGAAGCCAGGTTCCCTGAGCCCAATTGTCTCCCCAACGTTTTAGAAAGAATATAAGGCATACTCTTTCCAGCCTTAGGATTGGACTTTATGTATTCAATCAGAGCCGCACCGAATTTTAACCTGTCTCCTTTATCGGCCGCCTCATAGAGAGAGTACGGAATTTCAGGAATTAATCCCAGCCGATCAGCCAGCCGCGTAAATATTTCACCGCCTTCGATCTGCTCCCCCTCCGGTATCACCACGGGTTGGCGCATCTGGAGGAAGATCTTCGGAAAACCTTCCCCCCCAAAACCTCCGTCCCACGATTCATAGGCGGATAGGGCAGGCAGTATATAGTGGGAAAGCGCGGCCGTCTCGGTCATGGCTATCTCTACGGTCACCAGAAGATCCAGGCTTTTAAAGGCCTCTTCGTAGGCTGAGGTATCGGCATAAGACCTCAGGGGATTGGCCCCGCTCACTATCACTGTGCGAAGCCTGTCCGGGTGGTCTGTCATGATCTCTTCAGGCATCACATTCGGAGGATAAGCGCTGGTTATGACCGGATAATCAGTAACCACCGTGCGCCAGGAACGGGCCTCTCGCTCATCAGGGCTTTCTCCTCTTCTACCCCCCCCACGCAGGCCAACTGGAAAGATATTTCCGCCTTCAACCCCGATCCGTCCACAGACAGCCAGAAGAACGTTCTCAAGATAAGAGATAAGGGTGCTGTGCCGGGTCATGAGAACCCCAAGATCACTGCGATGGCTGGATTTTCGGGAGGAAAATAACTGGCAGATCTCTTTCACCTTGTTATAATCCAATTCACAAACCTCTATGGCTGCTTTCGCGTCGAAATCGGTAAACCATGATTGGATTTTTTCAAAGCCGATGACATGTTTTTCAATATAATCCTTATGGTGCCACCCTTCATTCAGGATGATTGAGATCATGGCCCGGTAAAAGAGGGCATCCGTTCCAGGACGAATAGGCAGATGGATATCGGCGATCTTGGCTGTTTCCGATACACGGGGATCGACGACCACAAGAAGTTTATCAGGGTCCTTGCTGAATTTTGTCAACACACGGCGCGCCTGAGGTGTATGGTGACTCATCATGGGATTCCACCCAACCGTCATGAGCATATCCGTTTCATCGAGGTGAGGTATGGTATGGAGATGCTGGTTGCCAAAGGTTTTTCCGTCCACCCAAAATCTGCCGGTTAGCTCTTGGGCTAAGGCGCTATAAAAATATTGAGAACCCAGGCCTCGAAGTACGTTAATTGCATAGACGCCCTGTGATGGGCAGCCTATGGAACCTCCTCCCATCATCAAAGCAAAAGATCTCGGCCCATGTTCGTTTACGACGGCGGAGAGTTTTTCGGCTACTTCATCAATGGCCTGCTCCCAGGATATCCTCTTAAAAGTGTCTCCGACTTTTTTGAGCGGATGCGTAAGACGGTCTGCGTGGTGCTGATAAGACTTGATGTTCAATCCTTTGCGACAGGCGTAACCTTCACTGCGAGGATTGTCCTTATCACCACGAACCTTCACTATCTGATTGTTCTCAACCCCTGCTTCGAGGCCACAAAGGTTGCCGCACAATACACAGGTTGTCTTTTTCCAATCCATAATTAAAACCCTCCTTTCACAATAAAGGAATTACACAGTTCTCCAAATTTTATATCTGTATCACCCAGGTTCAGCGGTTCAGCGTTCACGGTTCACGGTTAAAGAAGCGTAAACAACCCGTCCAAAGGTTTTGCCCATCGTTATTGTGCCAACGCCGTCTCACCCAATGGGTGATCGTAGTCATTTCCGGAGTTTAAGCAAAAAATGATTCGTGTCAATCGGTTATAACCTTCTAACCCTGAACTCTGAACCAAGAACCGATCAGTTTAGGTATCATTAGTTTGCATACAAACATATCGTTTAGGCTATTCAGTGTCAATCCTTAAATATTGGTTTATTGTCTCGAAGGCCGATTTATGTCCTTAGGTGGCAGGAGCAATATTTATGGGGAAACATAGTAAGGAAAAGTTAATGAAACTCTTTTTAGGCTCTGGATCCTAGATCATCCGGGTCCCAGCGTGCGGATTTAACGCTACTTTTTCATGTAGGTCGGTAGCGGGTGTAGATCAAGTCGTCTGCCAGCTTTCATCACCTGTCCCGGCAGCTCTCGCCCCACAATCTCTTCAACTTTTTTTGCAACTTTAATCAATTCAACCAGATCTATCCCCGATTCCAATCCCAGTTCATCCATAAGGTAAACAAGATCCTCCGTGCATACATTTCCGGTAGCCCCTGGTGCAAAAGGACATCCCCCCAGACCCGCCACAGAGGATTCAAAAATATTCAGACCCATGTTGAGGCATTCGTAGACATTTACAAGGCCAAGTCCTCGTGTGTTGTGGAAATGTAGTGACAGCTCAAGATCGGGATACTTGTCCATAACAAACTGACATGTTCGACGGATAATAGGCGGCGTGGCCATGCCCGTCGTATCACTAAGGGTTATCCGCTTGATTCCCAGAGCCATCATTCGCTGGACTATCTGTCCGACTTTATCGGGAGCCACGTCTCCTTCAAAGGGGCAACCGAAGACCACTGACATGGCACCGCGTACCGCTATCCGGGCCTCTGACGCAATCTTGACCATGGTTTCGAAACCCCTCAAGGACTCTTCTATGGTCTGATTGACATTACCCCTGTTGTGACTTTCAGATGCGGATACAAGAAGAACCATCTCATCCACTCCCGCCAGTGCCGCATTTTCCGCCCCGCGGACATTTGGCACAAGTGCTCCCACCTCAAGCCCTTTTACTCTGTTGATTCCCGCCACAACTTGGGCTGCGTCACGTAATTGAGGAATCGCTTTTGGCGATACGAATGAAGTCGCCTCAAACAACCTGATTCCTGCACTGGCCAGGGCGTTCACTATTTCGATTTTCGTGTCGGTAGGTATGAACTCGCGCTCCATCTGAAACCCGTCGCGAGGGCCAACTTCTCGGATAATAACATTTTGCGGTAAATTCATGTTTATCTCCATGTCACCTTGGGTTCGTTCCGCTGAGGTAATCGTTTATATTTGTATTTGGGATAACCAACCATCATGACACCGTGGACAAGGTGACCGGAGGGCAGGGACAGGGCCTGATACAAGGGCGGATATTGATTGATGGCCGAATAGAAATAGCCCCCCCAGCAGGTTCCCAAACCAAGGCTGGGCGCAAGTAGTTCAATGTACTCCATCCCCAAGGTGCAGTCCTGTAAACCCCAGGGCCACTCTTCATGGCTGTGGGCGATGATGATATGGGGTGCTCCTCGACAAATTCTTTCTTCCCCGTTTTCCCAGGCACTGAGGATACGAAGAAACCCGCGATCTTCTGCCTCTTGAGGACTTTCCTCCAGAACTCCTCGCATCCATTGGATAATTAATTCAATCAATCGGCGTAATTCAGATGAATCCTCAATGACTAACCAGCGCCAGGGCTGCTGATTGGCGGCCGAAGGCGCGCAGCAAGCGATGTTTATCAATTTTTCCAATTTGCTTCTCTCAACCGACTGATTTTTAAAACTACGAATGGACCTTCGGGACCTTAAAAATTGTTCGGCCTGCTTGGGATCTAATTCCCACTCCGGTTTGATTGGCATGCACTGATCAGGGGAAAGATTCCGGTGCGAAAAGGCTCCTTGGGGGCATACAGCAACACAATGGCCGCAATTGATGCAGCGTTCTTCGGCCAATTCGGAAGGTACTGGGACTGGGTCCGTTTTATTTAATTCGATGATCCGTGCCGGACATTCGGAAACGCAGATTCCGTCCCGATCGCATTTTTCCTGATCAATTAAAAATAAACTCATTGGTTATACCTCCCTTTACTGATTTGAATATTAACAGGATCCTATTAACCCTAACGATGCATAAATCGATTAAACTGCCATTGCAGATATGCTTGAGACGGTTGCCTTTACTGGGCTGATGCTGGATGCTGGTTGCTCGATGCGTGATAACCTGCATGCCATCAGGAGTGGAATCCATAAACATCCAGTATCCAGAAACCAGTATCAAGGATCAGCCAATGGCAGCAAGGTTTTTCGTCGAGGCAGAATCGAGTTAGTGTTATATCTAACGCAACTATAGAGTTAATAAAGGAGGAACATTACTTTTAAGCACATGTTTTGTCAAGATACTATTTATAGTTACGTTGAATGGAAGCCATAAAGAAAAAAGGCTTTTAGGAGTTATTGTTTTCGTACATCCTTGTCCTGGAATCCGCAAATGGACCATTCCTAAAGAGCCCGTAATTACTCAGGTGTTTAGGTTGAAGACTGAAGGCTGAAGGTTAAGACAGCTTCAGTCTAAATCCGCAACGATCGAATCAAACTACTCAAGACCTTCTCGGTTTCCACAATCTTTTGTTCAATCAGAGATAAATCCGGCTTGCCCAATAACCCCAAACGCTTCGACAACCCATACAACTCTTCTTTCGGAAACCCTGCGGTCACCCGATATACCAATATAGCTACCTCGTCAGCCAGTTCAAATGCCCTAAGTTTTTTGTGATCGCGCATGATTTGCCCCTAAAAGCCTTCCACCTTCAGTCTATCCACCTGGGCAGTTACAAGAGCCCTTCTTAAAAAACATAAGATAAGAGACTGTATATCATGATGAAAGGCCGAGAGGAAAACAATTGGCTACCAATAAAATAAATGGTAGATATAAACAGAGTAATGGGATTATTAAAAGGCATTGACAAAGGAAAAGGAGGTTAAAGATGGATAACTGGAAAGATATTAGCAACACTTTAAAAACTATGCTGCGTCTTAAGTCGGAACCAGTAGCCTATAAAAGGTTGGAAAAGGCAGAGGAATTAGGCAAGATCGCCAATGTCTTCAAGGTAGACCATTTCTTCACCTTGTGCCAGGCCCAATTCATGGCAAGGGTAAACGGTCTGACGGTGGGCATAACCGCTGAGGACAAAATAAACAGGCGATGTGCCCGTTTGTTTGGGGTTCTTGAAGCGAATGATGATTCTATGAAGCAAGAGGCGTCCATGCTTTCAAAAACCTGGTTTTCTTCACTGGAGGAGGCCCTCAGACAGCAGAAGGAGACTCCAAGGATACCTGCGGGAGAGGCGATTGTCCTCTCTCCCTTAAGCAAAGGGAAGATTGAACCTGAGGTGGTGTTGATATATGGCAATCCAGCTCAGATCATGATGATCATGTGCGGCCTGCAAAAGGACAGATATGAACGATTCCATTTTTATTTCATTGGTGAAGGGGCCTGCGCTGATTCACTTGCTGAGTGTTTTGTTAACCGCAAACCAGCATTATCCATACCCTGCTATGGTGAACGGGCTCTTGGTCAGGTGGCTGATGATGAAATATCCATCGCCTTACCCCCTGAAGAAGTAAAGCGGGCAATCTCTGGAATGGAAATCCTTGCCAAGATTGGATTCAGGTATCCAATTACCTATATCGGGGGACTTGCAGATCCTTCTCCTATGCTTGGACAGATATACGATTAAGATAAGGTTATAGCGGAAAGAGTCGTTTTAAATCCGCCGGAGGCGGACAAGGGTTTAATTCCCCGCCGCTTGCGGCGTTACAATGTTTTTGTAGATACCCCGCTGCTCTGCGGCGGGGTAGTTCATTGACAGTGAGTATGACGATTTACCATTGTGTGTCAATTACGACCAATCACTTGATGACTTAGTGCTTCGATTCGCAAATACTATGACGTATTTTGCCAAATGAAATCAGAAATATTGCTCACTCAGCACTAAGTCCTGAGTAAATAAGTTCGTCATCGAACTTATGAATCGAAGGACTTAGTCAATCTTTCTAAAAATGACAGACACAAAGATAAAACCCACCTGTCGCTATGGCAGGTTGGGGAGAAACGCGTTTTTCATATTTACATTTTAGTTTGTTATCTCTCCCAAAACTTCTCTAGATCGGCCTGCTTCCCATATCCGAAGAGATCATCCGCCTTGGCAAACCATGGATCAAGTTCAGGAAACTTTTCGATAACCCAGCGAGAAAAGTCATGTAATAGGCCATCGGGCTTATTAAAGGCGCAGACCCGAATACAATTGCCGCACTCGCATCCATTTTTAGCCCAAAATTCGAAACACTTCTCCCCATCAACGTACCATTTTAGTGAACCACCGGCATTGGACTGATTACGCGGTTCCGTTGTTCTTTCTCCAACGGTGATAGCATTGCCTGGGCAATACTTGGCGCATTTACTACAGGTCTCACAGAATTCAGTTACACCAAACCGCATGGGCTCATCGCATACCATTGGGAAGTCTGTAAATATTTTGCACAATCGAACTCTGGGGCCGTATCTGGGGGTGATGAGGATGCCGTTACGCCCCAGTTCACCCAATCCCGACTGTATGGCGTAGGGGATACTCATGGCGGTATCATTTCCAGTGGGTATGGCTTTATAACCAAGCTGCCGGATAAATTGAGCCATGAGACCGCCAGTGAACGCCATCTTTGAGTAACCTAAACCTGTTGAACCCCCACAACTGAAAGTAGGGGCATACTTATAATAGTCATAGTCCATTGGCACAGCGATATTGATTACATATTGATATTCATCAGGTATATGGATATCATACTCGTTTCGTTTTAAAAGCTCATATCCCTTTGTATAGATCCAGCGTCTGTCTAGCCGACATATCCCCACCCCCACACCCCCATAGAGTGTGGCGGCCTTTTTAACGATTCTTGTGTTATATTCCGGATCTCCCGAATTAAGCTCCAAGTCTTCCGGCATTTCATTCAGCCCAACTACTTTGTCCTCCCAGCTGAAAAGGCCGAAATTGCTGGTGATAACCCCCCGCCCATAGCCCATTTCCAGGTGCCAACCTGCGTTCCGAAGTGCTATGTCTTCAAGTCGGTAACCTGCCTTATCCTTGGGATGAATAAGGCCGTAGAATCCCCGTGCGAGATCCCTTAAATCCGGATCCCACCGGACGCGCTTAAACATCTCGTTTTTTTGGTGAAATAATTGGGCATCTTTGGCCCTATAAAGGCTTTCAAAATTCATTGGACGTGGCATCATATTCCTCCATCATATTCATTTTTAAAATGTTTTCAGTGTTCTTCTTCATTGATGAATATATATCAATTGAGCGAAAAAACTCCCTCTAAAGTTATTTGTTATAAGTAACACGAAATACCCTACAATAATAAAAAGTAATAATACCGAAGCATTTAATCCGCCGGAGGCGGACAAGGGTTTAATTCCCCGCCGCTTGCGGCGTTACAATGTTTTTGTAGATACCCCGCTGCTCTGCGGCGGGGTAGTTCATTGTAAACGAATAAAATGGGAAAATCAAGTTAGGTATCCTGTTGTAATTGTTGACTTTTTTGAGACATGCATATTAATCCTTTCAGGGCTATCAAAAATTACGCTGAGGGCCATGGGCGTAAGCCCGTGGGTATCCATAGCTTTCTATTGACTGAATTATACTAAACTTATATAATCTTTAGACTTTCAAAAAAAACTTCACCTGATCCACTGCAAAAATAGAAAGGTGCAGTGGGGGAGAACCGTTTTAGCGGAAAGGAGTTGATTATGGGCAAAGAGATAAAGATCAAAGAGGGGTATTTTGACAAGGCCAAGAGGACCCGGACATGGTCAGGCATTCCTGTCAATGAAGTGTATAGGCCGGAGGATGTCAAGGGCATGGACTACAGCCGAGAGTTGGGTGATCCCGGCACATACCCCTTCACAAGGGGCGTGTACTCGAACATGTACCGTGGACGACTATGGAGCAGACGGTTGATCACGGGCTGCTCAACACCAGCTCTCACCAATGAGAGGTTTAAATACCTACTCAGCGAAGGGGAAACGGCCATAAACATGATCTGTGATCAGCCGACCCAGATCTGTCTGGACCCGGACCATCCCATGGCCGATGGTGCTGTTGGGCGTTCCGGGGTGCCCATCTGTACCATGAACGACATGTTTACCATAATGGATGGCATACCCCTGGATGAGATCAGCGCCATGCTCACAGCCATCACGCCCATAGCTTTTCCCTCGTATCTCTTGCTCGCGCAGAAGACCGGCGTCCCATGGAACAAGCTGAGGGGCACTGGCGGCATTTGGCCTCCCTCTCTGAGCAGCCCTGTATGTATGTATGGCGGCAGGGAATGGCACTCTGCCTTTCGCAGTGAGATGGAGGAGTTCGTGGCCGAGACTGAGTGGGTGGCGAAGAATCTGCCCCTCTGGAATCCCACTAATTACAATGCTTACATCATTCGGGAGACGGGAGTCACAGCGGCCCAGGAGGCGGCGTTTATATTTGCCCAAGTCTTCGAGGTTCTCAAGACTGCCCAGGAATGCGGGGCTGATATGGATCTCATCGCCTCCAAGATAAGCTTTACCTTCAGCTCCATGATAGACATCTTTGAAGAGGTGGCGAAATTCCGTGCCGCCAGGAAGATATATGCCAGGACCCTCAAGGAGACATTCGGAATCAAAAATCCCAAATGGCTGAGGATGAAGATGCACGTCAATACCGGTGGCATATTAATGGAGTTCCCACAGGCCATCATTAACGTTGCCCGGGGAGCCTATGCCGGCCTGGCCGCGGTACTGGGTGGCTGTCAGTCCCTACAGATCTGCGGCTACGATGAGGCCGTCGCCATCCCCACTGAAGAGGCTGCCACCATTGCCCTGAGGACTGAACAGATCCTTGCCTTTGAAAGCGGGGTAACCAATGTGGCTGATCCCTTGGGAGGCTCCTACTATGTTGAGGCCCTGACTGAGAAGATGGAAGAGGAGATTCAGAAGTTACTAGACGAGATAGAGGGGATGGGGGGCCTTACGGTCGCCATAAATAAAGGGTGGATAGACCAGCAGATGGAGAAGGCCTGGCTGACCTACCAGAAAGAGGTGGAGAACAAGGATCGGGTAGTTGTGGGGGTCAATGAATTCACCATCCCCGATGAAGCCGACAGGGCGATACCTGTTTATCACCACGAGGTTGACCAGGAGCTGGTACAACGTTACATCAATGAGGTAAAGGAACTGAAGAAAAACCGATCGCAGCAGAAAGTTGAGAAGGCTCTGGATAATTTCCGCAGGGCCGCGGAGAAGGGGGGACAGAACCTTCTTCCCCTCGCCATGGAATGCTGCAAGGCCTATGTTACTACGGCTGAAGCGAGGGGTGTCTATAGAATGGCCAAAGGTTTGCCCTACGACCCTTACGAAATGGTGGAATATCCCTTCAAATCAAAGGTTCGGCCAAAGAAGAATTCGTCAGAGACAATCCAAGCAACGATGTAGTGGGGAGGGCGAAACAGATGGCAGATGAAAACCCCAGAATCCTCCTTGGCAAGGTGGGGCTGGATGGACACGACAGAGGGGTGAGAATGCTGGCCACCTGGCTGCGTGACACCGGCATGGAGGTGGTCTACATCGGAACCCATAACACCCCTGAGGCCGCTGTGAAAGCCGCAGAGCAGGAGGATGTGGATTTCATCGGGCTCAGTTTCCAGGGCGCAGAACACATCCCTCTGCTGAAGATGGTGGCGGTGAAGATGAAGGAGGCAGGTCTAAACGATGTGTTGCTTGTGGCCGGTGGCAATATCCCCCGGCAAGACATTCCGGTTTTAAAAGAGATTGGGGTGGATGCCATATTCCCTCCGGGCAGCCCCATGAAGACTATCACTGAATACTTCCGGAAAAGGGGCAGTAGAAAAAGGGGGTAGAAGTTTGGAGCTTTCATGTCCCCCTTTCCCGGGTTCGATTCCCTCAATTTTATGTTTTGATCCAGTTTTCAATCTTAAGATCTTTGATCCTCGAATAGTGTCTTATATTGGCTGTGACTAAAACAAACCTGTTTATGATGGTTGTAGCCGCGATAAAGACATCCTCAATACCAATTGTTCTCCCTGTCTTTTGTAATTGGGCCAATACGTCCCCCGCCATACGGGCCTCATTTTCTCCGAATGGTAATACAGTGATTCGGGAAATAATCTCGTCCATAATTCTTGGCCAAAATGCATTGAAATCATCTCTAAGGGCACTGCCAAAACGCAGTTCAAAGACGCAGATGCTTGATGTGAAAAGGGATTGGGGGGACTTGGAGCGTAGCCTTTTTAAAAAATGTGGATTGGGTCGTTTTTTTATCAATTCACTGAGAATATTTGTATCCAGCAGATACATTATTTTTCTGAATCTCCCTTCGTGACCCTTGGCATGTGATTCTTTCTATTTCGAACAATACGATTGATATCATCAAAAAACGGATCATTTTCATCCAGCCATCCCTTAACATCACCTAGGCTCCGTTCAGAATGCTCTGCCGGGATTAACCGGGCCATCGGCCTGCCCCTTTTGGTGATAATAACCTGTTCTTTGCCATAGGCGACTCTGCCAATCAATTCGGAAAAGTGCTTTTTGGCTTCTGCCACGCTTATGGTTTGCTCATTCATGATTGATCTCCATATTAGACAATTATGGTCATGATGACCTTTTCACGCGCAAATGTCAAGTGAATCCCCAACAAATCTGTTTAAGAAAATTTTATCAGAATTTCTGAGTCTTCGACCTTGAGGACCTTCGGCCCGAGCTCAGGTCGAGGGCTCAGACCTCGAAAGGAGGGGAATTCTGATAAAGATATTTGCTGTTTTTGCCCGCTCTGCCCCTAATGAGTGATAGTCCCTTCGGGGAAGGGCTTGATTCATCGTATTTTCCCCCTTCTCTGCCCCGTGGAATGCGAAGCCTATTCCTCTGGGGTCAGGAGAAAATACTATAAACAAAATGCTCGGCGCTCTCCGTGTCTCGAACGAGTTTAGCGAGTGGGCGGTGAACAAAAATGCAAACTATCTGATGCTCCCCGTAATATTTTGGTGTTTGTAATAATGGCAAGAGTACAGGAGTTTCTGAAGTGTTGTAATTCAAGACCAGACCCCGCTCTTCGTTGATGTGGAGGCTCAAAAGTAAATTCTTTTTATTGGCTCTAGGATAGTCCGCCTAATCAGGAAGACCGGCACGGGTTCGATTCCCGTTGGGACTACCAGAAGAAACGTAAACCCTTAATTTTACGTAGTGAGATCAAGGGGTTTCTTACTGGGATTTACCTTGTTTTACCCCCCGCGTGTCCCATTGGGACAAAATGGACTCACAGTATATTTTACAGCTTAAGTGTACCTATCTGGATAAAATTAGGGTCCAAAGCCACTTTGAAATGAACCTTGCTTTTTTGCTATGTTTTGGACTATCATATTAGCCAAAATAATCCCCTTACCCAAAGAGGATTAAATAGTAACTGAGCAATCTATTGACTAAAGAGATTTTATTTTGAAGATATACAGAAGCTATATAATCAGTGGTTGGATCTGGTAAGAGAGATGAGCATCAGCCAAGGCATTGTCTTCCTTATTTTAGGTTGGCTATTCGGACTACTAAGCCCAGTAATCGTAGACGAGATTCGTAGACGCCGCCAAGCCGCACAAATAAGATCTGCCATTCTCGTTGAACTAACCGAAGTGCGTCTCAAGTTGGCTTCAACCGCTTTCATGATGGCAATGCGTTACGGCACATGGGATAGGCCAATGCTCGAGTGGATCAAGTCCATCTTTGATCTCTATTCAGGTCCCTATGCGGACCCTGAGATTATTAGAGTCACAACAGAGATGCTCTCTCATCCGGACGCTGACCTGTCGGCTATTGCTAAACATGGTAAAGCTCCTTTGCATAAAGCTCTTAGTCTCAGGAAGTATATCACTCCAGTCTTGGACTCGCAGGTCGCTAATGTCGTCATTTTCAGCAGCGGAACCCAGAATCTGCTTATAGAAATCCGAACGCAACTGGCATTTCTAAACGAAATAGTTGAGCAGGCAAAGTTCTTTTATCAGAAGAGCTTCGATTCAGGCCTGTCACCGAAAAACTATCAAATCATCCAGGATAATCTGAATGATGGGTACCACAAGCTTGGAGAAAAGGCACGCTCAGTCGCGGACCTTGTCACCAAGTGTTTGCAGTCATGGTGAGAGCATCCAACAAGCGGCTGCACGAGACCCGCTCGTAACCTCGCGGCCTGTGAGCCGAAGCGGCATGTGTCATTCTTCTGAGGGTAATATATGAAGGGAAAAGACATTAGAGAATTGGAGACAGGCATCGACAGGTTCTTGGGCTTCTTCCGTAATCGTTTAAAAGAAATTGGGGATCTGGATTGCGGCCAAACAACAGCTCTTTTTCGCAAAGTTCTATATTCGAGCATTCTCGATGCGCTGTCAAGAACAACATCGCATCCCAAGAAAGGCAACAGGGAACGTATTACTGAATTTCTGCGTATGTTTTGCAATTGGCCTAGTTGTGAAAAAATCAGTCTCCCTCATCTAGTGAGGTTACTTGAAAAAGTCCCAGATCCCGCCTTCTCCGCCCTTAGACAATATGCATTTTCCTTACTTGACCAGTGGGGTGAGGGTGAAATCATCTCGTTGGATACAGATCCCGATATTGAGAATGTGAAAAGGCACTGGCCTAAAGAAATTCCAAAGCCACTTGAAGACATCCAAATTGAATTCCTGCAACACGTGAACCTTTTTTATAGATACCGAAATAGTCTCGTCCATGAGTTAAGGGAACCTGGCTATGGCATGGAGTTCACAGATGACTCTGAGCCATTTTATCATTCCATGACAGACACTGAGAGCAAAACAGAAACATGGGAGCTTGTATACCCACTTCCGTTCTATGAAAGACTTTGTGAAGCTGCGATCAAAGAACTAAAAGACTATTATCTGAAGGACAGAATTGACCCTTATTCGTGCTATGTTTTTGGCACTTATTGGATCGAGGAGTTAAACAGATAGAACCTCACCGTTTTCCTGTACATAACAATGGGGAAACCGGGGAAACCGTTCATAAAGTTATAAATAACTCCAACATTCAACATTGATAGAAAGGCACGATGGCAACAAAAAGTCAACTCACAGGCATGACAGGGGTATACCTTGTTGCTGCGGAACTCAGCAGGCGCGGATACATTGTATCTCCAACTTCCCGTAGCGCTTATGGTGCAGACTTGCTTGTCACTGACCAGGACTGTCAGCGTTCTTGGGCGGTACAGGTAAAAACGAACGCTCGCACTTTCAACTTCTGGTTGCTTGGATCGAAGGCACGCGAGCTGCGTTCCAAAAACTTCGTGTATGTCCTCGTGAACCTGCGCAAGAACCATACGGATTTCTATGTTGTGCCAAGTGCAATCATTGCTAAACGGATGCACGAAAGCAAACCCAGCAAAACACGAAAATCGACGTGGTATTCCGTGTATTTAGAGCGAATTGCAAAATATCAGGACAAATGGGAAATCTTTGAAAAATAGTACCCTCTCACACTGTTTGTTTTTGTTTTTGTTTTGGGGGACAATCCTAAAATTCAATTTTGGATTCCAGCATTAGCCTGAATGACAGTTTTTGATTTGATAATCAATGAAGTTATTGAATATTAAAAGAGCGTCCCGCCATAAACACAAGCAATATCTTACGCCGAATTGCGGTCAGGGAACAGGAAAAAAGGGCTGGTAAAGGCGACGAAGTTGTTCTGTCAGATAGCCGTGAAAAAGATGGGTTATTCTGGAGCGGAGGTTGCCCGGTTTCTCGGTGTTACGACATCTGCAGTCAACCGCTCGGCGAATTCTGAGGAAATACCACAACTTAACCAGTTTCTATAAGTTGCTTCAGAACCAACGTGCCCCTTTCTCATGTAAAATTATGAGTATCGACTGCTGATATAATTCACAACAAGTCGAGCCTAAAGGAGTTAGAAAAATGGAAATTAAAAGAGGTATGTTAGTTTATACAGGTAAACCACATTACGATGAGGATGGTTTTCCTAAAAATGTTGTTGTCGTGCAAGATTCATCCAAAGGGATAAATCCGATGACAGGGGAGTTAAAGAGAATCAACCCATCTACCTCTATTGAGGCCGATAAAAAAACATATATAAAGATATTTCAATTCGAACTATATAACTTATTGCAACTTTGGGATAAGGATGAAGTAAAAAATTTAGAGTCTCAAATAATCAAGCATCAGGATGAAATAAAAAAGTTAAATGACAATTTATTTGAAGTATTGCAAGAGTATATTTCCATTGAAGATTGCAGAAAAGTGGGAGCTATATGGGTGGATGAAACAAAATAGAACGATTCGAGCCTAAAGGAGTTAGAAAAATGGAAATTAAAAGAGGTTATTTAGTTTGGAACGGTAAACCACATTACGATGAGCGTGGTGTCCCCACAAATATTGTTGTCGTGCAAGATTCATCCAAAGGGATAGATCCGATGACAGGGGAGTTAAAGAGAATCAACCCATCTACCGCTATTGAGGCCGATAAAAAAACCTACATGGACTTATTTGAACCCCAACTATATGACTTTGACTTACTTCATGACTTACTTCGTGAAAAGAAGGTTTATGATAAGGATGAAGTAAAAAATTTAGAGTTTCAAATAAAAAAGCATGAGGGTGAAATAAAAAAGTTAAATGAAAAATTAATTGATGTATTGCAAAAGTATATTTCCATTGAAGATTGCAGAAAAGCAGCAGCTAAGTCTGTACTTGTTTTTGGGGAATAAGATAAAATTGAATCAGATTGAAGGATGGGTGTTGCCATGTCAGAAAAATGGGAAAGCAAACTTTATTTTTGAGATAATCTTTCACTGGTGTCCGGTAAAAATTTTCTGAAAGTGAGTTAACTTATTAAAAATACGACCATTTCGAGTCATTTTTATTGGAATCGATTTGAAATTTTAAAATTGATGTTTCGGGCTATACTCCTT